>VFQU01000098.1_pt1 | contig 116015 bp, 92 predicted proteins | sample 3512311 | NCBI WGS metagenome assembly VFQU01 (sample SAMN10412377, study PRJNA504923) | tailings metagenome | isolation source: Relicate 3 Philex TSF3 active mining site | place: Philippines: Tuba, Benguet | collected 2017-08-29
AACAGCAGGTGCCCAGGCGCGGCGCCAACGGCGCCGCATACGAAAACGCCCGCGGCCGTGGAGCACCGCAGGCGTCGTATCCGGAGGAGAAGCCGTCGAACGCGACGGACTTCGAGTGCGACATTTTCGCGAGAGGGTGAGGGAGTGAGCACCGATCCACCGGGGTGGAGTGCATCGCGGGAAGTTCGCCGCGTGAGGTGCCGTGCTCGACTCCGTGTCTGCTCACCGATTCCTGCGTACGTGTCAGTTCGGCGAAAGCTAATCACGCGTCACCACACTGTCAACAAGTGTGCGTGCATTTTTTTCGGTGAAGCCCGCGCGGAGCATCGCGCGTCGAACCGGCGACGCCCTGCAGCGAACACGACGTTCGTCTGCAGGCATCGTCGAAGGCCCGCGCCGAGCATCGAAAAACGGCTCTGCAATGCGACTTGCAGCCCGATGCCGTCGAACGCACCGATCGCGCGCGGCGGCGTCACGCGTGGCGCGATCGCCGTGCGCGACGCGCATCGCGCGATGAACGCGAGGCGAGACGGATGCGCCGCGAGCCGTCGACTTTTCGCGTCGCACAAGGCGAACTGCGCGAACTCGCGCAACGAAAACGCCGGCACGAGGCCGGCGTTTCGTCGATCACGCGCAGCGCGCACGGGCCGACGCGATCAGTCGTCCTCGTCCTCGACCAGGGCCGCGTAGTCGTCGGGCGAGAGCAGCGAGTCGAGGTCGGCCGCATCGTCGGGTTCGAGCGCGTACAGCCAGCCCTCGCCGAACGCATCCTCGTTGATCGTCTCCGGGCGGTCGGACAGCGCATCGTTGACCGCGACCACCGTGCCCGACACCGGCGCATACACGTCCGACGCCGCCTTGACCGACTCGACGACGGCGACACCGTTGCCCGCTTCGACGCGGTCGCCGACCGCAGGCAGCTCGACGTAGACGAGGTCGCCGAGCTGCGACTGCGCGTGGTCGGAAATGCCCACCACGACCCGGCCGCTGTCTTCCAGCCGCGCCCATTCGTGGGACTTGAGGAACTTCAGGTCGCCTGGAATCTCTTTCATCGCGGGCTCTCCGCCGGTGGACTGTGGATTGGGGTGGTGCGAGGCGGCGCGATTGTAACCGAGCGCTGCGCCGCGACCGTGTCGATCAGACGCCGGCGCAGGCCACGCCGTCGCGCACGAAGGGCGGCTTGACCGCGCGTACCGCGACGTCCTTGCCGCGGATGTCGACGCTCACCTCGCCGACCTCGCCGGCCGGCACCCGCGCCAGCGCGATCGCCTTGCCGAGCGTCGGCGAGAAGGTGCCGGACAGCACCTCGCCGGCGCCGCAGGCGCAGCGCACCGGCTGGCCGTGGCGCAACACGCCGCGTTCGTCGAGCACCAGGCCGATGGTCTGCCGCGGCACGCCGGCGGCGCGCTGCGCTTCGAGCGCCGCGCGGCCGATGAAGTCGCGCCCCTCGTCGAAGGCGACCGTCCAGGCCAGCCCGGCCTCGAGCGGCGACACCGACTCGTCCATGTCCTGTCCGTACAGCGCCATGCCGGCCTCGAGTCGCAGCGTGTCGCGGGCACCCAGTCCGGCCGGCCGCACGCCGGCGTCGAGCAGCGCGCGCCACAGCGCTTCGGCATGCGCCTCCGGCAGGATCACCTCGTAGCCGTCCTCGCCGGTGTAGCCGGTGCGGGCGACGAACAGCGGCATGCCGTCGGGACCGTGTGCCTGCACCGCGGCGAAGCGCGGGACCGCCTCGGCGGCGCGAGCACCCTCGGCGTCGAGCAGGGCGTGCAGCCGCTCCCGCGCCTTCGGCCCCTGCACGGCGATCATCGCCAGCTCGGGGCGCTCCTGCACTTCGACGCCGTGCTCGGCGGCGCGCGCGGCGATCCAGGCCAGGTCCTTGTCGCGGGTGGCGGCGTTCACCACGAGGCGGAACCAGTGCTCGCCGAGGTAGTAGACGATCAGGTCGTCGATCACGCCGCCGCGCTCGTCGAGCATGCAGCTGTAGAGCGCGCGGCCGGTCTTCTTGAGCTTGTCGACGCTGTTGGCGAGCAGGCGACGCAGGAATGGCCGCACCGCCTCGCCGTGCAGGTCGACCACGGTCATGTGCGAGACGTCGAACATGCCGGCGTCGCGGCGCACGGCGTGATGCTCCTCGATCTGCGAGCCGTAGTGGATCGGCATGTCCCATCCGCCGAAGTCGACCATGCGCGCGCCCAGCGCGCGGTGGGTGGCGTTGAGTACCGTGGTCTTCGACATGGCGCGCACGTCCGCGGGAGGGGCGCGCATTATCCTGGAAACGTCGGTTGGAGGCGCCTGAGTGCGTGTCCGGGCGGTCGTCCGGCGCGCAGCGGCCCCGGCTCTGCACATTCGCCCGGATCCGACGACAGGCGGGGGAGCCTCAGCGCTGCGCGCGCAGCAGCCACCACACCGGGCCCAGCCCGACCAGCACGAGCAGCAGCGCCGGCGCGGCCGCCTGCGGCCACAGCCCTTCGGCGGTGAACCCGTAGGCGCGCACCGCCAGCGTGTCCCAGCCGAACGGCCGCAGCATCAGCGTCGCCGGCAGCTCCTTCATCGCCTCGACGCTGACCAGCAGCAGTGCCGCCAGCAGGCTCGGTCGCAACTGCGGCAGGACGACGCCGCGCAGGGTTCGCCAGCGGCCTGCACCGAGCACGCGGGCGGAATCGACCAGGCTGGGGCGCAACTGCGCGAGGCCGGCCTCGATGCCGTCGTGCCCGACCCGCAGGAAGCGCAGGCCCAGCGCGAACAGCAGGCCGGCGACGCCGCCGGCCAGCGCGAACTCGAGGCCGAGTCGGGACTCGCCCCAGGCGTCGAGCGCGATCATCAGCCCCATCGCCGCCACGGCGAGCACGGTGCCCGGCACGGCATAGCCGAGCGTGGCGACGAAACCTGCGGCCTGGCGCCAGCGGTCGGCGGGGCGACGATGGACGAGCGCCGCGAGTACGCCGCCGGTGGCGACCACGGCCAGCGCGACCGGGGCGGCGATCGCCAGGGTGTTGACGGCGCTGCGCCAGAGCTGGACGCCGTCGATCGCGTCGAGGTCCAGCCACGCCAGCAGTTGCAGCGAAGGCAGCAGAAACCCGGCCGCGAAGACACCGAACGCGCAGGTGCTCGCCGCCAGCCCGTGGACCCCCGCGAGGCGGATGCGCGGCGGCTGCCGCAGGCTCGCCTCGTGGCGCCGCGCCCGGCCGCGCAGCGCGCGCTCGAGGGCCAGCAGCGCGACCACGCCGATCAGCAGCAGGCAGGAGAGCTGCGCCGCGGCGGGCAGCGAGTACTGGCCGAACCAGACGCGGTAGATCGCCGGGGTCAGCGTGTGCACGCCGAGGATCGACACCGCACCGAAATCGGCCAGCGTCTCGAGCAGCGCCAGCGTGAGACCGGCCACCCAGGCCGGACGTACCAACGGCAGCGCCACGGCGAGGAACGCCGATCGGGGGCCGCGGCCGAGGCTGCGCGCCGCGTCGAACGCCGCAGCGCCCTGGCGCAGGAACGCCGCCCGCGCGAGCACGTACACGTAGGGATAGAGGACCAGCGAGAGCAGCACCGCGGCACCGCCCAGGCCGCGACCGTCGAACAGCGCCGAGCGCGTGCCGCTGAGCGCGCGCCAGGTCGACTGCAGGGCGCCCGAGTAGTCGAGCAGACCGACCCAGGCGAAGGCGACGACGTAGGTCGGCATCGCCAGCGGCAGCACCAGCGCCCAGTCCAGCCAGCGTCGGCCGGGGTAATCGCAGCGCGCCGACAGCCAGCCCAGGGCGATCCCCAGCACGCTCACGCCGACGCCCACTGCGGTCAGCAGGGCGAGGGTGTTGCCCAGCGCCGGCCACAGCACGTGGGCACGCAGGTGGGCCCACACCTCCGGCTGCGGCTGCAGCCACGACCAGCCCAGGGCCGCCAGAACCGCGGTCAGCGGCAGCGCGAGGAGCAGTGCCAGCGCCCGTCCGGCCGCTCCGCCCGTCGTCGCGGAGGACAGGCCGCGGGCGTGCGCCGGCGCTGCCTCAGTTGCGCCGGCCATGGGCGCGCGGTGGAGTCGCGGTCACTTCCAGCCGGCGCGATCCATCAGGCGCACCGCGTCTGCCTGGCGGCGACCTGCCTCGGCGACGTTGACCGGGTCGGCGCGGAACTCGCCCCAGGCGGCGACCACCGGATCGAGCGCGACCCCGGTGCGCACGGGAAACTCGAAGTTGAGTCCGGCGAACTCCGCCTGCACCTCGGCCGACGCCAGCCACTCGAGCAGCCTGCGGGCCGCCTCGGGCTGGTCCGAGTCGGCCACCACGCCGGCGCCGGAGATGTTGACGTGCGCGCCGGCACCCGCCTGGTCGGCCCAGAACACGGCCACCGGAATCGCCGGATCGTCCTTCTGCAGCCGGCCGAGGTAGTAGGTGTTGATGATGCCTACGTCGCAGCGTCCGGCGGCGATCGCCTGCGCCAGCAGCGTGTCGTCGGCGAACGGCGGCGCGGCGAGGTTGGCGACCCAGCCGCGCAGCACCGCCTCGGTGGCCGCCTCGCCGTCGCGGGCGATCAGCATGGCGGTGAGCGACTGGTTGTACACCTTCTGCGAGGAGCGCAGGCAGAGCCGGCCCTTCCACTCCGGCGCCGCCAGCGCGGCGTAGGTGGAGAGCTGTTCGGGCTTCACCCGCTCGGTCGAGTAGACGATCGTCCGGGCCCGCTGCGAGAGGCCGAACCAGCGACCCTCGGCGTCGCGCAGATGCGCCGGCACCGCGGCCTCGAGCGCGGCCGACTCCACCGGCGCCAGCAGGCCGCGCTCGGCGGCGAGCCAGAGGTTGCCGGCGTCCACCGCCATGAACAGGTCGGCGGGCGTCCGCTTGCCCTCGGCGGCCATGCGCTCGATCAGCACCGGCGCGGCGTCGGTGTGCCAGCGCACCTCCACGCCAGTCTCGCGCGAATAGCGCTCCAGGATGGGCTGGATCAGCGGCTCGCGACGCTCCGAGTAGACCACCAGCGGCTCCGCCGCCTGCGCACCGAACGCAATCAGGCAGGCAAGCCCGATGCCGTGGCCGAACAGTCGATTCATGGGCTTGCGATCTCGGCGCGGGGAATTGGGAAGATGATATTGATTCGCATTACCTTCCGCAAGACGCGCCGCTCAGTCCACCGCGCGCACCCTCAGCAGCAACCCCTCCACGGCCTCGATGCGGACCCGCGCGCCCTGCGGCAGGTCCTCGCCCTCGACCGCCCACAGCGCGTCACCGATCTTGAGCTTGCCGCGCCCGTCGACGATCGCGGCATGCAGCGGCATCACGCGTCCGACGAGCTGGTCGGCGCGGCGATTGAGCAGCGGCTGATCGCTCGCGGTCACCGGGTGGCGCCGACGCACCACCAGGCCGACGTAGGCCGAGAGCAGGCCCAGCACGCCGAACAGCACCCACTGCCAGAACGGCGGCAGCGGCAGCAGCAGCACGACCAGGCCCGTGGCGGTGGCGGCGAGGCCGAGCCAGAGCAGGAACGCCCCGGGCAGCAGCGCCTCGGCGGCGAACAGCGCCAGCGCCAGTCCCCACCAGAACCAGAAGGTGTGCAGCCACTCGTCCAATCCGCTCACGTCGTTCTCCCGAATGTCAGCGCGGCATCGGCGGCGGGTCGCTGCGACCGGAGCCGCCGGCCCCCTTGGCAAGTTCCATGATTCCGGCCAGCGAACCGAGCACGCCGGTGGTCTCCATCGGCAGCAGCAGGGTCTTCTGGTTGGGCGACGTCGCGAACTCCTTGAGCGCCTCGACGTACTTCTGCGCCACGAAGTAGTTCACCGCCTGCACGTCGCCCTTGGCGATCGCCTGGCTGACCATCATCGTCGCCTTGGCCTCCGCCTCGGCCAGCCGCTCGCGCGCCTCGGCGTCGCGGTAGGCGGCCTCGCGCCGGCCTTCCGCCTCGAGGATCGCCGCCTGCTTCTCGCCCTCGGCGCGCAGGATCTCGGCGGCGCGATGGCCCTCGGCGTCGAGGATGTTGGCGCGCTTCTCGCGCTCGGCCTTCATCTGCCGCGCCATCGAGTCGACCAGGTCGCGCGGCGGCTGGATGTCCTTGATCTCGATGCGGTTGACCTTGATGCCCCAGGGGTGGGTCGCATCATCCACCACCGCCAGCAGCCTGGCGTTGATCTCGTCGCGCTTGGACAGCGACTCGTCGAGGTCCATCGAGCCCAGCACGGTGCGCGTGTTGGTCATGGTCAGGTTGAGGATGGCGATCTCGAGCTGCGCCACCTCGTAGGCCGCCTTGGCCGCGTCGAGCACCTGGTAGAACACCACCGCGTCGACCTTCACCACCGCATTGTCGCGGGTGATGACTTCCTGCGAGGGAACGTCGAGCACCTGCTCCATCATGTTCATCTTGCGACCGATGCCGTCGATCCACGGAATGATGAAATTCAGGCCCGGGCGCAGCGAGTGGGTGAAGCGACCGAAGCGCTCCACCGTGTGCTCGTAGCCCTGCGGCACCGAGCGCACGCCCTTGAAGATGCTGATGACCACGAAGGCCAGTAGGATCAATCCGAACCACATCGCCTGAGTCTCCGTTTCGCCGGGCGCGCCGGGGGGAAGCCGCATGGTAGCCGAGCGCGTCGCCGGCGACCTGCATGACGACCGCGGCCGCGAATCGTGACGTGCTGCCGGAAACCCGTTGCGCTAAGCTAACTTCCCGCTTAACGATCCCGGGGCCTGCCCGGGCGTGCGTTCAAGACCCACCTCCACCCAACTCCGGGGAATCGATCCATGCGCAAGAACAGCCTGTCCCGCGGCATCAGCGCCGCGCTGCTGCTCGCCGCCACCGCACCGGCGTTCGCGATCACCAACATCGAGACGAACGCGACCATTCCGTTCAGCTTCTCGAGTCCCGGCGCGCGCAGCCTCGGCATGGGCGGTGCCTTCCTGGGCCTGGCCGACGACGCCACCGCGGCCTACACCAATCCGGCGGGGCTGACCCGACTCGGCATCGCCACCCAGTTCTCGGCCGAGTTCCGCCACCTGAGCTTCGACTCGCCGTACCCGGCCAGCGGCAGCTTCGGCATTCGCCCGTTCGATACCACGGGCGTCAACTATCGGGCCGCGTCGGACACCGCCAACGAGGCCGCGTTCCTGTCGGTGGTGATTCCGCGCGAGGACTGGTCGATCGCGCTGTACCGGCACCAGCTGCTCAACTACGAGAACGGCTACACCAACAGCCAGATCTTCTTCCCGCCGGACTTCACCTTCGCCGGCGAGCGCGGCTACTTCACCCTGCCCTACACCGCCGAAGTCGACCTTTCGATCGAGAGTTACGGCGTCAGCTTCGGCCACAACATCAGCGACGCGCTGTCCTGGGGCATCGGTCTCGCCTTCCACCGCTTCGAGATCGACACCCTCAACGAGCGCTTCAATCCGCTGCTGAACAACGCGGTGATCTTCCGCAACACGCAGAGCGGCAGCGACAGCGACGTCAGCCTCAACCTCGGCCTGCTGTACAGGGGTTCGGACCGCTTCAGCATCGGCCTGGCCTACCGCAGCTCGCCGTCGTTCGACTACCGCGTGCGCGGCATCGCCGTCGCGCAGGGCAACGTGGAGACCGCCAACTTCGAGACGCCGTTCCGCGCACCGGACATGTTCGGCGTCGGCTTCAGCTGGCGCGCCACCGACCAGCTCACCGTCAACCTCGACGTCAGCCACGTCGGCTACTCGCGGCTGAGCGAGCAGGTCGACGACGGCTTCTTCAGCGGCGAGTTCGCGAACAACATCAATCCGGCGATCCTCAACGGCTTCGCGGTGAAGGACCAGATCGAGCCGCGCGTCGGTCTCGAGTACGCCTTCGCCAGCGAGAATCCGTTCTTCGTCCGGGCCGGCATGTGGCGCGAGAAGGAGCGCTCGCTGCGCTTCGTCGCCGACCCGGACGGCACCGCGTTCCTCAACGATCCGGTGTCCGCGTATTCCGAAGCCGTGCTGTTCTCGGTCGGCGACGACGAGATGCACTACTCGATCGGATTCGGAATGGCCTTCCGCCGCTTCCAGGTCGACTTCGCCTACGATCGCTCGGATCCGCAGGACACCGTGTCGCTGTCCGGCGTGTATCGCTGGGACTGATCGCCCCGCGAGCCGGACGAACAGGGCGCCTTCGGGCGCCCTTTTCGTTCTCGCCGATCGGACCCGAGGCGCCGACCGCGCGTCCGCCGGTCCGCGATCAGCGGGTCTGTTGCCAGAAGCTGCGGAAGCGCGGCGAGAACAGCATCGCGTCCGGCGACAGCGTCGCCAGCGCGCGCCGCGCCGCGCGGACGTCCTCACGCGCGGCGTCGAAGCGCGAGTCGTCGCCCTCGACCAGCTCCGCCTCGGCGTGCCGGGCCGCCGCGCGGAACAGATGCAGCTGGGCGCGCGTGCGCCCGTCGGCAACGCTGGTCGGATCGGCGCGCAGCACCTCCGCGTTCCTGCCGGCCAGCCATGCCTCCACCGTGCCCACGAGCAGCGCCGGGGCCGTCGCGGCAGTGGCGGGCGCCGGCGTGACGGCCGGCCGCTCGGGGCGGGCCGACGCGGTGGACGGAGCCGGCGTGGACGCCGCGCCGGCGGGACGCGCGGGCACCTGCGCGGTCGACGCCGGGGTGGTGGTGGCCGGGGTCGGCGCCGGCCGGGACGCGACCGGCGGCGGCTGCGCCGCCGGTGCCGGTGCCGGCGCAGGCGGCGCCGCAGCCGGCGTCGGCGCGGGTGCATTCGCCGCGAGCTGGCGCGTGCAGTCCGCCATCGCGCGGTCCTGCTGCGCCTTGAAGTCCTTGATCTTCGCCAGCACGGCAGGATCGTTGGCGCCGTCCCGCCAGTACTCCATCGCCCGCTCGCACTCGCCCTGCTTCCACGCGGCGAAGCCGGCCCAGAAGTGCGGCGCGTAGTCGCGGAACACCACACCCTCGAACCGCTTGCGGTCGCTGGGGGCGGGCTCCTCGCGCGCGGCCTGGCGGAAGCGCGCCTCGGCCTCGGTCCAGTTCTCGGCGCGGACGGCGCGCTCGCCGAGCGCGTAGTCGCGCTTCCAGTCCGCCAGGGCCGGCGTGCTCGACAGCGCGAGGGCGAGGGCGAGCGCCAGCCGCGAATCAGCGCGCATAGCCGGCCCGCCGCAGGTAGTCGTCGGCCTTGAGCGTGGCGAAACCTGCGCTGACCTGCTGGGTCCCCTTGGGCTCGATTCCCGTCACGCGCACCACCGGTGCCCCCGCATCCGGGTGGCGGAATGTGATCCGGTAGGTGCCGGCCTGCACCTGCAGCCGCATCGGTGTGGCCCGGTCCGCCGGCAGCTCGACGGCCCGTCCGGTGGACTGCTCGACCACCGACTCGACGTTCGCCCAGGGATGCGCGCGCAGCACCAGCGTGCCCTGCCGCGCCAGCCGCAGCTCGGCCTCGCGGGCCTCGACCGCCTGCTTGCGCCCGGCGAAAGCGACGACCAGGCGGCGCACGTCGGCGCCGCCGGCGCCCAGACCGCGCTCGATCGCGTCGACGATGGGCTCGAGTGCGCGCAGCCGGTCTCCGGCCTCCGCCGCCTCGACGTCGCGCGCCACTCCCTGCACCAACTGCTCGCGCAGTCGCAGGGCGTCGGGATCCTCGGCATTCGCCTTCAGCAGCGCGGCGATGCCGTCGGCGGCGGCCCTCGCGCCGGCCGCATCGAGCGGCCGCTGGGCGAGCCGGGCGCGAAGCGCGAGCAGCTCGGTCTCGCGCGCCTGCGACAGGCGCAGCCGGTCGCGATCGGCGTCCACGCGCGAAGCCAGGGTGCGCAGACCGGCGTCGGCCGGATAGAGCTTGCGCGCTTCCCCGAGCAGGGCAGCGGCTTCCTCGACGCGGCCTTCGTCGACCAGCGACTGGGCCGATTCGCGCACCATCGTCGGCAGCGCGGCCTGCAGACGCAGCGCCTCCGCCTGCGTCGGGTCGATCGACAGCGCGGCAGCGAGCAGGTCCCGCGCGTTGCGTCCGGCCGGGCTGAAGTAGCGGCGTTCGGCGATCGCCGCCCGTGCGTCGGCGAGGGCGCGGACCACCCGCGTCTGGCGCTCGCCCAGGCGCTGTTCGAGCGCCTCGCGCGCCGTGCGGAACGCGCGATTCCCGGGTTCGGCCTGCAGCGCCTGATCGTAGCGGGCGAAGGCGGCGTCGAGGTCGCCGGCGCGCTCGGCCTGCTCGGCGAGTCGGGCCAGCGCCGCGGCCGCCTCGCCGCGAAGGCGCAGGGCGGTGGCGTTGGCGGCGTCCAGCTCGCCGACCCGGGCGAGCGTCTCCAGCGCGTTGTCGCCGACCGGCTCGGCGATCCGGCCTGCGCCGATCTGCGTGCGTGCCTGGGCCAGCAGCGCATCGATGCGGGCGCGGGTCTCGGCCGCCTGGCGCTGATCGGCGAGCTGGCCCTGCAGGGCCTGCCAGCGGGTGTCGCCGGCGAGCTGGCCGGCGACCCCGCGCAATGCGCGCTCGGCCTCGTCGGCGCGGCCGCCGGCGAGCGCGCTGCGCGCCGGCGCGAGCAGCGCCTCGACCAGCTTGTCCTGCGCGGCGCGGGCGGCCGCACTGCCGGCGTCGATTTCCAATGCCTGTCCGACCAGATACCAGGCGTCGTCGCGCGCGTCGCCCAGCAGTCGACCGGCACGCTGCGCGGCGTCCGCGCGCGCCAGCAGATCGGCAACCCGCGCCTCGCGCTCGCCGGCCAGGCGTGCGCCGGCGATCGATTTCTGCAGCGCCAGCAGCGCCTCGTCCCTGGGCGCCACCGCCAGCGCCTCGCCGATGCGCACCTCGGCGACGTCGAAGTTCTTCGCCGCCATCGCGCGCTCGGCTTCCCCGCGCAGGGCCGCGACGATTCCATCCAGCCGCTGCCGCGCCTCGGGCCAGTCCGGCGCGAGCGCCAGCACCTCCTGCAGCTTGTCGTAGGCGCTCTCGCCCGCCGGCGTGACCAGCTTGCGCTCCGCGATGAGCTGGTCGACCACCGACAGCCGATCGGCGAGCAGGCTGCGCAGGGCCGGGTCGAGCTGCTTCTCGGGAGCGGCGCCGCCGAACAGCAGCCAGCCGACGACGACGGCGAGCACGAGCAGCGCAGCGCCCGCGGCCGGAACCAGCCAGCGCGGCCGCGGCGCCGGCTCGGGCTGCATGCGTACGCCGCCGGCGGCCGGGCGCACCGGCTTCTGGCCGGTCTGCCGGGCCACCGCCGCGCTCGGCGGCGGCGTCGGCGCGCGCCGCGAGCCGGTGTTGATCTGGCTGTCGGAGAAACCCAGCGCGCGAAGCTGCTCGGACGAGGACTGGCTGGGGTCGACCTGCAGCCGCGCCATGAGCGTCGTGCTGCCGGTGACCAGCGCCTTGAGCTCGCGCACGAAGGTGGTCAGGTCGGGGTAGCGATGGTCGGGCAGCTTGGCCAGCAACCGATCCATCACCGGCTGGAAGAAGGCGAACTGCGGCGGCAGCGGCGGCGGCGGCTGGCTGACGTGGGCCAGCGCGACCTGGATCGGCGAGTCCGCCTCGAACGGCGGATGCCCGGTGAGCATCTCGTAGAACAGCACGCCCAGCGAGTACTGGTCGGAGCGGCCGTCGACCTCGCTGGCGGTGGCCTGCTCCGGGCTCATGTAGGTCGGCGTGCCCAGCATCATGCCGGTCTGGGTCAGCCGGCTGGCGCCGGCGCCGTGGGCGCGGGCGATGCCGAAGTCGGTGAGCACCGCGGTGGAATCGTCGCGGAACATCACGTTGGTCGGCTTCAGGTCGCGATGCACCACGCCGTTGTCGTGGGCGAACTGCAGCGCGCCGGCGATCTGCACGATGATCGAGATCGCCTCGGCCAGCGACAGCCCGTGGCGCATCCGCTCGGACAGCAGGCCGCCGTCCAGGTACTCCATCGCGATGTAGTTGATGGTGTCGTTCTGGACGATGTCGTAGACGCCGACGATGTGCGCGTGCGGCAGCCGCGCCATCGTCCGCCCCTCGTTGAGGAAGCGCTGTTCGGTGTTGGCGTCGGCCAGCCCGCGGCGCATCACCTTGATCGCCACCTTGCGGTCGAGCGAACGCTGGACCGCGAGGTAGACGGTCGCCATGCCGCCCGATCCGAGCTCGCGGACGAAGTCGTAGCCCGGGATGTCGAACGCCGGTGCGGCCATGCGGAATCGGAGGGGGCGGCGGTTGCGCGCCGCGATCATAGCATCGGCCCTCGCCGTCCCGACCCCTGCCGGAAGGCCGCCCCGGACCGCGCTGCGACCCTTTCGCCGCGTGGCGCATCCTAGTGACCGTGAGCGCCGCCTCGACCTTCGCGATCGAGCTGCCGCCGGGCCTGCTGGCCGGCGTGCAGGGCGGCGACATGCGCGCGTTCGAGCGGCTGTTCCGGCTGTTCGAGCGCCCGGTGTATGCGCTGGCCGTGCGCATGCTCGGCGATCCGGAGGACGCGATGGAAACCCTGCACGACACCTTCCTCAAGGCCCACGACGGCATCGCCGGCTTCCGCGGCGACGCGCCGTTCTGGGGCTGGCTGCGGCAGATCGCGGTCAACGAGGCGCTGATGCGGCTGCGCCGGCGCGGCAGCCTGCGCGCCGCCGACGCCGGGGACGCGGCCGAGGCGCTGCCTGACCCCGGGCCCACGCCGCTGGCGCACGCCGAGTCCGCGCAGCTCGAGCGCGCCATGGCGGCGCTTCCCGAAGTCACCCGCAGCGTGCTCTGGCTCTACCACGGCGAGGGCTACACGCACGAGGAGATCGCCGGCCTGATGGGTCGAACCGCGAGCTTCTCGAAGTCGCAGCTCGCCCGCGGCACGCAGCGCCTCCGGGCCCTGCTCGAGGGCCAGCGGGAGGTCCGCCATGCCTCGTGAGATCGCCCTCGAGGACGCCCTGCGCGCGCTGCCGCTGCCGGCACCGGCCGCGGATGGCTGGCTCCGGCTTCGGGTGACGCTGGCGCGCCGCCGCCGTCGCCGCGTCGCCGGCCTGCTGGCGCTGGCGGCGTCGGCGGCACTGGCTGCCCTGCTGGTCGTCCGCCCCGCGCCGGAGCCGGCGGCCGAGGCGATCGTCGATGCCAGCGCCGGCGAGGACGTCGGCGACTTCGACGTCGGCGCGCTGGTCGCGCGTTCGGCGGCGCTCGAGGCGCAACTGGCCTGGCTCGACGCCGGCGGCCGCAGCGCCGACGTGGTCGCCGTCGACCTGGCGCTGGTCGAGCGCATGCAGTGGATCGACCGGCTGCTGGCCGAACCCGACGGCCGCCCGGCCACCCGTGAGCTGCTCTGGCGCGAGCGCGTGCGCCTGCTCGACCAGCGCCTCGCCCTGGCCGGCGATGCCGCACTGATCGCCGCGGCGGACCTGCCGCACGGCGTCGCACTCTGAGTCAATCGACCGAAGGACACCTCTCCATGAGCAGCAAGATCAAGCCCCTCACCATGCTCGTCCTGGCCCTCGCGCTTGCAGCGCCGGCCCGGGCCGGGGCCACCGACCCGGCCGCCCGCGCCGACGCCGAGCGCGGGAGGGTCGAAGCCCACCGCGCAGCGTCCGAGGCGGCGCGTGCCGCCGACGCCGCGCGGGATGCGGCGGCCGCCTCCGAGGCCGGCCGCGCCGAGATGGCGCGGGCGCGCGCGGAACTGCAGGAGGCGCAGTCCGAACTGAACGAGGTTTCGCGGCGCATCGCCGAGCTGTCGATGCGGATTGCCCGCGAGGACATCGAGGCCTCGCTGGCCCGCCCCGCCTTCGATCGGCCGGTGATCGGCGTGATCCTCGCCGAGGATCCCGAGTCCGGCGTGCGCCTGGCCGGGGTCACGCCGAAGGGCCCCGCCGCGCGGGCCGGGCTGCGCACCGGCGACCGGATCCTCGCCGTCGACGGTCGCGAGGTCGGTGCAGGCTCCCCGGCCGCGCGCCTCGAGATCCTGCGCGAGCTGATCGGCACGCCCGAGGAAGGCCAGGCCCTGCGCATCCGCTACGAGCGCGACGGCCGCCGCGGCGACGTCGAAGTGGCCGCCGAACGACTGCCCGGCCTCGCCTGGTTCCGCGACGGTGCCATCGACGCCGAGCGCCTGCGCGCCCAGCTCGAGCCGCTGGTCGCGCTGCGCGCGCTGGCCCCGATCGAGCCGATCGCGCCGCTGCCGCCCTGCCTGCCCGGCGAGCCCTGCGTCGAGGCGCAGATCGCCGACGCGCTGCGCTGGCGCGCGCTGCGCCTGGCCGAGGTCGATGCGCGCCTGGGCCGCTACTTCGGAACCGACCGCGGCGTGCTGGTGCTCGGCGCGGATGCCGGTCCGCTCGAAGGCCTCGAGCCGGGCGACGTCGTGCTCGAGGTCGCCGGTCGGCGAACCGACGATGCCGGCGACCTCATCCGTGCGCTGCGCGACGCCGTGACCGGCAGCACGGTCGAAGTGACCCTGATGCGTGACCGCCGGGAGCACGTACTCGCGCTGCCGGTGGCCGCGCTGCCGGCCCTGCCGCGACTGCTGGTTCCGACGCCGCCCGCGCCGCCGCCGCCGCCGCGCGCACCCGTCCCGGGCGCGACGCCTGCCGCTCCGCCGGCACCGCCCACCCCGCCTGCACCGCCACCGCCGCGGGGCGTCCTCGAGGGCGTGCTCGCCTGATCGGCGCGAACGCATGAGTGCCTCACCGCGCGTCATGCCGGCGCGCGGCGGGGCCCTGCTAGGATGCGGCCGCGCCTGTCGCGCCGGACCCTGCATCCTCGATGGAAAAGTACCTGCTGCTCCTGCTGCTGGTGGCGGCGCTCGCACTGTTCGCCTCGGAGCGCTTCCGCGCCGACATGGTGGCGCTGGGGCTGCTGCTGGCGCTGCTGCTGACCGGCATGGTGAGCGTGCAGGAGGGCTTCAGCGGATTCGCCAGCCCGGCGGTGATCACCGTGGTGTGCATGTTCATCCTGTCGGGCGGGCTGGTGCGCGCCGGCGTCGCCGACGAGATCGCCCACTTCGTGCTGGCGCGCGGCCTGCGCGGCCAGGTCGCGCTCGCCGCGGCCCTGTTGACGCTGTGCGGGCTGATGTCGAGCTTCATGAACAACATCGCGGCGGTGACGATCCTGCTGCCCAGCGTGTTCGCCATCGCGCAGCGCAGCGGCGTGCCGGTGACCAAGCTGCTCATCCCGCTGTCGTTCGGCTCGCTGCTCGGCGGCCTGACCACGCTGGTCGGCACGCCGCCCAACCTGCTGGCCTCGGAGGCGCTGGCGCGCGCCGGCTACGCACCCTTCCGGATGTTCGATTTCCTGCCGACCGGCCTGGCCGTGTTCGCCACCGGAATCCTGTACTTCGCCCTGATCGGCGTGCGCCTGGTGCCGGTGCGCGAGGCTGCGAGCAACCCCGACGAGGGCGCCGCGCTGCGCCACTACGTGGCCGAGACGGTGATCCCGCCGGGCTCGTCGCTCGCCGGCAAGCGGCTCGACCAGTCACGCATCCGCGATCTGCTGGGCCTGCGCATCCTGCGCGTCCACCGCGCCTACATCGGCGAGCGCGGCGAGTGCGCGGCCGACCGCCCCTGGCTGCGCCTCGGCCGCCACGGCCGCGACGAATGCAACGGCCAGTATTCGTTCGTCCCGTGGCCCGAGGCCGTGCTGGAAGTCGGCGATCACCTGCAGGTCGAGGGCGACCCGTCGATGCTGCTGCAGAATCAGGGTCGGGGCCTGCTCGAGCTGGTCGATCCGGAACGGGCGGCACAGGCGCGTCCGGCGAACGGCGCATCGCTGATCGGCGAAGTGGCGCTGTCTCCGGGCTCGCGCTCGCTGGGCAGCACCATCGGCGAAGCCGACTTTCCCGGTCGTTACGGCGTCGTCGTGCTCGGGCTGCGGCGCAACGGCCGGCAGGAGGACGAGCGGATCAACCAGCTCCGCCTCGAGACCGGCGACGTGCTGCTGGTGCGTGGTACCGCCGACGCGCTGGCCGAGCTCGGCCACAACCCCGACTTCCTGGTGGTCAATCGGCTCACCGGTGGCGCCCGCGACCACTCGCGGCGCTGGATCGCCCTGGCGATCATGGCCGCCACCGTGCTCGCCGCCGCCAGCGGGCTGCTGCACATCTCGGTCGCCGCGCTGGCCGGCGTGCTGCTGATGGTGGGCAGCGGCTGCATGCCGGTTCGCGACATGTACGCGCAGGTCGACTGGCGGGTCATCTTCATGATCGCCGCGCTGATGCCGCTGGGCATCGCGATGGACGCCGAGCACACCGGCGCGGCGCGGGCGGTCGCCGACGGCCTGCTCTGGATGATCGGCAGCGAGAGCCCGCATGCCGCGATGCTGGCGGTGGTCCTGATCACCGTCGGCCTGACCCAGGTGATGTCGAACGCCGCCTGCGTGGTGCTGGTGGCGCCGATCGCGATCCAGATCGCCACCGGCCTCGGCGTCGATCCGCACGCCTTCGTCATGGCCGTGGCGATCGCCGCCTCCACCGCGTTCGTCACGCCGATCGGCCACCAGGCCAATGTGCTGGTCTACGGCGTAGGCAACTACCGCTTCGGTGATTTCGTCCGGGTCGGCGGCCCGCTGACCGCGCTGATCGTGGTGGTCACCCTGCTGGTGGTGCCCCTGGTCTGGCCGTTCCAGAGCTGAGCCCGCGGCGCGGCTTGCCGGGCGCGGCGCCCTGGCCTACGCTGCCGCGACTTCACGCCCGCGCACGCCGCCGGGCCATCGCCCGGGGAACCTCGCACCATGTCGATCCTGTTCGGTCTGTTCGGCCTCGCCTGCCTGGTCGGCCTCGCCTGGATGTTCTCCAACAATCGGCGCGCGGTCGACTGGAAGCTGGTGCTGACCGGCATCACCCTGCAGATCGCCTTCGCCCTGCTGGTGATCGTCGTGCCCGGCGGGCGCGAGGTGTTCGACACGCTCGGCCACGGCTTCGTGGCGGTGCTGGGCTTCGTCAGCGCCGGCTCGAACTTCATCTTCGGCAGCCTGATGGACACCTCGAAGTTCGGCTTCATCTTCGCCTTCCAGGTGCTGCCGACCATCATCTTCTTCGCCGCGCTGATGGGCGTGCTCTACCACCTCGGGGTGATGCAGGCGATCGTGCGCGGGATGGCCTGGGCGATCACCAAGGTGATGCGCGTGTCCGGCGCCGAGACCACCAGCGTCTGCGCCAGCGTCTTCATCGGCCAGACCGAGGCGCCGCTGACCGTGCGTCCGTACATCGGCCGGATGACCGAGTCCGAGCTGATCACCATGATGATCGGCGGCATGGCGCACATCGCCGGCGGGGTCCTCGCCGCCTACGTCGGCATGCTCGGCGGCGGCGATCCCGAACAGATGGCCTATTACGCCAAGCACCTGCTGGCCGCCAGCATCATGGCGGCGCCGGCGACGCTGGTGGTCGCCAAGCTGCTGATCCCGGAGACCAGTGAGCCGCTGACCCGCGGCACGGTGAAGATGGAGGTCGAGAAGACCGCCAGCAACCTGATCGACGCCGCCGCCGCCGGCGCCGCCGACGGCCTGCGGCTGGCGCTCAACATCGGCGCGATGCTGCTGGCCTTCATCGCGCTGATCGCGCTGATCAACGCGCCGCTGACCTGGCTGGGCGAGATCAGCGGCCTGTCGGCGATGCTCGGCAAGCCGACCGACCTGTCGACCCTGCTCGGCTACCTGCTGGCGCCGCTGGCCTGGGTGATCGGCGTGCCCTGGGCCGATGCGCCGACGGTCGGCGGCCTGATCGGCACCAAGATCGTGCTCAACGAGTTCGTCGCCTACGTCAACCTCGCCGACATCCTGCAGGGCAAGGTCGACGGCGTGACGCTGTCGCCCGAAGCCGCGCTGATCGCCACCTACGCGCTGTGCGGCTTCGCCAACTTCAGCTCGATCGCCATCCAGATCGGCGGCATCGGCGGGCTCGCCCCGGAGCGCCGCGCCGACCTCGCCCGCTTCGGCCTGCGCGCCGTGCTCGGCGGCTCGATCGCGACGTTCATGACGGCGACGATTGCCGGCGTGATAACGCAGCTGTAGGAGAAACCCGAGTTCCAGTGGCCAGTTCCAGTAGCCAGTCGAGAGACGTCGGTAACGGGATCTGGCGCGGGGCCGGGGCGACCGAGAATCTTCGACGACGCGCTCGAAGCGCGGCGCTGCCTCGCTCCTCACTGGCCCCTGGAACTGGCCACTGGAACTCTCCCTGATGAACCCGCCCCGACCCGCCGCACCGCACGTCGTCATCGTCGGCAGCTTCAACCAGGACCATGTCTGGCGCAGCGAGCGCTTCCCGCAGCCGGGCGAGACGCGACTGGGTCGCTTCAGCGCGGGCCCCGGCGGCAAGGGCTTCAACCAGGCGATCGCCTGCGTGCGGCAGGGCGCGGCGACGGCCTTCGTCGGCGCGCTGGGACGCGATGCGCTGGGCGATGCGGCGCTGGCGCTGGCCGGGTCGGAGGGCCTGCAGGCGCACTGCGAGCGCGTCGCCGGCGAGGCCACCGGCACCGCAGCGATCCTGCTCGATGGTGTCGGACAGAACATGATCGTCGTCGGCCCGGGCGCCAACCTCGCGCTGTCGCTGGCGCATGTCGAGACGCAGCGCGCGCTGATCGAGGGCGCCCGCGTGCTGGTCACCCAGCACGAGGTGGCGCTGGACGCGACCGCCGCGGCCATGCACATCGCCCGCGCCGCGGGCGTCACCACGCTGCACAATCCGGCGCCAGTCGTCGCCGCGGGAGGGGCGGACCTGCTCGCGCTGGCCGACGTGCTCACGCCCAACGAGTCGGAGTTCGCCGCGCTGCTCGCCGCGCGCGGCGTCGCCGTCGACGCACACGCGCTGGCAGCGCTGGCCGATGCCGAGCTGCACGCGCTGTGTCGACGACTCGGCGTGCCGACCGTCGTGGTGACGCTGGGCGCTGCGGGCGTGTTCGTCTCGCATGCCGACGGTGCGCTGCGCGGCGACGCCGCGGCGCACTACCGGCATGCCGCCGAGCAGGTGCGCGTGGTCGACACCACCGGCGCCGGCGACGCCTTCAGCGGCGGTCTCGCGGCGGCGCTGGCGATGGCGCCCGCGGCGCCGTTCGCGCAGGCCGTGCGCAGCGCCGGCAGGGTCGCCGGGCTCGCGGTGGAAACCGCGGGCGCCGCGCTGGCCATGCCGCGCGCCGAGGCCGTCCGTGCGCGCTTCGGCGATGCCACGGCCACATAGAAGGAGCGCCGGAAGGCGCGACCAACGACAGGTAGGCTCGGGTCGCGCCTTCCGGCGCTCCTACGGATGACGCTCGCGAAGCTTCACTCCGGCGCCGTCACTTCATAGCCGCGCGCGGCGAGCGCCGCGAGATAGCCGTCGTCTGCAAGCAGCTCGCGGATCGGCAGCAGGCCGAAGCTGCTGCGGTTCGTCTTCAGCGCCGTCTCCGCCGCATCGAGCCAGGCCTCGCGCAGGCGCTCGGGCAGATCGTCGAAGCCGCGCTTCTGGAACGCATCGGCGCCGATCACCGCCTCGATGCAGGCCTGGCCGGAATCGACCTGCGGCAGTTCGCGCAGCGCTTCGAGGTCGCCGACCGCCCAGGCGTTGGCGCGCGCCTGCATGGTGGCGACCTCGACCTCGAGCCGGTCGAGGATGCGGCCGAAGCACTCGGTGTCGTCGAGCGCGGTTTCGGTGAACTCGCGGATCAGCGCCTTCGGATCGGTGATCGTGATCCTCACCGCCGGACGCTCCACCGGCACCTTGGCCCGCTTGGCGCGCTTCTCGACGGCCTCGCGCACCGGCGCGCCGCGGTCGAGGCCGGCGCGCTTGATCGCCCGGTCGTAGAGCTCGCTGCCGGCGATGATCGGGCGCCGCTTCTCGATGCCGCGGCCGCGCCCGAAGTAGCGCTGGCGCAGCGGCTCCCAGCGCTGGTACAGCTCGGCCGGCAGCACTTCGGGCAGGCGCCGGTCGTCCGGGTTGTTGCGCGCCTTCAGCAGCGAGGGCAGCAGGAACATCGCGCGGAAGCGGCCGATGTCGGTGTCGGCGTCGACCCGCGGTGGCAGCAGCAGCACCGCGGATTCGGCGATCCGCGCGTCGACCTCCGCGGACTTCCAGCGCATCCGCTTCGGCAGCGGTCCGAGGCTGCCCAGCAACCACAGCGTGTTGTCGCCGTGGCTGACCCGCCACAGTCCGGGGCCGGGCATGTCGCCGGAGACCACGACCTCGGCGAGCTGGCGCGGTGCGCCCTCGTCGGCGACTCGCTCGACATCGGCGGCGTCCGCGGGCGATGCGCCGCTCGCGGCAGCCGCCTGCGCGACGACCCAGCCGAGGGCGATCAGGGTGAAGCGCAGCAGGCTCACACGCATGGCGGGCATCCGATCGGTGGTCGGAAGACGCTAGTCGTGTCGTGGTGAAGCCATTCTGAGCGCAGTTCAGGCGGAGTGTCGAACGGCACTCCCGTACAATCCGCGCCCATGCAGATCGGCCCGTACCGCATCGATCCCGCGCTGGTGCTGGCGCCGATGGCCGGCGTCACCGACAAGCCGTTCCGGCTGCTGTGCAAGCGGCTGGGCGCGGGCTATGCGGTATCGGAAATGACGATTTCCGATCCGCGCTTCTGGGGCACCAGGAAGAGCCGCTGGCGGATGGACCATGCCGGCGAGCCCGAACCGGTCGGCGTGCAGATCGCCGGCGCCGACCCGGCGATGCTGGCCGAGGCGGCGCGCCACAACGTCGCCGAGGGCGCGCAGATCATCGACATCAACATGGGCTGCCCGGCGAAGAAGGTCTGCAACGTCTGGGCCGGCTCCGCGCTGCTGCAGGACGAGGCGCTGGTGGCGCGGATCTGCCGCGCGGTGGTCGAGGCCGTCGAGGTGCCGGTGACGCTGAAGATCCGCACCGGCTGGCGCGCCGACCAGCGCAACGGCCTGGCCATCGCCCGCATCGCCGAGGACTGCGGCATCGCGGCGCTGGCCGTGCATGGCCGCACCCGCGACCAGCAGTACACCGGCACGGCCGAGTACGACACCATCGCCGCGATCAGACAGGCGCTGTCGATCCCGGTGTTCGCGAACGGTGACATCGACTCGCCGCACAAGGCCCGCGAGGTGCTGCGCCATACCGGTGCCGACGGCCTCTACATCGGCCGCGCGGCGCAGGGACGGCCGTGGATCTTCGGCGAGATCGCACATTACCTGGCCACCGGCGAGCTGCTCGCGCCGCCGTCGCCGGCCGAGGTCGGCGCGATCCTGCTCGGCCACCTCGACGCGCTGCACGCCTTCTACGGCGAGGACGCCGGCGTGCGCATCGCCCGCAAGCACCTGGGCTGGTACGCCAAGGACCGCCCCGAGAACGCCGCGTTCCGCGCGGTGGTGAACCGCGCGCAGAGCGCCGACGAACAGCGCCGCCTGACCGCCGACTACTTCGCCGCGCTGGCCGCCGGCGAGGCCTGGCGCGAGGCGGCCTGAGGCCACCGGGCTGCCGCGGGTCGCGCCCGCGTCGCCCGGACCACCGCGCGCGATGCTTGGCGTATCGTTGTCCGCGCGAGGGTGCGCATGGCCGACCGATTCGACACCACACGCTGGAGCCTGGTGCTGCATGCCGGGGGTTCGGGCACGCGCGCCCGCGCTGCGCTCGAGGACCTGTGCAGGATCTACCGGCCGCCCGTGCTGGCCTACGTCCGCGCGCACTGCCGGCGCAGCGACGAGGTGGAGGACCTCACCCAGGAGTTCTTCGCGCACCTGCTCGAGCGGCGCATCGCCGCCCGGGCGGATCGCGAGCGCGGTCGCTTCCGCGCCTTTCTGTTGACCGCGCTGCGCAACTTCCTGGCCAGCGAGCACGTGCGCCGCAGCGCGCTGGTCCGCGGCGGCGGCGCGACCATGGTCGAGCTGGATGGCCAGGCGGCCGACCCCGACGACGGCCCCGAGCAGGCGTTCGAGCGGGCCTGGGCGCAGACCGTGCTCGCCGAGGCGCTCGACCGGCTGGCCGACGAGGCCAAGGAAACCGGAAAGGCCGAGCTGTTCCGCCGCCTGCGGCCGTTCCTGACCGTCACGCCCGACGCCGAGGAGTACGCCGCGATCGCTGCGGAACTCGGGCTGCGCCGCAACACCCTGGCGGTGGCGGTGCATCGCCTGCGGGCAAGGCTTCAGGAAATCGTCCGCGCGGTGCTGGCGGACACGGTCGACGGCGGCGAGGCGGCCGAGGCGGAGGTGCGCCGCTGGCGCGATCGGCTGACCGGACCCGGGTCGGTGTAATCGAGGCCGGCGGTTCGGGTAGAGCGCGGGGTGGCATGCGCTGCCCGGTGAAGTTGGGTGGGCGAGGCCGCGGGGGCGACTGGACGACGCCGGAGGGCGCAGGGCAGCCGACGGGGAGATCGGATGGGACAGGCATGAGCGCTTCCGCCTCGAATCCGCCGCCGGGCGTGACCGACTTCGGTCGCACCCGCTGGTCGATGGTCATGGCCGTGCGCAGCGGCGATGGCGCCGATGCGCGCCGCTCGCTGGCCGACCTGTGCCGGCGCTACTGGGTGCCGGTGTATGCCTACGTGCGTCGATGCGGGCATCCGCCCGCCGCCGCGGCCGATCTCGTGCAGCGCTTCCTCGGTCGCCTGGTGGAACAGATCCGCGACGCCGACCAGGTCGAGGTGGACGGCGGCTTCCGCGAGTTCCTGCAGCAGCGTCTCGAACGCTTCCTCGCGGGCGACCCGGGCGCAGCCGGCGACGCCCCGCCCGCCGGCGAGTTCGCACCGCCCTGGCCGCTCGACGACATCGAGCAGCGCCAGCGCCGCGAGCAGCTTCCCGAAGCGGCGCCGGCGCAGGCGTTCCAGCGCGCGTTCGCGCTGGAGCTGCTGGCGATGTGCGTGGCGCAGCTGCGCGAGGAGGCCGAGCAGTCGGGACGGCGCGCGATGTTCGACGCGGTGCGGCCGTATCTCGCGCGCGACCCGGTGGCCGGCGAGTACGCGCTGCTGGCGCAGACGCTGCAGAGCACGCCGCTGGCGGCGGTGGTCGCGGTGAAGCGCCTGCGTCAGCGCTTCCAGGAGCTGATCGACGCCCAGCTCGCCCAGACCGTCGGCAGCCGGCAGTCGTTCGACAGCGAGCGCAGCGCACTGCTGGCCCAGCTCGCGCCCGCCGGCAGGTGAGCCGGACCACCCACGTCGGCCGTGCGGCCGACCTGCCGCCCGAGGAGTTCGGGCTGCTCGCCCGGCTGGCCTTCGCCAGCCGCACCGGACGCCTGCAGGAGGGCGACATCGCGCGGCACCTGGCGTTCGTCTCGCCCGACGTGCTCGACATGGACCTGTCGGATCCGATGCAGCGCGACTTCGGCGACTACGAGCTGCTGGAGAAGATCGGCCAGGGCGGCATGGGCATGGTCTACCGTGCCCGCCAGCACAGCCTGGATCGCGACGTCGCGCTCAAGCTGCTCGCCGCCGGACCCTGGGCGTCGCGCGGCTTCATCGAGCGGTTCCGCCGCGAAGCGCAGTCGGCCGCCCGCCTCGAACATCCCAACATCGTCACCGTGTTCGAGGCCGGGACGCAGCACGACCTGCACTACTTCTCGATGCGCCTGGTCCGCGGCGAGTCGCTGGCGGCCCGGGTGCACCGGCTGGGCAAGCTGCCGCCGCGCGAGGCTGCGCGGCTGCTGCTGGTCGTCGCCGAGGCGGTGGACTACGCCCATCGGCTCGGCGTGCTGCACCTCGACCTGAAACCGGGCAACGTGCTGATCGACGTCGACGGCGAGCCGATGGTGGCCGACTTCGGCCTGGCCCGCCGGCTCGACGAGGCGCCGGACGGCGAAGGCGAGGACGTCTCCGGCACGCCGGCCTACATGGCGCCGGAGCAGGCGACCGCCAGCCACCAGCGGATCGGCCGGGCGACCGACATCTACGGCCTCGGCGCGATCCTCTACGAGCTGCTCTGCGGCGCGCCACCGTTCCTCGCGGCGACACCCCAGCAGACCCTGGAGCGCGTCGTGCTGGAGCCGGTGACTCCGCTGCGCACGCTGCTGCCGACGGTGCCGCGCGACCTCGAGGCGATCTGCCTGGCCTGCCTGCACAAGGACCCCGGGCGCCGCTATCCCACCGCCGCCGCCCTCGCCGGCGACCTGCGCAACTTCCTCGAGGATCGACCGGTCGCGGTGCGCCGGCCCGGCCGCGGCGAGCGCGTGGCGCGTTGGATGCGGCGCGAGCCACGCCTGGCGCTCGCCGTGGCCGGCATCCTGCTGGCCCTGCTGGTCGGGCTGGCGGCGAGCCTGCAGCAGTGGCGGCGCGCCGAAGAGAGCGCGCTCGAGGCGCGCATGCGGCTGTGGGAAGGTCGGCGCGAGGCCGCCCTGCGCATGACCCAGGACGGCGACGGCCTCGGCGCCCTGCCGCTGCTCGCGATCAATCTGCGCGAAGCGCAGGCCGAGGGGGCGACGGCGGAAATCGCGCTCGACCAGCGCCGGGTCGGACTGATTCTCGGCCAGGGCCCGGTGCTGATCGACCAGGCCAGCATCGAGGACGCCAACCCGCTGGCGGTGGCGCTCAGCGCCGACGGCGCGCTGCTGGCGCTGGCCTTCAACGACCAGTCGGTGCGCTGGTACGACACCGGCGCCCTGCGCGAGCGCGGCCGGGTGAGCCTGCGCGGCCGGCCGTCCTCGGGCGCGACCCAGCGGCTGCCGGCGCTGCTGCGCTTCGTCGGCAACGACCGCCTCGTCGCCACGCTCGAATGGATCACCAACCAGCCCAGCCCGGGCGACGGCGACAGCTGGTTGATCGATCTCGCCGCGAAGGCCGTGGTCGAGCCGCCGGTGGCGTTCGACGATTTCGCCAGCGCCAGCTTCTCCGCCGACGCCGGCCATGCGCTGCTGCGCAAGCGCGACGGCAGCGCGCAGTGGTGGCGCGTCTCGCCCTGGACGCCGCTCTCGCCGCCGCTGCAGCCGACGCCGGGCCACTTCGACTACCCCTCGATCCTGCTCGACCCCGGCCACGTGGTGTTCTTCAGCGCGCGCCAGGCGCGCCTGCAGTTCCACTCGCTGCCTGGCCTCGAGACCGGGCAGGTGCTGCATCTGCCCAACGCCGCAGGCGTGTCCGCCTGGGCGATGAGCGGCGACCGCCGGCTGCTGGCGCTGGGCGACTTCGAGGGGCGCGTGCATCTCTACGACCTCGGACAGCAGACCCTGCGCACGCTGCCCGACGTGCGCGGTCGGGAGTCGGCATGGCTGGCCTTCAGCGAGGACGATGCCTGGCTCGCCAGCGCCGCCGCGGACGGCACCGTGCTCGCCTACGACGTCGCCAGTGGCGCCCCGCTGCACGCCGGCCAGATGCAGCACGACTTCGTGCCGCGCCGGGTCGGACTGAGTCGCGCGCAGCGCCTGCTGGTGGTCGCCGGCGAGGGCCGCAGCGCGCTGTGGCGGCTGGGTCCGCCCGGCGCCCGCGCCGCGCCGCCGCATCGGCTGGGCATGGCGGCGGCAGCGCACGGGTTGGCCGGCCACTTCGCGACCGACTGGTCGCTGCAAAGCGGCCTGCTGGCCACGAGCGGGATCGACGGCCAGCTGCGCCTGTGGCGGCTGCCGGCCTCGCCCACGCTGCCCGCGCGGGCGCCCCGGCAGCTCGCCGAACCGCTCTTGTTCGACGGTCGCCGGCTGGTCGACGTGGCCTGGAACCGGCTGCGCCTGGTCGACCCGCTGGGCACACCGGCGAGCGCCTGGCGCAGCTATCCCGAACCGCTGGGATTCGCCGAGCTGGTCGAAAAGGGCCAGGTGCTGCTGGCCACCAGCGGGGCCGTGCTGCACGTCGAGGATGCGGACGCCGGGCGGGCGCTGCGACCGCCGCTGGCGCTGCCGAACAGCCCGCAGCGGATGGCGCCCAGTCCCGATGGCGGCCGGGTCCTGCTGAGCTTCGGCGCCAGCGGTCGCGACGGGTTCGAGGAGCGCCTGCAGCTCGTCGACATCCGCAGCGGGCGCACGCTGGCCGCGGACGTCCCGCTGCCCGGCCCGGTGCGGCGCTACGCCTGGTCGCCGGACGGCCGGCGGGTGCTCGCCGTCGGGCCGACGGAAGGCGCGACCCAGGTCTTCGATGGCGCCGACCTGCAGCTGCTCGGCGACTATCCGCACGATCCGTTCGAGCCGGTCGTCTGGGCCGATTTCGCCCCCGATGGCGAGGTGTACCTGGCCCTGCGCGCGGTGGATGCGCGCCACGGGCAGAACCTGCTGCGCCGCTGGGATCCTGCCACCGACCGACTGCGCGGCGAGGCCCGGCTGGAGGGCGTCGAGCCGCTGGCGGTGGCCGCCGTGGCGCCGCTGGCGATCGTCGCCGGCCTGCGCGAGGACGTCGCCGTCGACGGTCAGGCGCAGCGGCAGACCCTGCCGCGAATCGCCCGCGCGGATCCGACCGCGCTGATGGCCGTCGATCCGACCGGGCGACTGCTGGCGCGCGCCTACCGCGACGCGATCCAGCTGCACGACGCCCGCACGCTGCGGGCGATCGGACCGCCGCTGGCCGCCGACATCGGCGCGCTCGACACGCTGGTGCGGCTGGCCTTCGCCCCGGACGGCGAGCGTCTGGTCGCGGCGAGCTGGCTCGGGGCGTGGCTGCAGTGGCCGCTGCACGCCGATGCTCGCGACGGCCAGAAGCTGAGTGCCGATCTGGCCACCCTGCAGCACGAGCACCAGCACCTGCTGATCGCGCCGGGCCCGGCGGCGCGGCGCGAACTGCGGCGCAACGACCCCGGCCCGTGGATGTCGCCGGAAGCACGCCCGGCGCCGGCGATCGCCCACCGCACCCGCAGCGGGCAGCCGATCCCGGCGGCGCTGCAGGCGGCCCGATCGGCCGTCGATCTCGGACCGTTCTACGACATGGGTCCGGAGGAAAGCCGCGTGGCCCACTACAACATCCTGCCCACCCTGCGTCCCCTGCCGGTCGGAACGCAGCGCGTCGCCGGCACCGAGTTCGACCTGCGCGGCATCGTCCAGGTCGGTTGGGAACCGCCCGATGGCTCGACCCCGGTCGACGTCCGCTGCGCGCCGGTCGACAGCGGCCCGACGGCCGCCGTGCACCTGCTGGCCGGCGTCAGCCTGTCCGAGCCGATGCCGCTGGATACGCATCTGGGCGTGCTGCGGCTGCACTATCGCGACGGCAGCCAGGCCGAGCTGGCACTGCGCGCCGGTCGCGAGCTGCCCGGCTACGCCGGCGCCGACCAGGCCGTCCGCTTCGCCTTCGCGGCGAACCCGCACCGGGCCACCCTCGGCCTGCAGGACACGCCATTGAGCGCCCCGCGGCTGGTCAATCCGCATCCCGAACGGGCGCTGCGCTGCCTCGACGTCGAGCGCAGCTTCTCCCATGCGCCCCTGCTGCTGCTCGGCATCACCCTCGAACCCGCGGCCGGCGGAGACCGGCCGTAATCGCCCGCCGCCGGGTCGGTAGTAGGCTGGGCAACCCGGCGTTTCGATTCCTCGTGGAGGGCAATGCCATGCATCACCGCTCCGCTTCGACGCTTCTCGTGTTCCTGCTCGGCGGGGCGCTGCCGCCCGCCGTCCTCGCCTGCGGCGAGGGCATGTTCTCCACCGGCAAGGGCCTGCCCTACGAGGCCTATCGGGCGCCGCGGCCGGCGGCGGTGCTGGTCTACGTCGAGGGCGGCGAATCCGACCGCTCGGCGCAGCAGGCTCTGCACGCCGGCCTGCGCAAGGCCGGCCACGGCGTGACCGTGGTGCACGATGCCGACGCGCTGCGCCAGGCCGTGCTCGGCAGCCGCTACGACGTGGTGATCTCCGCCATCGACGGCGTCGACGCCATCGCCGCGCTGGAAGCCGACGCGCCGCCGGCGCTGCTGCCGGTGGTGGCGCGGAGCATGCGCAACGCGCCGCAGGTGAGGAACCGCTTCGACCTGTTCCTGCTCGAGGGCGCCAGCCTCGGTCAGTACCTGCGCGCCATCAACACGCTGGTCTCGCCGTGACTCGACGCCGTGGGTCGTCGCGCGCGGGCGCGCTCGCGCTCGCCCTGGCGGGCGGCTGCGCACTCGCGACGCCTGCGGCCGGCGGGGACGGCGCTGCGCCCGACGCGGAAGCGCCGGGCGACGAGGTCGACACCGCGTCGGCCCGGCGCGGTCGCATCTCGGTGGGCTACCAGCTGCTGCAGACACGCGGCCTGCGCACCAACCTCGGAACGACCATCAACACCGCGCAGCGCACCGACACCCATGCGCTGAACCTGGCGATCGACCAGCCGTTCGGCGAGCGCTGGGAGGCGCACCTGTCGATTCCGTTCATCCGCAAGCGGACCCGCGGACCCGACCGCAGCGCGCTGCCGCCGGGGGCGCACACGCTGGCGCTGGTGCCCGGCCACCCGGAGGCGGAGTTCATCGACGACGGCGACTATCACGGCCACTGGCAGGACTGGAGCCTCGGGCTCAGCTACCGCACCCAGTGGGGAACCCATGAGGCCAGGCCGCGGATCGCCTTCGTCCTTCCCAGCCACGACTACCCGTTCTACGGCAACGCCGCGCCGGGCCAGCGGCTGTGGCGGCTGCGCTTCGGCGCGGAGGTCGGCCGCCGGATCGGACTGTCGGATGCCTGGTACTCGGTCGGCTACGACTTCGAGATCTGGCAGAAGGTGCTGGGCAAGAACCTCAACAAGCACTACCTCGAGGCCACGCTGGGCTACGCAGTCTCGCCGCAGGTGTCGGTGCGGCTGTGGGCGTCGGCGCGGCGAGGCCAGGGCTCCGATTTCAGCCAGACCGACCGCAACTGCCGCTGCACGTTCTGGTATCAGCACGACCGCCACAACCGCCACGACTTCACCATCGGCGGGCTCGGACTGACCTGGCGGATCGATCCGCAGTGGACCCTGTCGCTGACCAGCGGAAGGATGTTCTGGGGCAGCACCGTGCACGACCTGCGCGGCCTGCACGCGGTGCAGGTCTCGCGCAGCTTCTAGCGGGCTTCCGAACGACACCCCGCGCAGCCAAGGCGGGTCGCCAATCCATCGCGGCAGCGACTCGTTCGTCGGGACGGGGCGAAGCCCCGCCAGGCCGCTCGGCGGCCGGACGGGTCCGGAAATGCGCGGGACTCGCGACTCGAAGAATGCTCAGACAGCGCAACGGTCAGCGAAGTGCCGGTCTGCCCGGTCCTTCGACGGACGGCAACGGCGGCCTGCGTGTCCGGCGGCCCGTGCACCGGCGCGCCCGAGGCCGGATCGATCGCGACGGCGACACCTGCGGTGATGTTCGTTGGTCGACGCGAAGCGATGCCTGATGACCCGTCGCGCGTGCCGCGCGAACGTCGATGCGGCGCCGCTCGCTGCGGCGCCGCATCGCGAGAGGTTTCACTTGTGGGCCGAGCGGCAGCTTCTGCCGGAGAGCGGCTTGGCGCATGCGGTCGGCGCGGGGACGTACAGCTCGGCCTCGGCCAGCACGCGCCAGGTCGGTCCGGTCCGGGTGGACAGGCTGTAGTCGACGCCGCCGACGATCAGCACCCGGCCGTCCATGAGCAGCGTGGCCGTGTGCGAGCTGCGCGGATGTCGCATGCCCGGTTCGCGCACGAAGCGACCGCTGCTCGGCTCGAAGCGCTCGGCGGTCGCGAGGCTGCCGCCGAAGCTGAGGAACGCACCATCGGAGATCATCGTCTGCCCGCCCGCGAGCAGCACGCTGCCGTCGCGCAGCCGCGTGGCGGCATGCAGCGCGCGCGCGTCGTGCATCGGCCCGAGCAGGACGAGGCGGCCCGAGGCCGGATCGAAGCGCTGCGCGTGACGACTGAGTCGGACATCGTCGACGCCACCGGCGAGGAGCACGCCGCCGTCCGGCAGCAGCACTGCGCTGTGCCAGAAGCTGCCGAAAGGCAGCAGCGGATCGTGCGTCGCACCTGCGGCGCTGAAGATGCCGCGTTCGACCTCGAACACCTCCGCCACTCGGTTGCCGTAGAGCAGCACGCGGCCGTCTTCGAGCAAGGTTGCGCTCGGCCACACCGGGCCGGGCGTACCCGGGTACAGGCTGTTGCTGGTGGCATACCGGCCGGCAGGAAGCAGGACCCCGCGGACCGGATCGAAGACTTGCGCCGCGGCGGCGCCGACCACGCCATCGCTCGCGCGCAGCAGGCCGCCGGCGATCAGAACCCTTCCGTCGGCGAGTCGGGTCGAGGTGTGTCCCATCTGCGGCCCGCCAAGGTCGGGGCCGGATTCCGAGCGACCGCTGGCGGGGTCGTACAGCAGCGTCGAGGACAGCCAGCGCTCGCCGCTCACGCCGCCCGCGATCAGCACCCGGCCGTCGCGCAGCAGCGTCGCGCTGTGCCATGAACGCGGTTCGGGCAGCTCGGCCGCGCGAGTGAACTTCTCCCTCGCCGGATCGTAGGTCTCCGCACTGCCCAGATCGACATCACCGGCGCCACTGCCGCCGATCACCAGAACCCGTCCGTCCCCGAGCAGGGTTGCGGTATGCGACCGGCGCGCCTGCTCCATGGATCCGGTGTCGCGGAATCCCGCTGCGCTGGCGTCGTGCAGCGGGCTGACCGCCAGCATGAGCACGGCGAACATCCATCGGGTGTTCATGTTCGAACCTCCCCGCCCGCAGGCGGAACATCCGGTCCCCAGGGGACGCAGTCGAGACTCGGGACCGGAGGGAGACTGCGGACTCGACGCGGCGCCCTCGTCGCGGCGCACGACCCTCTACGGCCCCGCGCTGCACCGATTACCGCGCTTGCGCCTGCGGGGCGCGCCGATCCATCGCGCCGTTCTACCGGTCGGCGTCACCCGCCACGACGCATTCCCGTCGGCACGCCCTCGCCGCCAGCGGGACTGCGCGCCGAGCGACCCGGGTATCGGTCAGCGCCTGGCGCTCGACAGCCAGGCCGAGAGCAGCCAGGTGAGGACGGCGAGATTGAGGGCGAAGCCGCTCGCGCAGACGAGCATGGCGGTGCCGTGGGCGGCGCCGGCGCGAAGGACGAGATTGAGCCAAGGCTGGCTGGCGACGCGCAGCAGGGTCCCGAACGGCAGGTCGGGATCAGCCCACGGCGCCGCGACCGGCGAGGCGATGAGCAGCAGCAGCGCCACGCCGGCGTAGGCGACGAAGGCGAGTAGCAGCACCGGCAGGCGCGCCTTCGCCCGCGCGGCCCAGGCCGACCCCGGGATCGAGCCGGCCGCGGCTTCGACGCCCGCCGGACGACCCGGGCGCAGCTCGGCCGGCCGCGGCAGCCGGCCGAGCATCGCCGACAGCGCGGCACCGGCGGCACGCCACGGAAACGTCGCCAGCAGCATGCCGATCCCCATCGGCAGGACCACCCAGTCCAGCGCGATCCGCAGGTCGTCCGCCTGCACCGCGACCGCGATGCTCCTGGCGAGCAGTGCCAGCAGCACGAGGGCCAGGGCCGATGGCGCCGCCGAGCCGCCGATCCGTCCACCGCGGGCGAACGCGGCCAACGTGGCAGCCGCGCAGCCCGCGGCGAAGCCGGCGACGACCAGGCGCGTGCCGAGCAGGAAGACCAGCGCCAGGCCGGCGAGTCCGCCCATCATTCCGGCGTCGGCCGAGCTGATCCCCGAAGCAGGCACCCGCCGGAGGTCGACGAGCGACGCCCCCATCGACGCGAAGAACGCGATGCCGGCGGCCATGGCAACGACCATGGCGACTCCCCGCTGCCCGCCGTCGCTCATGCCGGCTGCCACAGCCCGCGAATCGCCGCGATGCCCTGCGCGCCGTGCCCGCGCGCCGTCGCCAGGTGCCCCGGTACCAGTCCCCCCAAGGCATAGACGGGCAGCGACGTCGCCGAGCGGATCTCGCGGAAGCGCGACCAGCCGATCCCGGGAGTACCCCGATGCGATGCGGTCGCGGCGACCGGGCCGAGCACGGCGAAATCGCAGCCCTTCTCCTCGGCGAGCCGCAGCGACACCGCGTCGTGGCAGGAGGCTGCGAGCGCGCCCCGCAAGGTCGTGGGACGCGCTGCGAAGGCGCGCAGGTCCGACTCGGTCAGGTGCAGCCCGCAGCCCAGCGCTGCAGCGATCGATTCCGCACCCGGCATCGCGCTGTTCAGCAGCAGCTCCGCACCGTGCTCGGTGCAGCGCCGCAGCGCGATGTCGGCGGACGCGGCGACCTCCGCAGCCGACAGGCCGCGCAGCCGCAGCTGGACGCGGCGGATGCCGTCGGCGAGGGCGCGCCCGAGCCCGGCCGAGAGTGCCGCCGCGTCGCCGATGTCCGGCGGCGTGATGAGATACCGGTCGGGCTGCGTCAGCGCCGCCACCACCGGCAGATCCGCGGGCGGCATCGGGTAGTCGGCGAGATGCGCCGGTTCGACCCAGGCCAGCGCCTGGCCTTCGCGGCCGTGCGGCTCGCCGCCGAACGCGGTGACCTCGTACACGTCGAGCAGCAGCTGCGTCACGCCGTCGGCGAAGGGAACGGCGATCAACGGCGTCGCGCCGTCGATCCGGATACCCAGCTCCTCGTGCAGCTCGCGGGACAGCGCCTGCCGCGGCGCCTCGCCCGGCTCGCACTTGCCGCCGGGGAATTCCCACAGGCCGGCGTGCCGGCGATCCGCGGTGCGCTGCGCGAGCAGGATGTGGCCACGCGCGTCGCGCAGGACGGCGGCGGCGACGTGGACCTCATCGGCGAACGGCGCCGGATCAATCATGCGTGCCCGTGCGTCGCAGGCAGGACGAGGCGAGAAAGCGGCCTCTCGGTCATTTCGAACCCTCACCCCAACCCCTCTCCCGGGGGGAGAGGGGCTTCAAGCGAGGCGATCGGAGGACTCGGTGGATCATGCGGACCGACGCTTTGAGTGAAAGGCGAGGCGAGTCAGCGGCCACCCGGTCATTTCGAACGCCCACCCCTCTCCCGGGGGGAGAGGGCCTTCAGGCATCGAACCCTGGGACGGTTGCGGCTCCTGTGGCCGGCGTCGTCCCGCGTCGCGATTCGCACTGGCCGATTTCCGGTTTCCGATTTCCGGCTACCGGCTACCGGCCAGCGTTGCTCACGCCAACTGCCCGTGGCACTGCTTGAACTTCTTGCCGCTGCCGCAGGGACAGGGCTCGTTGCGGCCGACCTTGGGCATGTCACGCACCGCCGGCTGGCGCGGGGCGCCTCCCGCGATGGACTGCGCGCGCTCGACGTCGGCGGCCTCCTCGTCGGCGCCGTAGCCACCGGAGTCGGCATGCTGGAACTGCAGGCGCGCGGCGGCGGCCTCGGCGCGGCGGCGCTCCTCCTCCTCGAGCCGCTGCACCTCCTCCTCGTTGCGGATGCGCACGCGCGCGAGGATGCCGACGAGTTCGCGCTTGACCTTGTCGAGCATCTCGGTGAACAGCTCGAAGCTCTCGCGCTTGTACTCCTGCTTGGGCTGCTTCTGCGCGTATCCGCGCAGGTGGATGCCCTGGCGCAGGTAGTCCATGCGCGCCAGGTGTTCCTTCCAGCACTGGTCGAGCACGGTGAGCATGATGTGCTTCTCGAGCTGGCGCATCATCTCCGGGCCGACCTGCTTCTCCTTCGCCTCGAACACGGCGGTGCCGAGTTCGCGCACCCGCCGGGAGACGTCCTCGGCGCTCATCTCCTCCCGCTCGGCGACCATCGACCGGATGTCGACGCGCACGCCGAAGTCGGACTCCAGCACCTTCTCCAGGCCCGGCAGGTCCCACTGTTCGTCGATCGAGCCCGACGGCACGTGCTGTTCGACCAGCGCGGTGAACACGTCGTCGCGGATGCTGTGGACGTTCTCCGCCACGCTCTCGGCTTCGAGCAGTTCGTTGCGCTGCTGGTAGATGACCTTGCGCTGGTCGTTGGCGACGTCGTCGAAGTCGAGCAGGTTCTTGCGGATGTCGAAGTTGTGCGCCTCCACCTTGCGCTGCGCCTTCTCGATCTGCCGGCTGACCATGCGGTCCTCGATGGCGTCGTCCTCCTTCATGCCGAGGAAGGCCATCGCCTTCTGTACCCAGTCGGCGGCGAAGATCCGCATCAGGTTGTCTTCGAGGCTGAGGTAGAAGCGCGAGGAGCCCGGGTCGCCCTGGCGGCCCGAGCGTCCACGCAGCTGGTTGTCGATGCGCCGCGACTCGTGGCGTTCGGTGCCGATGATGTGCAGGCCGCCGGCGGCGATGACCTCGTCGTGGCGCTGCTGCCACTCGGCGCGGATGCGTTCGACCTCCGCCGGATCCGGGTTCTCGCCGAGCGCGTGGATCTCGGCCTCGAGATTGCCGCCCAGAACGATGTCGGTGCCGCGCCCGGCCATGTTGGTGGCGATGGTGACGGCACCCGGGCGTCCGGCCTGGGCGATGATGTGCGCCTCGCGCTCGTGCTGCTTGGCGTTGAGCACCTCATGGGGGATCTTCTCCTGGCGCAACTGCCCGGAGATCAGCTCGGAGATCTCGATCGAGGTGGTGCCGACCAGCACCGGCTGGCCGCGCTTGTGGCAGTCCCTGATGTCCTCGACCACCGCCTTGTACTTGGCCGGCCTCTTCAGGAACACGAGGTCGGGGTGGTCCTTGCGCACCATCGGCCGGTGGGTCGGGATCACCGTCACCTCGAGTCCGTAGATGCTCTGGAACTCGTAGGCCTCGGTGTCGGCGGTGCCGGTCATGCCGGCCAGCTTGCCGTACATGCGGAAGTAGTTCTGGAAGGTGATCGAAGCCAGCGTCTGGTTCTCGCGCTGGATCGGCACGCCTTCCTTGGCCTCCACCGCCTGGTGCAGGCCGTCCGACCAGCGCCGGCCGGGCAGGGTTCGACCGGTGAACTCGTCGACGATCACCACTTCGCCGTCGCGGACGATGTAGTCGACGTCGCGCTGGAAGAGATGGTGGGCGCGCAGGGCGGCGTTGAGATGGTGCACGACGGCGACGTTGTGGCCGTCGTAAAGGCTGTCGCCTTCCTTGATGATGCCGGCCTCGCGCAGCAGCGCCTCGGCCCTCTCCATGCCTGCCTCGGACAGGTGCACCTGCTTGCCCTTCTCGTCGACGAAGAAGTCGCCCTCGCCCTCCTCGCTCCCCTGGCGCTCGAAGCGGGGCACGATGCGGTTGACGCGCACGTACAGTTCGGGCGACTCGTCGGCCGGACCGGAGATGATCAGCGGCGTGCGCGCCTCGTCGATCAGGATCGAGTCGACCTCGTCGACGATGGCGAAGTTGAGGCCGCGCTGGAAGCGGTCGTCCTTCGAAAGCGCCATGTTGTCGCGCAGGTAGTCGAAGCCGTACTCGTTGTTGGTGCCGTAGGTGATGTCGGCGGCGTAGGCGCCCTTCTTGTCGGAGTGCGGCATGCCGGGGTAGACCACGCCGACGCTCAGACCGAGCCATTCGTAGACGCGGCCCATCCAGGCGGCATCGCGCCTCGCGAGGTAGTCGTTCACGGTGACCACGTGCACGCCCTTGCCGGCGAGCGCGTTGAGGTACACCGGAAGAGTCGCCACGAGGGTCTTGCCCTCGCCGGTGCGCATCTCGGCGATCTTGCCCATGTGCAGCACCATGCCGCCGATGAGCTGGACGTCGTAGTGGCGCATGCCGAGCACGCGACGCGCGGCCTCGCGCATGGTGGCGAAGGCCTCCGGCAGCAGCGCATCGAGGGTCTGGCCCTCGGCGATGCGCGATCTGAACTCCGCGGTCTTGGCCTGCAGTTCGGCGTCACTGAGCGCCTGCAGCCTGGGCTCGAGGGCGTTGATCCTGGCGACGTTCTTGCCCAGTTGCCTGAGCAGGCGCTCGTTGCGGCTGCCGAAGATGCTGGTGAGGAACTTGTTCAGCATGGGGGTTCCGGGGGGATTGGCGCAGGCACGCGCCCGGGAAAGGGAGAGACGAAAAGGCCGCCCGAGGCGGCCTGATCGCGCATTCTACCGTGGGGGCAGCGCCCCCGCGAATCAAGGGCCGGTGCGCGGCACCGGGCGGCTCAGCCGCGCGCGCCCTTGAGGAACTGGTGCGGGTTGACGGCGCGGTCGTTGTGCCACACCTCGAAGTGCACGTGGTTGCCGGTGGCGCGACCCGTCGCGCCCATCTTGGCGATCACTTCGCCGGCACGGACGCGCTCGCCCGGCTTGACCAGATTCTCGGAGTTGTGGGCGTAGCGGGTGACGTAGCCGTTGCCGTGGTCGATGTCGACCATGTTGCCGTAGGCCGGATGGCGGCCGGCGAAGGCGACCACGCCGTCGGCGACCGCCAGGATGTCGGAGCCCCGCTCGCCGTTGAAGTCGACGCCGGCGTGGTACTCGCGGCGTCCGGTGAAGGGGTCGATGCGCATGCCGAAGTTGGACGAGGCGTAGCCGCTGCGCACCGGCAGGCCGGCCGGCAGCAGGTCGGCGTCGACGCCGCTCTCCAGCAGCAGGGTCTCCAGCACGCCGAGCTGCTGGGCCTGGTGGGCGAGGCGCTGCGCCATCGCGTCCAGCGACGCCTGCAGCGTCGGCTCGGTCATCACGCCGGCCTCGTCGGCCGACTCCGGTCCACCCAGCGCCGGACCGACGCTGAAGTCGAACTCGCCGCCGTCGATCTTGGCCGCCTCGGTCAGGCGCGCGCCGAGCGCGTTCAGGCGCGTCGCCTGCGCCTGCAGTTCGCCGAGCCGGGCGGCCATCGCGTCGATGTCGCGCTCGACGTCGGCACGGGCGGCGTCGAGCGCCTTCTGCTGTGCGCCGAGTTCCTCGCGCAGCGCGCGGGCCTCGGCCAGGGCGCGGCTTTCCGCGTCGTCGACCAGGTGCGTGACCAGCCCGCCGGCCGCGCCCGCCAGCAGCAGCGCGAGCGCCGCGGCGCCGATGAGTCGAGGGTCGCGAAGCGAAAGCTTCTTCGGCGACTTCAGGAACTTCGCTACGATGATGATGTTCATGCCCACCCGGTGCATCCGTCGTCCGCCCATGCAGTCCGACCGTCCGCCCGCGAACATCCGACCAGCCGGGCTGGTGGCGTCCGCGGGACTCGGCGGCCTGGTCGAACGCGCCCAATGGCTGGAAGCGCTCGACCGGCGACTGCGCCAGTCCCTGCCGCCGCCGCTGGACCGGCAGTGCCGGTTGGCCAACGTACGCGACGACAGGCTTGTCTTTCTCGTCGCGACGCCGGTCTGGAAGTCCCGCCTTCGGCTGCACGCCGACACGCTGCTGCGTGCGGCTGCCGAGGCCGGTCTCCAGGTCCGGAGCCTGACCGTGAAAGTGGCGACGATGCTGCCCGTTCCCCCGGGAGAAGCACCGCACCCACCCCTGTCCCCTGCCGCCCGCGATGCCCTGCGTTCGGCAGCTTCGGCGACCGACGACCCGCTGCTGCGGGAGCGTCTGCTCGCCCTGGCCTCCCTGGCCGATTCGTGATTCCGTGCGGAGGGCCGAACCCGCCTCGGCTGCCTCGCAGGGCAGCCGCCTGATGCGTGTGGTTCGGCGTTCTCCTAGACCGAGGCTTGCGCCGGATGGGCGTAGGAGATCGGCGCGAGGCCGGCATCCTGGAAGGTGACCTCCTCCCAGGCGTCGCGCTGCGCGCGCAGGGTGCGCAGCAGGAGATTGTTGAGCTGGTGGCCCGACTTGTGGCCGTAGAAGGCGCCGATCAGGCTGTGCCCGAGCAGGTAGAGGTCGCCGATGGCGTCGAGGATCTTGTGCTTGACGAATTCGTCCTCGTAGCGGAGCCCGTCCTCGTTCAGCACGCGGTAGTCGTCGAGCACGATGGCATTGTCCATCGAGCCGCCCAGGGCCAGGTTGCGCTCGCGCAGGAACTCGATGTCCTTCATGAAGCCGAAGGTCCGCGCGCGGCTGACTTCCTTGACGAACGAGGTCGTCGAGAAGTCGATCTCCGCGCTCGACGTCGCCTTGCTGAAGATCGGGTGGTTGAAGTCGATCGAGAATCCGACCTTGAAGCCGTCGAAGGGCTCGAAACGGGCCCACTTGTCGCCGTCCTTGACGATCACCGGCTTGGTGATGCGGATGAAGCGCTTGGGCGCGTTCTGTTCCTCGATGCCGGCCGACTGGATGAGGAACACGAACGGGCCGGCCGATCCGTCCATGATGGGCACCTCGGCCGCGGACAGGTCGACATAGGCGTTGTCGATGCCCAGGCCCGCCATGGCCGACAGCAGGTGCTCGATGGTCGACACGCGGACGCCGTTCTCGACCAGGGTGGTCGACAGGCTGGTGTCGCCGACGCGTTCGGCGCAGGCACGCAGCTCGACCGGCTGCTTGAGGTCGACGCGACGGAACACGATCCCCGTGTCGGCCGCGGCCGGTCGCAGGGTCATGTAGACCTTGTCGCCGGAGTGCAGGCCGACGCCGGTCGCGCGGATGGCGTTCTTGAGGGTTCGCTGTTTGATCATTTTATGTGCGTTCTCCGGGGCAGGAGCGCGACAAAAGCGCCCGGAGAATAGCACAGCGTTTTTCCGCGGCGGAAGCAGCCTGCACAAAAAAGTCACACGCCCGTCGCATTTCCGCAACAGGTCTGCGCCAGCCTGTGCGGTCGGCGACCAGGCGCGGCGGTCGGGCGTCACCCGACCGCGGCCTGTCTCGACCCGCCCCGCAGGTCGGCCCGAGCGGCGGCCTGATCCGCCCGGGCGCGGGCGGTGACGCCCTCAGTCCGCCTGTCGCCGCAGGAATGCCGGGATGTCGAGGTAGTCCATGCCGCCGGCTTCGCCGCCGGTCCGCCCCGCCGCCGAGGGAGCGGCGGGCTCGACCGCCGGCATCGCGCCGTAGTCGGGTAGCCCGGTGGTGGCATTGCGCACCAGCCGGACCGGCATGCGCGGCGCGGCCTCGTGCCGCGTCGCGCCGCTTTCGCGAATCGGCGCCCGGGCAGCGACCCGGTTCAGGCCGGTGGCGACCACCGTGACGCGGACCTCGTCCTGCATGTCGTGGTCGAGCACGGTGCCGATGACGACGGTGGCGTCCTCGGAGGCGAACTCCTCGACGGTACGGCCGACCTCGTCGAACTCGCGCATGGTGAAGTCCGGGCCGGCGGTGATGTTGACCAGGATGCCGCAGGCGCCGGACAGGTTGATGTCGTCGAGCAGCGGGTTGCTGATCGCCGCCTCCGCCGCCGCCATCGCGCGATCGTCGCCGCGGGCGGTGCCGCTGCCCATCATCGCCATGCCCATCTCGGACATGACGGTGCGCACGTCGGCGAAGTCGACGTTGATCAGGCCCGGCCGGACGATCAGGTCGGCGATCCCCTTGACCGCGCCCAGCAGCACGTCGTTGGCGCTGCGGAAGGCCTGCATCATGGTGGCCTCGCGGCCGAGCACGGTGATCAGCTTCTCGTTGGGGATGGTGATCAGCGAATCGCAGTGCTGGCTCAGCTCCTCGATGCCCTTCAGCGCCACCTGCATCCGCCGACGGCCCTCGAACGGGAACGGCTTGGTGACCACGGCCACGGTCAGCACGCCCATCTCCTTGGCCAGCTGGGCCACGACCGGCGCAGCGCCGGTGCCGGTGCCGCCGCCCATGCCGGCGGTGATGAACACCATGTCGGCGCCGTCCAGCGCCTCGACGATCCGCTCGCGATCCTCCAGCGCGGCCTGCCGGCCGACCTCCGGATTGGCGCCGGCGCCCAGCCCCTTGGTCACGTTGCCACCGAGCTGCAGCGTGTACTTCGCGCCGACGCTCCTGATGGCCTGCGAATCGGTGTTGGCGCAGATGAACTCCACGCCCTCGACGTTGGAGTTGACCATGTGGGCCACGGCATTGCCGCCGCCACCGCCCACGCCGATCACCTTGATGACCGCATTCGGCGCAATCTTCTCGACCAGTTCGAACATTTCCTCGTCCTCCGTGTGAAAGCCGGGAGCCGGGAATCGGCGATCGGAAACCGGAGAGCCCCTCTCCGCCACCGAACCGCTTCACCGCCTCTCGGACACTCCTGTTGTGATCCCTGCCCTCGGGACGCCGGTTGCCTCCGGCGCCGCCCACCCTTTATTCAGTCGCCACTCGCCTCACCCAGCCGCCGCTCTCCCATCCGCCGTCCCGCCACATCCGCACACCGGCACAGGGATGTGCCGGCGAATCGGGCGCCTGCGCCCGATTCGGCACACGTGGCCGGGCTTTGCCCGGTCCGTGTGCGCGAGAGTCGCGGCTGGAAGCCCGATCTCTCGCATCAGTCAGAACTCCCCCCGATACCAGTTCCTCACCCGCGACCACAGCGTCCCCACGCGACCCGGCGCCGTCGCCGGCCGCCGCGGGTGCTCGATCTGCGCGCCCCACAGCAGCAGGCCCACGCCGGTGGCGTGGACCGGATTGCCGACGACTTCACCCAGTCCGCTGACGTACTGCGGAATGCCGATCCGCACCGGCATGTGGAGCATCTCCTCGGCCAGCTCGACCACGCCTTCCATGCGCGCCGCACCACCGGTGAGGACCAGGCCGGCGCGCACCAGCTCCTCGAAGCCCGAGCGGCGCAGCTCGGCCTGCACCATCTCGAAGATCTCCTCGTAGCGGTTCTGCACCGCCTCGGCCAATGCCTGCCGGGCCAGCCGGCGCGGCGGCCGGTCGCCGACGCTGGGCACCTGGATCGACTCTTCCGCCGTGGCCAGCTGCGCCAGCGCGCAGGCGTAGCGCACCTTGATTTCCTCGGCGTGCGGCGTCGGCGTGCGCAGCAGGTGGGCGATGTCGTTGGTGACCTGGTCGCCGGCGATCGGCAGCGAGGCGGTGTGGCGGATCGCACCCTGCACGTAGACGGCGATGTCGGTGGTGCCGGCGCCGATGTCGACCAGCATCACGCCGAGCTCCTTCTCGTCGGCGGTGAGCACCGCGGTCGAGGAGGCCAGCGCGGAGAGAATCAGGTCGTCGACCTGCAGGCCGCAGCGATTGACGCACTTGCCGATGTTGGCCGCCGCCGACTGCGCACCGACCACCAGGTGCGCACGCACCTCCAGGCGCACGCCCGACATGCCCACCGGATGGCGGATCCCCTCCTGCGAGTTGTCGACGATGTACTCCTGCGGGATGGCGTGCAGGATCTTCTGGTCGGACGGGATGGCCACGGCCTTCGCCGCCTCCAGCACCCGCTCCATGTCGCCGTAGCTCACCTCCCCGTCCTTGATCGGCACGATGCCCGGCGAGTTCTTGCACTGCGTGTGGCTGCCCGAGATCGAGGCGTACACCGAGCGGATCTCGCAGCCGGCCATCAGCTCGGCCTCCTCCACGGCGCGCTGGATCGAGGCGACGGTGGACTCGATGTCGACCACCACGCCGCGCTTGAGCCCGTGCGAAGCGTGCGAGCCGATGCCGATCACCTCGATCGGCTGGCCCGGGCTGTACTCGCCGACCAGCGCGACGATCTTCGAGGTGCCGACGTCGAGGCCGACGATCAGCGACTTGTCTCCCTTGCGGTTCATGCGTCCTTCCGTTCAGCAGGCGGCGCGGCGGGCTCCCGCCAGCGCAGCGCGAATCCGTTGCCGTAGCGCAGGTCGGCGCGCTCCAGCGGGCGCGGCTCGGCCGAACGCAGCAGCGGCAGGTGGCGGGCGAGGCGCTCGAGCCGGACCAGCGCATCGGCCCGGCCGAGCAGCACGACCGCGCCGTCGTCCAGGCGCAGCCGCCAGCTTCCGCGCGGCGACAGGCGCACGCCGACCAGCTCGGCGCCGCTGCCGGCGAGCGTGCGCCGGGCGTCGGCCTCGAAGGCCAGCACGTCCTCGACGCGATCATCGGGGCCGTCGAGCTCCGGCAGTCCCTGCACGGCGTCGCCACCGGGCGCCACGAACAGCCCGCCGCGATCGGACACCAGCCGGTCGCGGCCCCAGCGGGCGATCGCGCGGTGCTCGACGAGGCGCACCTCGAGCACGTCCGGCCAGCGCTTGCGCACCTCGACCTCGGCGACCCAGGGCAGCGCCGCGACGGCGGCGTGCACCGCGTCGATGTCGACGGCGAAGAACCCCGGCCCGAGGTGCGGCGCCACCGCGGCACCGACCTGATCCGCGCTGACCCGCTGGAACTCGGCGGTGAGCTGCAGCCGCTGGATCGGCCAGCGATCCGCCGCCAGCCAGCCGTTGACCACGGCGACCAGCGGCAGCGTCACCAGGGCGACGGCGAGCGTCCAGGCGAGCAGGCGGGCGAGGAGGTTCATCGGGCGCGACCTGCGGCCGCTCGGAACTCGGAAATCGGAAATCGGAGATCGGAGGAGCGGCGCCCGCCGCATGCGCGCGCGCGCTCCCCATGTCCCGTTTCCGGTTTCCCGTTTCCGACGCTCACGTCGGTGGACGAACCTCGACGCGCGGCGCTCACTCGCCACCTCCAGGCAGCGTCTGCGCCAGGATGCGCCAGCACAGATCCTCGAAGCCGATGCCGAGCGCGCGCGCCGCCTTGGGAACCAGCGAGTGGCTGGTCATGCCGGGCGCGGTGTTGACCTCGAGCAGCCAGTTGCCGCCATCGCGGTCGCGCATGATGTCGACGCGGCCCCAGCCGCGGCAGTCGAGCGCACGGAAGGCGGCCAGCGCCAGCGCACGCATCGCGACCTCGGCTTCGCCGTCGAGCCCGGGGCAGTGATACTGGGTGTCCTCGGCGACGTACTTGGCGTGGTAGTCGTAGTAGGCGCCGGCGGGCACGATGCGGATGCTGGGCAGCGCGACGTCGCCGAGGATGCCGACGGTGTATTCGCCGGCGCCGGGGCCGTCGCACTCGATCAGCTGCTCCATCAGCAGTTCGCCCGGATAGCGCGCGGCGAGCGCGATCGCGGCCGCCAGGTCGGCCTCGGCGAACACCCGGCTCACGCCGACGCTCGAACCTTCGCAGGACGGCTTGACGATCACCGGCAGGCCGATCGCCCGCGCCGCGGCGGCGACGTCGTCGCCGGGTGCGAGGCGGGCGTAGCGCGGCGTCGGCAGGCCCAGTGCGATCCACACCTGCTTGCTGCGCACCTTGTCCATCGACAGCGCCGAGCCGAGCACGCCCGAGCCGGTGCAGGGCACGCCGAGCGCGTCCAGCAGCCCCTGCAGCACGCCGTCCTCGCCGCCGCCGCGGCTGCCGTGGAGGATGTTGAACACGCGATCGACGCCGCCGGCGCGGATCGCCTCGACCAGCGCCGGGACGCCGTCGACGGCGAAGGCGTCGACACCGCGCGCGCGCAGCGCGTCGAGCACGTTGCGGCCGGAGTCGAGCGACACCTCGCGCTCGCTCGAGCTGCCGCCCATCAGCACGGCGACGCGGCCGAACGCGCGCGGGTCGGTCACGGCGTTCATGCCGGCTCCTTGCGGGCTTGGCGGCCGAGCTGCTGCGCGGTGCGGCCGATGTCGCCGGCGCCCATCAGCAGCAGCAGGTCGCCGTCGCGCAGAAGGTCGGGCAGCACGTCGGGCAGCTCGCGCGGATGGTTGACGAACACCGGGTCGAGCCGGCCGCGGGCGCGCACCGCGCGGGCCAGCGCGCGTCCGTCGGCGCCCGGGATCGGCGCCTCGCCGGCGGGATAGACCTCGGTGAGGATCACCACGTCGGCCTCGGACAGCACCGCGGCGAAGTCGTCGAGCAGATCGCGGGTCCGCGAATAGCGGTGCGGCTGGAACGCCACGACGAGTCGATGCGCCGGCCAGCCGCCGCGCGCCGCGGCGAACACCGCCGCCAGCTCGGCCGGATGGTGGCCGTAGTCGTCGACCAGCAGTGCGCTGCCGCCGACGGTGGGAAGCTCACCCAGCAGGTTGAAGCGCCGGCCGATGCCCTGGAAGCGCTCCAGCGCCCGCACGATCGCCGCCGGCTCGACGCCGAGCTGGAAGCCGATCGCGGCGGCGGCGAGCGCGTTCTGCACGTTGTGGCGGCCCGGCAGGTTGAGCACGACGTCCAGCGGCTCGCCCTCGGGGAGCAGCAGGCGGAAGCGCGTGCGCGCACCGCTCTGCCGGACGTCCTCGGCACGAACCTCGGCATCGGCGCGGAAGCCGTAGGTGGTGACGTGGCGCGGCATCTCGGCGGCGAGCTGGGCGACCTCGGGGTCGTCGATGCACAGCACGGCCAGGCCGTAGAAGGGCAGCCGGTGGAGGAACTCCGAGAACGCCGCCTGTACCCGGGCGAAGTCGCCACCGTAGTTCTCGAGGTGGTCCGCGTCGATGTTGGTGACGACCGCGATCAGCGGCGTGAGGCGCAGGAAGCTGCCGTCGCTCTCGTCCGCTTCGGCCACCAGCCAGTCGCCCTGGCCGAGCCCGGCGTTGCGGCCGGCGGCGATCAGCTGGCCGCCGATGACGAAGGTCGGATCGAGCCCGCCTTCGCTGAGCACGCTGGCGACGAGGCTGGTCGTGGTGGTCTTGCCGTGCGTACCGGCCACCGCGATGCCGCGGCGGAAGCGCATCAGCTCGGCCAGCATCTCGGCGCGCGGCACCACCGGGATGCGCCGCTCGCGGGCGGCGCGCAGCTCGGGGTTGTCGGCGTGGATCGCACTCGACACCACCACCACGTCGGCGTCGTCGAGGTTGCCGGCGGCGTGGCCGACGCAGATCCGCGCCCCGGCGGCGGCCAGTCGCTCGGTGGCCGGCGAGGCGGCGATGTCCGAGCCCGAGACGTCGTAGCCGAGCGTGCACAGCACCTCGGCGATGCCGCTCATGCCGACGCCGCCGATGCCGATGAAGTGGACGCGGCGGAAGGCCGAGGCGATGTCGCCGGACTGCATCAGGCGCTTCATGCGCGGGCCTCCGCGAGGCAGGCGTCGGCGACGCGTTCGGCGGCATCGACGCGGGCCAGGGCGCGTGCCGCATCTGCCATCGCCAGCAGGCGCGGCCGGTCGGCCAGCAGCGGCGCGACGGCCGCGGCGAGGCGGTCGGTGAAATCCTCGCCCTCGGTCACGCGCAGCGCGGCACCGGCGGCGACGAGGAAGTCGGCGTTGGCGGTTTGGTGATCGTCGACGGCCGCCGGGAACGGCACCAGCACCGAGGCGACGCCGGCCGCGGCCAGTTCGGCCACGGTCAGCGCCCCCGAGCGGCACAGCACCAGATCGGCCCATGCATAGGCCGCCGCCATGTCGGCGATGAAGGGTTCGACCGACGCCGTGGTGCCGGCCTCGGCGTGCGCCGCGCGGGCTTCGTCGAGCATTCGAGGCCCGCACTGCTGGCGCACGTCGAAAGACTGCTGCCCGAGCCGCAGCAGCAGGGCGGGCACCGCGCGGTTGAGCGCACGCGCCCCCTGGCTGCCGCCGACCACCAGCAGGCGCAGCGGACCCGAGCGGCCGGCGAGGCGCTGGTCGGGCGGCGCCAGCGCGGCGATCTCCGCACGCACCGGATTGCCGACCGCCTCGATCGGTCCGGGCAGGCCGCGCGCATCGGGGAAGCCGGCCAGCCGGCGTCGGGCGAAGCGCGCCAGCGTCCGGTTGGTGAATCCGGCGATGCGGTTCTGTTCGTGCACCAGCAGCGGCCGGCCGAGCAGCCACGCCGCCAGCCCGCCGGGTCCGGCGGCGAAGCCACCCAGGCTCAGCACGCTGCGCGGTCGATGGCGGCGCAGCACGGCGATCGCCTGCGCGACGGCGCGCAGCAGGCGCAGCGGCGCCAGCAGCAGGGTGGCGATGCCCTTGCCGCGCAGCGCGCCGATGGCGACCGTTTCCAGCGGCAGGCCGGCTTCGGGCACCAGGCGGCACTCGAGGCCGCCGGCGGATCCCAGCCAGACCACCGGCACGTCGCGGGCGCGCAGCGCGCGCGCCACCGCGAGGCCGGGGAAGATGTGGCCGCCGGTGCCGCCGGCCATGATCAGCACCGGACCCATCAGGCGATCTCCCCGAGGCGCGGCTCGACCCGCGCGCGCCCCGCCGGACCCGGGCGCGCGACCGGCAGTTCGACGGCGAAGGGATCGCCGGCGGCGCTGGCTTCGGCCCGCACCTGCTCGTCGCGATGGCGGGCGACCACGCGCTGGGTGCGGTCGAGCTCGTAGCTGACCCGCAGCAGCAGGCCGATCGCCGCGCAGGTCATCAGCACGCTGGAGCCGCCGGAGGAGATCAGCGGCAGGGTCAGCCCCTTGGTCGGCAGCAGGCCGAGGTTGACGCCCACCGACACCAGCGCCTGCAGGCCGATCCACAGCGCCACCCCGAACGCGCAGTAGCCGGCGAAGGCGCGGCCCATCTCGACCCCGCGCAGGCCGAGCCAGAACGCGCGGCCGACCAGCAGGACGAACAGCGCGAGCAGCGCGAGGATGCCGAGCAGGCCGGTCTCCTCGGCGATCACCGCGAAGATGAAGTCGGTGTGCGCCTCGGGCAGGTAGAACAGCTTCTGCACGCTGCCGCCGAGGCCGACGCCGAACCACTCGCCGCGCCCGATCGCGATCAGCGCCTGGGTGAGCTGGAAGCCGTCGTTGAACGGATCTTCCCAGGGATTCATGAAGCTGGTCAGGCGGCGCACGCGATACGACTCGCTGAGCGCCGCCCAGGCCAGCACCGGCGCCGCCGCGGCGATCGGCAGCGCGACGTGGGCGACGCGCACCCCGCCCAGCCAGATCATCCCGGCGGTGATCGCGCACAGCAGCACGGCGGAGCCGAAGTCGGGCTGCGCCAGCAGCAGCACCACCAGCAGTCCGGCCACCGCGAACGGCTTGACCGCGCCGAGGATGTGGCGCTGCACCTGCTCGCGATAGCGGGCCAGGTAGCTGGCCAGCCAGACGATCAGCAGCAGCTTCACCGCCTCGACCGCCTGGAAACCGGTGATGCCGAGGTTGAGCCAGCGCCGCGCGCCGTTGACCGTGCGGCCGATGCCCGGCACGAACACCGCCAGCAGCAGCAGCACGGCCAGCACCAGCAGGGTGCGGCTGTGCCGCTCCAGCAGCTTCAGCTCGGTGCGCGCCAGCGCGACGGCCAGCGCGGTGCCCAGCGCGAGGAACACGACGTGGCGGGCCAGGAAGTGGAACGGGCCGACGCTCAGCCCCTCGGCGATGGCGATCGAGCTCGACGCCACCATCATCAGGCCGAAGGCGGCCAGCAGCACCGCGCAGTAGAGCAGCACCCGGTCGTAGCGGCCCTCGATCTCGTCGAGGCGGAAGGCCTGGCGGACGCGGTCGGCGATCATCAGCGCACCTTCAGCGTGGCCAGGCCGACCAGCACCAGCACCACGGTGATGATCCAGAAGCGCACGATCACCCGCGGCTCGGGCCAGCCCTTGAGCTCGAAGTGGTGGTGGATCGGCGCCATCCGGAACACCCGCCGCCCGGTCAGCTTGAAGCTGGCCACCTGGACCATCACCGACAGCGTCTCGACGACGAAGATGCCGCCCATCACCACCAGCACCAGCTCCTGGCGGACGATCACCGCGATGGTGCCGATCGCCGCGCCCAGCGCCAGCGCGCCGATGTCGCCCATGAACACCATGGCCGGATAGGTGTTGAACCACAGGAAGCCCAGCCCTGCCCCGGCGATCGCCGCGCAGACGATGGCCAGTTCGCCGGCGCCGGGCACGGCCGGGATCTGCAGGTAGGCCGAGAACACGGCATGGCCCGAGGCGTAGGCGAAGATGCCCAGCGCCCCGGCGACCAGCACCGCCGGCATGATCGCCAGGCCGTCGAGGCCGTCGGTGAGGTTCACCGCGTTGGAGAAGCCGACGATCCAGAAGTAGGCGACGACGATGAAGCCGGCGCCCAGCGGCACGGCCACGTCCTTCAGCAGCGGCAGGTAGAAGGTGGTGGCCGCCGGCGAGTCGGCGGTGGCGAACAGCACGACCGCGGCGAGCATGCCGAACAGCGACTGCAGCGCGTACTTGTGACGCGACTTCAGGCCTTTGGGGTCGCGGCGGACGAGCTTGATCCAGTCGTCGAGCCAGCCGATCGCACCGAACGCCAGCATGGTCAGCAGCACGATCCAGACGTAGCGGTTGCCGAGATCCGCCCAGAGCAGCGTCGACAGCGCCACCGCCAGCAGGATGAGCGCGCCGCCCATGGTCGGCGTACCGGCCTTGGACAGATGGCTCTGCGGCCCGTCGCTGCGGATCGGCTGCCCGCCCTTGAGCCGGGCAAGGCGACGGATCACCGCGGGACCGAGCAGCATCGAGATGGCGAGCGCGGTCAGCGCTCCGAGGATGGTGCGGAAGGTGATGTAGCCGAACAGCGCGAAGGCGCGGTCCAGGCTGGTGAGCCACTTGGCCAGCTCAAGCAGCATGGCCGCTCTCCACCAGTGCATCGCGCAGCGCGCCGACCACCCGCTCCATTCGGCTGCCGCGCGACCCCTTGACCAGGCAACGGGTGCCGGCGGTGAGCTGCGGCGCCAGTGCCGCCGCCAGCGCCGCCTGGTCGGCGAAGGCCTGCGCGCCCGCGCCGAAGGCACGCGCCGCGTGCGCCGACAGCTCGCCGACCGTCCACAGCGATCCGATGCCGGCCGCCTTCGCCTGCACGCCCACTTCGGCGTGCAGCGCGGCGGCGTCCGGCCCCAGCTCGCGCATGTCGCCGAGCACCAGGCAGGTGCGCCCGCCGCCGGCCGCCAGGGTGGCGATCGCCGCGGCGACCGAGGCCGGGTTCGCGTTGTAGCTGTCGTCGATCAGCTCGGCGCCGCCGGCGAGGCGGTGCCGGGTCAGCCGGCCGGTCACCGGCTCGGCGCGCTCCAACCCGTCGACGATCTGCGGCAACGGCGCATCCACCGCCAGGGCCATCGCCGCCGCGGCGAGCGCGTTGCCGACGTTGTGCCGGCCGGCCAGGGGCAGCGCGATGACCGCCTCGCCGGCAGGCGTGTGCATCCGGAAGCGACTGCCGTCGGCGCCGACCTGCACGTCGCTGGCGACCACCTCGGCGTCCGCGGCCAGCCCGAAGCGCAGCACGCGACGGTTCCCCGCGGACTCGACGAACCAGGCGCCGAAGGCATCGTCGGCGTTCACCACCGCCACGCCGTCGGCGGGCAGCGCGTCGTAGATGGCGCCCTTGGTGCGGGCGATGCCGAGCAGCGAACCCATCCGCTCGAGGTGGGCCGGGCCGACGTTGTTGACCAGCGCGACCTGCGGCCGCGCGATGTCCGCGAGATAGGCGATGTCGCCCGGCTGGCCGGCGCCCATCTCGTAGATGGCGAAGCGGCAGTCGGCCGGCTCGTCGATCAGCGCCAGCGGCATGCCCAGTTCGTTGTTGCGGTTGCCGGCGTTGGCGTAGCTCGGCGCGACGCGCGACAGGATGCCGTGCAGCAGCGTCTTCACCGTGGTCTTGCCGTTGCTGCCGGTCAGCGCCAGCACCACGCTGTCGCGCTCGGCGCGCAGCGCCGCGGCGATCCGGCCGATCGCGCCGACGGCGTCGTCCACGCGCACCTGCGGCAGCGCCACGCCGGCGACGTCGCGCTCGACCAGCGCCGCGACGGCACCGCGCGCCGCGGCCGCGCCGAGAAACTCGTGGCCGTCGGCGCGCTCGCCGCGCAGCGCGACGAACAGCGCGCCCGGAGAAACGCTGCGCGAATCGGTGTCGAGCGCCGACACGATGAGCGCCGGATGTGCCGTCACTCCGCCCGTCCATGCCGCGATCTCGCCCAGCGACAGCGGCCTCATGCCCTGCCCTCCAGCAAGCGCCGCGCGCAGTCGGCATCGTCGAACGGCAGGCGTCGTCCGCCGACCTCCTGGTAGGTCTCGTGGCCCTTGCCGGCGACCAGCACGGTGTCGCCCGGACCGGCCTCGCCGATGGCCAGGCCGATGGCGCGCGCCCGGTCCCGCTCGACGACGACCTTCGAGGCGTCGGCGAAACCCGCCAGCGTGTCGGCGACGATGCGGTCGCCGTCCTCGCCGCGCGGATTGTCGTCGGTGAGGATGCTGCGGTCGGCGCCGGCCTCGACCGCCGCGGCCATCTGCGGCCGCTTGCCGCGGTCGCGTTCGCCGCCGCAGCCGAACACGCAGACGAGGCGTCCCGTGGTGTGCGCGCGCAGGCTGGCCAGCGCCTGGGCCAGCGCGTCCGGGGTGTGGGCGTAGTCCACCACCACCAGCGGCGTCGGACGATCCGCGGCAATCCGGTTCATCCGTCCGCGCACCGGCCTCAGCCGCGCGAGCGCGGCGGCGACCTGCGCCGACGGCCAGTCCAGCGCACGCAGGCAGCCGGCGACCGCCATCAGGTTGTCGACGTTGAACCGTCCGTACAGCGGACTGCGCACGGCATGGCGCCGCTCGCCCTCGTGGAGATCGAAGGCGATGCCGGCGGCATCGAGGACGACGTCCGTCGCACGCAGCCGCGCGCCGGCACGGCCGGCGGCGCTCACCGTCCACGCCGGCAGCGTCGGCGCGAGGCGCCCGACCAGGCCGCGGCCGAAGTCGTCGTCGACGTTGATCACCGCGGCAGCCAGCTCCGGCCGCGCGAACAGCCTGGCCTTGGCGGCGCCGTAGGCCTCCATCGTGCCGTGGTAGTCGAGATGGTCGCGGCTGAGGTTGGAGAACACCGCGAGTTCGAAGCGCACGCCGTCGACGCGGCCCTGGTCGAGCGCGTGCGAGGACACCTCCATCGCCACCGCGCGCGCGCCGCGATCGCGCAGGCGGGCCAGCGCGGCGTGCACGGCGACGACGTCCGGCGTGGTGCGCTCGCCGGGTTCGAGGTCGGCGCCGAAGCCGATGCCGAGCGTGCCGATGCTGCCGCAGGGACCGTCACGGCTGTCGTGCAGCGCCTGCGCCAGCAGCTGCACGGTCGAGGTCTTGCCGTTGGTGCCGGTGACGCCGATCAGGGTGAGCTCGGCCGAGGGCGCACCGTGGAAGCGATCGGCCAGCGCACCGAGGTGGCGGCGCAGCGCCGGCACCGGCAGCGCCGCAGCCGGCAGCACGATGTCGCCGGGCGCCGGCGGCTCGAACAGCACGCAGGCGGCGCCGCGGGCGAGCGCGCCTTCGGCATGGCGCAGGCCGTGGGTCGAGGCGCCGGGCAGCGCGATGAACAGCGCGCCCGGCGTGACCTGGCGGCTGTCCAGCGTCATCGCCGACGGCACCAGCGCGGCCAGCGCCGGCGGCGGCGCGACGACGCCGTCGAGCAGCTGGTCGAGGCGCAGCGCGCTCACTGCGGCACCCCGAAGCTGTCCGGCACCGCCTCGGCTTCGAGCGGCAGGCCGTCGGCGTAGGGCGGCGACGCCGGCTGGGCCAGCGGCGCCACCGCGAGCAGCCCGCCGATGTCGTCGGGCGTGACGTCGAGCACGCGCAGCGTGCCCGCCATCAGCCGGCCGAACACCGGCGCGGCGACCAGTCCGCCGTAGTAGTCGCGACCGGTCGGGTCGTTGATCATCACCACGACCGAGTACTTCGGATCGCTGGCCGGGATCAGCCCGGCGAACAGGCTGATGTAGCGCTTCTGGTAGCCGCCGGCGGTGGCCATGCGCGAGGTGCCGGTCTTGCCGGCGGCTCGGAAGCCGGCGACCCGGGCGCGCTGCGCCGTGCCCTCCTTGCCGGTGACGGTTTCCAGCATGCCGACCAGGGTGTCGGCGAGCTGCGGATCGATCACCTGGCGACCGGGATTGCGCGCGCCGTGGATGAAGGTCGGCGGCACCAGCACGCCGCGGTTGCCGATCGCGGCGTAGGCCTGGGCGAGCTGCAGCGCGGTGGTCGACACGCCGTAGCCGTAGGAGATGGTCGCCTTGTGCAGGATGCCCCAGCCGCGCGGGCCCGGCAGAACCCCGGGCGACTCGCCGGGGAAGCCGATCCCGGTGGCCTCGCCGAAGCCGAAGCGGCGCAGCACGTCGTGGAAGTGCTCGTTCGACATGTCGAGCGCCAGCTTGGTGGCGGCGATGTTCGACGACTTGGTCAGCAGCCGGGTGAGGCTGACCTGGCCGTAGTCGTGCACGTCGCGGATGGTGTGGCCGGCCAGCGGCATGGTGCCGGGGCTGGTCTCGATCACCGTGTCCGGCGTGTACTTGCCGGTCTCCAGCGCGGCGGCGACGGTGAAGGTCTTGATCACCGAGCCGGGCTCGAACACGTCGGTGACGGCGCGATTGCGGTACGCGCCCGACTCGACCTGGTCACGCGCGTTCGGGTTGTAGGACGGCTGGTTGACCATCGCCAGCACTTCGCCGCTGGCGACGTCGAGCACCACCACCGAGCCGCTGCTGGCGCCGTGCTCGAGCAGCGCGGTCTTCAGCTCGCGGTAGGCGAGGTACTGGATGCGGCGATCGATCGACAGGGTCAGCTCGCGACCGGGCTCGGCCGGGCGCAGCAGGTCGACGTTCTCGACGATGCGACCGCGCCGGTCGCGGATCACCTTCTTGGCGCCGGGCTTGCCGGTGAGCCAGCCGTCGAAGGCCAGCTCGAGGCCTTCCTGGCCGCGATCGTCGATGTTGGTGAAGCCCAGGATGTGGGCCATCACCTCGCCCATCGGGTAGAAGCGGCGGAACTCGCGCTGGCTGGCCACGCCCGGGATGCCCAGCGCGAGGATGGCCTCTGCCTCGTCCGGATTCATGTGCCGGCGCAGGTAGACGAATTCCTTGTCGGCGCGCTGCGCCAGCCGCTGGGTCAGCGGCTCGACGCCGATCCCCAGCGCCTGCGCCAGTTCCGGCAGGCGCTCGGGATGCGCCAGCAGCTCCCGCGGATTGGCCCACACCGACTCGACCGGCGAAGACACCGCCAGCGGCTCGCCGTTGCGGTCGGTGATCATTCCGCGCGAGGTGTTGATCGGCATCTCGCGGACGAAACGCGCGTCGCCCTGCTGCTGGTAGAACTCCTTGTCGATCAGCTGCAGGTCGACCGCGCGCACCACCAGCGCCACGGTCGACAGGCCGAGCACGGCAGCGACCGCGTAGAGCCGGCGCCGGGTGTCGAGCCAGGGGGTGCGCGGGCGCGGCTGCGGACGCGGCTTCATGGCTGGATCACCCGAAGCTCGGTGGCGTCGGGGTACTTCATGCCCAGCTGGGTGCGGGCGATCTGCTCGATGCGGTTGGTCTCGGCCCAGGTGGCCTGCTCGAGCTGCAGTCGACCGAAATCGATGTTCAGCTCGTCGCGCTCGCGCTCGAGCGTGCTGAGCTGGATGAAGGCCTGCCGATGCATGTGCCGGGCGTGCACCACGCCGATGCCGCTGGCCACCACCAGCGCCAGCAGCAGGAGAAAGCCGAAGCCGCGGGCGTTCACGACAGGCGCTCCGCCACGCGCAGCACGGCGCTGCGGGCGCGCGGATTGCGCGCGGTCTCGGCCGCATCGGCCTGGATCGCCCCGCCGATCTCGCGCAGCGTCGGCGCCTGCTCGGCCAACGCCGGCAGTCGCCGGTTGCCGGGCGCAGGGCGCGCGCGTGCGGCGATGAAGCGCTTCACCGCACGGTCTTCCAGCGAGTGGAAGCTGATCACCGCGAGACGGCCGCCCGGGCGCAGCAGGTCGTGCGCGGCGGCGAGGCCGGCATCGAGATCGTCGAGTTCGCGATTGGCGTGGATGCGCAGCGCCTGGAAGCTGCGCGTGGCCGGGTGCTTGCCCGGCTCGCGGCGACCGATCGTGGCGGCGATCAGGTCGGCCAGCTCGGCGGTGCGGGTGATCGGCTGCTCGGCGCGCCGCGCGACGATGGCGCGGGCGATGCGCCGGCTCAGCTTCTCCTCGCCGTGGCGCCAGAGCACGTCGGCGATTTCGGCCTCGGGCGCATGCGCCAGCCACTGCGCCACCGACTCGCCCGACTCGGGGTCCATGCGCATGTCCAGCGGGCCGTCCTGCATGAAGCTGAAGCCGCGCTCGGCGACGTCGAGCTGCGGCGAGGACACACCCAGGTCGAGCAGGATGCCGTCGACGCCGCCCGCGGTCGCGTCCCACTGCGCCATGCCGGCGAAGCTGCCGCGCCGCGCGTCGACGCGCGCGTCCTGCGCCGCCAGTCGCGTCGCTTCCGCCATCGCCTCCGGATCCTTGTCCATCACCAGCAATCGACCCCCGGGGCCCAGCCGCTCGAGGATGCCGCGGGCATGCCCGCCGCGTCCGAACGTGCCGTCCAGATAGCGTCCGTCTTCCTTCACCCGCAGCCCGTCCATGACCTGCGCGAACAGCACCGGGATGTGCGCGGGCTCCTGCGAAGCAGGCGTCCCGTTCATCCCGCTACAGCCGCAGATCGAGCATGTCGTCGCTGACCTCGTCCTCGCCGATGGTCTGGCGGATCTGGCCGAGGTGCGCCTGCTCGCTCCACAACTCGAACTTGTTGCCCATGCCCAGCAGCACCGCCTTCTTCTCGATGCCCGTCGCGTGGCGATGGCTGGCCGGCAGCAGCACCCGGCCATTGCCGTCGAGCTCGACGAAGGTCGCCGCACCGACCAGCTTCAGCTGCAGCGCGCGATGCACCCGCTTGGCGTTGGGCAGGGCGTTGACCTGGTCGCGCACCCGCTCCCACTCGGCCACCGGATACAGCCACAGGCAGCCCTGTTCGTAGGGGTTGTAGGTCACCACCAGCCGACCGCCGCACTCGCCCACGACGACATCGCGGTGCGCGGTGGGCACCGCGAGCCGGCCCTTGTCGTCGATGGTGATTGCGGTCTCGCCCTGGAACATGCTGGCCACGGGGAACCACTATTTCCCCTGATTTTCTACGTCTGCCCACATTAGGGAGGCGTGCAGGCGCTGTCAAGAAAAACGTCGCTCAAAAATCGGCGCTAAGCCCCGGTTGCCAAAGGCTTTTCCGGCTCCACGACCGCGCCGCCCGGGAAAGTCCATAGAAAGCCCGCACTTAGCCACAATTCCTCGATTTCGCATGAGAAACCGGGAACGTCGCAGTCGCCCCGCCCGGTCGCCGCCTATGCTGCTGCAGCGCAGCATGGGCGGGCGGTTGTCATCGCCGCCCGCGTTCGCTTAAGTGAACCCGTGACGACCCCGTCGGGGTCCACGGCCGGGGATCGCGATGCGCAAGTGGATGAAGGGATTGCTGGCAGTGTTCGCCCTGCTGGCGGCCTGGCTGGGCGTGGTCGCCAGCGGCTGGCTGCCGCGGCCGACCGCGGAGGAGCTGGCGGCGATCGAGGCCTTGCGACCGGAGCCGGCCAACGTGTCCGGCACGCGCAATGCGATGGAGCTGCTGTACTCGTTCGACTACGACGTGCCGGAGTCGGAGTGGGCGGCGGTGGCCGCCGAGGACATCGCGCGCTTCGAGCGAACTCCCGTTGCGAAAGTGGATGCGCCATCTTTCCAGATGCTCGCCAACACCCACTGGCCGCCGTACCCGAAAGTTCCGAACGAGCACCCGGCGTTGTGCAGCGCTTGGAGTAACGAGTGCCTTGCACGGGTTCGAACCAACACCCAGGCGGCGCGCGAGTTCGTGACCAAGGGCGCCAAGCGGTTGACACGCGGCGAGCGGCTGGCCGACTACGACCACTTCCGCGCGACCTTCGAGCTGCGGATGGATTCGCCGATCCCTCTGCAGGTCGGCGGCTACATTCCCCTGCTGCTCACTGGAATCGCGCTGGACCACATTGATGGCGCCCATGAGCGGGCATTCGACCGCCTGTGCAAAGCGACCCGGGACTGGCGCCGCCTGCGTAGCCACACCGACCTGCTGGTGATGGACATGGTGGGTGTCGCGCAGATCGCCGGCGCTGCGCGGCTCTATGCCGAGATGCTTGCCGAGCTACCGTCCGAATTCGCGCCCCCCTGTCCCGATGTCTTCGCCCCGCTGTCGGACGCCGAGCTCGACCAGTGCGCGGTCTTCCGCACCGAATATCGCCTGTTCGAGAACTCCTTGCGTGATATGCCCCGGCCCGACCTGCTCGGCTACCTCGGCGGTAGCCAGACACTGGATGGCCTTCTTCCCGACTTGCTCTGGAACCGAGAGCGCAGCGTTCGGATGGTCGCGGCCGCCTGCGGGCCCTACTGCGGGCAGCCGCACCGCAATCGCGTCGCAATGCGCTCGCCTGATCCGCTCCCGGCGGCACCGGGTTGCAGCATCTCTGACTGGATCTTTGATCCGATGGGCTGCGCCACCGTTGGCGATTTCCTCCCCGCCTACGACCTCTACTACAAGCGCGTACTCGACCTCGACGGTCGCCTGCGCCTGCTCGGCACCGCGCTGTGGCTGCGCGCGCGCAGCGACCAGGATCCGCAGGCCGCGTTCGCCGCGCGTCCGCCCGAACTCGACAGCCCGGGCCACGGCTTCACGCTCGATGCCGCTACCGGCACGGTGCGCATGCGGCCCTACGACCAGAAGCGCGGCGAGTACTGGGAATTCCCGTTCCGTCCCGCGCCGGCCGCGGCGCAGCCCTGAGCCTCGACCGCATACTTGCCTGACGCGAGCGACGGGGAGCCGCGCGTGATCGCCATTCCGGGCTACAGCATCGAGCGCGAACTCGGCCGCGGCGGCATGGCGACCGTGTACCTCGCGGTGCAGGAGTCGCTCGGCCGCAGGGTCGCGCTGAAGGTGCTCGATCCGACGCTGGCCGCCAGCGACCCCGGCTTCTCGCAGCGCTTCATCCGCGAAGGCCGGATCGCCGCGGCGCTGCGCCATCGCCACATCCTGGCCATCCACGACGTCGGCGTGCACGCCGGCCAAGCCTTCCTCGCGCTCGAGTACCTGCCCGGCGGCTCGGCGGCCGAGCAGGCGGGGCGGATGCCGGCGCGCGAGGCGCTGCGCCTGCTGCGCGAGATCGCCGGCGCACTGGCGCATGCACACGCCGCCGGCATCGTCCATCGCGACGTCAAGCCGGAGAACATCCTGCGCCACGACGACGGCGGCTTCGTGCTGGCCGACTTCGGCATCGCCCGCGCCGCCGACCTGAGCCTCGTGACCAAGGAAGGCAGCACGGTCGGCACGCCGGCCTACATGGCGCCCGAGCAGTGGCGCAGCCAGGCGATCGACGGCCGCGCCGACCTGTACAGCCTCGGCGTGGTGCTCTACCAGCTGCTGACCGGCAGGGTGCCGTATCGCGGCAGCGACGGCTGGGCGATCGGCATGCAGCACATGCAGGCGCCGCTGCCCGAGCTGCCCGTGGAGTTCGCCGGCCTGCAGGCGCTGCTGGCGAAGCTGATGGCCAAGGACCCGGCGGCGCGCTTCCAGAGCGGCGCAGAAGTGGTCGCCGCGGTAGAGACGCTGGAGCGCAGGCCGGATCCCGCTCAGCCCGAACACACGCCGGCCACGCAGCCGGTCGTCGAGGCGATGGGCCGGCTTCGCCAGCGCCCGGAGCGTCTGGCTGCGCTGCTCGCGCCGCCGCCGCGGCGCTGGCCGAGATACGCGCTGGGGGGTGCGGCGCTGGCGGCGCTGCTCGCCATCGTCGCCTGGCTGCTGCCGCGCGACGGCAGCGCCCGCCTCGACCGCCTGTTCGCCGGCAGCGAGCAGCTCGCCAGCATCGCCGTGATGCCCTGCGAGAGCTACACCGGCAGCGCCGAACACCGCCTGCTCGGCGACGTGCTGGCGGAGGAGCTGATCCATCGCCTCAGCCGGCTGCGTGCGCTCACCGTGATCGCCCGCGCCTCGACCTTTCCGCTGCGCGACCAGGGCCTCGATCCCGCCGGCATCGGCCAGCGACTGGACGCCAGCCACCTGCTCGCCTGCACGGTGCGGCCGACGGCGAACGGCGTGCGCATCGGCGCCGAGCTGGTCGACACGAAGAGCGGCGCGCAGCGCTGGTCGGCCGAGTTCGATCGCGGCGAGGCCGATCTGCTCGGCGTGGTCGACGAGCTGGCGGTGGGCATCAGCGAGCGCCTGCTGGTCAACCTCGCCGGCGCCGAGCGCGCGCGGCTGATCCGCCATCGCACCGAGAGCGTCGAAGCGATCCGGCTGGTCGAACAGGGCCGCGCCCGTGCGCGCCAGGGCACGCTGGCCGGCGTCGAGCAGGGCCGCACCGCGATCGAACAGGCGCTGGCGCTCGACCCGGACTACGCGCTGGCGCACGTCGCGCTGGCCGACGTGCTGCGCGGCCAGATGCAGCTGCAGCAGCGCGACCTCGACTGGTGGCGCCGCCAGGTCGAGCCGTTGCTCGAACGCGCGCTGGCGCTCGACGACGAGCTGCCCGGCGCCTACCTGCTGCGCGGCCAGCTGCACTGCGCCGCCCTCGACTGGATGGCCTGTCGCGGAGATCTGGAGCGCGCGCTGGCGCTGGAGCCGGGCGCCGCCGACGTGCAGGCCGCGCTGGCCGACTTCCACATGCACCTGGGCGACCGTAGACGCGCGGTGCAGCACGCGCTGCGCCTGGTGCAGATCGAGCCCGAGTCGGCGCTGTCCTGGGACCTGCTGGCGCAGGCGCTGCTGCGCGCCGATCGCGCCGGCGACGCGCTGGCCGCCGCGGATCGCACGCTGCAGCGCTTTCCCGACTACGCCCCCGCGCACCAGTCGCGCGCCGAGGCGCTGCTGCGCGGCGGGCGCTGCCCGGCGGCCGTCGAGGCGATCGAGCGCGCCGAGGCCTTGAGCGACGCACCGCTGGAGCTGCGTGCCGCCGGAGCCGCCATGCAGGTCTGCGCCGGTCGACGCGAACGCGCGGTGGCCCTGCTGCGCGAGCTCGAGCAGATGCGCGCGATCGGCGACCCGGTCGGCGACTTCACCTTCGCGGCGACCCAGCTCGCGCTCGGCGACGTACCGGCCACGCTCGACGCGCTGGAAGCGATGCAGGCGGCCGGCGATCCGCGGCTGTGGCGCTGGCTGCCTGCCGCGCCCCACGGCAGCGAGCGACTGGCCGGCGAGCCGCGGCTGCTCGCCCTGCTCGATCGCCTGGCGCTGCCGCCCGAGGCCATGCGCTGGGATCCGCGATGAACCGCGCCGCCGGCTGCGCGCGCTGAGTGTCCGCGTTCCAGACCACGCGCTGGAGCCTCGTGCTGGCGGCCCGCGACCAGGGCGGTGGGGCCGCCGACGCGCTGGGCGAGCTGTGCCGCCGCTATCGCCGGCCGGTGCTCGCCTACCTGCGCGCCAGCGGCCATCGCGGCGTCGATGCCGAGGACCTGCTGCAGGGCTTCTTCCTCGCGCTGCTGGAGAAACGCTACGACCGCGCGGCCGACCCCTCCCGCGGGCGCTTCCGCAGCTTCCTGCTGACTGCGCTGAAGGGCTGGCTCGCCAATGCGCACGATTCGGCGCGAGCGCTCAAGCGCGGCGGCGGCATCCGCCACGACGACATCGACGACCACGCCGATCGCGATTCCTCGCTCGCCCGCGGCGAATCGCCCGAGCATGCCTTCGACCGCGACTTCGCGCTCACCCTGATCGAGTGCGCGCTCGAGCGGCTGCAGCGGGAAGCCGACGCCGCCGGCCGCGCCGGATTGTTCGCGGCACTGTCGGTGCATCTGGTCGAACCGGCCGAAGGCGGCGACTACCGGCGCATCGCCGACGAGCTCGGCATGACGCCCAACCACGTCGCGGTCAGCGTGCGCCGCTGGCGCCGGCGGCTGGCCGAGCTGGTGCGCGCCGAGCTGGCCGACACCCTGGCCGATCCGACCCAGGCGGACGCCGAGCTGGCCGCGCTGCGGCGCGGACTTGCCGGATAGCAGGCGGCCCGGCGCGGCCGCCTGCCCGGCGACGGCTCAGCCCTTGCGGCTGGCGACGAGGTGGAAGCCCAGCATGCCGAGGCCGGTGGTGCCGATCAGCAGGCCCCAGGTGGCCGGCGACTCGCTGTCCAGGTTTAGCACGTCGATCAGGCCGAAGGCCAGTCCCAGCAGCGTCAGCACGATGCCCCACTTGAGTGCGGACACGCGACGCGACTGCTCGTCGGCCTGCAGCATGGCGCGGATCAGCTCCTGGTCGGCGTGCGTCTCGGCCAGCCGGCGGCGCAGGCGCGAGTCGACGACGAACTTGATCGCCGCGACGATGCAGATGAACAGGGTGATGGGGATCAGGATCTCGAAGTTCATGGCGGGGTCTCGTTGAAGCCGACGGGGCGTCTGGCTGGGGTGTAGGAGACAGCCACCTGCGTCCCGGTTGCAGGTGGGCGACATCGGGCGCTGCGGTGCGCCTCCGCTGGAAAGGCGGGTCGTGATGGGGTGAGGCAGGTTGGCGCTGTTCCGCGGTGACTCACATTGAGTCGTCATGCCTGCGCAAGCAGGCTTTCGCCGGACGGGCGGGCCCGCCGAGCCTCGCTACCCGTCGCCGCCCTGCCCCGGCGTCCTTCTGCCGGGGCACTGCAACCGGACGCCGAAAAGGCGTCTCCTATGCAGCATGGAGGATGATCGCGCCCTGGTGGAAGCGGTGCTGGCCGCACGGCCCGGCGCGTTCGCGCGCCTGCTGCAGCGCCACCAGCGGATGGTCTGGCACATGCTGGTCAGGCTGGTGAAGAACCCGGCCGACGCCGACGAGCTGGCGCAGGAGACCTTCCTGCGCGTGCATCGCACGCTGCCGCAGTTCCGCTTCGAGAGCGCGCTGTCGACCTGGATCGGGCAGATCGCCTTCTCGCTGGGCTCGCGCTTCCTGCAGAAGAAGCGCATCCCGCTGGTCGAGGCCGGCGAGGACGGCGATGATCCACTGGACCGGGTCGGCGACGAGCGCGACCTGGCGGCGGGGTTCGCCGACGCCGAGCTGTACCAGCACGTCGCCGCGGCGATCGAGCGCCTGCCGCCGATCCAGCGCACGCTGCTGACGCTGTTCCACCTCGAGGAGCAGTCGATCGACGAGGCGGCGACGATCACCGGCTTGCCGGCCGGCACCGTCAAGAGTTATCTGTTCCGGGCCCGGGCGCGGCTGCGCGCCGAGCTCGAGGCACACGCAGGAGTCGCGGCATGAACACCGATCGCGAACATCTCGAGGCACGCTGGCAGGCCGACGCGCTGCGTCCGCCGCGGCCCGACGAGCCGGAGGCGGTGGCTGCCTATCGCCGCCTCTACGCCGGCATCCGCTGGGCGCCGATGCCGGCGCTCGATCCCGGCTTCACCGCGCGCGCGCTGTCCCGCGCCGGCGTGGTCGACGTCGGCGAGGATCTCGCCGTCGAGCGTCGGGCGCTGCCGTGGTTCTTCGCCGCCTTCGGGATCGGTGGCGGCCTCACCGCCGGTCCGCAGCTGCTCGGCGCGCTGGGGCAAGTGGCCTTCGATGCAGCGGGCCTGCCGTGGTTGCAGGCCGTCGCGGCGCTCAGCGCCATCGGCGTGGCCGCGGCGATCGACCGCGTGCTGGTTCGGCGACGCGAGCACCGCAGCACCTCGCGGCGCGCAGGACCGCGCTGAGCCTCTCGCCGCCGCCGGCTTGCCGGCGACGACTGCGGCTCCCCGGCGCGCGCAGGTGGCGGGAACGGCGCGGCCGACGCCGGCCGGCGATCAGCGCGCGTGGGCGAACAGCGGGCGATGGGCGTCGGGAATCAGCGGCCAGCTCGACGCCGGAATCCGCAGCCGCGGCTGGATCCGGTAATTGACGTGATCGCGGAACCAGGGCCGGCAGTAGACGATGTAGAGGATCGGTCGCGGCAGGGTCGATCGGTTCGCGGTCCCGGCATGAACCAGCCGGTAGTCCATCATCAGCACGTCGCCCTGCGACATGCGCGGCCAGCGACCCTCGTCCGGCGGGTACTCGTCCTGGGCACGGCGCTGGCGATGGCTGCCCGGCCACACGGCCGTCGTTCCGGTGACCTCGTCGACGTCGATCAGCGGAACGACGAGGGTGACGGCATACGGCGGAAACAGGGGCTCGAGCGGGGTGCCCGGAAACAGCTGCTCGGCGAAATCGCGATGCAGGTGCTGGTCGGCGGCGCCGGGCAGGGACACCACCCCGCCGAAGCTGCCGACGATGCAGTCCGGCGACAGCAGTTGCTGCAGCAGCCCGAGCACGGTGACCGGCGCGTAGACCCGGTCGTCGATGAACGGCGGTTCGAAGTCGACGGTGACCATGAAGCGCCGCTCGCCGACGCACAGGGCGTCCGCCCGGGCACCGACTTCCAGATAGTCGCGATAGCGTTCCAGAAAGGCCGCCCGCATCGACTCGACGCAGTCGCGGGGAATCACCCCGCGCAGCAGGAGGGCGCCTTCCGCGCGAAACCGCTCGGCGGATGCCGGCGCTGTTTCCAGCATGTGGCGGCAGGCGAGCATCAGGTCCGGATCCTCGCGCCGCCGCAGCGCATCCGGGCGCCTCGCCCACCGCGTCGCGCGGTATCGCTCGCCCGGCCTGCTGCAGCCGACGTGCCGGCGGCTGCGGGTGAGTACGCCGCGGCGATGGGGACACTGCGGCTTCGCGGGTCGAGCATCGGTGCGCGGCACCCGGGATGATTCATCGAGGCGGGGATTGTGCGGGCTCGGCGATCACCCCGTCGAGGGGCGGCCCGCGCCCGGGTTCGCGTGGGAAGGCGGCGGAGCCGGCCGATAAGCCGGGTTCTGTCGTGGACAGTCATTCCTCTGGGCCCTGCGTCGCCGCAGGGCTCGAGCAGCCTACCCGGAGACACCGCGGGCCGCGGCATGGTCTCCCTATTTGGCCTTGCTCCCGGTGGGGTTTGCCGTGCCGGTCCGTTGCCGGACTCGCGGTGCGCTCTTACCGCACCATTTCACCCTTGCCTGAGCTCTCGCGAGCCATCGGCGGTATCTTTCTGTTGCACTTTCCGTCGGCTCGCGCCGCCCAGGCGTTACCTGGCACCGTGCCCTGTGGAGCCCGGACTTTCCTCGGCACCCTTGCGAGGTGACGCGACTGTCTGGCCGACTCCGCCGTGGCGCAGTCTACGCGCTCGCGGCGGCCGGGGATGAACGCGCCGCCAGCGCGGCGAGTGCAGCCGGAATCTCCTCGGCGCGCGCGACGGTGGCCAGCCGCGGATGCGCCGGGTCGACGTCGGCGTCGAGTTCGTGCGCCCAGGTCACGCGATACGGCACGTGCACGCCGAAGCCGCCGGCGGCCAGCACCGGGGCGATGTCCGAGCGCAGCGAGTTGCCGACCATCGCGAAGCGCTGCGCCGGCACCGCGCATTCGCGCAGCACGCGGGCGTAGGCCGCATCGTCCTTCTCGGAGACGATCTCGATCCGGTGGAACAGCCCGGCCAGGCCGCAGGCGCGCACCTTGGCCTCCTGGTGGAACAGGTCGCCCTTGGTGATCAGCAGGATGCGATGACGCGCGGCGACGGCCTCGACCGCGGCGCGGATGCCGTCGAGCAGCTCGACCGGATGGGCCAGCACCGACTTGCCCAGCTCGACGAGGCGGTGGATGTCGGCGGCGCTGATCCGCGACTCGGTGAGCGCGATCGCCGTCTCGATCATCGACAGCGTCATGCCCTTGGCGCCGTAGCCGAACAGCCGGATGTTGCGGCGTTCGGTGGCCAGCAGACGCTCGTGCAGGCGGGCGTCGGCGAGGTCGACGTAGGCGCCGACGATGCGCTCGAACTGGGCGTGGGCGTCCTGGTAGTAGCCCTCGCTGTGCCAGAGCGTGTCGTCGCCGTCGAAGCCGACCAGTTCGATCATCGCCGCAGGCTCAGTGCGCCGCCGGCGCCGGGCGCTGGCGCAGCTTGCTGATGGTCATCACCACGCCGACGATCACGCCGCCGGCGGCCAGGCCGACCAGGCCGTTGGCACCCATCTCGACCAGCATGCCGAACGCGCTGCCTTCGCGGGTGAACGGCTCGACCAGGTGGTGCAGCATCGGAATGCCGTGCACGAGGATGCCGCCGCCGACCAGGAACATCGCCGCGGTGCCGGCGATCGACAGGAACTTCATCAAGAGCGGCGCGGCGCGCAGGATGCCGCGGCCGCAGGCGCGGCGGAAGCGCGCGCCGGCGCCGTCGCCTTCGGCGGCGTTGAGCATCATGCCGGCGTCGTCGAGCTTGACGATGCCGGCGACCAGCCCGTACACGCCGACGGTCATCAGCGCGGCGATGCCGACCAGCACCGCCACCTTCATGCCGAAGCTGGCGGCGGCGACGGTGCCGAGGCTGATCACGATGATCTCGGCCGAGAGGATGAAGTCGGTGCGGATCGCGCCCTTGATCTTCTTCTGCTCGAACGCGACCAGGTCGACGTCGGGATCGGCCACCGCCTGCACCAGCTCGGCGTGGTCGGCCTGGCGCTCGGCCTTGCTGTGCAGGAACTTGTGCAGCAGCTTCTCGGCGCCCTCGAAGCACAGGAAGGCGCCGCCGAGCATCAGCAGCGGCACGATCGCCCAGGGCGCGACCACGCTGATCAGCAGCGCGGCGGGCACCAGGATCGCCTTGTTCACCACCGAGCCCTTGGCCACCGCCCAGACCACCGGCAGCTCGCGCTCGGCGCGCACGCCGCTGACCTGCTCGGCGTTGAGCGCGAGGTCGTCGCCGAGCACGCCGGCGGTCTTCTTCGCCGCGACCTTGGTGAGGATGGCCACGTCGTCGAGGACGGTGGCGATGTCGTCGAGCAGCGTGAGCAGACTGGCGCCGGCCATGGCCGATTTCCCCCGGGTTGAATGCCGGCGGATTCTAGCGGTTCCGCCCGCCCTGCAACCGGCGCGCGCCGGGGCGTGTCCTACGCCTCGGCGGGTGCCATGATGGGCTCGACGTCACGCCGCGCCTGCCCGCGGCGTCGCCCGCCGTGACCTTCCGACTGGAGAACACGATGCTGACCCCACGCTTGCTTGCCGCCGCGCTGCTGGTCGCCGCGCCGGTTGCCGCCGCGAAGACGCCCGAAGCGGCCGCCGTCGCGGCCTATGCCGAGGCCGAACTCGCCCGCCGCGTCGCGGACCCCGGCGGTCCCGGCATGGCCGTGCTGATCGCCCGCGGCGACGAGGTGCTCTATCGCGGCGCGCGCGGCATGGCCAGCATCGAACTGGGCGTGCCGCTGCGCCCCGACCACGTGTTCCGCATCGGCTCGGTGACCAAGCAGTTCGCCGCCGCCGGGCTGCTGAAGCTGGTCGACGAGGGCAAGGTCGGGCTCGACGATCCGCTGTCGAAGTTCCTGCCCGACTACCCGGACGGCAGTCGCTACAGCGTCGCCCAGCTGCTCAACCACACCACCGGCATTCCCAGCTACACCGACATCCCCGGCTACATGGACCAGGAGATCCGCCGCGACCTCGACACCGGCGCGCTGGTCGCGGTGTTCAAGGGCCGGCCGACCGACTTCGCGCCCGGCGCGCAGTGGCGCTACAACAACTCCGGCTACGTGCTGGTCGGCGCGGTGATCGAGGCGGCCAGCGGGATGCCCTGGGACCGCTGGCTGGCGCAGGCGCAGTTCACGCCGCTGGGCCTGGCCGACACGCGCGGCGGCCACACGCAGGCCGTCGTTCCGCGTCTTGCGGCCGGCTACAGCGCGTCCCCGGAGGGCGTGACGACGGCGGCGCCGCTGAGCATGAGCCAGCCGCACGCGGCCGGCGCGCTGCTGTCGACGGTGGACGACCTGCATCGCTGGAACCGCGCGCTGCACGGCGGCAAGGTGATCTCGGCGGATAGCTACCGCCGGATGATCACCCCGGAAGGCAAGGCCGGCGAGCCGCCCAACCGCTACGGCTACGGCGTGCAGCTGGGCACGCTGCGCGGTCGGACGCTGATCGAGCACGGTGGCGGCATCAACGGCTTCCTCTCGCTGCTGCTCTACCTGCCCGACAGCGGGATCAGCGTGGCGGTGCTGCGCAACGCCGACGGCCCCGGCGGCGAGGCGGTCGGCACGCTGGCGAAGTCGGTGGCCGCCTTCGCCCTCGGCGACCCCTACCCCGCCGCCGTCGCGGTCGACCTGCCCGAGGCCGAACTGGCCGCGCTGCAGGGCGTCTATCGGCAGGACGCGCAGAACGCGCGCACGCTGCGCCTGGTCGACGGTGCGCTGACCTCGCAGCGAACCGGCGGTCGCCCCTTCCGCCTGCAGCCGATCGGCGACGACCGCTTCCTTTTCGACGGCTCGCTGAGCTACCTGCGGATCGAACGCGACGGCGAAGGCAGGCCGGTGGCGATGCGCTTCTTCGCCGAGGGCGAAGGCGCGGGCGAGGTATGGCCGCGCACCGACGAGTCGATCGACGGCCCGGCGGCGATCGAGCTGCCGCGCGCGGCACTCGAGCGCTTCGTCGGCGAGTACGTCGCCGAGGGCCTGAGCTTCCGCGTGTTCTTCGACGCGGACGACGTGCTGCAGGTGCAGGTGCCCGGCCAGCCGGCGTTCGCGCTGAAGCCGATCGCCGCCGACACGCTGCTGGCCGCGCAGGTCGACGCCCGCTTCGTGTTCGCCCCGGCCGAAGGACCGGCGCAGACCGCGACGCTGCTGCAGGGACCGGCGCGGATCGAGGCCCGGCGAAAGGCCGACTGAGCCCTCACGCCTGCGGCGCGATCTCCCGCGCCGCAGGCGCCAGCCACCCGGCCAGCGCCTCGATCCCGGCCGGGCGACCGAACAGCCAGCCCTGGAACTGCTCGCAGCCGAGCTCGCTCAGGATGTCGCGCTGCGCGGTCTCCTCCACGCCCTCGGCCAGCACCTCGAGGCCCAGGCTGCGGCCGAGCGCGATGATGGTGCGGACGATCGCGATGTCGTTGGGATCGAACAGCAGGTCGCGGGTGAAGGTGGTATCGATCTTCAGCAGGTCGAGCGGGAGTCGCTTGACGTAGCCGAGCGCCGAGTAGCCGGTGCCGAAGTCGTCGAGCGCCACGCGCACGCCCTCGGCGCGCAGCGCGGCGAGCTTGGCGATGCTCTCCTCGACGTCCTCGACGAGCTGGCTCTCGGTGATCTCGAGCTCGAGCCGGGCCGGCGGCGCACCCGACGCACGGCAGATGCCGAGCACCTCGTCGACGAAATCCGGCTGGTGGAGCTGCGCGGCGCTGACGTTGACCGCGATGCGCAGCCCGGCGGTGCCGGGATCGTCGGCCCAGCGGGCGAGCTGCGCGCAGGCAGTCCGCAGCACCGCGCGACCCAGCGGCAGGATCAGGCCCGAGGCCTCGGCCAGCGCGATGAAGCTGCCGGGCAGCAGCAGGCCGCGCTGCGGATGCGCCCAGCGCGCCAGCGCCTCGACGCCGATCAGCCGGCCGTGCAGGTCGACCTGCGGCTGGTAGTGCAGCAGCAGCTGCCCGGCGTCGATGCCGGCGCGCAGGTCGGCCTCGAGCGCGGCGCGCGCGGCGATCGCGGTCTGCATCTCGGGCTGGAAGAAGCGCATCCGGTGGCCGCCGGCGACCTTGGCCTGCGACAGGGCGATGTCGGCGTGCTTGAGCACGTCCTCGACGGTCTCCTGCGGGTCGGCGAACAGCGCGATGCCGACGCTGGCCGTGCCGTGATAGGGCACGTCGTCGAGGATCCCGGGCTGGGCGATCGCGTCGAGCAGGCGCTGCGCCAGCGCCGCCGCCTGGCGCTGCGCGTCCTGCGCCGCCAGCGGAAGCTGGGCGATCAGGAATCCGAATTCGTCGGCGCCCATCCGCGCCGCCCACTCGCCTTCGTGCAGGCAGGGCGGAATCCGCTGCGCCACCACCTGCAGCCAGCGGTCCCCGACGTCGTGGCCGCGGGTGTCGTTGAGCGCCTGGAAGCGGTCGAGGTTCACCACCAGCAGGGCGCCCTGGCGTCCGCCACCGGCACATGCCGCCAGTGAGTCGCGCAGGCGGTCCAGCAGCTGCTGGCGATTGGGCAGATGGGTGAGCGGATCGAACCAGGCGAGCTGGTGGATCTCGGACAGCAGCAGGTGCTGCTCGGTGATGTCGGTGGAGATCGCGCACAGCGAGGTGACCTCGCCGACGGCGTCGCGCAGGGGCAGCTTCACCGACAGGAAGGTGCGCGGCTCGCCGCCGCTGCGCAGGCGCTTGGTCTCCTCCAGCGCGATGCGCTCGCCGCCCTCGATCACCTTGAGGTCGTTGCCGCGCAGCACCGCCGCGGTGGCCGCGTCGAAGAAGTCCTCGTCGCCGCGGCCGAGCACCTGCGCGGAAGGCAGGCCGAGCAGGTCGCAGACCTTCTGGTTGACGTAGGCGTAGCGCAGCGCGGCATCCTTGATGAAGATGTGGGCGTCGACGCTGTTGAGGATCGTCGCCAGGCGCTCCTCGCTGGCGCGCAGCGAGCGCGTCTTGCGCGCCACCTCGCGACGCATCAGGGCCACCACGCCGAGCGCCGCCAGCAGCAGGCCGAACGCGCCGGCCGCCGCCCAGCGCCAGTGCGCCGGCAGGGTCGCCGCCTCGGGCGGCGCGCCCCAGCGCGCCAGCACGTCGTAGTAGCGCGAGTCCGAGCGCGCCTGCCAGCGCACGAGATGATGCTCGATGCGCGCCAGCAGGTCGCCGCCGCGTCCGGGCGGGCCGGCGTAGTACAGCCGGGCCGGCATGAAGATCACCGGAGTGGCGCGCAGTCCGCGGCGCATCGCCACCCAGTCGCCGAAGTGGTGATTGGTGGCGATCGCGTCGGCGCGACCCTCGGCCACCGCGTCCAGCGCGGCGTCGAGGCTGGCCGCCGGCAGCCACTCGACCTCGAGACCGAGCCCGGCGGCCAGCGTCGCCAGGTAGTCCTGCTGCACCGAGCCCTCGAGCACCGCGATGCGCATGCCGCCGATGTCGGTCACCGCCTCGAGGTCCACGTCGCCGCGGCGATACAGCTGGCTCCAGCTCGTCAGCGCCGGCGTGTCGTGCAGCGAGAACTCGGCGGCACGCGCCTCGGTCCAGGCGACGTCGGGCATCAGGTCGATGCGGCCGGCGCGGAGGAGATCGATGCAGCCCTCCCACTCGCAGGGGACGGCGAGCAGCCGCCAGCCCTCCTCCCGGGCGACCTCGGCGAGCAGGTCGCCGAAGATGCCCGAAGGCTGGCCGTCGGCGCCGAGCTGCAGCTTCGGCGGATTGGCGTAGACGCCGACACGGACGTCACGGGCATCGGCCGGCGCCGCGGCGCCGAGCAGTCCGGCGAGCACGAAGCTCGCGACCCGGCGCAACACGTCCGGCTCCAGCGATCGCCGGCAGGTCGCGGCGCGGGAGACTGGGCGGGCGGGGGTGACGGTGGCTGGCACGCCGGCAGTCTGCGCCACCGCCGCGGCGACGGTCCAGCCTCGCGTTCACCGTGCGCCGCGCGGCCGCACGCCCGCCGCGCGCGGCTGCCCGCGGCGTGCCCGTTGCCGGTCGTCGTACCATTCCGGCTCCGCGCGCCGCGCCCCACGTCCCATCCCGCCATGCACTCCGTCCGCAGGTTCCGCACCGTCCTGTCCATCGCGCTCGCCGTCGGCCTGCTGCCGCTCGCCGCCGACGCCAAGACGATCCACTTCAAGAACGCACCCGAAGTGCCCGCCTTCAACGACGTCGCCGCCACGCTGGACGAAGCGGGCCGCTTCGCGGCGGCCGACGGCCGCGCACTGACGCTTCATCGTCCCGCCTTCCGCGCCGGCAGATCCGACCCGGCGACGATGGCGCGCGAGTTCGTCGAGGCGCGTCGCGCCCAGCTCGGCATCGACGGCAGCCCGGCCGCCCTCGAAGTCACCCACCAGCGTGACGACGGCGCGTTCCACGTCGTGCGCTTCCGCCAGACGCTGGACGGCGTGCCGGTCTACGGCAGCGACCTGGCGGTGACGATCAAGCCCGACGGCGAGGTGATCTTCGTCAGCAGCGAGCTGCGACCGGCGATCGAGGCGATCCAGGTCACCGCCGCGCGAGCGGCGGTCGAGCTGCGCGACAAGGTCGCCGCCGACTTCGGCCTGCCGCAGGCCCGGGACGAGATCGCGCCGGAGCTGATGGTGCTGGCCGACCGCTCGCCGAGCCGCCTGGTCTGGGCCTACGTGCTGCGCGACAGCCAGGTGCGCGGCGCCTGGGAGGTGCTGGCCGACGCCCAGACCGGCGAGATCCTGCAGGCGCGCGACACCGAGCTGCGCGTCGATGCCACCGCCACGGTGTTCGATCCCGACCCGCTCAGCTCGGCGCGTGCCACCTACGGCAGCGGTGGCTACACCGACGCCAACGACGCCGACTCCGCCGCCCTCACCGGCGAGCTGAAGACCGTCACCCTGCGCGACGTCACCTTCAGCGGCGGCGTCTACAGCCTGGTCGGCCCCTGGGCACGCTGCGAGGACTGGGATCCGCCGCTGGGCGGCAGCAACGACTGCCCCACGCCGGCGGCGCCCGACTTCAGCGCCACCCGGTCCAGCCAGCTCTTCGAGGGACCGAACGTCTACTACGCGCTCGACACGATGATGCGCTACCTGAACGTCACCCTCGGCGTGACGGTGGTGCCGAACTCCGTGGCCGGCGGCGTGCGCTTCGACCCGCACGGCTGGAACGGCCAGGACAACTCGTCGTTCACGCCGTCGACCGACCGGCTGACCTTCGGCGAGGGCGGCGTCGACGATGCCGAGGACGCCGACGTCATCATCCACGAGCTGGGCCACGGCCTGCACGACTGGGTGACCAACGGCGGCCTGTCGCAGGTGCAGGGCCTCTCCGAAGGCGTCGGCGACTACTTCGCCAACTCCTACAACCGCGCCACCGGCAACTGGACGCCGGCCGATCCGCAGTGGTTCTGGACCTTCCAGTGGGACGGCCACAACCAGTACTGGGGCGGCCGCGTGACCAACTTCAACGTCGGCAGGAGCTGGCCGGGCAACATCGGCACGGGCATCCACCAGCAGGGCCAGTACTGGGCGTCGTGCAACATGATCGCCTGGGTGGCGATCGGTCGCGAGGCGATGGACACCGCCATGCTGCGCGGCCTGGCGATGACCACCTCGAGCTCGAACCAGCAGGTCGCCGCGCAGGCGGTGATCACCGCCGCCGCGGCGATGGGCTACAGCGCGGCGCAGATCCAGGCGATCGGCAGCGCCTACAACACGAGCTGCACCTACGGAGTGAACGTGCCCGACACCGACTCGATCTTCCACGACGGCTTCGGCGATCCGAGCGGCTGATCCTGCCGCGCGGGAACCCTGGGCGAGGCGCCGCTCAGGGCCGAGGCAGCGGCGCGTCGCCGCGCAGCAGATCGGCGATCGCTTCGGCCGGCTGCGGCCGGCAGAACAGGTAACCCTGCGCCTGGTCGCAGGCCAGCAGGCGCAGCAGCCGCGCCTGCTCCTCCGTCTCGACGCCTTCGGCGACGACGCCGAGCTTGAGCGAATGGGCCAGGGCGATGATGCTGGAGACGATCGCCAGGCCCTCCGGCCCCTCGGTCATGCCGAGCACGAAGGCGCGATCGATCTTCAGCGACTGCACGGGCAGCTTGGCGATGTAGGCGAGCGAGCAGTAGCCGGTGCCGAAATCGTCGATCGCCACGCTGACGCCGAGGCTGCGCAGCCGGGTGATCGCCGCGATGTTGCGCTCGACGTCGTCCATGATCACCGACTCGGTGATCTCCAGCTCCAGCGCGGCGCCGGCGTGGCGCTCCAGCAGCGAACCGATGGCGTCGACGAAGCCGGGCGGACGCAGCTGCAGCGGCGAGACGTTCACCGCGATCCGCGGCGAGGCCAGGCCCTGCGCGGCCCAGGCGAGCTGCTGCTGCATGGCGTGGTCCAGCGCCCAGTCGCCGACCGCGCCGATCAGCCCGCACTCCTCGAGCAGCGGGATGAAGCTGCCGGGCGGGACCAGCCCGCGCTCGGGGTCCTGCCAGCGGATCAGTGCCTCGAGGCCGACGATGCGCCGAGTGACCAGGTCCACCTTCGGCTGGTAGTGCAGCACGAACTCGCGGCGCTCGACCGCCCGGCGCAGCCGGCTCTCCAGCACGAGCGCCTCGGCCGCCCTGGCGTTGTGTTCGGGCGCGTAGAACACGCGCTGCTCGACCGACTGGCGGGCGCGGCGGACCGCCGCCTCGGCGTTGTGCAACAGCAGCTCGCCGTCGTCGCCGTCGCCGGGATGGACGGCGACGCCCATCCGGACGCCGACGCGAAGCTCCTCGCCGTGCAGCCGGAACGGTTCGCCGAAGCAGCGCGCGGTGATCTCGTCGAGGTCGCGCGCGACGTCGATCGCCGAGCGCGCGTCGCCGAGCAGCAGTGCGAACTGGTCGCCGCCGACGCGCGACGCCGAGGCGTCGACCTCGGTGAGGCGAACGCCGACCAGGCGCAGCAGCTCGTCGCCGGCGGCCCGCCCGAGCGTCTGGTTGACGTGGCGGAAGCGCTCGAGGTCGAGCAGCACCAGCGCCAGCATGCCGCCGCGACGGCCGACGGCGCCCAGCTCGTGGCCGAGCTGCTCGAGGAAGCGGGCGCGATTGGGCAGCCCGGTGGTCGGGTCGAAGTTGGCCAGGAAGTGGATCCGCGCCTGCCTTTCGAGATTGGCCAGCGCGAACGAGATGTCGCCCGCCATCTCGCGCAGCAGCGCCATCCCCTCCTCGTCGAAGAACGAGGGCTCCGCGGCGTGCAGCACCATCACGCCGGCGACCCGTCCTTCGCGCTCGAGCGGCAGCGCGGCCAGCGAGCGTGAGCCGGTGGCGAGCGCGGACTGGAGGGCGGCGGGCTCGTCGTCGAGCCGGTTCAGCACCACCGGCTGCAGGCTGCGCAGCGCCTGCGCCCAGCCGGCGTGCTGCCTGGCGTCCTGCTGCTGCAGGAACGTCTCCACCTCGCCCAGGAAGGCGGCATCGCAACCGTGGCTGGCGTGCAGCGCGAGGCGCTCCCCGGCGCGATCCACCAGGCCCACCCAGGCCTTCGAGAACTGCCCGGCCTCCACCGCGATCCGGCACGCGGTGCGCAGCAGCTCGTCGCGATCGGTGGTGCGGACGATCAGGTTGTTGATGCCGCTGAGCACCGAGAGCACCCGATTGACCCGGCGCAGGCGCGATTCGCTGCCGGCCAGCGCCTGCTCGGCCCGGTAGCGGTCGCTGATGTCGCGCAGGAAGACGGTGAACAGCATGCCGCGCGAGGTGTCCAGCCGCGAGATCGACGCCTCGACCGGGAATTCGGTGCCGTCGACGCGCTGCGCCCAGACCATCCGCGCGCCCATCTTCCTGGCGCCGTCGTCCCCCGCCCCGAAGGCGCGCAACTGCTCGCGATGCGCGGCCCGGAACCGCTCCGGGATGAAGACGTCGAGCGAGCTCTGCATCGCTCGCGCCCGCGGCATGCCGAGCATCCGTTCCGCCGCGCCGTTGAACAGCACGATGCGCTGGCGATCGTCGACCGCGATGATCGCGTCGAGGGCCGACTCGACCAGCCCCGACAGCCGCGCCTCGGTCTGGGCGAGCCCCTCGAACGCCCGGCTCAACTGGTCGCTCTTCTCCTCCAGCTTGCGGATCAACGTCTCGCTGTACTGCTTGAGGACCGGGGACTCCAGCTCCTCGCTCGGTGGCGCGGGCTGGCGCGGCCGGCCGCGGGCGCGACGCAGGGTGGCGATCAGGTCGGCGATCGGCGCCGGCTTGGAGACGTAGGCGTCGGCGCCGGCGGCATCGGCCAGCTCGCGGTCCGCCGGCGAGTTGTAGGTGCTGGTGTAGAGGACGAAGGGCAGCGCCGCCAGCTCGGGTCGCTTCCTGACCTCGAGGCAGAGCCGGTAGCCGTCCATGCGCGGCATGAGGATGTCGGAAATGACGCCGTCGACCGGCGTGCGCGCGAGCTGCTCCAGCGCCTCGATGCCGTTCTCGGCCGAGACCACGGCGATGCCCTCGGCTTCGAGCTGGGCGCGCAGCAGGCGCAGGTTGACCGGGTGGTCGTCGACGATCAGCAGGGTGCGGAAGCCGTCGCCGGCCGCAAGGAAGCCCGCCACCTGCCGACCGAACTCGCGGGTATCGATCGGCTTGGTCAGGTAGCCCACGCAGCCGGCCGCGCGCGCCTTCTCCTCGTCGCCCTTCATGGCGAACGCGGTCAGCGCCACCACCGGCACGTGCTGCAGGCGCCGATCGGCCTTGATCCGCCGGGTCAGGCTCAGTCCGTCCATGCCCGGCAGCGCGATGTCCATCAGGATCAGGTCGGGCACGTGCCCGGCCAGCTGCGCCAGCGCCTGCTCGGCATCCACCGCCTTGTCGACCGCGTGGCCCTCCAGCTGCAGGACGCTCGCCGCCAGGCGCAGATTGGTCGGGTTGTCGTCGACGATCAGGATCCGCTTGCTCATGGCGCCGCCCGCAGCGGCAGGTGGACGACGAAGCGGCTGCCGACCCCGGGCGCGCTCTCCACCTCGATCCGGCCGCCCTGCAGCTCGACCAGCCGCCGGGTCAGGGCGAGCCCGAGCCCGGTGCCCGGCCGCCGCCCGGCGACACCCGATTCGAAGCGCTGGAACTCGCCGAACAGCCGCGGCAGGTCGGCCGCCGCGATGCCGATGCCCGTGTCGCCCACGCTCAGCCGCAGCTCACCGGCGACGGGCGCGTCGATCGAGATGTCGACCCGGCCGTCGGCGTCGGTGAACTTCACCGCGTTGGAGCCCAGGTTGAGCAGCACCTGCTTGAACTTCTGCCGGTCGAGATGCACCAGCACCAGGCCGTCGGCGAGATGGGTCCGCAGGGCGATCGACTTCTCGCCGGCGGCCGGCGCCAGCACCGCGACGGCTTCCTTGAGCGCCGTCTCGAGGGCGAACGTCTCCTCCTGCAGCTCCATCCGGCCGGCCTCGATCTTGGAGATGTCGAGCAGGTCGTTGACCAGGTGCAGCAGGTGGCGGCCGCCGTCGAGGATGTCCTGCATGAAGCTGCGCTGCTGCTCGGTGAGTGCGCCGACCCGGCCGTCGACCAGCAGCTCCGAGAAGCCGATGATGCCGTTGAGCGGCGTCCTCAGCTCGTGCGACATGTTGGCCAGGAACTGGCTCTTCAGCCGGCTCGCCTGCAGCAGGCTGGCCTCGACCCGCTTGCGCTCGGTGACGTCGCGGATCGCGCTGAGCACCATCGTGCCGCCCTCGGTCTGCACCGGGCTCAGGCTGATCTCGACCGGGAACTCCTCGCCGTCCGCGCGCCGGCCGAACAGTTCCAGGCCCGCGCCCATGCCGCGGGTGCGCGGATGCGCGAAGAAGCCGTCGCGATGTCCGGCATGGGCCGCGCGAAAGCGCTCGGGCAGCAGCGTCTCGACCGGCTGGCCGACCAGCTGTTCGCGGCCCGCACGGAACAGGCTCTCCGCCTGCGAGTTGACGCGCGCGATGCGCCCGAGGCGATCGGCCATCACGATCGCATCGGGCATGGCCTCGAGAAGCTCGAGCAGCGATTGGTCGGTGGATCTCGGCAAGACGCGGGGCCGACGACGCGGGTGAGTCCCGACTATACCCCGTCGAAGCGGGACGCCCGTCATCCAAGCCCCGGGCCCGCGCCGCGCCGCCGACCGGCGCGCGCCGCCCTCAGTCGGGCTGCTCGTCGAGCGCCGCCCGCACCTGCAGGGCCAGCTCGGCGCGCCGGTAGGGCTTGCTGAGCAGCCGGTCGCCGGAGTCCAGCCGTCCCTCGCGGATGATCGCGTCGCGGGCGTAGCCCGACGTGTACAGCACGCGCAGCCCCGGGCGCAGGCTGCGGGCCTGTCCGACCAGTTCGGGGCCGCTCATGCCGGGCATCACGACGTCGGTGAACAGCAGGTCGACCGGCGCATCGCTCCGCAGGATCTCCAGCGCGGCGATGCCGGAGTCGGCCTCGGTGACCTCGTAGCCCAGGCCCAGAAGCTGGCTGCGGGCGAAACCGCGCACCAGCTCGTCGTCCTCGACCAGCAGCACGCGCTCGCCGCCGCCCGCCGGCGCCTGCCGCAGGTCCCTCGCCGCCGGCGCCACCTGCGCGTTCGAGGTGGCCGGCAGGTACAGCCGCACGGTGGTGCCGACGCCGGGCGAGGACTCGATCTGCACCTGGCCCCCGGACTGCCGGGCGAAGCCGTACACCATCGCCAGCCCGAGCCCGGTGCCCTTGCCCTTCTCCTTGGTGGTGAAGAACGGCTCGAGGACGCGCGCCAGGTGTTCGCGCGGAATGCCGACCCCGGTATCGGCGACGCCGAGGACCACGTAGCTGCCGGCCTTCAGGCCGCCGATCCGCGCGGCCTCTTCGGCCGACAGCTCGACGTTCGACGTCTCCAGCCGCAGTCGCCCGCCCTTCGGCATCGCGTCGCGGGCGTTGATGCACAGGTTGAGCAGCGCGCTCTCGAGCTGCTGGGCGTCGATCAGCGCCACGCCCGCAGCCGTCCCGCCGCCGCGCTCGACCACGATGTGCTCGCCCAGCACGCGCTGCAGCATCGCGTGCATGTCGCGGACCAGCGCCGCGACGTCGGTCGCGCGTGGATCCAGCGCCTGCCGGCGCGCGAAGGCCAGCAGCCGGTGGGTCAGCGCGGAGCCGGTGCGGGCGGCGGCCGAGATCATCTCGAGCAGCGCCTGCTGCGGCGTGCCCGACAGCTCGGCCTCCAGCACTTCGGCGTAGCCCTGGATCACGGTGAGCAGGTTGTTGAAGTCGTGGGCGACGCCACCGGTGAGCTGCCCGAGTGCGTCGAGCCGCTGCGACTGCCGGAGCTGCTGCTCCAGCGCATGGCGCTCGGAGACGTCGCGGATGCTGCCGACCATCCGCACCACCTCGCCGGAGGCGTCACGCACGGCATGCCCGCGATCGTTGACGTGGGCGTAGCTGCCGTCCTTGCGCCGGAAGCGATAGCTCGCCGACCAGCCGTCGCTCTCCCCGGCGAGCACGCGGGCGATGGCCGATTCGAGCGGGCCGCGATCGTCGGGATGGACGTGTTCCTCCCATCCGATCCGGTTCGGCGGCAGTTCGTCGGCGCGGAAGCCGGTGATCGCCTCGATGCCCTCGCTGCGCCACAGCCGACCGTCGGCCAGGGTCCAGTCCCAGATCGCATCGCTGGTCGCCAGCGTGAGCAGCCGGAAGCGCTCCTCGCTGATCCGCAGGGCGTCCTCGGCGGCGCGCCGCTCGGTGATGTCCATCACCATGCCGAGCAGGCGCACCGCGCTGCCGGCCTCGTCGTACTCGACGGTGCCGCGCGCGAACATCCAGCGCACCTCGCCGTCGCCGCGGCGGATGCGGTACTCGGTCTCGATCGCCGGATCCGACGGCGTGGCGCCGGCGACGGCGGCGCGCACCGCCGGCCGGTCCGCTTCGAGCACGTGCCGATAGAAGTCCTCCGGCTGCCGCTCGAACTGCGCAGGATCGATGCCGAACAGCTCGCAGGTGGCGTCCGACCAGGTCAGCCGGCCGCTGGCCACCTCGTGGCTCCAGCTTCCCATCCGGGCGATGCGCTGCGCGCTGGCCAGCAGCAGCGACTGCGAACGCTGCAGCGCCTCGATGCGCCGCCGCTCCTCGAGCTCGGTCTGCAGGGTCTGGTTGGCGAACTCGAGCTCGAGCGACTTCTTCTCCAGCTTGCGGACCAGCCGCTCGCTGTAGAGCTTCATCAGGTCGCCCTCGGCGGGATGCTCGGCCGGGTCCGGGCGCGGCGACCGGTCCGCCTCGCGCCCGAGATGCGCCTCGACGCAGGCCATGATCTCCTCGGGCGCGGCCGGCTTGCGCAGGAATGCGTCGGCGCCGAAGTCCAGCGCGAGGCGCTCGTCGGCGTCCTCGGTGTAGGTCGCGGAGTAGACGATGAAGGGAACCCGCGCGAGCGCGTCGTCGGTGCGCCAGTGGCGCAGCAGCGTGTAGCCGTCCATCACCGGCATCAGCAGGTCGGAGATCACCAGGTCGGGCCGGGTCTCCCGCGCCTTCGCCAGCGCCTCGGCCCCGTTGCGCGCGCTGTCGGTCAGGTGCCCGTGCGCGGTGAGCAGCGCCTGCAGGTAGTAGGCATTGGTCGCGTTGTCGTCGACCAGCAGGATCCGCTTCAAGAGGACGCTCCCGGCGGGCGATGGCCCGCGACGATGGCCGCGATCTGCTCGACGAAGTGGTCGGGGTCGATCGGCTTCTCGAGGTAGCCGTCGCAGCCGGCCGCCAGCGCCCGCTCGCGATCGCCGGCCATGGCGTAGGAGGTGACGGCGACGATCGGCACGCCGCGCAGCGACTCCAGCCTGCGCAGCGCATGGGCCACGGCGTAGCCGTCCATGCCCGGAAGCTGGATGTCGAGCAGCACCAGGTCGGGCACCAGCGCCCCGGCCATCTCGACGCCACGCGGGCCGTCGAACGCCGCATGCACGCGGTCACCGTTCTGCTCGAGCAGGAAGGTGAGCAGGTAGCGGTTCTGTTCGTTGTCCTCGATCAGGAGGATGTTCCGGCTCATTCCGTCGGTGTCCTTTCGAGCGGCAGGGTGAGGGTGAACTCGCTGCCGCTTCCCCACGTGCTGCTGACGGCGATGTCGCCGCCGAGCAAGTGTGCCAGTCGGCGGCAGATGGCCAGGCCCAGCCCGGTGCCCTCGCGCAGCCGGGCGATCCCGGTGTCGAGCTGGCGGAAGGGCTGGAACAGCTCCTGGAGCTGTTCGGGCCGGATGCCGACCCCGGTATCGGTGACCCGCACCAGGGCGACGGCGCCGCCCTCGGACGCGGGCCGGCGGGCCGCGTGGACGCGCACGCTGCCCCGGTCGGTGAACTTGATTGCGTTGTTCAGCAGGTTGAGCAGGATCTGCTCGATCCGCCTGCGGTCGCTGACGATGCTGCCGAGGTCCGTCGCGACGTAGACCGAGAGCTGCAGCCCCTGGCGCTCGGCCTGCGGCCGCAGCGACTCGACGCAGCGGCGGACCGACGCTCCGAGGTCGAGCGGCTCCGCGCGGATCTCCATCTGCCCCGCCTCGATCTTGGAGATGTCGAGGACGTCGTTGATCAGGTCGAGGAGGTGGCGCGCGCTGCCGCTGACCATGCCCAGCTGCTTGGCCTGCTCGTCGTTCAGCGGTCCGGCCAGCCCGCGCAGGAGGATGCCGGTGAACCCGATGATCGAGTTGAGCGGCGTGCGCAGCTCGTGCGACATGCTGGCGAGGAAGGCGGACTTCAGGCGGTCGGCGCCCTCGGCACGCAGCAGCGCCGCGTGCAGTTCGGCGGTTCGCTCGGCGACCAGACGCTCGAGGTTCTCGTTGAGCGCGATCAGCGCGCGCTCGGCCGCCAGCCGCTCGGAGATGTCGATGCCGACGCCGACCAGGCAGGAGCGCTGCAGGTAGTGCACGCGCCGACCGGTGAAGTAGTACGGCTTCAGGCTGCCGTCGCGGGAGCGGAAGTTCGCCTCGACGTGCGCATCGCCGGCCGAGAAGACCTCGGTGATGCGGTCGGCGACGCGCGCGCGCTCGTCCTCCGGGAAGAAGTCCAGCGGATGCATCCAGGCGATCTCGTCGGCGGTGTAGCCGGAGACCTGCTCGAAGTTGCGGTTCCAGCGCAGGAAGCGGCCGGCCTCGTCGTAGAAGTAGACGATCCCCGGCATGCTCTCGATCATCGTGTCCGAGAAGCGGCGCTCGTTGTCGGCCGCCTGCTCGGCGGCGGCGCGCTCCTCGGCGGCTTCGAGGGCGTCGAGGGCGAGCGCGATGTCGTTGCCCACCTCGCGCAGCAGGGCGAGCTCCTGGTCGCCGAAGGCCTGCCGTTCGGCCGAGTACAGGGTCAGGGTGCCGGCCGGCGTGCCGCGCCGATGCAGCGGGATGGCCGCCGCCGAGCCCGCGGCCAGCGGGCGCACCTGCTCGCGCCAGGGCGAGTCGGCCGGCGCGGCGTCGAGGTCGTCGACGACCGCGGGGGCGTTGCCGCGCAGGGCGGGCACGGCCGGATCGACGTCGAGACGCGCTTCGTCGATGCGCAGGTCGAGCGCGGTGACGATGTCGTGCGCGCCGCCCGCGCTGGCGAGCGGCGCCAGTCGCGTGCCCGATGCGTCGCGCCAGCCGGCCCAGGCGACCCGGAAGCCACCGCCCTGCACCATCGCCCGGCAGACCCGGGCGAGCAGGTCGTCGCGCGAACGCGCCGCGGCGATGTCGTGATTGAGCAGGTTGAGCGCGGCGTACAGCCGGTTGAGGCGGGCCACCTCGGCTTCGCGGCGCAGCCGCAGGGCGACGTCGCGCACCACCAGGGTCTGCATCCGCCGACCGGAAGCCACAACCTCGGCGGAGGACACCTCGAGCTGCAGCCGCCCGCCCGAGGTGTCGGTGCCCGCGATCACCCGCAGCCCGTCCTCCGGGGCAGGCGTCGGTTCGACCAGGAACCGCTCGATCGGCGTGCGGATCGCCGCCGCGCGGGTGCAGCGGAACAGACGTTCCGCCGCGGCGTTGAACTGGATGATCGAGCGGCCGTCGTCGAGCGTGATGATCGCGTCCGATGCCCCGTCGAGGATGTTGGCGAGCTGCTCCTCGCTGGCGCGCAGGCCGGTCTGCGCCTCGACCAGCGACGCGTGGCTGGCGTGCAGCGCGCCGAACGCCCGCCTCATCAGCAGGTAGAGCATCAGCGAGGTCAGCCCGACGAAGGCAAGGCCCTTGTAGACGCTCCAGCGCAGCACGACGTCGGGCTCGCGGAGTACGGCGAGCAGCGCGTGATCGGAGTAGTAGATCCACAGGGTCGCGAAGCAGGCATAGGTCGCCGCGATCGACCCGGCGCTGCGCAGGTCGGCCGGACGGAAGGCCTGCAGGCGCGCGCCGGATTCGGCGGGTCGCAGGTCGTCGGCCTTCCGCGCGGCGCGGCGGGTCATGCGGGACGTGCTCCATGCAGGCGATCGGGCAGCGTTCGTCGGCAGCCCCCGACCGGGACCCGACCGCGCGACGCGCCTGAGGCGGCGTGCGTCGCGCCCGATTGTACGCATGCGCGCGGACCCCGGGGACGACAGCCGGCCGGCCGAGCCGTGATCGCCGCCGGCGCGGCCGCACCGTTCGATGCGCGGGGCAGACATCGGCTACACGCGACGTGGGTTCCACTGCCGGCCCTTCAATCTGGATGCAGCGCATGAATCGGCAGGGCTGGGTGTTCGGCGTTCTGCTCGGCGGCGCGACCCTCGGATGCGCAGCGGCGCAGCCCGGCCCGCCGCAGTGGAGCGTCGGCGTCGGCGTCGCCGCCAGCGACAGCCCCTATGCAGGCGAGGGCCAGCGCCTGCGCGCGTTTCCGTTCATCGGCTGGGAGGGCGAGCGCGCCTACCTGCGCGGCCTCGATCTCGGCCTGCGCCTGTGGCGTGCCGAGCGGCTGCAGCTCGAGGCGGCGCTGTCGGCGCGCCTCGACGGCTTCGACGCCGACGACCTCGGCCGCGTCGAACTGGCCGCCAACGGCGTCGACCGCGACCTGCTCGACGACCGCAGCGACGGCATCGACGCCACGCTCGGCCTGCGCACCCGCGACCTGCCGGTCGAGCTCGGCGCGCAGCTGCGCCACGACGTCGGCGGCGCCAGCGGCGGCAGCGAACTGCGCCTGCGCGCCGGCTGGCCGCTGCAGCAGGCCGCCACGCGCTGGACGCCCTACCTGCAGCTGCGCTGGCTCTCCGCCGATCTCGCCGACTACTACCACGGGGTTCGCGACGACGAGGTCGCGCGCGGCGTGCCCGCATGGAACCCGGGCAGCACCTGGCAGCCCGAACTCGGAATCAGCCTGACCCACGCCACCCGCGGCGGCTGGCTGCTGATCGGCAACCTGCGCCTGAGCCGCCTGCCCGACGCGCTGGCCGACAGCCCGCTGATCGAGGACGATCGCGAGACGGGGCTGTTCGTCGCCGTGGCGCGGGGGTTCTGAGGGCGAGCGCGACCGGGTGGGCGGGCATTGACGTCGACGTCCTGCATGGTCAGTGACGAAGCTCCTCTTCCCAAGCGGAAGCTGTCCCGCCGGACGCCGGCATGGCGCGCGCCGTGCCCCGCGCCAACCGCCCGGTCCGGGGGTGCGCTCACCCGGTCTCTTCGCCCCGGAGCGAATCCGTCGACCGGCGTTCGCGCTTTCTGTCGAGCCACCGCTGCACCACGCGATACGCGGTGTTCGGGTCCACCGTGGCGTTCGCCAGATAGAGGTTCATCGGCCGATAGCCCCAGCGTACGCCCAAGGCCGCCGACCAGCGCTTGTACCAGGGCATTCGCGCGACCCAGCGGTGGGCGTGGATGACGCCCAGGCCGATGAACGGCTTGCCCTCCACTGCGAACAGCGTCGCCTCGTGGATCTCCGACCAGGGGATCGTGCCCACGCCGAGGTGTCGGTCGAACACGCCGTCGGCGTCGATCACGATGCGCGGACGACCGTCCAGCAGGCGCACCAGGAACACCACCGCCACGGCGCCGAAGACGACCAGCAGCGTCCACAGCAGGATCAGCTCCGGCCCCTCCTGCGTGGCCACACCCCAGCCGCCCAGCGACGCCAGGACCAGCGACTGGAGCAGGATCGACAGGTGGGGCCACGGCGCGTTCCTGGCGATGATGATCGGCATGGGCTGCATCGCGGGGTGCTCTGGCCGGCGGAACAGCCGCGGAGGATTGCAGTGGAATAACGTCGCTGCGCTGCGATCCGGACGCCCGGCACTCGGCCGCTTGGCGTCGGGTCGTGACGCAGTCCTTGGGCAGGGCCGGAATGCTCGGCCCTCTCCGTTTCGGAGATCGCCAGGCCGGCGGCCCGCCGCCGCGGACCGATGGAACGCCCGAGTGGCGCCGGGCAGGATGCGGCCCGCGCCCGCGAAGAACGTCCGGCCTGCCTCCGCGTGTCTTGTCCCGGACCGTCGAAGTCGACACCATTCGAGTCATCCACGCCCGGGGCCGGACCGATGCGCCTGACGACGATGCTCGCCCCGCTGCTCTGCCTGCTGTCGCCCACCCCCGCATCGGCGCAGGACGAGTCCGCGGCGCTCGACCAGATCGTGGTCACCGGCAGCCGCGTCACCTACCGCGACCTGCTCGACACGCCGGCGATCGGATTGACCAAGCAGGGCGACCATCTGCTGCAGTCGATCACCCTGGTCAACGACACGCGCAGCGAGGACGGCCGCCGGAGAGAGCTGCACGACACGATCGCCAAGTTGATCGCCGCCGCCGGCTCCCGCTACCGACTGCTGCATGGCGACAGCTATCCGGTCATCCTCGATCGCGACAATCATCGGGTCGAGCTGCGCGACGATGCGAAGCGGCCCGACGCCAGTCGGGTCACCCTGCAGGTCCGCGCCGAGATCGTCCCGGCCAGCGTCAGCAGCGGCGAGTCGCAGGTGCGCGCGCTGCGCGAGTTCGTGCAGCGCGCCGCGCGCTCGGGCCGCACCGAGATCGACATGGCCGACGAGACCTCGCTCAGCCTGAATCGGCCGGAACGCTTCCGCCACGAGCTGATCCAGGCGATCGCCGAGGACTCGCGGCGTGTCGCCGCCACCCTGGGTGGCGGCTGCAGCATCACCCTCGAAGGCCTGAACAGCCGCATCGACTGGGAGCGCGTCGGTCCCACCGAACTGCTGCTGTACCTGCCCTATTCGATGACGGTGCGAGGCTGCCGGGCCGGCGGCGAGGCGCCGGCCGACTGAGCGTCGGCTGCCAGAGAGGCGAACGCGGATCGCCCGGGCCGCGCCGCGCCACCGCGGGCGCCCTGCCGCGGAAGGTCCCTCGGCGCGGCAGGAAGTGACCCAAGTCGCGGGTCGGGCCCGTCGGTCGGACGGCGGAAGCGTGCGCCGTGTCAACTTCGCGAGTCCCGTCACTCTTTTTTACAAATCGCCTTGTCAGACTCTGGACACGCCGGACAGCCTGCCGCTGCAACGCGACAGGCCGTCGGCGACCGACACGTTGGTGGGGCGATCGCCGCAGGGGAGCGATCTATCCGTCCGAGACCGCGGTTCCGTCCTGACGAGGTAGACCATGAAGTACCTGACCCAGATGCTCGCCTACACCCGCCTGCTGGTGCTGAGCCGCCAGTGGAAGTCGATCCGCGAGTGGCTGTTCTCGCTGCCGCCGCAGCAGGAGGCCAGGCTCGCCGCGCTGGTCCACGCGCAGGCCAGCATCGCCGAGAAGCACCCCGCCCCGCAGTTCTTCGGCTCCGACCAGGTCGCCAGCTACAGCCCCTGGGGCGACGCCGCGGACAAGGCCTACGAGCTCAGCCGCGCCGGCGACGCCCGCGAGCAGATGGAGGCCGTCGCCCTGTGGCTGGCCGTCGTCTACTACGAGACCCGCCGCGCCCCGATCGAGGCGCTGCGCAGCCTGCACCGCGAAGCCGCCCACGACTTCGAGCGCCTGCGCGACCTGCACGACCACCTGCTGGCGATTCGTCGGGTGGCTTGAGGCGGATTGGGCGTCGCGCGCAAGCGACGCGCCGGGGCAAGCAAGGTCATCACGCGTCGGAATCACGCCGCCGCGCAGCGCTCCCTGGCCCGTAGAGCGCCGCTTGCTGCGCTAAGCGACGCCCCCGCCGAGCAAGCTCGGCGCTACGGGCATCGCCACTCCGCCCCCAGCCCAGATTGCGGCGCGCTCGACCTGATCCCGACCTGTAATCGTCCTACTCCCTGAGCGAGCGCGTTCGAGTAGAGTCGGTGAGGCATCCACTACCCAGCGAACCGAGGCGACCTGACCGAGTTCGAGCATTCGGATTCAGCCGGCGCCCCGCATTGCCAACCAGTCGCGCGTGTGCGCCAGCAGCCGCTCCGCCTCGTCGACGCATGCCGCGAGCGCCGCGTCGGAAACGGGATCGCCCGAGTAGTCCGCGACGTTGCGCTGCTTGCGCAGCCCGTCGAGCACGATGACGCGCTCCTTCGCGACGAGCATGGTCAGACCCAGGCACTGGATGGCGGTCTGGTGATGCCCGGGCTGGCTGGTGGACGTGCGATAGCCGTTGACCCACAGCCCCAGCATCGCGCACTGCATGATGCACTTGTAGGCGGCGTCGAAGCGGTTGTCGTTGCCGATCAGCGTGACCCGGGCGTCCGCGAGATTGCGCTCGGCGGCATCGAGCAGCCGGCGTATCGCCGCGGCGTCAGCGACGTGCCGCTGCAGGCGATCGATCGCCAGCAAGTTCTGCAAGGTCATCGTGGTTTCCGAAGAGATAGATCACCGGCGCAGCCATGATGCCGCGAAGCAAACCGTCCCCACGCTTCACTCGATCGCGAAGCTCCCTTTCACCGAGCAGCACAGGGTTGATCTCGCGCCGCAGGGACTGCTGCACGTCGTAGAGCGACTGCGTCAGCTCGGCGAAGCCGAGCTCACCGACGACCAGCAGGTCGATGTCGCTGCCTGCCGTCTGGCTGCCCCTCGCCGTCGAGCCGAAGATCAACGCCAGCCGGAACCGGTCACGCAGCGGCGCCAGCGCGTGGCGCAGGGCGGCGGCCGACCCATGCGTCTTGCGGAACATCGACGCCAGATCGTCGAACAGCGGATGCGCACGATCCGCCTGGTAACGCACCTGGTTGCCCAGCGCGCTGCGCAACAGCAGCCCCGACTCGGTCAGCTTGTCCAGCTCGCGCGCCAGCGTCCCGGCGTGGCTGTCGGACAACCGCGCCAGCTCGCGCAGATGGAAGCTCTCGGCCGGACGCAGCAGAAGCACGGCCAGCGCCCGCTGGCGGGCGCCGGCGAACAGCAGGTCCATGAGGGCCAGAGTGTTGCTCATTGGGCAACGAATGTTGCCTTATTGGCAACGAAATGCAAGTGACGCGAGCCGGACGACTTCGTCGCTCGCTCCCGTAGAAGCGATCATCCGGCTGCCACTCGGCCCAGACAGTCGATCCCGTCGCCTCCTTTCGCGCCTACATCCCGTGGGAGATCAACGCGTCCTTCAATGCCATTTCAGACGCGACTCGGCCAAACAATCGAAACCGAGACAGATGAGGAAGGTGGACAACGCGCACTCCGGACGCACTGCGAAAGACCCGGATCACCTGCGAACCCCAGCCAGCGGCGGTTACCCGGAGCAGCTCGGCAGAAGTCAATCGGACGATTAAGCTGGCAGCCTCGCTGGAGCAGACGATCACCAGAGCGAGCTTTCCTCTCGTCAGCGCACTCGACCAAAACTCCTCTCCGACGCGAAGCCCATACTCCATTTGCTCGGAAGTGAGATCGCACCATCGGCCACTCCGGAACGGAAATGCGACTCCCGCGAGTACATCGGAAGGTGCGACTCCGATGAAACGGCACATCGACAGATACTGATCCGTGATTGGGGATAGCGTTACCCCCTGCTCGATTTCGTAGCTGCATCCGCGCTCGTCCGAAACACACCTGAGATCGGCGCCCGGGGGCGGCAACCCCGGATTCAAGGAGACAAACGCGACTCGTGCCCGATCAAGCGTCGCCCATGGGCAATAGAGAAACTTGAAACCATCCGTTAGCCCGATAGCAGGCTCCAGTTCCTCCAGCCGTCCTTGCCATGACTCGCGGTCCATGCTACCCGCAATCGGCAACCATGAGGCCGTGCCTCAACCACACTTGCTGTAGCCACACGCCAGACACGTCTGACACCCGTCCATCACGATCACGGCCTGGGTGCTGCACTTGTGGCACATCGTGGCGCCGGGCGGGTAGCCGCTGGCTTCGGACTTGGCGGACGTCGCGGACGATGCCGAAGCGACCCCTCCCCGGCCCTCCCCTGCTGGCGCAAGGGAGGGGGAAGAACTGGCGGGGCGGGCGCTTACGTCAGCGTTTTTTTTTAGGTTCGCCTCGTAGGCGGCGCGCTTCTCGGCGATCAGGGCCTGCTGCTCGGGGCTGAGGTTGTCGTCGAGGATCATGCCGATCGACTTGAGGTGGTCCTCGATGACCGCGCCGATCTCGGCGACGATGCTGGGCATGTAGACGCCGCCGGCCTTGAAGTAGCCGCCGCGCGGGTCGAACACGGCCTTGAGCTCCTCTACCAGGAAGGTGACGTCGCCGCCCTTGCGGAACACCGCGCTCATGATGCGGGTGATGGCGACGACCCACTGGAAGTGGTCCATGTTCTTCGAGTTGATGAAGATCTCGAAGGGCCGGCGCGACTCGTGGCGGGTGCCGGGGTTGAGCACGATGTCGTTGATCGTCACGTACAGGGCGTGCTCGAACAGCGGCGACTTGATCTTGTAGGTGCTGCCGACCAGCACCTCGGGGCGCTCGACGCGCTCGTGCATCTGGATGACGTCGGCGCGCGGGGTTTCGACGGCGACGGGCGCCGGCGCGGCTTCGACGGGGGCCTGGGCGGCCTGGGCGGCCTGGGCGGCGGCCTGCTGCTCGCCGGTGCTGACGCTGAACGCCTTGATCTTCTTGCCGATCTTGATGGCCATGGGGCCGGTGCTCCTTCTGTCCGGGTCGCGCGAGGGGCGACGCCGGGGGAAAACGAGTCTGCCCGCATCCTCGAGCGGATGCGAGGGGAATGGCGGCAGGCTGATCGAGGCCGCCTGCCGGTGCCGTCCGCGACCGGACGGGGACCGAATCGACCGCACGGGCGACTGATTCGACCGCTTCATCGCGCCGGAGAACATCCCCGTCCCACCGGCAGCGACGGGCCGCTCGGGGGCGGCCTCGCCGGTGCTGCCGGTGGACGGGGCGGGCGCGTACTCGGGACTACTTCTTCTTCGCGGCCTTCTTGACGGCCTTCCTGGCCGGCGCCTTCTTGGCAGCGGCCTTCTTCGGCGCTGCCTTCTTCGCCGCCTTCCTGGCCGGAGCCTTCTTCGCGGCGGCCTTCTTCACCGCCTTCTTGGCCGCCTTCTTGGCCGGGGCGGCCTTCTTCGCCACCGCCTTCTTCACCGCCTTGGTGGCGGCGTCGACCTTCTTGCCGACCGTCTTCTTCGCCGCGGCGACCTTCTTCTCGGCCGTGCCGACCGCCTTCTTCACGGCGGCCTTGGCCTTCTTCACCGTGGCGGTGGCCGACTTCTTGGCCTTCGCGACGGCGGCCTTGGCGTCGGCCACCACTTCCTGCGCCTTCTCGCCGACCGACTCGACGGCGTTGGAGATCGTCTCGCTGATACCGTTGCTCATGGGCCCCTCCTGTTAGGGCACTGGGGTGACAACATGGTCTTCATGCCGCCGCCGAGCCGTCCTGCCCCGCCTTGGCGGACCGCTCGCCGGCATCCCGGCGATCGGCCTTCCCGCTGCGGCCGTCCTGGCCGCGACCGTCGCACGCGCGACGGTCAGAACTTGCCGTAATAGCCCTCCTTGAGGGCGTCGAACAGGTTGGCGGCGGTGTGGATCTCGCCGTCGTACTCGACCTCCTCGTTGCCCTTGAGCTCGACCACGCTGCCGTCCTCGAGCTCGAAGCGGTAGGTGGTGTTCTCGAGGTCCTTCTCCTTAACCAGCACGCCCTGGAAGGCGGCCGGGTTGAAGCGGAAGGTGGTGCAGCCCTTGAGGCCCTGCTTGTGGGCGTAGAGGTAGATGTCCTTGAAGTCTTCGTAGGGGTAGTCGGTGGGGACGTTGGCGGTCTTGGAGATCGACGAGTCGACCCACTTCTGCGCCGCGGCCTGGATGTCGACGTGGGCCTTGGGCGTGATGTCGTCGGCGGCCACGAAGTAGTCGGGCAGCCTGGCCTCGGCGCTGTCGGCGTAGGGCATCGCCTTGGCGTTGACCAGGGTGCGGTAGGCGAGCAGCTCGTAGCTGAACACCTCGACCTTCTCCTTGGTCTTGCGGCCTTCGCGGATGACGTTGCGCGAGTAGTGGTGGGCGAAGCTCGGCTCGATGCCGTTGCTGGCGTTGTTGGCCAGGCTCAGGCTGATCGTGCCGGTGGGCGCGATCGAGCTGTGGTGGGTGAAGCGGCCGCCGGTCTCCGCAAGTTTCGCTACGAGTTCCGGCGCCACCGTGGCGATCTTCTGCATGTAGCGGCTGTACTTGGCGTGCAGCTCGCGGCCCTTGATGGTGTCGCCGATCTTCCAGCCGTCCTTCGCCATTTCCGGGCGCTTGCGCAGCATCTCGGCGCTGACGCTGAAGTCCTCGTCCATGATCGGCGCGGGGCCCTTTTCTTCCGCCAGCGACAGCGCGACTTCCCAGCCGGCCACGGCCATCTCGCGGGCCACGGCTTCGGTGAACTCGCAGCTCTCCTTGCCGCCGTAGGGCATGCGCAGCATGGTCACGGTGCTGCCCAGGCCGAGGAAGCCCATGCCGTGGCGGCGCTTGCGCAGGATCTCGGCGCGCTGCTGCGGCAGCGGCAGGCCGTTCACCTCTACAACGTTGTCGAGCATGCGGGTGAACACGCGCACGACTTCCTTGTATTCCTCCCAGTCGAAGCGCGCCTTGTCGGTGAAGGCGTCGCGCACGAAGGTGGTGAGGTTGATCGAACCGAGCAGGCAGGCGCCGTAGGGCGGCAGCGGCTGCTCGCCGCAGGGGTTGGTGGCGCGGATGTTCTCGCACCACCAGTTGTTGTTCATCTCGTTGACGCGGTCGATCAGGATGAAGCCCGGCTCGGCGTAGTCGTACGTCGAGACCATGATCATGTCCCACAGGTGCCGCGCGCGGACGTGGCCGTAGATTTTGCAGGCCACCAGGCCGTCATCGCGGGTGATGTAGCTCGCCGCGGCCGGCCACTCGCGCCAGACCACCTGCTCGGCGTTGCCGAGGTCGATCTCGTCGACCTCCTTCTTGTTGACCGGGAACACCAGCGGCCACTCGGCGTCGGACTGCACGGCCTGCATGAACTCGTCGGTGATCAGCAGGGACAGGTTGAACTGGCGCAGGCGGCCGTCTTCGCGTTTAGCCTTGATGAAGTCCTTCACGTCGGGATGGGACACGTCGAAGGTGCCCATCTGCGCGCCGCGGCGGCCGCCGGCGCTGCTGACGGTGAAGCACATCTTGTCGTAGATATCCATGAAGGACATCGGGCCCGAGGTGTAGGCGCCTGCACCCGCGACGAAGGCGCCCTTGGGGCGCAGGGTGCTGAACTCGTAGCCGATGCCGCAGCCGGCCTTGAGGGTCAGGCCCGCCTCGTGGACCTTCTCCAAGATGCCGTCCATCGAGTCGGGGATAGTGCCCGAGACGGTGCAGTTGATCGTGCTGGTGGCGGGCTTGTGCTCCAGCGCGCCGGCGTTCGAGGTGATGCGGCCGGCGGGGATCGCACCGCGGCGCAGCGCCCACAGGAAGCGCTCGTACCAGTACTTCTGCTTTTCGACGGTGGGCTCGGCGTCGGCCAGGGCACGGGCGACACGCTTGTAGGTGTCGTCGATAGTGGCATCGACGGGCTCGCCCTTCTTGGTCTTGAGCCGGTACTTCTTGTCCCAGATGTCCCAGGACGCAGGCTGGAGTTCGATCACTTTGGCCTCGTTACGCACCGCTTCAAGCCGAACGCTGCTCATCCACTTCGCCTCTCTGTGTGGTCGCGACGCAGGGGCTGTGAACCGTCCGGACCGCGGCCGCGCGACAAGCGCAGCGCCCGGCACGTTCGGAAGGGGGCGCCTTGGGCGCTCCGGTCGCGATACGTGCTGGGGTCCGGGCGATTTTGGGCTGCCCTGCGCCTCGACTGATGGGTTCTTGTTGTGCGTCGGACCCTCGATGGGGCCCGCTTCTTCCGTTGCAGCGCTCACCGCCCCCCGGCCAGTGCCTGCTGCTTCGGGTCTCCCGTTGTGCCGCTAGCTGTGCCGCCGATTTCGCCCCGCCCCCGCCTGCCTGTGCGTCGGCCGCAAGATCCATGGTCCGCCGTGGAGCCGTTGTGTCTGACCCGGGCAACGACCCCAATCTGTAGGGCTTCGCATCGGGCGAGACCACAAGATCTAGTGGACAACAGCCCAGTACGCTACGCCCGGGCATCCCGGGTGTCAACGCAAAAAGCTGTGGAAAATGGCTTGATTGAGGGCGCGATTTCTGAAGCCCTTGGGCGCTCGGGATTTGCGCGCATCGACGCCGGCGCACAGCGCTGAGCACTGCGTGAAGGAGGCATGCAGAACGCGGGCGCGGGGCGGGTGTGCAGGCCACGGCAGGCCGGGGCCCACCCTATGCGGGCATCGCGCGGCGAGGTTCGTGCTACGGCGCGTGGGCTCGACCCTCGCCGAGGCGTCATCGCGCTCGCGCCTGCAGGCCTGCGTTGCTGCCATGCACCGGGCGAGCTTCAAGCGCATGGTGGGCCAGGGCCCACCCTATCCGAGGGCAATAGGGTGGGCCCTGGCCCACCGTGGCCTTCACATTCACCCCGGTTCACGAGCGCGCGGCCGGCTTCGCTCTTCGGGCCTCGGAAGGATCGACACCCGGGCTAGCTTTGCGCGCCCGCGTCCGCTGTGGACACCCGGCGCGGGTTTGAAGCGCGGGCCCGCGCCCCCACCTTGCCGCAATCCGAACGGGGAAGCAGGCCTGGACGGCCTGCGCTGGAACCTGCGCGGCCCGGTCGGGTCTGCGTCGGCCTTCGTTCTCAAGCTCCAGCTACAGGAGACTCCCCATGCCCCACGCCCCTGCGCGCGCCACCGTCATCACCCTACGCCTGCGCAGCGCTGCCTTCGGCGCCCTGCTGACCCTGGCCGCAATCGGCCTGTTCGCCCTTGCGAGCCACGTGCTGCGGCCGGCACATGCGGCCCTGCCGGCGGTGGTCGATGGCCAGCCCCTGCCCTCGCTGGCGCCGATGCTGGAGCAGGTCACCCCGGCGGTGGTCAACATCCACAGCAAGACCGTGGTGCGGGTGCGCAACCCGATGGCCGAAGACCCCTTCTTCCGCCACTTCTTCGGCCTGCCGATGGTGCCGCAGGAGCGCGTGCAGCAGTCGCTGGGCTCGGGCGTGATCGTCAACGCCCGCGAGGGCCTGGTGCTGACCAACAACCACGTGATCGAAGGCGCCGATGACATCAGCGTGACTTTGGCCGACGGCCGCACGGTCACCGCCGAGTTCGTCGGCTCGGACCCCGACACTGACGTCGGCGTGCTGCGCATTCCCGCCGAGAACCTCGCCGAACTGCCGCTGGCCAGCGGCGAGGCCCTGCGCGTGGGCGATTTCGTGGTGGCCGTGGGCAACCCCTTCGGCCTCGGCCAGACGGTGACCTCGGGCATCGTCTCGGCGCTGGGCCGCTCCGGCCTGCAGGGCCTGGCCTACCAGAACTTCATCCAGACCGACGCCAGCATTAACCCGGGCAACTCGGGCGGTGCGCTGGTCAACCTGCGCGGCGAACTGGTCGGCATCAATACTGCGATCTTCAGCCCCTCGGGCGGCAATGTCGGCATCGGCTTCGCGATCCCGGCTGAGCTGGCCAACGAGATCATGCGTCAGCTGCTGGATACCGGCCGCGTGCAGCGCGGCAGCCTGGGCATCGAGACCCAGGCCATCACCCCGCAGCTGGCGGCCATGCTGGATGTGGAAGGCGCGCGCGGCGCGGTGGTGACGCGGGTGCGACCGGGCTCGCCGGCGGCCGAGGCCGGCCTGCAGCCGGGCGACGTGATCACCGCCATCGCCCAGCAGCCGGTCGACAGCCCGCAGACCCTGCACAACAAGGAGGGCCTGCTGCCGGTGGGCGAGCCAGTGACGCTGGAATACCTGCGCGAGGGTCGCAGCCAGCGCATCGAGCTGCGCCTGAAGGCACGCCTCAACCAGCTGCTGGGCAGCGCGCTGGATCCGCGCCTCGATGGCGCCGAGTTCGCCGCCCTGCCCGAGCGCCTGCGCCAGCAGGGCGTGTCCGGCATCCAGGTCGAGCGCGTCGCGGCAGGCAGCCGCGCCGAGCGCAACGGCCTGGCCGCGGGCGACCTCGTCACCGGCATCAACCGCCTTCGCATCGACAGCCTCGACACCTTCGGCGAAGTCATCGAGACCCAGCCGCAGCAGCTTGTGCTGAGCGTGGTGCGCGGCCGCCGCAGCGGGGTGGTGGTGATGGAGTGAGGGCGGGATTCGGGATTCGGGATTCGGGATTCGGGATTCGGGATTCGGGGTTCGGGGTTCGGGGTTCGGGGTTCGGGGTTCGGGGTTCGGGGTTCGCAAGGCTCGCGAGCACAGCGAGGCATCGCAAGACCGGCTTCCTCCCCTCTCCCCTGGTGGGAGAGGGGTCGGGGGAGAGGGGTTGATCCTGACGCAAGCCCGCCCCCTCTCCCCAACCCCTCTCCCACCAGGGGAGAGGGGCTTGAAGCCAAAACCCGACACCTATGAGTTGCTCCGTTCGATCCGAAGTCGGGGCGGGGCCGACCCGGAGCCGGCACCAGGGCGCCCCAGAGGCAAGGTTCAAGCCCCGCAGGGCCAGAGCCCACCCCATGCGGCGCGGCTGTTCCTCACGTTCGCCTGCACGGCGTGAGGACTACCATGCCGGTTTCCGCACTCTGCGAACCCACCGCTTGAACGACATCCGCGCCATCACGCTCGACCTCGACGACACCCTGTGGCCGGTGTGGCCGGCGATCGAGCGCGCCGAGCGCGAGCTGCAGGCATGGCTGCAGCAGCACGCGCCGGGCACCGCGCGGGCCTATCCGATCGAGCGCATGCGCGCGCTGCGGGCGCAGGTCTATGAGGACCACCCGCACCTCGCCCACGACTTCTGCGAGCAGCGGATGATTTCGCTGCGCATCGCGCTCCGCGAAGGCGGCGAGGACCCGGTCCGCGCCGAAGAAGCGTTCGAAGTGTTCTATGCCGCGCGCAATCGGGTCGAGCTCTATGCCGACAGCCTGCCCGCGCTCGAACGTCTGGCGGCGCGCCTGCCGCTGGCGGCGCTGACCAATGGCAATGCCTGCATCCACCGCATCGGCCTGTCAGCGCACTTCCAGTTTTCGCTGGGCGCGCGCGAGCACGGCGCAGCCAAGCCGTCGCCCTGCATCTTCCACGCCGCCTGCGCACGCCTGGGCGTGGCGCCGCATCAGGTGCTGCACGTCGGCGATGACCCGCACATGGACGTGCTCGGCGCCCGCCGCGCCGGCCTGCGCGCGGTGTGGATCAATCGCCGCGACGAGACCTGGGAGCACGCGGAAAAGCCCGACCTGGAAGTGCGCAGCCTGGACGAGCTGGTGCACTGGCTGGAGCGCGCGTCGGCGGCCTGAGCCTTGGCACGCGGGCTCGCGGCGAACTTTCTCGATGCGCCTGCGCTTGCGGCGTCTGGTGCGCGACACGCGCACCCTGCGAATTCGAGCGACGCCGCCGCTTGAGCAAGGCGACACGCGCCAGTCGTAGGGTGCGCGTGCGCGCACCAAGCGCCGCGGATGACGCCTTGCTCAAGCAGCGGCATCGCTCAGGCTCCCAGAGCGCGCGTGCCGCCCACCAAGCACCGCGAGCGCCCCCCTTGCGTTTGCCGCTCGCGGCGCGCGTCGTGCGCATCTCGGGCTCGCGCCCACTCCGGATGCAAGCGGCCGTCGCGCGCCCATGTCGCCCTCAACGATTCACCAGCGCCATCCCCTCCGGCGGATAGCGCCCGCCGCTGATCTCGATGGCATCGAGCGCTGAGCGGATGCGCTCGATCCAGGCCGGCGACAGCGTGACCTTGAGCGCGCCGAGGTTCTCCTCCAGCCGCGCCACCGAGCGCGTGCCGGGAATCGGCACGATGTCCTCACCCTGCGCCAATAGCCAGGCCAGGGCCAGTTGCGCCGGTGTGCAGCCGAGCTCGTTCGCCCAGGCGCGCACCTGCTCGACCAGGGCCTGGTTGCGCGCGGCGTTGTCGGCGCGGAAGCGCGGGTGTGCGCGGCGGCGGTCGCTGGCGTCCAGCTGCTCGGCGCTGGCGATGGCGCCGGTCAGGAACCCTCGGCCCAGCGGGCTGTAGGGCACGAAGCCGATGCCCAGCTCGCGGCAGGCCGGCAGCACCTCGGCCTCGACATCGCGCGACCACAGCGAGTACTCGGTCTGCAGGGCCGCGATCTTCGCCACCTTGGACGCGCGCCGCAGGGTCTCGGCGCTGGCCTCGGACAGCCCCAGATGCCGCACCTTGCCGGCCTCGACCAGACGCTGCATGGCGCCCACCGTCTCCTCGATCGGCACCGCGGGGTCGACGCGGTGCTGGTAGTAGAGGTCGATGCAGTCCACGCCGAGCCGCGCCAGGCTGGCCTCGCAGGCCACGTACACGTACTCGGGGCGCCCACAGATTCCGACCACGCGGCCGTCCGGCGCGCGCACGTTGCCGAACTTGGTCGCCAGCACGACTTCGTCGCGGCGGGTCTTCAGCACGTCGGACAGCAGACGCTCGTTGGCGCCGCAGCCGTACATGTCGGCGCTGTCGATGAAGTTGACGCCAAGGTCCAGCACCCGATGCAGCACCGCGAGATTGCTGGCGTGGTCGGACGGCCCATAGAAATCGGACATGCCCATCGCGCCGAAGCCGAGCGCGGTGACTTCGAGTCCTTCGGCGAGGCGGCGGCGGGGAAGCGGTGGGGTGGGCATGAGAGGCTCCGTGGAAGCGATGGCGGCACGATGTGCTGCAGGCGCAGAGGTCGCCAGTGCGTAAGGCTGGGTACACCGGAGAGGCGAACGGGCCTCGATATACTCGGATCCCTTGACGCAAACGAGTTACAGAGTGACAGCCCTCAACCACTTCACAGAGACGTCCAGAGCGTTGCTGCGTCGACCTGGCGAAGGCGGTAGCCCGACAGCCATGCCGGCTGGGTGCATGCCTTCGCGGGTAGGACGGCGTAGTGCTTTCGTGTTCGCTGTCTTCATCCTCAGCGGGGCGGGCCAGCGAGCCCAAGCTTTGGAGGATCGCGAATTCGATCTCGCGAAACTCCCTGCCCCGCCGATCGTCTCTCCGACCCACATCGGGGAAATCGAGCTGCACTGGGAATGCGCACACTTGACGAGTACCCCGCGCGTGCCTGCTGGATGGGAAGTCGAGCTGCGCTACGCAGAGGACGAAGGCTCGCTCAGAGTGCACCACGTTGCGGATGTGATCGAGCTTGCGGATTTCGTGCCCATCCCGCTCGATGCTCTGCCATCCCTGAAGCTGGTGGCCAGCGCCGATTGCTTCGACTATGAGATCAGCATCTGGGAGGGCCTTGAAGGCAGCACCCTCACAGGATGCGAGCGCGGGCCGTGGAACCAAACTCCCGGCTCGTCCAGATGGGAGCGCGCAGAGTGCGTCCAGTGATCCGCATCCTCGGCATCGACCCCGGCTCGGTGCGCACCGGCGTGGGTATCGTCGATGCGGACGGCACCGGCCGCTGCGTGCACGTGCATCACGAGGCTCTGCACGTCGGCCTGGTGGACGAGTTCCCGAAGCGCCTGCGCGGCATCCTCGACGGCCTGTGGAGCCTGATCGACCGCTTCGCGCCGAACGAGGTCGCGATCGAGCGCGTGTTCCTGTCGCGCAATCCGGATTCGGCGCTGAAGCTGGGCCAGGCGCGCGGCGCGGCGATCTGCGCGGTGGTGGCGCGCGACCTCGGCGTGCACGAGTACTCGCCCATGCAGATCAAGGGCGCCGTGGTCGGCCGCGGCGCCGCCGACAAGGCCCAGGTGCAGCACATGGTCGGCGTGCTGCTCGGCATCGACGGCAAACTGCAGGCCGACGCCGCCGACGCGCTGGCGGTGGCGATCACCCACGCGCACACCCGCACCCTGGCCGCCCGCACCGGCGTGGCGGCTTCCCAACTCATTCGACGTCGAGGCAGCAGACGATGATCGGTCGCTTGCGCGGCACCCTGATCCACAAGGCCCCTCCGCAGATCGTGGTCGACGTGCACGGCGTCGGCTACGAACTGGAGGCGCCGATGAGCACCTTCTACGACCTGCCCGAGATCGGCCGCGAGGTCAGCCTGTTCACCCACTACGCGCAGAAGGAAGACTCGGTGTCGCTCTACGGCTTCCTGAAGGACGCCGAGCGCCGGCTGTTCCGCGAGCTGCAGAAGGTCACCGGCATCGGCGCCAAGATCGCGCTCGCCGTGCTGTCCGGCGTTTCGGTGGACGAGTTCGCACGCCTGCTGCAGGCCGGTGACGTCACCGCGCTCACCCGCATCCCCGGCATCGGCAAGAAGACCGCCGAACGCATGCTGGTCGAGCTGCGCGACAAGGCCTCGAACATGGGCGGCAGCGGTTTGAGCTTCGTGCCTTCCCCCGGCGCGGCCGTGCCCACGGACCCGCTGAGCGAGGCGATCGTGGCCCTGCAGCAGCTGGGCTACAAGGGCGTCGAGGCCCGGCGCATGGCGGAGAAGGCGCGCGAGGAAGGCGACACCGCCGAGGCCATCATCCGCAAGGCCTTGAAGTCGGCCCTGCGCACCTGAGAGCCGCCGGCGGCGGGGCACGCGGGCCAGGGCGACCCACCGGCGCGCAAGGCCCGGCGCCGGATGACGCGACCTCGCTTCGTGCGAGCGGCATCCCTTGCCCGTACCGAGGGCCATCGCGCCCTCTCCGATTCCCCGGTCGGCGCACCGCCACCACCCGCTGAAAAGACAGCGTCGCAAACGGCCGCTATGCTTCGCGGTTCCTTCGCTCGGGCACGGCGCCCGGCGAAGCCTTCGCCCGTTCGGGCCGCACCGCATGCGCGGGCGGCGTCAGCGCGAGGCCGCGCACCGCCCCACCCGGGCGGCGTCGATGCCCCCGTCAGCGGGCCCACACTCTGCAAGCTGGGGGTTCAGATGCGCATCGTCTCCGGCCGCGCGCTCGCGCCGGTCGCGTTCCTGTTTTCGTGTGCGGCCCTGCCGCAGCTCGCCACCGCACAGGCGGTGGATTTCAACGGCGGCTACAGCCAGGACTTCGACACGCTGGCCAGCAGCGGCATCAGCGCTGCACTGCCCGCCGGCTGGGCGATCGCCGAGGCCGGCACCAGCAGCAACAACAACGGCCAGTACCAGGCCGGCGACGGCAGCAGCAACAGCGGCGACACCTGGAGCTTCGGCAGCACCGGCTCCACTGAGCGCGCGCTGGGCAGCATCCTCTCGGGCAGCCTGAACAGCCGCTTCGGCGTGCAGCTGGTCAACCGCAGCGGCGGCAGCCTGTCGTCGGTGTCGATCAGCTACATCGCCGAGCAGTGGCGCCTGGGCACCGCAGCCCGCGTCGATCGCCTTGACTTCGAGTACAGCTTGAATGCCACGGGCGTGGCGGATACGGCCGCCACCTGGACGGCATTCGACCCCCTCGATGCCGTGGCTCCGGTCACCGCCGGCACGCTGGGCGCGCTGGATGGCAACGCCGCCGCGAACCGGATCGCCGTCAGCGGCAACCTGACCGGCCTCAGCTGGGGCACGGATCAAGTGCTGTGGATCCGCTGGATCGACTTCAACGCCAGCAGCAATGACGACGGTGTCGCCATCGACGACCTCGTCATCGGCACCCTGGCCGATACGCCCCCAACGCTGCTGTCGACCACGCCGACCAACAACGCCACCAACGTAACGGTCAGCCAGGCCCCGCGCCTGCGCTTCTCCGAGGGCGTTGATCTCAACGCCGCGGCCGTCAGCTTCAGCTGTGGCGGCAATGCAGTCGCCTTCAGCAGCAACAGCCCGGCCAGCGAGATCGTGCTGACGCCGAACGGTGCACTGCCCTATTCGGCAAACTGCAGCCTCAGCATTCCGGCAGCGGCCATCACCGACCGCGACGGCACGCCGGAGCCGCTGGCTGCCGACATCGTGCTGGCCTTCAGCACCGAAGCCGACCTGCCGCCGCAGGTCGTTTCGACGACACCCGCGAATGGCGCCACCGGCGTCGCGCCTGCCGTGACGCCCAGCGTGCAGTTCAGCGAAACGGTCACCCTGACCGCTCCCGCCTTCAGCCTGGAATGCGACGCCGGCGGTGCGATTGGCCTGAGCCATCCGGCCAGCGGACAGACCGTCACCCTGTCGCCGCAGGCCCTGCTGGAAGAGGGCGACAGCTGCACGCTGCGCATCCTCGCCGACCAGATCCGCGACGCCACCGGCCAGGCCCTGCCTGCCGACGTGTCGATCCGCTTCGAGGTCAGCGCCGGGGTCGGCGACTACTACGCGCAGGTCAACACCAGCAGCCCCGAGCAGCTGCGCTGTTCCCTGCACGCGACCATCCGTGGCCATACCGCGTTCCCCTACTCGGGCACCGGCGTGACCAGCACCTGGACGATCCTGGAGCTGGCCGAGGAGGATCCGAACGATCCGACGCGGATCATCGACGCCTACCGCAACCGCAAGTACGTGAAGGGCAGCGATCGCGCCGGCACCGGCAGCGGCATCACCTACAACCGCGAGCACAGCTGGCCGAACTCGCTGGGCTTTCCCAGCCAGACGGACGCACAGGGCCGGCCGAACGCGCCCTACACCGACACCCACATGCTGTATCTGACCGATACCGGCTACAACGCCGACCGCGGCAACAAGCCCTATGCGGCCTGCGCGCAGAGCAGCGGCTGCACCGAGCGCCCCACCGAGGTGAACCTGGGCGTGGGCGGCGGCACCGGCCAGTACCCGGGCAATTCGAACTGGTTCGACGGCAGCAGCTATGAGGTCTGGAGCGCGCGCAAGGGTGACTTCGCGCGCACCATCCTCTACATGGCGATCCGCTACGAGGGCGGCACCCACCCGGTCACCGGCCAGACCGAGCCGGATCTCGAGCTCACCGACAACCGCAGCCTGATCGTTGGCACCACCAGCTCGCCGGCCTACATGGGCCTGATGAGCACGGTGCTGGCCTGGCACCAGGCCGATCCGCCGGACGCCGCCGAGCGCCGCCGCAACGACGTGGTGTTCTCCTTCCAGGGCAATCGCAATCCCTTCATCGATCGCCCCGAGTGGGGCACGCTGGCGCTGTTCACCAGCAGCCAGCCGGCGAGCTGCCAGCTGGTCACGCCGACCCCGACCGCGATCTTCGACAACGGCTTCGAAACCTCGAACTGAGCGCGGTACCCGACCGATCCCGCCCGCATCCGTCGGGCGGGATCGGCCGCGCTCACGGGCCCGCCGCAGCCCGATTCGCTAAGCTTCGCGTCCCTTGCGCCCGTCGCGGGCGAACCATCCGTGCTGGCCGCGGTCTGGCTCCCACCGCCGCGCGCCCTGCTTCGACGCGAATCCCATGCCTCCCATCCTCCGCCTCGCCGGCCTGCTGCTGCTCCTCGCCAGCCGCATCGCCCCTGCCATCGACGACTCCGAGCTGCTGCCCATCGACGAGGCCTTCCGCCTGGAAGCCAAGGCACTCGATGCCGAATCCGTCGAGCTGCGCTGGCAGATCGCCGAGGGCTACTACCTGTATCGCCACCGCACCGGCGCCGAAGCCGACGGCGAAGGCCTCTCGGCCGGCGAGCTAGCGATGCCGCCGGGCACGGCCTACACCGACGATTTCTTCGGCGATGTCGAGACCTACCGCGGCGAGCTGATTGCGCGTCTCGACGGCGTGCGCGCCGGGCCGGACGGGCGCCTGCCAATCAAGGTGCGCTACCAGGGCTGCGCCGATGTCGGCATCTGCTATCCGCCGCATACGAAGCGCATCGAGGTGCAGCTGCCGGCGGCGGCCTCCGCCTCCAGCGGCCTGCCCGCGGCGCCTGCGGCAGGCGGACTGCCCGGGCTGCCGGCGGCAAGCGCCACGCCGGTGCTCGGCGAGTCCGGCCTGCTGTCAGCGACCTCGAATCCGCTGGGCGTCGATGCCGCGCCCACCGAGGCCGCTCCACTGCCCGAGGCCGAGGCCTTCCAGTTCGAGGCGATTGCCGACGGCGCCGATGCCCTGCTGCTGCGGATCACCCCGGCGCGCGGCTACTACGTCTACCGCGACCGCTCGGGCTTCCGCATCGAGGGCGAGGAAGCCACCGCCGGCGAGCCGCGCTGGCCGCCGGGCGTGAACCACCGCGACGAGCACTTCGGCGAGGTGCTGGTCTACTTCGATCCGGTCGAGATCGAGCTGCCGATCGCCCGCGCCACCGGCGCAGCGGCAAAGATCACCGTGGTCGCCGAGTTCCAGGGCTGCCAGACGGACGGCATCTGCTACCCGCCGATGACCCGTCGCATCGCGGTCGACCTGCCGGCGGGCGCGGCCCGCGAGCTGCCGCCCGAGGATGTCGCGCGCAGCACGCCGCCGGGCGCGGACCTCGGCCTCGGCGCCGTGCTGCTGGCCCTGCTGGGCGCGGTGGCCGGCGGCCTGATTCTCAACCTGATGCCCTGCGTGCTGCCGGTGCTGTCGCTGAAGGCGATTGGCCTCGCGCAAAGCGGCGAGAGCGCGCAGAAGGCGCGGGCGCATGCGCTCTGGTACAGCGCCGGCGTGCTGGTGAGCTTTGCGGCGCTGGGCGCGCTGGCGCTGGGCCTGCGTGCGGCCGGCGAGGCGCTGGGCTGGGGCTTCCAGCTGCAGCAGCCGCTGTTCGTCGGTTTCGTGGTCTACGTGATGTTCGCGGTCGGCCTGTCGCTGTCGGGCGTGTTCACGCTGGGCGGCGGCATCGCCGGCGTCGGCCAGGGCCTGACCCAGCGCAGCGGCCCGGCCGGTGACTTCTTCACGGGCGTGCTGGCGGTGGTGGTGGCCAGCCCCTGCACCGCGCCCTTCATGGGCCCGGCCCTGGCCTTCGCCTTCACTGCGCCGGCCTGGCTGGGCATGGCCCTGTTCCTGGCGCTCGGCCTCGGCCTCGCCCTGCCCTTCCTTCTGATCGGCTTCGTGCCCGCGCTGGCGCAAAGCCTGCCCAAGCCCGGCGCGTGGATGGAGACCTTCAAGAACATCCTCGCCTTCCCGATGTACCTCACGGCCGTGTGGCTGCTGTGGGTGCTGGGCAACCAGCGCGGCATGGATGCGGTGGCGCTCGCCCTGATCGGCCTCGTGGTGCTGGCCGCCGGCCTTTGGGCCTTCGAGCGCAGCCGCTATGCCGACAAGGGCACGGCGCGCGCACTGGCCTGGCTGCTGATCGCGGCGTCCGCGGTGCCGCTGCTGATGGTGGAGCGCCTGCCCACGCCAGGCGCGAGTGCGCAGGCTGAAGGCGTCGAGCCTTACTCGGCACAGCGTCTCGCCGCGCTGCGCGGCGAAGGCCGCACGGTCTTCGTCAACATGACCGCCGACTGGTGCGTGACCTGCAAGGCGAACGAGGCCCGCGTGCTCTCGCAGCCGGTCTTCAAAGACGCGCTGGCCGACGCGAACGCGGTCTACATGGTCGGCGACTGGACCAATGTCGACCCGGCGATCACCGAGTTCCTGGAGCAGCACGGCGCGGTCGGCGTGCCGCTGTACGTGGTGTTCCGCGCGGGTGAGCCCGAGGGCCGGGTGCTGCCGACGATCCTCACCGAGGCCAGCGTGCAGGCGGTACTGAGCGGAGACGCCCCGTGAAGCGCGCGCAGATGGCGGTGATCGTGGGCTTCGCCCTCATCGGCGGCATCGGCGGCATGCTGCTGGGCCGCCACTTCGCCACGCCCAGCGCACCGCCGCTGCCGCAGGGCACGGTGGTGCTGGAGGAGGGCGCCAAGCGCCCGGACGCCGAGCTGCGTCGCCTCGACGGCAGCACCGCCAAGCTGAGCGACTTCGACGGCCGCCCGCTGCTGATCAACTTCTGGGCGACCTGGTGCCCGCCCTGCATCGAAGAGCTGCCCCTGTTGGACGCCCTGCACCAGCGCAGCGGCGCCGACGGCCTGCAGGTGATCGGGATCGCCCTCGACGATCCCGCCGCTGTGGAGAAATTCCTCGGCGAAGTGCCGGTGGAGTTCCCGATGTTCCTGGCCCAGCCGGGGCGGGTGGATCTCTCCACCACGCTCGGCAACGCCAATTCGGTGCTGCCGTACTCGGTGCTGATCGACGCCGAGGGCCGCATCGCCAAACGCAAGTTCGGCGCCTTCAGCGAGGCGAGCTTGCGCGAATGGGTCGCGGGCTACGAGTAAGCGCGCTGCTCGAGGCTGGCTTCGCGCATCGCCTTGCGGTCAGTCGGTTCCCGGATGACGCCGTATGGCGGCTGCCAGGACGGAGGCACCTGGCTCTGGATCCGTTTCAAGCCCTGCGATCACCCCCTCGCGATTGGCGACCGGATGGTTCTGGCTCAGCTTGGCCTTGGCTTCGATGCGCTCGACGTCGATGCGCAGACCGACGATTGCACGCAGCAAGGCCTCGGTGTATTCCGGCGGCGCATCGGCGACCTGCCAGGGCTCGGCACGCGCGGCCTCCATGTGCCGGGCCAGGGCATCGACGCTCGCGTGCAGCGTCGCTGCATCGTGCTGCCAGCAGACGCGCCCGTGGATGACCACGGCCTCGTAGTTCCAGGTGGGAACCACCTTGCCGTGTTCGCGCTTGGCTGGATACCAGCCCGGATGCACGTAGCCTTGGGCGCCGCGGAACACTGCGACCACACGCGTACCGTCGGTGAACCGCTGCCACAGCGGGTTCGCCCGGGCGATGTGGCCGATCAGCACGCTGTCGCCTTCGCGCAGCAGCGGCAGCAGGTGGACTTCGCTGTCCTCACCATCGCTGCATACCAGCGTCGCAAGCGGATGCGCGTCGATGAGGGCGAGTGCGGCGGTGCCGTCGAGACGGAAGGCACTGGGGGTGTACATGCAGGGCTCGGATTGGGGATTCGAGTTGGATTGAAGCGGGGCCCCGCGAGTGATTTCGGCGCGGTCCGCCCCATGGGTCGAACTGCGGGGTGTCACCCACCGGCCTCTCACAGTTGGGTGCGCCTCGCACCACTGGTCTCTCGCACAGGTCGAGTCGTGTCCCACCCTATGGGCAGGGCGCGGCAAAAGGTATCGCCGCGCCCTGCCCTTGCGAATCCCGAATCCCGAATCTCCTCGACCAGACGGCGCCTCAGCGCCGACGGGTCGACTCCAGGTAGCGGAAGAACTCGGAGTCGGCATCGATCATCAGGGTCGCGTTCTCGCCGAGGTTGCGGTAGCTCTCCAGGGTGCGGAAGAACGCGTAGAACTCGGGATCGGCGCCATAGGCCTCGCCGTAGATGCGGGTGGCTTCGGCGTCGGCGCGGCCGCGGATCTCGGCCGCCTGGCGCTCGGCCTCGGAGCGGATGGTGCGCAGCTGGCGCTCCATGTCGCCCAGGATTTCCTGGCTCTTGCCCTGCCCCTCCGAACGGAAGCGCTCGGCGATCGACTGGCGCTCGGCGATCATCCGCGTCTCCACCTGGCGACGCACGCTGTCGATGTAGTTGATGCGCTTGATACGCACGTCGACCAGCTCGATGCCCAGCTCCGGCATCAGGCGCGAGGCCGCCGCCAGCATTTCCTGCTCCAGCCGCTCGCGGCCCTTCTTCGGCTTGTCGAGATCGACGTCGCCGCGGACCACGCCCTCTTCGCCTTCGACGTCCTCGCTGTCGACCTGCCAGTCGCGCGAGCGCACGATCTCCTCCAGGTTGGTGCCCGAGACGATGTCGCGCGCCACCGAATCGATGATGTCGTCCAGCCGCGTGCGCGCACCGGACTCATCGCGCACCGAGCGCATGAACTGCAGCGGATCGGCGATGCGCCAGCGCGCCGTGGTGTCGACGATCACGAATTCGCGGCCCAGGGTCGGGATCTGGCTGACGTCGCCGTCCCAGGCCAGCAGGCGCTTGTCGAAGCGGCGCACTTCCTGGACGAAGGGGGTCTTGAAGTGCAGGCCCGGCTCGTTGATCGGCTCGCCGATGGGCTCACCGAACTGCACCAGGATCGCCTGCTCCGACTGGTCGATCACGAAGGTCGCATCGCGCAGGATGAACAGGCCAAGCAGGGCGATGGCACCGAGAATGATGGGGCTCTTCATCGACGGTCTCCGGAAGCGGCGGGCTGGGGCTGGGCATCACGCAGGTTGATCAGCGGCACGGGCGAGATCTGCCCGTCCTGCTGCACCACCACGCTGCCGATCTTGGGCAGCACTTCGTTGAGGGTTTCGAGGTACATGCGGGTGCGCGTGACTTCGGGGGCCGTGCGGTACTCGGTGAGGATGGCCGAGAAGCGCGCGGTTTCGCCGCGGGCCTGGTTGACGCGCTCGGTGGCGTAGCCCTCGGCCTCGGCGATGGCGCGGTTGGCCTGGCCGCGGGCCAGCGGGATCTGCTGGTTGGCCTGCTTCTGCGCCTCGTTGATCATGCGCTCGCGCTCCTGGCGCGCCTCGTTGACCTCGTTGAAGGCTGGCTGCACCGCGCGCGGCGGCACCACGTCCTGCAGCTCGACGGTGACGATGTGGATGCCGGTCTCGTAGCGCTCCATCGCCTGCTGCACCTCGTCGCGGACCAGGTTGCTGATCTCCACGCGGGCGGTGGTGAGGACCTCGCTACCGAGGCGGTTGCCGACCGCGCGGCGCATCACCGATTCGCTGATGTCGCGCAGGGTGCGGGTGGGTTCGCGCATCGAGTAGATGTACTGCATGGGATCGGCAATGCGGTACTGCACGACCCACTCGACGTCGATGATGTTGAGGTCGCCCGAGAGCATCAGCGACTCCTCGGCGAAGTCGTTGGGGTCGTACTGGCTGGCGCCGTCCTCGCCGATGCCGGTGGTGCGGAAGCCGAACTCTTGCTTCAGCACGCGCTCGGTGGCCACCAGCTGCACCGTGTCGACGCCGAACGGAATCTTGAAGTGCAGGCCGGGGTCGGCGATCTTCACCACCTCGCCGAAGCGCTTGACCACGCCGCGCTCTTCCGGCTGCACCGTGTAGAACACGCTGCCCACGCCCCACAGCGCGATCACGGCGCCGACGCCGAGTGCGATCAGGCCGCCCGGGATCTTCGGCAGCTGGGTACCGCCACCGCCGCCGCCGGGGCGCGGGGGACGTCCGCCGCCGAACAGGTTTTCGACGGCCTTGCGTGCGTCATTCATCGTTTCGCTCCTCGGGTTGATACGGAACGCCTGCGCCGCGCGCGGCGGCGCCTTGTCATGGTCTGGAACCAGGGCCACTCCGGGCTGCGGCGGCAGGACGCAGATGCCGCCCCGGTGTGACGGTGAACGTCGAAACGCAGGCAGAGAGGTCAGTCGCTGCGGCGCTCGTACAGCCGCAGGATCAGCACGCCGGTGGCGCCCTGCTCGACCGGGCTGGGCGACGCGCTGAGCGGGCGCTCACCGAGGTGCACGACGAAGCGCGCGTCGCTCAGCGAACGCCCCTCGCGCCAGAAGCGCAGCACCCGCGCCTGCGGCGGACCGATGGGCTCCTCGACGGTGAAACCCGCATCCAGCAGGTGCTCCATCAGCGCCGCCAGCGCCAACCGCGGCTGGACCAGTCGCAATGCCAGCTCGTACTCGCGCAGATCGAGCTCGGCCTGCGAGGTCACGTGCTCGAAAACCAGATTGTGCTCGAACTCGAGCACATAGCCGTCCCACAGCGGATCGCGCAGCGTGCGGATCTCGCCGGCGGCATTGCGGCCTTGCTGCTCGGCGCGGGCCTCGGCCAATGCGCGCAGGTGTTCCGCGCGCTGCGCCTCGCGGGCCTCAGCGGGCGCCGGCAGGCTCGGCGCGGCCGTCGCGCGTGCAGCCTCAGGCGACGACGGGGCCGGATTCTGCGCGTGGGCGGGCGGCAGCACGAGCGCCAGCAGGACGGCAAACGAACGCAACAGCACCATTCCAGAACTCCCTAAGGCCCGACCGGGCCTGCGAGTGTGCCAGTGCCGGGCGCGGAGTTCCCGGGCCTTGCGACGAGCGGCGAAGTCGGTCCGACCTGCCTCTCGCTCCGCCGCCGGACACGAAGACCGCGGGCGCAGCCTCAGCCGCGGCGGGGCCAGCCGGCGATGAAGGCCGCCACGGCACCCGCCCCGGCGATCCACACCGCCGCCGGTGCTCCCAGCCACTCAGGCCCACCGGCGCGCAGGCCGTAGAGCACCGCGCCGACCAGCATCAGACCCACGCCGATCACCGCGAACACGGTTTGCCGATGCCCAGCCTGGGCGGCATCAGCCAGCCGCTTCAAATCGTCCGAATGCAGTCGCAGCGCCGCGCGGCCGCTGGCGGCCTGCTTGAGATAGTCATGCGCCAGCTCGGCGACCTCGGGCGCGGCGGCAAGAATCTGCGGGATGCGCGCCCGCGCGCGCTTCAGCAGCGCCTGCGGGTTGCGCTTCTCGCGGAGGATGTCGGCCAGCACCGGCTTGGCCACCGCCCAGATGTCGAGCTTGGGATCGAGCAGGCGGCCCAGGCCTTCGATGTTCAGCAGGGTCTTCTGCAGCAGGATCAGCTGCGGCTGGATGGTCAGTTTGTACTGGTGTGCGACCTTGAACAGCTTGAGCAGCACTTCGCCCAGCGCGATCTCCGACAGGGGCCGCGTGAAATACGGCTCGCAGACCGTGCGCACCGCGCCTTCCAGCTCGTCGACGCGCACCGTGCCCGGCATCCAGCCGGCATCCAGATGCAGCTGGGCGATGCGCCGGTAGTCGCGCTCGAAGATCGCGGTGAAGTTCTCGGCGAGGTAGTACTGGTCGATCTCGGGCAGCGAGCCCATGATCCCGAAATCGAGCGCGATGAAGCGCGGCGCCTGCACCCGGGTGGTGTCGACCCAGATGTTTCCCGCATGCGCATCAGCGTGGAAGAAGTTGTCGCGGAACACCTGGGTGTAGAACAGCTGCACGCCCTTGGCAGCGAGCACACGGCGGTCGATGCCGGCCGCTTCAATGGCGGCGAGGTTGTCGCTGCGCACGCCGTGCACGCGCTCAAGCGTCAGCACGCCCTCGGTGGTGAGATCCCAGAACACCTGCGGCACGTAGAGGTCCTTCGAGCCCTCGAAGTGCCGGCGCAGCACCGAGGCATTGGCGCCCTCGCGCTGCAGGTCCAGCTCATCGCGCAGCGAGCGCGCGATCTCGTCCACGACTTCGGCCGGTCGCGTGCGCTCGGGGTCGGGGCCGAAGCGCTCGGCGAGCGACGCGATCGTGCGCAGCAGACCGATATCGGCTTCGATGGTCTGGGCGATGCCGGGGCGCAGCACCTTGATGACGACGGCGCGGCCATCGGGCAGCTCGGCGGCGTGCACCTGGGCGATCGAGGCGGACGCCAACGGGGTCTCCTCGAAGCGCGCGTAGTGGTCTTCGACGCGCCCGCCCAGCTCGCGCTCGATCGTTGCCCGCGCCTGCGCGCTCGGGAAGGGCGCGACCTTGTCCTGCAGCAGGCAAAGTTCGTCGGCGATGTCCGGCGGCAGCAGATCGCGCCGGGTCGCAAGCACCTGGCCGAACTTGACGAAGATCGGCCCGAGGTCTTGGAGGGCCAGCCGCAGCCGCGCCCCGCGAGAGAGATCCTTCGCCGCGCCGCGCGCCGCCGGCACGAAGGGCTTGAGCACCCGCAGCAGCCCGGCCAGGCGGCTGCCTTCCAACAGGCCGTCGAGCCGGTAGCGCAGGGCCACGCGCAGGATGGTGAGCACGCGCAGAGGGCTGCGGATCAGGCGCATGGGCGCAGCCCGTGGCGGGAGGTGAGGAAGCAGGGCAAGAGGCGCATCGCTCGGCAGGTCTGACGAAACCGCCGCACTGTGCCATGCGGAACGTGGAGGTGGCGAGGGTGACGGGCATCGCCAACGCCGAACCGCAGACACGTCGTTCGGGCAGCGACATCCGAAGCGCGGGTCTGAGGTTCTCTCCGTACCCATAGGGTGGGCCCTGGCCCACCGCGAACTCGACACCGCTGCGAGCACAAACACCGACGCTCGCGGAGTAGCATCAATGCTGGTCGCGCGCCACAAAGCGAACGTCTTAGCCGTTCCGCGAGCGGAAGCGATGCCTAGTCCAAAGCCTCATGCGGCCTGCTGCCCAAGCGAGCGTCGCAAGACAGACTCCGGGCACCCACCCCAACACCGCCGCGAACGCGTTCTTCGCGCCATCACCATCGTTGATGACCTGCAGCTCTTCGACAGAGCGTGCCGCGGCAACCTGGGCATCCGAGAGATGGATGCGAGCGAGGATCAGGTAGACCCACACGAGAATCACCACGAGCAGGAACCGCAGCGCGGTGGATCGCGCGGACGCGTGCCGATTGCCCCAGCCCATGATCAACAGGGGCAGCAGCAACAAAAAGATCAGCTGCGACAGCAGAAGGCTCAACGCGAAACTCCCCGCAAGCGGACCGGTGGCCCGTACCTTTGCGCAAGATCAGCACGAGGATGTGGCCGGAGTCTGTCTAACTCGGGCCAGCGAATGACGGTCGAGCGTGGTCGGGTCGAAGCAGGAGGGGCCAAGACCCGCGCGAGCGTTGAAGCCATGGTGGGCCAGGGCCCACCCTATGGGCGCGGCGAGAACTCTCGCCGCGCCCTGCTCTTACGAATCCCGAATCCCCAATCCCCAATCCCAGCTTCTAGGCCGATATCGCCAGCTGCTCCCGGTGGTACAGCTTGGCGGCGATCAGCCACACCAGGGCTGCCAGCAGCAGGCCGGCGCCCAGCGTGATGGCCCATTCAGCACTGCTGATGAGCTCGCCGCGGACGACCTTCAGGATCAGCTGGTTCTGCGCGAGCAGCGGCACCGCCGACATCCACAGCTGGTTCTTGACCGGCGACACCATCAGCACCAGGGTCGGCAGCATCGGCAGCAGCATCAAGAGGGCCATGTAGCTCTGGGCCTCTTTCATGCTCTTGGTGGTCGCCGCCAGCAGGGTTACGAGGCAGGAGCCGAACACTGCGATCGGCAGGATCAGCACGAACAGCTTGGCGATCGCCAGCCAGCTGATGTCGATCTTGAAGCCGAGCACCGAGGCCGGGATGAAGCTGAAGCAGGCCTTGAAGGCGAGCAGGGTCAATAGCGCCGAGAGCAGGGCGAACACCGCGGCCGCACCCAGCTTGCCGCTCATGATCGCGCCGCGGGCGGCGGGCGTGGCCAGCAGCGGCTCCAGCGACTGTCGCTCGCGTTCGCCGGCGGTGGCATCCATCGCCAGCTGGGCGCCGCCCAAGAAACCGCCGAGGATCAGGATGTAGGGCAGGAAGGCCAGCAGCATGCCGGCGCGGCTTTCGGGCGTGGACAGGTCGCGGTGCTGGACCAATACCGGCGTGCCGACCGCCGGATTGATGCCGCGCGCCACCAGACGCAGCGCCCCCATCTGGCGGTCGTAGCTCTCCAGCAGCGCTTCGACGCGACGCACGGGAGTGCGGCCATCCTGACGGGTCGAGTCATAGAGGATCTCGACCGGCGCCGGCCGGCTCTGGCGCCATTCTTCCGCATACTCGGCGGGGATGCGCAGGATCACGTCCTTGTCCTGGTTGCGGATCGCGGCATCGGGGTCGGCCGGGGCCGGCTCGATCTCCACGTTCATGGTGCTCAGCCAGTCGACCAGGTTGGGCGCGTGCTCGACGCCGATCACCGGCAGCTTCAGCGGTTTCTCGGCGCGTTCCACTTCCTTGCTGGCGATCAGGGTGATCAGGCCGACCATCAGCGCCGGGCCGAGCAGCGGACCCATCAGCAGGCTGATCATCACCGTGCGGCGGTCGCGGAACAGGTCCAGCAGTTCCTTCTTCAGCACAGTCCAGGCGGCCTTCATGCGAACAGTCCTTCTTCCGAGCCGATGGCCTTGACGAAGGCCTCTTCGAGATTGGATTCACCGGTCAGCGCACGCAGCTCGTCCGGCGTGCCCTGGGCCACCACGCGGCCCTTGGCGATGATGACGATGCGATCACAGAGGGCGGCGACCTCCTGCATGATGTGGCTGGAGAACACCACGCAGCGGCCTTCCGATTTCAGCTGCTGCAGGAAATGGCGCAGCCCACGCGTGGTCATCACGTCGAGGCCATTGGTGGGTTCGTCAAGGATCACGTTCTTCGGGTCGTGCACCAGCGCGCGGGCGATCGCGGTCTTGGTGCGCTGGCCCTGCGAGAAGCCCTCGGCCTGGCGGTCGAGGATCTCCTCCATGCCCAGCGCGGCCACCAGACGCGACGTGCGCTCGCGGATCAGGGCTTCGTCCATGCCGTGCAGGCGGCCGAAGTACTCGATGTTCTCGCGCGCGGTCAGGCGCTTGTAGACGCCGCGGGCGTCCGGCAGCACGCCCAGGCGACGGCGCGCGGCTTCGGCGTCCTTGAAGATGTCGACGCCGTCGACGCTGACCGTGCCGGTGTCCGGACGCATCAGGGTGTAGAGCATTCGCAGGGTGGTGGTCTTGCCGGCGCCGTTGGGGCCCAGCAGACCGGTGATCTGGCCGTCTTCAGCGCGGAAGCTCACACCGTCCACCGCCTTGACCAGGCCGGTCTTGGTCTTGAACTGCTTGCTCAGGTTCTCGCAGATCAGCATCTCAGGGCTCCCAGCCGTGGTAGCCGGCGAACGGCGGATTGGGCTTCAGGCTGTCGAGGCAGTCGGCGTCGATGTCCTTGGGCGCAGTGGTATCGATGAACTCGCCGAGGATGCGCGGCATGCAGCCGGCCCCGGCCACGCTGTGGCCCTGGCCGCGCAGAATCAGGTGGCGCGCATTGCCGAGGTGCTCGGCCACCGCATCGCCGTAGCGCGGCGGGGTCACCGGGTCGAACTCGCCGGACAGCAGCAGGGTCGGGATGTCCGACTTCACCGGCTCGTTGAAATCGGCGGGGACGTCGCCGCGCGGCCATACCGCGCACTGCTCGACGGTGACGCGGGTGATCATGTCGCCCAGCGTGCGGGTGGCATCCAGCGGATCGGGTTGGAGTTTGGGGGCATCCTCGCTGCACAGCACCGACAGCTGCATGCCGTGGGTAATCTGCTCTGACAGCGAGCCGGTGATCATCTCGGCCTGTGCCATCAGGGCGGCAGCACGGCCTTGGGCGGCCTCATGCAGGGACAGGGGCAGCATCGCCGCCAGCGCCGGCGCATAGGCGTACATGCGCGCCACCGCGCTGACGTGGCCGGCGGTCAGCTCGCCGGTTTTATCCTCGCCGGACAGCGGATCACGCCAGCTGACCGCGCGCGGCGCTTCGCGCAGCTCGGAGAGCAGCGCATTGAGCGCCTCGCGCGGGCTGCCGAAACGCTCGGCGCAGGCCGGCACCGTCTGGCACTGGGCGAAGTGCAGGTCGAGCGCGTCCTCGAGGTTGCGCGCGTGCTCGACGCCCAGCACCAGGGTGTTGGGCACCACCGAATCCAGCACCACGCTGCGGGTGTGCTGCGGATAGCGGCGCATGTACTGCTGAGCGACGCGGGTGCCATAGCTGACGCCGAGCAGGTTGATCTTGTCGACGCCGATGGCCTGGCGCACGGCGTCGAGATCGGTGATGGCGACGCTGGTGGTGTACTGCGAGAGATCGGCCTTCGGCGCGAGCTCGTCGCGGCAGCGCTCGGCGAAGGCGCGCCAGGCGGCGGGGTCGTCGTCGGACATGTCGTCGAGCACGCCGGCTTCGCCGTCCTCGGTGGAACAGGTCAGCTTGTTGCTGCCGCCGGTGCCGCGCTGGTCGACCAGGATGACGTGGCGGTTCTTGCGGATCTCGCGGAAGGCGCCGTGCAGGCTCGGATAGCTCTCCAGCGCGGACTGGCCCGGGCCGCCTGCGATCATGAACAGCGGATCCTCGGCTCCCGCGGTGTTCTCGGTCGGCACCCAGGCGATCGAGAGTTCGATCCTGCGGCCGTCCGGCTCGCTGGGATTCTCCGGCACGTCGAAGCGCGTGCACTGGGCCTCGACGTTCAGCACCGACAGCGGTGCGGTCAGCGTGCAGGGCTCGAACACGAGGCTGCCCAGGCGACGCTGGGCCTCCGCGGGTGCGCTCAGCGCGAGGCCGCCGGCGGCGGCGAGAGCAATCAGGACACGGTGCATGGAATCTCCCTGTGGCACGGCGTGCGGCTACGGACCGGTCTTGGGCGCCGGTGTGACAGCGCCGGGCAGGCGCGGGGTTTGGTACTTCTCGCGGCGGATCCGGCGCAGGTGCAGGCCGGCGGCCTTCAGGCGCTCGAAGCCGGCATCGACCATGTGCGGGTTGCCGCAGAGATAGGCGATGTCGCCCTCGGGATCGATCGGAAATGCAGCCAGCGCATCCTGCACATAGGCGTGCACATCGTGCTCGGTCGGCGCATCAGGCAGGCCGCGCGAGTGGCAGAGGCGCAGGATGAAGCCGGGAATGCGTGCGGCGGCAGCGCGGAACTCGTCGGCGTAGAGCTGTTCGGCAGGCGTACGGTTGCCGAGCAGCAGCAGGGTCTCGACGCCGCGCGCGGCCAGCGCTTCGAGCTGCGGCAGCATGCCGCGGTAGGGCGCCACGCCGGTGCCGGTGCCGAGCAGCACGTAGCGCTTCGCGTCGTCGTCCGGCAGCAGGCAGAAGCGGCCGTTCGGTGCGGTGGCGTGGATCTCATTGCCGTGCTGCAGGGCGCGCATGAAGGCGCTGCCGAGGCCGCCCTCGACCAGACTCACCACCAGCTCGATCCGCTGCGCGTCGCTGCGGCCGGGGTCGTTCGGGTTGGCGATCGAGTAGCTGCGGAACTCGGGCGCCTCGCCCTCGCTGACGCGCACGCGGACGAACTGTCCGGGCAGGAAGGCGATGGGCTCGCCATCGCTGCGCTCGAACACGAAGTGCCGCACGCTGGGCGTCAGCCAGCGGCTGTCGACGAGCCGCAGCGGCAGGGTGGGCGGTGGCGCGATCATGGCGGTGTCGGACTCTCAGGAGGGTCGAAGCGGGGGTGTATAGTAGCCGCCGCTCGTGAGCGGCCAGTTCCCATCTTGGCGAGGGCCGTGAACGGATTTCCCCCTCCCGACCCGAGAGCCGCCCGGCTCCCAAAGGCCGTTGTCGAATGAGCGCGCCCGCAGCGCTGTCCGTGCGCGATCTGCGCAAGACCTACTCGAATGGCGTGGAAGCCCTGAAGGGCATCTCGCTGGACGTCGCCGAAGGCGACTTCTTCGCCCTGCTGGGCCCGAACGGCGCCGGCAAATCGACCCTGATCGGCATCGTCAGCTCGCTGGTCAATGCCAGCGGTGGCGAGGTGCAGGTCTGCGGCATCGATCTGATGAAGCACCGCAGCGAAGCCATGCGCCAGATCGGCCTGGTGCCGCAGGAAATCAACTTCAACATGTTCGAGAAGCCCTTCGACATCTGCGTGAACTACGCGGGCTTCTACGGCGTGCCGCGCAAGGAGGCCGCCGAGCGCGCCGAGTTCGAGCTGCGCGCCGCCCAGCTGTGGGAAAAGGCGCATGTGATGTCGCGCACGCTGTCGGGCGGGATGAAGCGGCGGCTGATGATCGCCCGCGCGATGATCACCCGGCCGCGGCTGTTGATCCTCGACGAGCCCACGGCCGGCGTCGACATCGAGATCCGCCGCGGCATGTGGAAGACCCTGCGTGAGGTCAACGCCCGCGGCACCACGGTCATCCTGACCACGCACTATCTCGAAGAGGCAGAGAACCTCTGCCGCAACATCGCGATCATCGACCGCGGCCGCATCGTCGAGCACAGCAGCATGAAGGCGCTGCTGGCGAAGCTCGACGTCGAGGGCTTCGTGCTCGACCTGGCCGAGCCCTACCGCGGCGTCCTGCCCGAGTTGGCCGGCATCAAGATCGAGCGCAGCGACGAGAACACGCTGGAACTCGAAACCCCGCGGGCGGCCAACTTGAACGCCATCTTCGCCGCGCTCAGCGAGGCCGGCATCCAGGTGCGCAGCATGCGTAACCGCGCCAACCGTCTGGAAGAACTCTTCGTGCGCCTGACCGGCCAGGAGGCCGCGTGATGTCCACGCCGACCACCGCCCAGGCCAACCTGACCGCGCTCTCCACCATCGTCCGCCGCGAGGTCAACCGCATCCTGCGCATCTGGGGCCAGACCCTGGTGCCGCCGGCCATCACCATGACGCTCTACTTCCTGATCTTCGGCAGCCTGATCGGCAGCCGCATCGGCGAGATGGGCGGGCACAGCTACATGGATTTCATCGTCCCGGGCCTGGTGATGATGAGCGTGATCCAGAACGCCTACGGCAACATCTCGTCGAGCTTCTTCGGTGCCAAGTTCGGCCGCCACGTCGAGGAGCTGCTGGTCAGCCCGATGCCGAACTGGGTGATCCTGCTCGGCTATGTGCTGGGCGGCGTGCTGCGCGGGCTGATGGTCGGCGCCATCGTGCTGATCATCGCGATGTTCTTCACCCGGGTGTCGATCCCGCACCCGCTGGTCACGCTCGCCAGCGTGCTGCTGGCGGCGGTGGTGTTTTCGCTGGCCGGCTTCGTCAACGCGGTCTACGCCAAGAAGTTCGACGACATCGCGATCATCCCGACCTTCGTGCTGACCCCGCTGACCTATCTCGGCGGCGTGTTCTATTCGGTCGAGTCCCTGCCCGGCTGGGCGCAGACGCTGACGCTCGCCAACCCCATCGTCTACATGGTCAGCGCCTTCCGCCACGGCCTGCTGGGCTCCAGCGGCGTCGACCTGGCCTTGAGCTTCGCGGTGATGCTGGGCTTCACCGTGGCGCTGGGCTGGCTTGGCCTCGCACTGCTGAAGCGCGGCGTCGGCCTGCGCAGCTGAACCTCCTCCACCGACCAAGGAACGACTCGTGGGCTCGATCCCCCTGCAACCCCTGCTGGCCCTGCTTGCCGGCATCCTCATCCTGATCCGGCCCAAGCTGCTGGCCTTCATCGTCGCGATCTACCTGATCGTGGTCGGCGTGCTGGGCCTGCTGCCGCACATCCGCCTCTAGCCGACGATGCCGCTGCCGCGCGGGCCCGGTCAGCGCGACCGGCGCCTGCGCCACCACAGCACGGCCAGCCCGAGGGCGAGCAGCGGCGGCAGGCTCCACGTCGCCGCGCGCTGCAGCTGCGCCATCCTCGCCGCACGCAGCTCGCGTTCGACCTTGTCGAAATCCGGCGCCGGGCATTCCTGACCAAAGCGCGCGCCCCAGGGCACATACGGCCCCTCGCGCAGGTAGCGCCGATACAGCTGCTGCGCGCGCTCGGGTTCGGCATCGAGCACGTAGCGCGTGGCCTCGCACATCACCGCGGCGTAGGCCTGCGAGCGCGGCGGCAGCTGATCGGCCGCCGCTTCGGCCAGGTTCGCAGCCAGCCCGCGGTAATGGTAGCGGTGCGCGGGCTGGGCGGCGCTTGCCAGCACGCGGGCGCGCTCTTCGGCCGTGGCCAGCGGGTCCGGCTCCGGCGGACGCACTTCCCAGACCGGCTCGGGCTCGGTCTGCACCTGCACCCAGCGTTCGCCGGGCGCGAACATCCCGCCGTACTCCGCATGATCGGGCGCGAGCTGGTAGCCAAGCAGCTCCATGCCCTGCCAGCGCGCGAGTTCGGCCGCGGCAAAGCCGGCGCGCGCACGCGCCACCGCATCTCCCCGCTGCATCGCCTCGCGGGCCTCGACATAGCGCGTTGCCGCCTCGCGCAGGGCGTCGTCATCGAAGTAGGGCAGCGCGTCGCGGCCGGCCCCCTCGCGCAGCAGGCGCCGCGCCAGCAGCGCGCGCAGCGCGGCCGCCGGCGCCTGCGAGCCCAGCACCCAGCTGTCCTCCACCGGAGGCTGCGGCTCGGCGGCCACGTGCTGCACGAAATCGCGCAGCTCATCGACGCTGAGCACGCGCTCGGCGATGTAGGCGGCGTCGACCCAGTGGCGCTCGGCGGCGGCATAGAACAACGCCATCGCCTGCAGGACGTCGTTGCGCGAGAGCGCCACCAGGCCGGCTTCGGCCTGCAGGCGGCAGCGCGCGTCGAGCGGCGCCTGCGAGGGTGCGAAGAAATCGACCTCTTCCGGCCGTGCGGTCCATACCTCGCCAGCGCCGACCGCGCGGATCGCGAGCGCATACGCGCTGGCCGCGGCCTCGGGATCGCCGCGGCGCAGGGCCAGCTTGGCGCGCAGCCAGTGGGCGAGCGCGCTGTCGGCGCCGCCCAGGGCGCGCTCAGCGGCCTCGAAGCGGCCGGCGCGATAGGCGATGGCGGCGAGACGGTCGCGCTTCGGATCGTCCACGGCCAGCGCTGCATCGAGTTCTTCGAACACTGCCAGCACGCTGGCGCTGTCCGGGCCGCCGGAGCTGCCCTGCCAGGGATCGAAAGGCGTGATCGCTTCGCCGGGCGCCGGCAAGGCCGGCGGCAGTTCGAAGCTGCGCGCGAACAGATAGGCCAGCAGCAGGCCGCGTCCGCTCCCGGTGGTCAGCAGCTGGGCGCGGGCCTCGGCGTCCTGCGCCAGCCGCCGCGCGACGAACAGCAGCGAGGTCCGTCCCGAACCGGAGCCCAGCGCTGCCTGCTGAGCGTAGAGGTCGACCGCAGGCGCAACGCGGCCGCCCTCCAGCGCGATCCGTGCCTCTTCGCCGAAGCTGGCCACGGCCAGGCCCAGCGGATCCGGCGCGCCGGCCCGCACCTCGTCGCGCAGCTGCTGGAACATCGCCGCTGCCGCCTCGCCCGAGAGCGCGCGGGCGAGCATGTAGGTCGCCATCGGACCGTGATTGCCGCGCTGCTCGGCCGGCAGGGCGCGGACCGCGGCGAACTGCGCGCGCGCGGCATCGAGGTCCCCCGCCCGCCAGGCCACCGCGCCCGCGGTGTAGTGGGCGATTGCCGGAGGCAGGCTGCCAGCCCCCGCCAGCACGGCCTCCGCGCTGTCCAAGGCGCGCAGTTCCAGCACGAGGCGCTGCTGGCCCTGCGGCAGGCCTTCGGCCTCGGCGGGCCGCAGGCCCTCGGGTTCGGGCGCCCAGCCGGCTTCGACCGGCTTGAAGGGCAGCCCGGAAACATCGACGAGACGGCTGACCTCGGGAACCTCTGAACAAAGCGCCCCGTCCAGCAATCGAGCTCTCTGCGACGATCTT
>VFQU01000099.1_pt1 | contig 115670 bp, 111 predicted proteins | sample 3512311 | NCBI WGS metagenome assembly VFQU01 (sample SAMN10412377, study PRJNA504923) | tailings metagenome | isolation source: Relicate 3 Philex TSF3 active mining site | place: Philippines: Tuba, Benguet | collected 2017-08-29
ACTGGGGGTTCAGCTGTCCACGATGTCCTGAGACATCACACCGAGGGGATGACGGGAATCGAACCCGCACCATCAGTTTGGAAGTATGAAAGACGCGATTCTCGCCGCTCCCGAGATTCCGCGAAATCCCTGGTAAATCTCGAAATATGCGGTTTCGGTCTTGAGCGCTGTTGAGCGCCGCGTGCCACTATTCGGCGTTGCTTCTGGCACGAATCTGGCACGCGCGATACCCTCCGGCGAACTGCCGTGACGATCTAACCCGGCACTGCGTATCAACACTCATGAGAGACGCTCCCCGCCTGCTCGACGTAGCGGGAGCCGCGCAGTACCTGAGCGTCACAGAGCACTTCGTCCGCCGACTCGTCAGAGAGCGCCGGGTTCCGTTCGTGAAGCTGGGCAAGTTCGTGCGTTTCCACCCCGCTGACCTCGACGCGCTCATCGAGTCGGGGCGTCGCCCTGCCGTTCGCTAGAGGTTCTAGCAGGCGAGAGAAGCTAGTCCTTCTCCTCAATGGCGGGTTCCGAGTGGCGCACAATCCCTGCCTTGAAGTCCACGTTGGCAATGTCGTTTATCCAGAGGCCCAGGAGTTCGCCCCGTTGTTGAAGCCAAGTGCCGTGCCCCAGGTCTTTCCGCATCGCCTTCAGCACGTCCTCAAACAGTGCCATGCTCTGCACGGGGTTGCTCGTCCCGCTCGCCGCCGCGAAGCGCCAGGTGTTCCAGGCGCGAATCACACCGCGAGAGCCATATGCAATGAGTCGAGGGGTCAATGCCGCTACTGCCTGTACAGCAGCGTTCGGATTCTTGTTCTTCTTCGCATGGCCGATGTCAAAGATCGACATCAAGTCTTTGACCATCTGCTCATATAGTGCGGTCTTCTTGTCTCTGAGGCTCGCCTCAAGCAGGCGACGCCGCTCTAACGCACGAGTTGTGAGAAACGCGACAAGCGGGGCTAGAACGACACCCGTTAGGCCGGCCACCGCGGTCTGTGTAGGCCCCGCCAGACCGCTGAACCAGACGACGACGGCCCAACCGATGACGACCAAGATGCCAAGCGCTAGAAGAATCACGAGCAAACCCGGAATAGCCCTCACGAAACTCTTCATGACGGCAGGGTAGCCGCATCGCAGTACGCTCGCCCCATGGACCCATGGGTGAGCTTCATTCTGTCTTGCCTGGCGCTGGCCGCGTCAGGCCTCGCACTCTGGTTCACCTGGAAGTTCCAACCGCGGGCGGACATTGAGGAGTACTGGAACGACCGCAGGGTCTCCAGATTCGTCGATGAGCGAGTTCCCATCGTGGACGTCACCTTCACCAATACCGGCAACGCGACCGCCAGAGACCTCCGAATTGCTATCGATTCCGCAGAAGACCCCAACGTCGAGTATTGGCACGGCGAGACCCTGCTTCAATCGGGCCAGCAAGTCACAGTCGGGGTACCGCTACTGCGCGTCAGGCGGGAGGGAAACGGGACACTCACCAGACTCGACCTGCGCGACGATGGCTCCTACATCAGCGACATCATCCGTCCCGGAGTGACCGTCAGTTGGAAGAAGGACTGGGGCCGGGGCCGGAAGACGCGAACGTTCAAGATCAAGAGCGATGCCTGGAAGTAGCGGGTGCACTGGCGAACCTCAGCCGCGATACATCCCATCCTCGCCGTACTCCTCAGAGGGCAGGCCGAGCCAAACGCCATAGTTCGGCTTCTCTGGAGTGCCGCCGAACACCTGAGCATGGAGAGCGGCTATCAGCCCTTGGTCTGCCGCTTGGCGCACGGGTGCCGCGAAGCTCCGGGCTTGCTCCCGGGGCAGGTATCCGCACGTCGCGTGATGACCCTCGAAGATCAACAGCACGCGCACCGCGTTGTGGTCGAACGGGTTCCCGGGTTCAGCAAAGAGGAGCGCGTACAACTGCCCTTGGTCTGATCCCGCACGCCGCCACGCGGTCACCACTCGATGGATGTCCTCCTGGTACTTGGACTCCCCGACAACCTCCATAGATTCGTCACTGGAGAGGCCATAGAAGCCGACCGGGACCACGGGCATATAGCCGCGCTCGCCAACGGCTTCGAAGGTGTAGTCCTGGAGCACGAACGGGTGGAGGCGCGGGTCATCGCTCATGGAAAAAGACTATGGCTCAGGTGCGGGCGTGGGCTAAGGGGTGCTCGGCTAGTCTCGAGCCGTGTCTGATGTAACCTCTTCCGACCGACGGCTTCGAATCAACTGGCGACTGATCCTGTTTTTCGTCGGGCTAGGCGTCCTCTCGATCTTCTTTGGATGGCTCGTCGCAGAAGAGTGGATTCCGGTCTGGCAGGGCCAGACTGCGTCCTATTGGTCAGGCGTCTTCGTCAACGTTGGCAGCAGTCTTGTACTCGCGGCTGTCCTTGTGTGGTTTGAACGCGCAATCATCGAGCGTGTGAAGTCGGACACTGCAGTTGCCGTCGAAGATGTCGCAACACGCGTTGCGAAGACAGCGGCGACAGAGGCCGCAAGAGAGACCAGCGAACGCCTAATGCCGAGGTTAGAAGAAGTTGACCGGTTGCTGGCTGAGCGACAGCGCCAGAACCTATCCGAGCAGTCCGAGGCAGTGGCAACTTTGGGGGAAAACGCTTCACGTGATGCGACCTTCAGACTCATGCACGAGGCGACCATCCTGCGCGCTATTCACATCCCCAGGAATTGGAATGTGGGCGAGTTGGTCGTTGCGGCTGGGGCTGGAGCGGACGCCCCGCGAATCTGGGTCAGGTACTCCCCGGGTTCTCACGATGGCTCTCCGTCAGACGGATCGTGGCTCTCACTTGCAGCCGCCGCCAGCCAGAACGAAGAGTACGTCATGTGGGACATCGACATGGACGCGGTCTCCCTGTTCCTTGAATTGCGCCGCAAGATGGTGCAAGCGGGCCGCGGAGAGTTGGCCAGTCGCCTCAGCGTGAAATCGTTCTTTGAAAATCTCCGATCTGGACTCGACGACGCGATTTTGGGGCGGGAACACGCCGATGGCGCGTGGTTGTCCGGCGAGCCGGTCTACGAGGTCATCAGCGACGGTTGGGTGATCACTGACAGTGGTCTCGAGGTTCGCGGTTACGGGGTCGTCATCGAGAGAGATGCTTTTGGTGGCTTCGATAGAACAACCAAAAGAGAAGACGCCGCGGGCGAAGCACCGGAAGGGCTGGACAGCGAGTTGTGGGAGGTAGCAAAGGAAGCTGGCGCGAGCCACCTGCACCCATTTGGCTTCTGAGTTGCGCGAATGGCCCGATGAGGTCGAGCAACCACCACCGCTAGCCTAAGCACGACCGACGGCATCTACGGTCACCTGTACCCGCGTGACTACACCGATCAGATCGCCCGCTTCGAGGCGTTCGTAGCGGAGGGATGAACGATGAGCACGAGAGACGAACTGCTGGCCGTTGCCGGACGCTACCAGCCCGAGATAGAGGTGCTCTACAGACGCATGCTGGAAGACCTCGTGCGGCTTCCCGACAACCGCCGCCCGGCCTGGGGCGACTTCGCCGACCCCGCAGTGGTGTCTGCGCTCGGCGAGGTGGAAGGCATGGCCTGGAACCGAGCCGTCAGCGGGTTCTGGCTAGATGCCTGCTTCGCGAACGGGCTTCCTGCACCGCCGCCTCAGACGGACTAGGAGACGACACTGGCGTTCAGCTTCGCGAACAACTTCTCGAAGTTGGCGACCGTCACCGGATCCAGGGACGAGAAGAACTCCTCCTGGTTATCGGTCAGGGCGTGCGCTGGCAGCGCATGATCGTACTTGGCGCCCTCGAATGCGTTGATTCGCCCGATGATGCGCCCGGGACCCGCAGGGAGGTCGGTCTCAGAGAGCGTCTTCTTGAAGGCCCAGTTGTAGAGGCGCAGATAGTCGGACGTCGTGAACAGGTCTTCAATGTCGCCATCCTTGGGCAGTGAGGAGTCCACCTCGCCAACGGACAGGATCCGACTGGCGGGCACGCCGTTCTCCTTTGCGGCGTTCCTGGTGCGGTCAAGTACTGACGCCGACTTCTCGCCGTCAACAAGCACAGAGACCTCAAGTCGCCGCCCCATCAGCGCGACGAACGCAGGCATGTTCGTGATGCCACCGACAGGGATCATTGCAAGCTTCGGACTGAGGATCGGCTTCCTCTGCGACTCCATGTAGGCGCTCATGCGACTGAGGAATACGAAGTCGGCGCTGCCCTCTACAAGCAGGTGCTGACCCGAGCCAAGGAACAGATGCTGGCTGATCGAGTACCCAAGGGCGGACTCGACCGGCAGCACCGTGTCTCGATCCGCCTTCAGATTGATTCGGCTGACCTCGACGCCCGCTTCCTGATCTTCGAGAGTCGCCTTGTCATGGACGGCCCGGAGCTTCTCATACTGAGTGGGGTCGATCATGAACTGCGAGTGCGTCGTGTACAGGGTCTGCTTCGACGCGCCCAGCTCGTTGAAGATGTAGTTGACGAAGTCCTTCTGCGCCTCGCCGTGCAGGCTCGTTCCCGGTTCATCCAGAAGAACGATGATGGGTTTGTCGGCGTTCTGATACTCGCTGAACGCTGCGAAGAACGAGAAGAACCATTGGAACCCGGACGACCGCGTCGAGAAATTGGTCTCGACGTCCCCATGCCGGCCATCCCGAAGCTCAATCTTCAGGATGCGGTGATTGACAACGTTGCCTTGCGCCGTCTTTCCCACCGCAACGTTGTCGGTGTCGAACGCCACCTTGAGGTACTTGTTCACGGTCCAGTACTTGAACACTTCGGTGCTCAAGTCCGTGCTCGCGGCCTGGAGCTCGGCCTTACGACTGTCGTAGTTCGCGTCTAGGAAGTCGCTTGGGGCTACCCCCGCATGCTTGAGCAGGGAGACGACTGTCCGCTCGGGTTCATCGAGCGCTTCGCCCGCCGCGATCTTCTCGGCCAGCCTGGTCAGGTCCGCCTCGCCCGGCAGCACGCTGTAGTCGGAGAAGTAGAAGAACTTGGGTAGCAGCGCGGTGATCGCCTCACGCGCCGAGGATTCCAGGCGGAACGATTCGGCGAACACTCGTCGCGATTCGGCCTGAGCTCCAAACGAACCAAGTGCCTTTGCGCGCGGCGGGTCCGATTCCTTGTATTCCTTCTGCAGTTCCTTAGCCCGCGCGATGGCTGCGTCGAGCGACGTCTCAGCGGCCAGCGACTCGACGTCGTCGGCGTGAGCGGATGACGCCTCGGCGGCAGCCTTGAGGACGATGCTCAGATCTACTTCGATCCCGACGTAGAGCGTGTTGTTGTAGACCCGGGAAGCCTCGATTAGGGCACCTTCAGGGAGCGGCGCGGGAAGCACTTCCTCGAGTGCGGTCCTGTCCGCCTCCGAGGGTTCAAAGAGTGCCGTCACCGGCGCAAGTTCCTCAAGCTCTTCGACCTTGCGGTCTCTGGTCAGACGCCAGCGCGGGTACTCGGTGACGAGATCAAATGTCCGACCTTGTCCGCCTGCCGGGTTGAGGCGGTGCAGCGCCTTCAAGATCGTGGTCTTGCCAGACTCGTTCTTGCCGATCAAGACCGTCACGTCTTCTTCGACTTCGACCGTCTGAGGCTCTACGAAGTTGCGGAACTTCTGGATTGTGACCCTGCGGAGTTTCACGGGTTCTCCTTCGACACCTGGGAATGACTCAGGGTATCGAAGGCGTGCGACAGCAGGGCAGCCTCGTGTGGGCGAGCATCAAGATTTGGAGGGGCGGACGGGAATCGAACCCGCGTAATTAGTTTGGAAGACTAAGGCTCTACCATTGAGCTACCGCCCCGTACCGACCGGATTTGGCCGGGATTTCTGTTTTCAGTTGTGGTGGTGAGGGCCGAAGTCCTCAGTGTTCTCGGGGCAGCGTAGCGGCCTGGTCGCTCAGCCCGTCCAGTTTGGAAGACTGAGGCTCTACCATTGAGCTACATCCCCGTGCGGGCATAACCCGCGCGTGAGAGAGCGTATCGCATGCCTCGGCTAGACTTGCCGAGGCCATTTTTCGAAGCGACGTCGCGTCGTGACGCACACGTGGTCCACGGTCACGGTTTCGGGGCGTAGCTCAGCTTGGTAGAGCGCCCGCTTTGGGAGCGGGAGGCCGCAGGTTCAAATCCTGTCGCCCCGACCAGATGCACACCGCCCAGCAGCGCCCCGCCGTACGGCAACCCGCACACGATTCAGGAGAAACCCCTTGGTCCAGTCCACGGTCGAGAAGCTCAGCCCCACGCGCGTCAAGATCGCCATCACGGTGACGCCCGATGAGCTCAAGCCGAGCATCCAGCACGCGTACAAGCACATCGCCGAGAGCGTGAACATTCCGGGCTTCCGCAAGGGCAAGGTGCCGCCGCCCATCATCGACCAGCGCGTCGGCCGCGCCGAGGTGCTCAACCATGCGGTCAGCGAGGGGCTCGACACGTTCTACCGCCAGGCGGTCGCCGACCAGAAGCTGCGCACGCTCGGCCGCCCGGCGGCCGACATCACCGAGTGGCCCAGCGAGAAGGACTTCTCGGGCGACCTGCTGGTGACGATCGAGGTCGACGTGCGCCCCGAGTTCGAGATTCCGAGCTACGACGGCCTCACGATCGAGGTCGACGCCGCTGAGGTCACTGCCGATGAGGTCGAGGCCGAGCTCGAAAACCTGCGCAGCCGCTTCGGCACGCTCGTGACGGTCGACCGTCCCGCGTCGAAGGGCGACTTCGTGCAGCTCGACCTCGTGGCCACGGTCGGCGGCACCACGGTCGACACCGCCAGCTCGATCTCGTACGAGGTCGGCTCGGGCGAGCTCATCGAGGGCATCGACGACGCCGTCGAGACCCTCACCGCGGGCGAGAAGACCACCTTCGAGTCGAAGCTGCTCGGCGGCGACCACGAGGGCGAGATGGCCCAGATCGAGGTCACCGTGCTGTCGGTGAAAGAGCGCGAACTGCCGGAGGCCGACGACGATTTCGCGCAGATCGCCAGCCAGTTCGACACCATCGGCGAGCTGCGCGCCGACCTGCGCGAGCAGCTGCTGAAGCAGAAGTCGTTCGGCCAGGGCGCGCAGGCGCGCGAGAAGCTGCTCGAGGCGCTGCTCGCGAAGGTCGAGATTCCCGTTCCCGAGTCGCTCGTCGAGGCGGAGGTGCACCGTCACCTCGAGAACGAGAACCGCCTCGACGACGACACGCACCGGGCCGAGGTCACCGAGTCGACCACGACCACGTTCCGCAACCAGATCTTCCTCGACGCCCTCGCCGAGAAGGAGGAGGTCAAGGTCAGCCAGCAGGAGCTCACCCAGTACCTCATCCAGGGCGCCGCCCAGTACGGCATGGAGCCGGGCGAGTTCATCAAGATCCTCGACCAGAACGGGCAGATCCCCGGCATGGTCGGCGAGGTCGCCCGCTCGAAGGGCCTCTCGGTCGCCCTCAGCAAGGCGACCGTCGTCGACACCGCCGGCAAGGCTGTCGACCTCTCGGCCTTCACCGCCGCGGCGGTCGCGCCGGTGATGGACGCGGTCGACGCCGACGACCACGCCGGCCACGACCACGACGGTCACGACCACTAGATCAACGACAGCACCATGATGAGCCCGCCATCGGGCTCCACCGCTGCGGGGTCGAACCCGATGTGCCGGTAGAACCCGATGGCGGGCTCGTTCGTCGGCGAGACGCCGAGGTGCACGCCTGCCGCACCGCGGCTGCGCAACTGGGCCGTCAGTCGCCCGATGAGCGCCCGGCCCACGCCGACTCGCTGCAGTCGGGGCAGCAGGTTGATGTGCAGGTGCGCCGGGTAGCGTTCGGCGAGGGATGCGGGGGTCGACTCGGGCGCGTGCACGAGCCGCACGAGCTCGCGGTCGGTCTCGCGCAGCGCGGTGTCGAGCGGATACCGCTGCCGCAGCTCCGGCCACCAGTGCTGCTCGCACCAGCGCTCGAAGGCGAGCGTGTCGGCCGCGGCCACGAGGTATCCGGCAGGGCCGTGCTGGTCTTCGACGATGGTGGCGAGCGCGGGGTCGGCGACCAGGTGCGGGCTCGCCCACAGGTGGGCGAGCAGCTCGGGGCGGTCGTAGCGGCCAGAGGCGTCGAGGCCGTCGTCGCCCGTCGCGATGCAGATCGCCTCGACGGCGGCACGATCGGCCGCCTCGGCGGGGCGCAGCATCAGCACAGCATCCACTGTAGGCGGGTAGTTCCTGCTCATTGTCGGCACGTCGGCGGGGGAGTAGCGTCGCGGTCATCCATCCCGCGTCGCGCTCGAGAGAGGCCGCCCATGCACCGCAATCCCTTCCGCCCCGCGCCCCTCGGTCTCGCCGCTGTCGCCGTGCTCGCGCTCGCCGGCTGTGTCGGCCCGATCGACACTTCCGGTGCCGAGCGCGTCGACGGCCAGCCGACCACCATCAATGCGCAGGAGCTCGCCGCCACCGCCGAGGGCATCGTCGCCGAGCAGGGCTTCACCGTCGACATCGACTGCGGCACCGACGATGTTCCGTTCGAGGTCGGCACGTCGCTCGAGTGCTCCGGTTTCGACGAGGCCAGCGAGACCTCCGGCACCTACACGGTGACGATCACGAGCGTGGAGGGCGATGTGTACGGCCTCGATGTGGTCGGCTCGGAGGCCCAGCCGACCCCGCCGGTCGACTCGGCGTTCGAGACGGCGGCGGCGTTCGCCGACCTCACCGCGCAGGCGATCAGCGACGCTCTCGGCGAGACCCCGCTGGTCGACTGCGGCGCGGACGACATCGAGATCTTCGTCGGGCAGGAGGTGCGCTGCGCCTACGAGTCGAGTGCCGCGAGCGGTTTCGTGATCGCCACGGTCACCGAGTTCGACGGCAGCACCTACGCGATCGAGGTCGTCGAGGAGTAGCCTCTCGCGGCGAGGTCGGCGTGCTCCTCGCCGGCCTCGCCGGGAGTTCGCCGAGGCCTGCTCTGCCCACGGCGAACACGGCCTTTCGCGTGCGTTCGCTTCTGTAGATTCGAGCTACGAGACGAACAGGAGCTCCTTCCATGGCTGAACCGGCACTGCCGAACAGTGTTTTCGACCGACTGCTGAAAGACCGCATCATCTGGCTCGGGTCGGAGGTGCGCGACGAGAACGCGAACGAGATCGCGGCGAAGCTGCTGCTGCTCGCGGCGGAGGACCCCGAGAAGGACATCTACCTCTACATCAACTCGCCCGGTGGCTCGATCACGGCGGGCATGGCCATCTACGACACGATGCAGTTCGTGCCCAACGACATCGTCACAGTCGGCATCGGCATGGCCGCGTCGATGGGCCAGCTGCTGCTGACCGCCGGCACCAAGGGCAAGCGATACATCACGCCGAACGCGCGCGTGCTGCTGCACCAGCCGCACGGCGGCTTCGGCGGCACCGCGAGCGACATCCAGACGCAGGCGGCGCTCATCACCGACATGAAGCACCGGCTCGCGGCGATCACCGCGGAGGCCACCGGCAAGACCGTCGAGCAGATCAACGCCGATGGCGACCGCGACCGCTGGTTCACCGCTGAGGAGGCCCTCGAGTACGGCTTCGTCGACCACATCCGCGCCTCGGCCTCCGACATCGTCGGCGGCGGCGGCACCGACAAGCACTGAGCCCGCCGAGACGAGAGAAGCGAGAACCATGGAATTCCCGACCTACGGCGCCCCGAACCCGATGCTGCCGAGCAGCCGGTACATCCTGCCCAGCTTCGAGGAGCGCACGGCCTACGGCTACAAGCGGCAAGACCCGTACGCGAAGCTCTTCGAAGACCGCATCATCTTCCTCGGCGTCCAGGTGGATGACGCCTCCGCCGACGACGTGATGGCCCAGCTGCTCGTGCTCGAGAGCCAAGACCCCGACCGCGACATCGTGATGTACATCAACAGCCCGGGCGGCTCGTTCACGGCCATGACGGCGATCTACGACACCATGCAGTACATCCGTCCGCAGATCCAGACGGTCGTGCTGGGGCAGGCCGCCTCGGCCGCTGCGGTGCTGCTGGCCGCGGGCACGCCCGGCAAGCGCCTCGCCCTGCCCAACGCGCGCGTGCTGATCCACCAGCCCGCGACCGGTGACGCCGGCCGCGGCCAGGCGAGCGACATCGAGATCCAGGCGAAGGAGATCGCCCGCCTGCGCGAGTGGCTCGAGGTCACCCTCGCGAAGCACTCGAACCGCACCGTCGAGCAGGTCAACAAAGACATCGACCGCGACAAGATCCTCATCGCGGAGGAGGCCCTCGAGTACGGCCTGATCGACCAGGTGCTCACGAGCCGCAAGACGGTGCAGGCTGCGCTGACGAGCTAGGGCGGCGAACGCCGTCCGCACCGACGAGGGCCCCGCATCCACCGCCATCGCGGCGGGATGCGGGGCCCTCGTCGTCGTTCAGGCCGGGTGCCGCTACCCGTCATCGGCGGCTCCGCCGGTCGCCGCGGCCGTTCGCGCGCGTCGGCCCGAAACGACGACGAGCACGACGATCGCGGCGCCGATGAGTGCGCCGATGACGGCCACCGTCAGCACGACGACATCGGCTTCGGCCGCCGCCGCCCCCGGGGCCGCGGCCTCGCCGCCGCCGGCGGGCGTTTCGGCGGGGGCTCCGCAGGTCGGCACGGTGGTGGAGCCGACGGCGGCAGGGGTGCCCGCCGCGGGCTCGTAGGTGAAGCGGAGAGTCTCGGAGAGCGTGTGCCCGTCGGCCGAGATGAGCTGGAAGGCGAGCGTGTACTCGCCGGCTGCACCCAGGGCGGCGATGGTGGACATGCTGCGTCCGTCGATGCTCACGCACCCGTCTCCGTAGTAGAGCCCCGCGGCGTCGGTGATGACCATGCCGAAGCCGGCACCGTCACCGCTGAGGTCGAGAAGTACGTCGTTCGTGGTGATCGTGAACGACTCGGGCGCGGCGGAGATCGTGGAGCCGTCCTCCGGCGTGGACGACACCACGTAGTTGTGCGCCGCGGCGGGCGCGGCCGCCCCGAGCACGAGGCCCAGGGCGACCGCGGCGGTGCCGAGCGCGGTCAGCGAGCGCGAGCGCAGCATGATGGCATCGCCTCCGCTCAGGCCTTCGCGACCGGACGGCGGGCGAGCACGGCGAGCGCGATGCCGACCGCGCCGACGAGCAGGCCGACGACGCCGAGCACGCGCGCCGCGAGGTCGACCGTGGCCGGGCTGCCGGCGGCGGTGTCAGCCCCGCCGGCGTTCGCCTCGTCACCGCCGTGCGCGTCGCCGGTCTCGTCGTAGCCGCCCTCGGTGCCGTGGCCGTGGTCGTCGCCGGTCGCGGCGGTGAGGACGACGACGGGCACATCCTCGCCCACCCATTCGGCGGTGCCCTCGGTGCAGGTCTGGGTCACCGGGAACTCGATCCGGTCTCCGGCCTCTCCCTCCGGCAGGCGGAACGACAGTTCGAAGGTGTCGCGCAGGCCGTCGGGCAGGCCGCCGGTCTGCGAGGTGTAGACGACCTGCGTCATCTGCTCGCCCTCCGAGACCGTCTCGACCGACCAGAGCGGGTTGACGGTCGGCGTGACGCTCGGCACCGAGTCGGGGAGGTCGATCGTGACGACCTGCGTCGGCGACCCCTCGCAACCGTGCGGCACCGAGAACGTGACGACGGTGTAGGAGCCGGCCGCGGTGCTGCTGGCGGCGGCGCTCACGTGGGCGTGGGCCGCGAGCGGGGCGGAGAGGGCGAGGGCGGTGCCGGTGATCGCGGCGATGGTCAGAGTTGCCGTGGTGCGCATGATGGAGTCCTTATGGGTCGAGCGCGCGCGCAGCCGTGTGCGTCGTGGGCGGGCGCGGGCGCAGAAGAGAAGTGTGTGCGAGCGGCGAGCGGGCCTAGGCGGCCGCGAACGCCGGGGGCCCGCGACCATCGGGCAACCGCAACTGCACGGCGCGCACGCGCGCCACGAGGGTGACCGCCACGGGTCGCGGCAGGGTCGGGAAGGCGATGCGGTGGGGACGTCGCAGGGCACGGGCGACCGCCCGAGCGAGGGCACGCAGCACTGTCTCGACGGCGCGGATGCCCGAGCGCAGCATCCCGTAGGCGAGCAGTGCCGCCCCGAGGTGACTGGCCGCCATCGCGGCCACCGGCATGGCGACCGCGGCCGGTGCGCCAGCGCTGAGCATGGTGCCGGCCGAGTGAGCGTGGTCGTGGGCCGCGATCGGGCCGCCCATCGCGGAGGCCGGCCCGAAGAAGGCGAAGACGCTGTGGAAGAGCAGCTGGTCGGCGAGCACCCCGACGGCGGTGCGCGCTCGTGTCAGCCGGGGGCCGATGGCGAGCATGCCCACAGCGACCGACAGCAGCAGTGCGATGGCGAGCGTCGCGATCGAGGGCACGCCGCCCCCGGCGAGAGCGTGGGCACCGGCGGCGATCGCGGTGGCGACGACGGCGACCAGAGCGGCCGCCGCGGTGCGGTGGCGGCGCTCGGAGATTCGCGCGTCAGCGGTCATGGTGCCTTCCAGGGTATGGCTCCCTGCTGGGTGCCTGCTCTCTGTTCGGAGCGGCAGGGCGCCCGGTTGGGCTCCTCGCCGTGCCTCCGCGACACTCGCGCGCACCGCGGTGCGCCGCGAACGTCGCCGACCCGCGTTAGGCTCGCTCCAGGGCGGGTCGACGCGCACCCGCTCACGACGTGAGGGGTGAGGCAATGGCTCGCATCGGAGAGAGCGCCGACCTGCTCAAGTGCTCGTTCTGCGGGAAGAGCCAGAAGCAGGTGCAGCAGCTCATCGCCGGCCCCGGCGTCTACATCTGCGACGAGTGCGTCGAGCTCTGCAACGAGATCATCGAGGAGCGCCTCGCCGAGTCGAACGAGACCGCCACGGGCGACTTCGAGCTGCCGAAGCCGAAAGAGATCTACGCGTTCCTCGAGGAGTACGTGATCGGCCAGGAGGCGGCCAAGAAGTCGCTGTCGGTCGCCGTCTACAACCACTACAAGCGCATTCGTGCTCGCCAGACGCTGACCGCCGCCGATCAGCTCGCCGACGACGTCGAGATCGCGAAGAGCAACATCCTGCTGATCGGGCCGACCGGGTGCGGCAAGACCTACCTCGCCCAGACGCTCGCGAAGCGCCTCAACGTGCCGTTCGCGGTCGCCGATGCCACGGCACTCACCGAGGCCGGGTACGTCGGGGAGGACGTCGAGAACATCCTGCTCAAGCTGATCCAGGCCGCCGACTACGACGTCAAGCGCGCCGAGACCGGCATCATCTACATCGACGAGGTCGACAAGATCGCCCGAAAGGCGGAGAACCCGTCGATCACGCGCGACGTCTCGGGCGAGGGAGTGCAGCAGGCCCTGCTGAAGATCCTCGAGGGCACTGTGGCGAGCGTGCCGCCGCAGGGCGGTCGCAAGCACCCGCATCAGGAGTTCATCCAGATCGACACCACGAACGTGCTGTTCATCGTGGCGGGGGCGTTCGCGGGCCTCGAAGACATCATCAGCCAGCGGGCGGGCAAGCGCGGCATCGGCTTCGGGGCGCCGCTGCACGACAAGGCCCTGGAGAAGGACATCTTCAGCGAGGTGCTGCCGGAGGACCTGCATAAGTTCGGGCTGATCCCCGAGTTCATCGGTCGTCTCCCGGTCGTCACGACGGTGTCGCCGCTCGACCGCACCGCCCTCATCGACATCCTCACCACGCCGCGCAACGCGCTCGTCAAGCAGTACCAGCGCATGTTCGAGCTCGACGGGGTCGAGCTGGACTTCGAGCCGGATGCCCTCGAGGCGATCGCCGACCTGGCCGTGCTGCGCCAGACCGGCGCGCGGGGGCTGCGGGCGATCCTCGAAGAGGTTCTCGGGCCGATCATGTTCGAAGTGCCCTCGCACGACGATGTCGAGCGCATCGTCGTGACCCGCGAGGCGGTCATCGAGAACGCCGCGCCGACGATCGTGCCGCGCCGTGTGCCGCCCCGCCGCGAGAAGTCGGCCTAGTCGGCTGATTCCCGCGGGCTGCAGGTCTACCCTGGCCGCATGAGCGAGTCTCTGCGTGATCGGTTGCGGGCCCTCCCCGCATTCCCCGACGACCTGCCGGCGTTCGACCCGTCCCGCGCCCCCGAGCGTGCTGACCTGCTCTTCCTCGAGTGGCTCGATGCGGCGCTCGCTGCGGGTGTCGCCCAGCCCCATGCCTTCACGCTGTCGACGGCCGGGCCCACCGGCCACGTCACCGCGCGCACGCTCATCCTCAAAGACCTGGTCGACGGGCAGTGGGTGTTCGCGGGGGCGCGCTCGACCCGCAAGGGCATCGACCTGGCGGCGAACCCGAGCGCTGCGCTGACCTTCTACTGGCCCGAAGTGGGCCGACAGGTGCGTGTGACCGGCGAGGTCGAAGAGCTGCCCAGCGAGGTGGCCGCGGCCGACTGGGCGGCGCGCCCCGCGGTGACCGAGCCGCACAACCCCGACTGGGCCGCCTGGGCGCTCACTCCGACCGAGGTCGAGTTCTGGCAGGCCCGCCACGACCGGCGGCACGTGCGGCACCGGTACCGCCTTGGTCAGGAGGAACGGCTCTAGGCTGACAGGGTGCTGCAGCCGATCATCGCCGGGGTCGTCGGCGCACTCACCGGTTTCGCCAGTTCTTTCGCTCTCGTCATTGCGGGGCTCATCGCGGTGGGGGCGAGCCCCGCGGAGGCGGCGAGCGGCCTGCTGGTGCTGTGCATCGCGCAGGCCGTGCTGGCCGGGCTGCTGTCGTGGCGGTTCCGGCTGCCCCTGAGCTTCGCGTGGTCGACGCCCGGCGCCGCGCTGCTGGTCGCCGCCGAGGGCACGACCGGCTCGTACGCTGCGGCCGTCGGGGCCTTCCTGGTGTGCGGGCTGCTCATCGTCGTGAGCGGGCTGTGGCCGTGGCTCGGTCGGGCGATGACGCGCATCCCGATGCCCCTCGCGGGGGCGATGCTCGCGGGCATCCTCTTCCCGATCTGCATCGCGCCCGTCACCGCCGTCATCGAGGAGCCGCTGCTGGCGGCCCCCGTCGTGCTGGTGTGGCTGCTGCTGGTGCGCTGGCTGCCCCGCTGGGCGGTGCCCGCGGCGATGCTGGTCGCGATCGTCGGCGTTGTCATCAGCGCCGGCGATGAGTGGATGCGCGACGCGAGTCTCGCGCCGGCCCTCACCGTCACGGCGCCCGCGCTCGACCCGCTCGTGATCATCTCGCTCGGAGTGCCCCTGTACGTCGTCACGATGGCGGGGCAGAACGTGCCCGGGTTCGCGGTGCTCACGACCCTCGGCTTCCGCGATGTGCCTGCCCGCCGCATGCTGGCGGCGACGGGTGCGGCGACGGCGGTGACGGCCCCGTTCGGCGGCTACGCGCTCAACCTCGCGGCACTGACCGCAGCGCTCATGGCCGGGCCCGACTCGCACCCCGACCCGTCGCGCCGCTGGGTGGCGCCCATCGCCGGCGGGGTGACCTACGTGCTGCTGGGCCTCGGCGCGGGCGCGGCCACGGCCCTCGTCGCGGCCGCCCCGCCGATTCTCATCATCGCCGTCGCCGGGCTCGCCCTGCTCGGCGCCTTCACGACCGGCATCGTCAGCGCGTTCGAGGCGCCCGAGACCCGTCTGACGGCGGCCGTGACACTCATCGTCGTGGCGTCGGGGGTCGTCGTGCTCGGCATTGGCAGCGCCTTCTGGGGGCTCGTCGTCGGCGCGCTGGTGATGCTCGTCACGCGACCGAGGAGTAGTCTCGGCGCGACCCCGACCGAGGAGGCGACATGACCACCCCGCAGCCCGCCCCGCATCCAGCCCACGCCGCCCGCGCCGCCGAGCGCGCCGCCGACCGGCGCACCAGCACCATCGGCGCCGCCCGCAAGGGCGCCATCTACGGCATCATCGTGTCGTTCTCGCTCGCCGCGGTCGTCGGCATCATCGCCCTGCTCGGCGGTGACTTCGGTGAAACGCAGGGCAAGATCATCCTCACCACCCTGCTCATGGGGGCGACGAGCATCACCGCGCTCTGCCACCTGGCGATCGCCGATCGCGCTATGCGCATGGTCGGCTTCGTGGGCCTCGCCGCGAGCACCGTCACCCTCGTGACCGGCCTCGTGCTCATCTGGCGCGACTGGAACGCGCCGGGCTTCGACGACTGGTTCAAGGTCTTCGCCACCGCCGGCATCCTCGCGGTGAGTTTCGCGCACGCCAACCTGCTGCTGCTGCTCGCGGGGCGTCGACGCGCCATCATCCGGGTCGGTCTCATGGTGACGCTCGTCATGATCGCTGCCGTCGCCATCATGTTCATCCTCCCCGTCGTCTCCAACGGTGAGATTCCCGGACCGGACAACGAGGAGTGGTACACGCGCCTGCTCGGGGTCGTCGGCATCCTCGACGTTCTCGGCACCGTCGTCGTGCCCGTGCTCGCGATCTTCGTGCGCGATGCCCCGGCGATCGCGGTCGTCGATGCGGCGGGGGCGGCGGATGCCCCGCACCGCGCCGATCTGCCCGCCGGCTCGCTCGCGCTCACGCTGCCGGCCGATGTCGCGACCGCCCTCGAGCACCGCGCCGCGGCCGACGGGGTGGATGCCGCCACCGCCGCGGTCGCCGCCCTGCGGCGCGGGCTGCAGTAGCGGCCCCTGCGCCGGCGGGCTCGCACCGCATCAGTAGCCTGGGAGCATGACCGACCCGGCCAACGCCCTGCCGCTCGACGAGACCTCGCGGGTGGCGCTCGCCGCGCAGGGCCTCGACTACGCCGCGCTCGACACGGGCGGCACCGAGGGCACCGTCGCGGGCAGCCGCGAGGCTGCGGCCCACGAGCGCTGGCTGCAGGCCTACCACCGGGGCTTCCACTTCGAGGGCTTGAGCCCCGAGCAGCTCGGGGAGTACCGGGCGGCTCTCGCCGCCCCGCGCACGGTCGGCGTGTGGGATGCGACGGCGGCGGAGGCGGAGCATCCCATCGCCACGGTCGCGTCATGGCGCTCACCGCTCAGCCTCGGCGAGACCGCCGAGGGGGAGGCCCGCACGCTCGAGGGCTGGGCGATCAGCCTGGTGTCGGTGGCGGCGACCCACCGGCGACGCGGCATCGCGAACGCCCTGCTCGAGGGCGAGCTGCGGGCGGCGCACGCCGCGGGGCTGCCGATGGCGATGCTGACCGTGTCAGAAGCGACGATCTACGGCCGCTGGGGGTTCGGGCCGGCGGCGAGCATCGCCGCCCTGCGCATCGACACCCGCGCGCTGCGGTTCACCGCCCCCCTGCCCTCCGGGCGGGTGCACCGGGTCGGCACGGCGAGCCTGCGACCGCTCGTGCCCGAGCTGGCGCGTCGCGCGGGGCAGCGCCGGGGCGGGGATGTGCCGCAGCGCCCGCTGCACTGGGACCGCCTCCTCGGGCTGTCGACCCGCACGGCCGCGCGCGCGAACGCTCTGCGCGCGGTGCGGTACGACGACGACCGCGGCGAGCCGCAGGGCTTCGCGGTCTACGCGCTCGCCGGCAACCCGAGCGACTTCGCCGACCACACCCTCACGGTCGAGTACCTCTGCGCCGCGACCGATGACGCTCTCGTCGCGCTGTGGCACTACCTCCTCGACCAGGACCTCGTGACGACCGTCGTCGCCCCGATGCGCCCCGTCGACGACCCGGTCGCGTGGATGCTCGCTAACCCCCGCGCGGTGCGCGCGGCCCCGTGCGATCACCTGTGGTTGCGGGTGCTCGATGTGCGGGCGGCTCTCACCGCGCGCCCCTACGCGGTGTCGGGGAGCGCGCTGCTGCGGGTCTCCGATCGTCTCGGCTTCGCCGCGGGCGACTGGATGCTCGAGGTGGATGCCGACGGCGCCGCGAGCGTCACGACCGCGCCCTCGTCGCTCGCAGACCGGCCCGCGCCGGGCATGCCGGTCGTGGCGCTCGATGTCGCGGAGCTCGGCAGCCTCCTGCTGGGCGGCACGAGCGCCGAGACGCTGCGCGTCGCCGGTCGGCTTGCCGAGCGCACGCCCGGCGCGGCCGCGCAGCTCGACACGCTGCTGCGGGTGCCGCGCGCGCCGTTCCTCAGCTACTGGTTCTGACCCCGTGGCGGTGGGGCCGCGGCGCCGCGCCTCCGCGTCGGCGGGCTACGCGGCGAGCCCGCGGCGCTGCAGCAGCGGCTCGATCTCGGCGTCCCGCCCGCGGAACTCGCGGTAGGCCTCGAGCGGGTCGCCCGCGCCGCCGAGCCCGAGCACGTATCGGCGGAACCGGTCGCCGTTGGCCCGGGTCAGCCCGCCGTTCTGCTCGAACCACTGCACGGTGTCGGCGTCGAGCACCTCGCTCCAGATGTAGCTGTAGTAGCCGGCGTCGTAGCCGCCCGAGAAGGTGTGGGCGAAGTACGTCGAGCTGTAGCGGGTGGGCACGGCCGGGTTGTCGAGACCCACGCGCTGCAGTGCGGCGGCTTCGAAGGCGGCGACATCCGTCACGGCGGCGGCCTCGGCGGCGCTCAGCGTGTGCCAGGCCTGGTCGAGCAGCGCCGCGGCGAGGTACTCGCTCGTCGCGAAGCCCTCGCCCCACAGCTGCGCGGCCCGCACGCGCTCGAGCACCTCGGCGGGGATCGGCTCGCCCGTCTCGTGGTGCACGGCGTAGTCGTTCACGATCTCGGGCCAGAGCATCCACATCTCGTTCACCTGGCTGGGGAACTCGACGAAGTCGCGGTACACGTTCGTGCCGGTGAACCGCGGGTAGGTGACGTGCGCGAACAGGCCGTGCAGCGCGTGCCCGAACTCGTGGAAGAACGTGTTGACCTCGTCGAAGGTGAGCAGCGTCGGCTCGCCCGCGGCGGGCTTGGGCACGTTGAGGTTGTTGACGACGACCGTCGGATGCCCGAGCAGCGTGTTCTGCCCGATCAGCTCGTTCATCCACGCGCCGCCGCGCTTGCTGTCGCGGGTGTAGAGGTCGAGCAGGTAGAGCCCGAGGTCGGAGCCATCCTCGTTGCGCACCTCGAACACCCGCACCTCGTCGGTGTAGCCCTGCAGATCCGTTCGCTCGGTGAACGTGATGCCGTACACCTTCGTGGCAGCGGCGAATACTCCGCGCTGCAGTACCCGCTCGGCCTCGAAGTAGGGGCGAAGCTCGCCGAGGTCGACGTCATACTCGGCCTTGCGCACTTTCTCGCTGTAGTGCGCCCAGTCGTGCGCCTCGATGGGGTGGCCGGCGAGGGCTTCGAGCTTCGCCTGCTCGGCGGCGGCGTTGCGCGCGGCCGCCGGGGCGAGGCGTTCGAGCATGGCGGCCACCCGCTCGGGGCTCTGGGCCGTCTGGTCGGCAGTGACGAAGGCGGCGTGGTTGGCGAAGCCGAGCAGCTCGGCCCGCTCGGCGCGCAGGCGCACGAGCTCGAGCAGCACGGGGCGGTTGTCGTGCGCACCGTCGCGCGAGCCGCGAGCGCGCGAGGCTGCCATGATCCGCTCGCGGGTCGCACGGTTCGTGAGGTTCTCGAGCCAGGGGTGACCGGTCGGCAGCACGAGGGTGACGAGGTGTGTGCCCTCCAGGCCCCGGTCGGCGGCGGCCTGCGCGGCAGCGCTGAGCTCGCCCGGGGTGAGGCCGTCGAGCTCGGCCGGGTCGTCGATGACGACGGCCAGGTCGTTGGTGTCGGCGAGCAGGTTCTTCTCGAAGGTGGTCTCGAGGGTCGAGATGCGGGCGTTGAGCTCGCTCAGCCGTGCCTTCTGCACCTCGTCGAGGCCCGCGCCGGCGAGCGTCATCTCGGTGTAGTGACGCTCGACGAGGTAGCGCTGCTCGGGGGTGAGGTCGAGGGTCTCCCGCTGGTCGTGCAGCTGGGCGATGCGCCAGTACAGGGCGCTGTCGAGGCGGATCGCGTCGGTGTGCGCGGCGAGCTTCGGCGCCAGCTCGGCCTCGAGCGCGTTGGTGGCGTCGGTCGAGTTGGCGGAGCACTGGTTGTAGAACACCCGCAGCACCCGCGTGAGCAGCTGGCCGCTCGACTCCAGCGGCACCATGGTGTTCTCGAAGGTCGGCATGTCGCGTCGTCGGGTGATGGCGCTGATCTCGGCGAGCTGCTCGGCCATGCCCTGCTCGATCGCGGGGGCGTAGTGCTCGTCGCGAATATCGGCGAAGGGCGGCAGCTGGTAGGGGAGCGTGCTCGGAGCGAGGAACGGGTTCGACATGCCTCGACCCTAGCGGGAGGAATGCAAAGAGTTCATTGCAGAGAGATATTTGCAAAGCATCTATTGCAAAGAAGTACTTGCAAAGAAATCTTTGCATTGCTATCGTCGTGGACATGGGACACCAGATGGATGAGCTCGAGGGCCGCGCCGCCGACCTCGACGGCCTCAAGGCGCTCGCGCACCCGCTGCGCGTGCAGATCATCGAGGCGCTGTCGACGTACGGCGAGCAGACGGCCAGCGGTCTCGCCGAGCGGCTCGGCGAGTCCAGCGGTGCCACCAGCTACCACCTGCGGCAACTCGAGAAGCACGGCTACGTGCGCGAGGTCGCCGATCGCGGCACCGGCCGCGAGCGGTGGTGGGAGCGCGTACCCGGGCCGATCCAGCTCGGCAGCGCCGAGCTCGACGCCACCGAGGCCGGGCGCGCGGCATCGCGCGTGATCATGCGCGAGTGGCTGCACCACCGCGAGGCCGGGCTGCGCGACGTCATCGAGCGCGGGCAAGACGTCTTGAGCCCCGCGTGGCGCGATGCCATGGCCATCCAATCGGCGAGCGTGCACGTCACCGCCGAGCAGCTCGACGAGCTGAACCACCGCATCGTCGAGCTGATCATCGACTTCGCCCGCGAGCACCGCGGCCAGCGCATCGCCGGCTCGCGGCCCGTGCACCTGCAGTACTACGCGTATCCCGTGCTCGACGGCGTCGAGATCCCGCTCGACGCCGCGACAGCCACCACCCCCGCCACCTCATCCGACTCCCCTTCGAAGGAGGGCTGATCATGACCACGATCACGCTCACCGTGCCCGGCTGCGCACCCCGCGAGTCGAGCCTGCGACGCCTCGCGCTGACCGCCGGCATCGCGCTCGTGCGCTGGGCACACCAGCGGCCGCCGCGGGCGGCGCAGCGCGCCCCGCTCACCCAAGAGCAGCAGGCGCTCCGCGTCGAGACCGAGCGAGCAATTGCCCAGCAAGCACTCAGCCACCGTTACGGAATCACCCAGTAGCGTCGCACCGGGCGCCGTCATCGGCCCCCGGAAACCCAGACCGACACCCCGCGCTCAGCGGCGATGTGCACCGATGCACCACGGATGATCCGAGCATCCGCATCGGGCGGGACGAACGCCCCGCACCTCCCGCCGCTCAGCGCGGGGTGTCGCCATCCTCGGTCACGACCACGCCGTCGTGCGTCACACGGATGACCGTGCCGTCGTCGAGCTCGACGACAGGGCGCCCCTCCAGCCAGGTGAGGGTCCACCGCCACAGACTCGTGTCGCGCCCGAGCAGCTCGCCCTCCACAGCGCGGAGCGCGGCGCGCACCTCCGGGCTCAGGCGGGCCGGCGGCTCTCCGCCGACGCTCCAGCGGGTTCCGAGCTGCATGATCAGACCTCCCACTCGTAGGTGACCCAGCTCGTGCGGGTCGCGAGCCGGTCGTACACGCCCTGAGCGCGGGCGTTGTCGGCGGCCGTGATCCATCGCACCGTGCCGCCGCCGTGGGCGCGGGCGTGGTCGGCGATCGCGCGCAGCAGGGCGGTTCCCGCGCCCGAGCCGCGCACCGCCGGCTCGGTGAACAGGTCGTCGAGATACCAGCCGGGGCCGGCCGTGAAGGTGTCGGGCTGCTCGCGCACGTGCGCGAAACCCACGACCTCGCCGTCGTGCTCGGCGACGAGGCAGACGAGCGGGTGCTCCGCATCCATCAGCCACGCCCAGACGCCCTCGAGCACGGCGTCGTCGAAGGCGGTCTCGTAGAACACGCCGTAGGCCGTGAACAGCTCGCGCCACCGCTCGTGGTCGCGCGCCTCGATCGGGCGCACGACGACGCCGGTGCTGGATGCAGAGCTCATGCCGTCAGTCTGCCGCACCCGTGCCGCCGCGGCCGAGAGCCGCGCCTCACGCCTCGGGCAGCTCGCCGAGCTCGATCTCGACCACGGCGACCTCGTCGGCGGGCGTGAACGACAGCGACGCGATGCGACCCACAGCGGCCAGGTCGGCGGCCGCGTGCTCGAGCAGCGCGGGGCCGGCGATGACGGCGCGGGTGACGGGGGTCTTCTGCGAGGCCTTCGCGTCGGTCTTAGCGCGGCGGATGCCGATGAGAGCCTCCGACACCAGCGGCAGCAGGCCGCCGGGCTGAGCAGGGGTACCGAGCACGAGGCCCAGCTCGGCCACCGTCGGCCACGGCGCGCGGTGCACCGACGCCGTGTCGCCCGTGCCGCCGTGCGTCCAGCTCCAGACCTCCTCGCACGCGAAGGGCAGCACGGGTGCCAGCAGGCGCACGAACACGTCGATCGCGAGCTGCAGCGCCGCGACGGCGCTCGCCTGCCCCTCGGCGCCCTGCGAGCCGTAGGCGCGCTCCTTCACGAGCTCGAGGTAGTCGTCGGTGAAGGTCCAGAAGAACTGCTCGGTGACCTCGAGCGCGCGGGCGTGGTCGTACTCCTCGTACGCGCGGGTCGCGGTGGCGACCACCTCGCTAAGGGTCGCGAGCATGTCGATGTCGAGTGGCTCGGTCACCGCATCCGCGCCCGAGGCGGCCCCGGCGGGGGCCTCGAAGCTGGAGACGAACTTGGCGGCGTTGAGCACCTTGATCGCCAGGCGGCGGCCGATCTTCATCTGCTTCGGGTTCTGCGGGTCGAACGCCGCGTCGGTGCCGAGGCGAGACGAGGCCGCCCAGTAGCGCACCGCGTCGCTGCCGTGCTCGTCGAGCATCGCGGCGGGGGTGACGACGTTGCCCTTCGACTTCGACATCTTCTTGCGGTCGGGGTCGACGATGAAGCCCGAGATGCCGGCGTGCTTCCACGGCACGGTGCCGTGCTCGAGCTCGGCCCGCAGCACGGTCGAGAACAGCCAGGTGCGGATGATGTCCTGCCCCTGGCTGCGCAGGTCGTAGGGGAAGACGAGGCCGAACAGCTCGGGGTCGTCCTCCCACTTGCCGGCGATCTGCGGGGTCAGCGACGAGGTCGCCCACGTGTCCATGATGTCGACCTCGCCGACGAAGCCGTTCGGCTGGCCGCGCTGGGCCTCGTCGAAGCCGGGGGCGGGCATCGACGCGGGGTCGACCGGCAGCATGTCCTCGGTCGGCACGATCGGGTCGCCGGTGGGCTCGCCGTTCTCGTCGAGGCGGTACCAGACGGGAATGGGCACGCCGAAAAAGCGCTGCCGCGAGATCAGCCAGTCGCCGGAGAGGCCGCCGACCCAGTTCTCGTAGCGCACGCGCATGAAGTCGGGGTGGAACTCGACCTCGCGGCCGCGCTCGAGCAGGCGGGCGTTGAGCGCCTCGTCGCGGGCGCCGTTGGCGATGTACCACTGGCGGGTGGTGACGATCTCGAGCGGCTTGTCGCCCTTCTCGAAGAACTTCACCGGGTGGGTGATCGGGCGCGGCTCACCGATGAGGTCGCCCGATTCGCGCAGCAGCTCGACGATGCGCGCCTTGGCGCTGAACACGGTCTTTCCCGCCAGCTCGGCGTACACCGCGGCCGCCTCGCCCTCGATGCCCTGCGGGGGCTCGGCGAGGATGCGGCCGTCCTTGCCGAGGATGGGCCGCATCGGCAGGTCCAGCTCGCGCCACCACACCACGTCGGTCACGTCGCCGAAGGTGCAGACCATGGCGATGCCCGAGCCCTTGTCCTGCTGCGCGAGGTGGTGGGCCACCACGGGCACCTCGACGCCGAACAGCGGCGTGCGCACGGTGGTGCCGAAGAGCGGCTGGTAGCGGGGGTCATCGGGATGCGCCACCAGCGCCACACAGGCGGGGATCAGCTCGGGGCGCGTGGTCTCGATCTCGATCGTTCCCGCGCCGTCCGGGCGGTGGAAGCTCACCCGGTGGAACGCGCCGGGCATCTCCTTGTCCTCCAACTCGGCCTGCGCGACGGCGGTGCGGAACGTGACGTCCCACAGCGTCGGCGCGTCGGCCCGGTAGGCCTCGCCGCGGGCGAGGTTGCGCAGGAAGGCGCGCTGCGCGACCCGCTGCGCCTCATCGCCGATCGTGCGGTAGGTCTGGCTCCAGTCGACGCTGAGGCCGAGCGTGCGCCACAGGTCTTCGAACTGCTTCTCGTCCTCCACCGTCAGGCGCTCGCAGAGCTCGATGAAGTTGCGCCGGCTGATCGGCACCTGATCGGCGGCCTTGTTCGAGCCCGCGTTGTCGCCGCCCTCGAACGGCGGGGTGAAGTCGGGGTCGTACGGCAGGGCCGGGTCGCAGCGCACACCGTAGTAGTTCTGCACCCGGCGCTCGGTGGGCAGACCGTTGTCGTCCCAGCCCATCGGGTAGAAGAGGTTCTTGCCCCGCATGCGCTGGAACCGTGCGGCGAGGTCCATGTGGGTGTAGCTGAAGACGTGGCCGATGTGCAGCGAGCCCGAGGCGGTGGGCGGGGGAGTGTCGATCGCGTAGACCGAGTCGGGGCCGGCATCCAGGGCCGCCTGGCGGTCGAAGCGGTACGTGCCCTGCTCCTCCCAGACGGGCCCCCACTTCGCTTCGAGACCTTCGAGGGCGGGCTTGTCGGGCAGGCTGGGGGTGCTCATGGCAGGTCTCGCTTCGCTATGTGCGGCACCGTGTCAACGGGTGCCTGAGTGTGGGAGGCACCTGCCATCGTACCGGCGCACGGCCGCCATCCCGCCCGGCGCCGCGGTCGACGGATGCTCGCCGCGGGCTACTGGCGCACGACCTCCACGGTCTTGTGGGTGAGGCGTCCCGCCGAATCCTCGAGCGTAACGGTGTAGCGCTGGCTGGCCTCGGAGCACTGGTAGTTGAACGTGTACGTCGCCGTCGTCGGCACCGACTCGAAGGGCTCGGCCTTGGCGTTGTTCGTTCCGATGCCGAACCAGGCGGCGACGGCGTTGGTGCTGCTCCAGCTCCAGGTGATGGCGACCGAGCTCGACGTGTCGGGGCAGGTCGCGCGGTTCGGGCCGCTGAAGGTCGCGAAGCTGGGGCTCTGCGGCGGCGGCGGAGGCGGAGCGGTCGTCGCGCTCGGCGAGGTGCTCGGCTCGGCGCTGGGCTCGTCGCTCGGCTCGGGCGAGGCCGAGTCGGTCGGCTCGGGGGTGGTGCTCTCGGTCGGGGTCGGCGCGGCAACGGGCCCCGCGCTGTCGTCGCGCGCGTTTCCGACGAGCACCACGATCAGAACGATGAGAGCGATGAGGATCGCCGCCGCCACGGCGATGAGCGCGATGAGCAGCCCGCGCTTCTGCTTCTCGGCGGGCGTCTCGTGCACAGCATCGGCGCCATCGGACGACCCGTCGGCGGGCTGCTGGGGAAGTGGTACGGTCTCGGCCTCCACGGGCCTCAGCCTAGAGCGCGCCGCGCCGACTGCCTAGGGGCGGCTACGCGGCGGCACCCGTCGCCTCGGCCGGCGCGTCATCGCGGTCGACGCGGATGCGGATGGCGACGAGCGAGGCCACGAAGGTGATCAGCGACATGCCGGCGAGCACGATCGCGGGGTGCCACCACGCGTTGCCGGTCGCTGCCCCGAGGGCACCGGTCAGGGCGGGCACGAAGCCGGCGACGACGGCGGCGAGCGCGTAGGCGAAGCCGAGCGCCGAGTAGCGGTACCGCTCGTCGAAGAGCTCGGTGAAGATGCCGCCGAGGGCCGCCCAGCTCATCGTCGGCAGGATGCCGCCGATGATCATCATGCCGACGAGGAAGGCGAACGAGGCGTCCTGCAGGAAGTAGTAGATCGGGAACGACACCAGTAGCGTGCCGAGTGCTCCGATGGCCACGACGAGCCCCGAGCCGATGCGCGTCGCCCAGGCACCGAACAGCGGGATGGTCACGAGCTGCAGCAGGCCGCCGATGGTCGTCGCGATGAGCAGCTGGTAGTAGTCGTAGCCGAGCACCGCCGCGCCGTAGTTGATCGTGTACGTGTTCATCAGCGAGTACGAGCCGATGCCGAGCAGGGCCACGCCCACGGCGACGACGATCGTCACCGGCTGGGCGCGCAGCAGGGCGGCCAGCGGGATGCGCGGCGCGCGCCCGGCATCCTTCACCGCCGTGAACACCGGCGTCTCGGTGATCGCCAGCCGGAGGTAGAGCGAGACCGCGAGCAGGGGGATCGCCGTCAGGAACGGCACCCGCCACGCCCACTCGCTGATCTCCTCGCTCGTGAGCGAGAGCGTCAGCCAGAGGAAGGCGACGGCCGAGAGGATCGAGCCGATGGGCGAACCCAGCTGCGGCATCGCGGCGGCGAAGGCGCGCTTGGCGCGGCTCTCGTGCTCGGTCGCGATGAGCACCGCGCCGCCCCACTCGCCGCCGAGCGAGACGCCCTGCAGGATGCGCAGCAGCACGAGCAGGATCGCGCCGATCCAGCCGGCCTGCGCGAAGGTCGGCAGCACGCCGATGAGGCCCGTGGCGACGCCCATCATGGTTATCGTCACGATGAGGGTCGTGCGGCGCCCGATGCGGTCGCCGAGGTGACCGAAGATGATCGCGCCCAGCGGCCGGATCACGAACGCCACACCGATGGTCGCGAGCGCGGCGAGGTTCGCTCCGACCGCCCCGAGCGGCTCGAAGAACAGCGGGCCGGCGAAGAAGGCCGAGAAGTAGGCGAACAGGTAGAAGTCGTACGACTCGAGCGAGGTTCCGACGAGGGAGGCCCAGCGGGCGCGGCGCGCGATGCGCGGGTCGGAGGGGGCGACAGGGGTGGGGGCGAGGTCGGTCACAAGTCCCTCAGCGTACTCCGCGCCCGGTTCATTCCCGGGTGGCGTGCGGCTACCATGGAGGCAACGACAGCGATCCGGCCATCACCGGGGAGTCCTCGGAAGAACGCGCGGCCCGCGGGCCGCGTCACTAGACCCGAGCGGGGCAGGCCCGTCACAGCCGCTGAGAGAGGGGCGAGCATCCCGAGGCGAAGCGGGCGCTCGCAAGCGGGGTGGTACCGCGGTGGCGCGAACGGCGCCGTCGTCCTCGCGGTGAGATGCAGCATCGAGCCAGCGAACCCCGGAGCCACTCATGACCTACCCCCTCCACCGCGACGAGCAGGGCGTCGTCGCCTCCCCGAGCTTCCCGGCCCTCGAGCACGAGGTGCTCGCCCACTGGGCCGCGCACGACACCTTCCGCCGCTCGGTCGCCCAGCGCGAGGGCTGCGACGAGTGGGTGTTCTACGACGGCCCGCCGTTCGCCAACGGTCTGCCGCACTACGGCCACCTGCTCACCGGGTACGCGAAAGACGTCTTCCCGCGGTTCCAGACCATGCGCGGCAAGCAGGTGCACCGCCGCTTCGGCTGGGACACCCACGGCCTGCCGGCCGAGCTCGAAGCGATGAAGCAGCTCGGCATCACCGAGAAGGCCGAGATCGAGCAGATGGGCATCGAGGCCTTCAACGCGAAGGCGCGCGAGAGCGTGCTGGTCTACACGAAGGAGTGGGAGGACTACGTCACCCGCCAGGCCCGCTGGGTCGACTTCGAGAACGACTACAAGACGCTCGACATCACGTTCATGGAGAGCGTGCTGTGGGCCTTCAAGACCCTGCACGACAAGGGCCTCGCCTACGAGGGCTACCGGGTGCTGCCGTACTGCTGGCGCGACGAGACGCCGCTGTCGAACCACGAGCTGCGCATGGACGACGACGTCTACAAGATGCGGCAGGACCAGTCGGTGACCGTCACGTTCCCGCTCGTCGGCGAGCGGGCCGAGGCGCTGGGCCTCGCGGGCGTCGAGGCCCTCGCGTGGACGACGACGCCCTGGACCCTCCCGACCAACGCGGCGCTCGCCGTCGGCCCCGCGATCGACTACGCGGTCATCCCGCACGGTTCGGGTGACGGTGCGGCGGCAGGCACGGATGCGCGCACCTTCCTCCTCGCCGCCGACACGATCCCGGCCTACGCGAAAGAGCTCGGCTACCCCGACGCGGCGGCCGCCCGCGCCGCCGTCACCCGCACCCTGACCGGTGCCGAGCTCGCCGGCGTGCGCTACGCGCGCCTCTGGGACTGGTACGCCGAGGCCTACGGCCCCGGGGCCTTCCAGATTCTCGTCGCCGAGTACGTCGCCACGGGCGAGGGCACCGGCATCGTGCACCAAGCGCCCGCGTACGGTGAAGACGACCAGCTCGCGTGCGCCGCGGCGGGCATCCCGATCGTCATCTCGGTCGACGACGGCGGTCGGTTCCTGCCGGCCGTCGAGCCTGTGGCCGGCCTGCAGGTCTTCGAGGCGAACAAGTCCCTCACCGCCCTGCTGCGCGAGGCCGGGCGCCTGCTGCAGGTGCGCAGCTACGAGCACAGCTACCCGCACTGCTGGCGCTGCCGCAACCCGCTCATCTACAAGGCGGTCTCGAGCTGGTTCGTGCGCGTCACCGAGATCCGCGACCGCATGCTCGAGCTCAACGAGCAGATCACCTGGGTGCCCGAGAACGTCAAGCACGGCCAGTTCGGCAAGTGGCTCGAGGGCGCGCGCGACTGGTCGATCAGCCGCAACCGGTACTGGGGCAGCCCGATTCCGGTGTGGAAGAGCGACGACCCGACCTACCCGCGCGTCGACGTCTACGGCTCACTCGCCGAGCTCGAGGCCGATTTCGGCACCCTGCCGCGCAATGGCGCGGGCGAGGTCGACCTGCACCGGCCGTTCATCGACAGCCTGACTCGTCCGAACCCCGACGACCCGACCGGCCGCTCGACGATGCGGCGCATCGAAGACGTCTTCGACGTCTGGTTCGACTCGGGCTCGATGCCGTTCGCGCAGGTGCACTACCCGTTCGAGAACGCCGACTGGTTCGACTCGCACAACCCCGCCGACTTCATCGTCGAGTACATCGGGCAGACGCGCGGCTGGTTCTATACGATGCACATCCTCGCCACGGCGCTGTTCGACCGCCCCGGATTCTCGAACGTCATCAGCCACGGCATCGTGCTCGGCAACGACGGCCAGAAGATGTCGAAGAGCCTGCGCAACTACCCCGACGTGGGCGAGGTGTTCGAGCGCGACGGCGCCGACGCGATGCGCTGGTTCCTGATGTCGAGCTCGGTGATCCGCGGCGGCAATCTCGTCGTCACCGAGGAGGGCATCCGCGCGGGCGTGCGCGAGTTCCTGCTGCCGCTGTGGAGCACGTACTACTTCTTCACGCTCTACGCCAACGCCGGCACGCTCGGCGCCGCGCAGCGTCGCACCGACTCGGCCAACGTGCTCGACCGCTACCTGCTGGCGAAGACGCGCGACCTGGTCGTCGAGGTGACGACCCAGCTCGACGCGCTCGACGCGCCGATGGCGGCGGCCGCCCTGCGCGACTTCGCCGACGTGCTCACCAACTGGTACGTGCGCCGCTCTCGCGACCGCTTCTGGGCGGGCGATGATCGGGATGCTCACGACACGCTCTTCACGGTGCTCGAGACGCTCGCCCGCCTTGCCGCACCGTTGGCGCCCCTCGTCACCGAGGAGGTCTGGCGCGGGCTCACCGGCGGCGAGAGCGTGCACCTGGCCGACTGGCCCGAGGCCGAGGAGTTCCCGGCCGACGACACGCTCGTTGCGGCCATGGACCGCGTGCGGCAGCTCGCGAGCGCGGGCCTCGCGCTGCGCAAGGCGCAGGGACTGCGCGTGCGCCTGCCCCTGCAGACCCTCACCGTCGTTACCCCTGACGCGCAGGCGCTCGCGCCGTTCGCCGACATCGTGCGCGACGAGCTCAACGTCAAGGCGGTCGAGCTCGTCGAGTTCGACGACAGCCTCGTCGCCGAGTACGGCATCGCTCGCCGGCTCGCCGTCAACGCGCGCGCCGCGGGCCCGCGCATCGGCAAGCAGGTGCAGCAGGTGATCGCCGCGGCGAAGGCCGGCGACTGGACGCTCGACGGTGACGCGGTTGTGGTGGGCGGCGTCGCGCTCGAGCCGGGGGAGTTCACGCTCGAGCTCGAGCTCGACGACCCGGCCGCCGCGGTCTCCTTCCTGCCGGGCAGCGGCTTCGTGCTGCTCGACACCCGCGTGACGCCCGAGCTCGAGGCCGAGGGGCTCGCACGGGACGTGATCCGCGCCGTGCAGCAGGCCCGCAAGGATGCGGAGCTCGACGTGAGCGACCGCATCGCCCTGACCCTCGGGGTCGATGACGCCGCCGCCCGCGCCGCGATCGAGGCGCACCGCGACCTCATCGCGGGGGAGACGCTCGCGACCGCGCTCCACCTGGCACCGCTCGGCGCGGGTGATTCCACGCCCGTCGGCGAGGGAGCGGCCGTGACCGTGGAGGTGAGCCGCGCATGAACCCCCGCGACGACGCGCACGACGCGCAACGGGCGGCCGACCGCGCTGCCGCCCAGGCCGTGCACGACGAGCTGTTCGCCCGGTCGGGCGAAGCCGTGCCGCAGCCGCGGCTCGAGCCGACCCGCCGCCTGGTCGAGCTGCTCGGCGACCCGCAGCGCAGCTTCGCGATGATCCACCTCACCGGCACGAACGGCAAGACCTCGACCGCGCGGCTCGTGGAGAGCATCCTGCGGGCCTACGGCCTGCGCACCGGACTGCTCACGAGCCCGCACCTCATGCTCGTCAACGAGCGCATCGTCATCGATGGCGAGCCCATCGCCGACCGCGCGCTCGCCGACAACTGGGCCGACATCGCGCCGTACCTGCTGATGGTCGACGCCGAGCTCGCGGCCAGCGGTGAGCCGCCGCTCAGCACCTTCGAGGCGCTCACCGCACTGGCCTACGCCAGTTTCGCCGACGCTCCGGTCGACGTGGCGGTCGTCGAGGTCGGGATGGGCGGCGAGTGGGACTCGACCAACGTCGCCGACGGCGATGTCGCCGTGTTCACCCCGATCGACCTCGACCACCAGCGGTTCCTCGGCGCGACGATCGCCGACATCGCTCGCACCAAGGCCGGCATCGTCAAGCCCGCCGCGACCGTCGTCACCGCGCTGCAGGCGACCGAGGCGATGGACGAGCTGGCGAGCGCGGCCGAGCACAACGAGGCCGAGGTGGTTGCAGAGGGGGTGGGCTTCGCCCTGCTGGATGCCCGCCTCGCGGTCGGCGGACAGGTCATCGACGTGCGCGGGCGGGCCGGGGAGTACCGCGATCTCTTCCTGCCCCTCTACGGCGAGCACCAGGCGCACAACGCCGCGGTCGCCATCGCGGCCGTCGAGTCGTTCCTCGGCGACGGCGAGCAGCGGCTCGCCGACGACGTCGTCGCGGAGGGCCTCGCGACCGTCACGAGCCCGGGGCGGCTGCAGCTCATCGGCATCGAGCCGAGCGTGCTCGTCGACGCGGCGCACAACCCGCACGGCGCGCAGGCGCTCGCGCGCGCCCTGCTCGGCTCGTTCGCCTTCGACTCGATCACCGCGATCGTCGGAGTGCTCGCCGACAAGGACGAGCGCGGCATCATCGAGGCGCTCGATCCTGTCGTGGATCGCTTCATCGTCAGCCGCTCCGACTCGGCGCGCGCCATCGAGGCCTCGACCCTCGCCGAGACGGTTGATGCCATCGCCGGCCCCGACCGGGTGCGCATCGAGCCCGACCTCGCGGTCGCGATCGCGGAGGCGCGCGAGGCCGCGGGCCCGAACGACGCGATCCTCATCACCGGCTCGATCACGCTGGTCGGTCAGGCGATGCTCATCGCCCGCGAGCAGAATTGGATGCTGTGACCGACACCGCTGCCCCCCACTCCGACGACGCCGAGCCCAGCGGCCCCGCGCGGCGCCCGAAGCGCGAGCGCGGCGCGCGCGAGTCGCTGCTGCAGGTGACCATCGTCATGGAGGTGCTCGCCGTGCTGTTCGGCGCGCTCGCCATCAACGGGCTCGCCGTGCTGCCGCCCGCCGCCGTCTTCGGCGGCGCGGCCGGGCTCGTCGTGCTGCTCCTCGTGGCCTACCGCGTGGTGCGGTACGGATGGGGCGTCTGGTTCGGCAGCGCGCTGCAGGTGGTGCTGCTCGCGACCGGCGTCATCGAGGTGCTCGCCGCCGTCACCGCGGCCGTGTTCGTGGGATTCTGGATCTACGGCGTCGTCAAGGGCGGCCAGCTCGACGCCGCCAAGCGCGCCGCAACCGAAGGAGCATCGTGACCACCACCGTCGAAGAGACCCTCGTGCTGATCAAGCCCGACGGGGTCGCCCGCAACCTGACCGGCGAGATCCTGCGCCGCATCGAGGCGAAGGGCTACCAGCTCGTCGACCTGCGCATGGTGCAGCCCGACCGCGACCTCCTGGCCGCGCACTACGCCGAGCACGAGGGCAAGCCGTTCTACGAACCGCTCATCGAGTTCATGGAGTCGGGCCCCGTCGTCGCCGTCCGTGTTGCCGGCAACCGCGTCATCGAAGGCTTCCGCTCGCTGGCTGGCACCACCGACCCGACGACGGCCGCGCCCGGCACGATCCGCGGCGACCTCGGCCGCGACTGGGGGCTGCGCGTGCAGCAGAACCTCGTGCACGGCTCCGACTCGCCCGAGACGGCCGCGCGCGAGCTCGCACTCTGGTTCGCTTGAGCGTGTCGACGCGGCCCCGCTCGGCGTCGATCAGCCGAGCAGCAGGCTGATCAGGGTCGGGAACTGCACGAGGATCGCCGTGGCGATCGCCACGAGGTTCGCGAGCACGATGACCCACGTGAACGGCCACACGGCGGCCGCCAGACCGCGCACGCGCGGACTCGCGGTGAGCATCCCGTGCTTCAGGCACCACAGCAGAAGCCACCAGAACATCGGGATCACCACGAGCCAGACGAGCATGCACCACGGGCAGAGCGCACCGATCTCGTAGACGGCCTGCTGAAACAGCCAGTGCACGAACAGGTAGGCGCCGAACACGCCCGTCACGAACGCCCACCAGAACCAGCGGTCGAAACGCGCCCCGGCGAGAAGCGCGACACCGACCGCGATCGGCGCGACGAGACCGGCCACTCCGAGCAGCGGGTTCGGGAAGCCCAGCAGCGATGCCTGCCACGACTCCATGACGTTGCCGCACGAGATCAGCGGGTTGATGTCGCAGTTGAGGGTGTACTCCGGGTCGAGCAGGAGGCGCACACGCTCGGTGATCAGCTCCATCGCGCCCCACCACCCGATCGCCCCGGTGACGATGAGGAAGATGCCGAGCCCGAGCGGTCGACGTCGGGAGGTCTCGACGGGTTCGATCGGCGCGGGGGCGGTCTCAGCGGAGGTCACCCTTCGATTATCGGGGGCGGGCGCGGCGCGCACCCCGGTCGAAGGTCCCGACTGCGCGACCCGCGTGCGATAATGAGGGGCAGTCGTCGCCAGCCGCGCTCGCGATGACGAACAGAAGAGCTTCCTGGGCATCACCAGACCAGTACCGCGGCACCGATTGCCGCGACCGCGGGGAATAGCCAGTTTCCCCAGCCGCACCGCTGTGAGAGAGCGCGTGGGGCGGCGGGGCCCGGCCGTGAGAGGGCCGCCACCGCCAGAGCCGCCAGGCGCAGCACTCGAGACCGGGGGCGCCGCGAGGCACAACAGAAGATTTCGGCGGGGCCTCGGCCCCACCCAGAGGTTTCCGTCCGGGCGCGGCCCGCACGGCTGAGGAGTGCACCAGCGATGGTGAATGACGAGAACGACACCGCCCGTTCCGAGTCGGCGACGACCGAGAAGACCACGAAGAAGCGCACCCGGCTGTTCGGCGGTCTGGCGCCGAAGAAGGCCACCGAGCACGCCGCGAAGGCCGAGACGGGCTTCGACGAGGGTCACCTCGCCGAGCCCGACACCGCCGAGCCGGCCCTCCTCGCGGCGGCGGATGCGGAGGCCGAGCCCGCTGCGGTCGACGTCGCGACGGCGCCCGTGGATGAGCCCGCGCCTGCGCAGGAGCCCGCGCCCGCCGCCGCCCCTGTCTTCCCCGAGCTCAAGCCCGAGTCGACGACCTCGCTGCTGTTCTTCGCCCCGCCGGTGACGGCATTGCCGGCGCGACTCGGTGATGACGACCTCGAGGTCGACGACGACGCCCCCACCTCGACACGCCGCCGGTCGCGCTCGCGGCGCGGCCGCGGGGGAGCATCCGGCGATGGCGACGGCGCGCCCGTCGAGAACGCGTCCGGCGACGCCGGACGTTCTCGCGGGCGCCGCGCTCCCGAGCCGATCACCGAGCCGCAGCGCATCAAGGGCTCCACGCGGCTCGAGGCCAAGAAGCAGCGCCGCCGCGACGGTCGCGATGCGGGCCGCCGCCGGCCGGTGGTCACCGAGGCCGAGTTTCTCGCCCGCCGCGAGAGCGTCGACCGGGTCATGGTCGTGCGCTCGAAGGACGGCCGCATCCAGATCGGCGTGCTGGAGGACGGCGTGCTCGTCGAGCACTATGTCGCCCGGTCGAGCGAGTCGAGCCTCATCGGCAACGTGTACCTCGGCAAGGTGCAGAACGTGCTGCCGAGCATGGAGGCGGCGTTCGTCGACATCGGCCGCGGCCGCAACGCCGTGCTGTACTCGGGGGAGGTCGACTGGGATTCGGCCGCGCTCGACAGCGACGGCAAGAGCCAGCCGCGGCGCATCGAGCTGGCCCTGAAGCCGGGCGACAAGGTGCTCGTGCAGGTCACGAAAGACCCGATCGGCCACAAGGGTGCTCGCCTGACCAGCCAGGTCAGTCTGCCTGGCCGCTACCTCGTCTACGTGCCCAACGGCTCGATGAGCGGCATCAGCCGCAAGCTGCCCGACACCGAGCGCGCGCGCCTCAAGAAGATCCTCAAGGAGGTGCTGCCCGAGAACGTCGGCGTCATCGTGCGCACGGCCGCAGAGGGTGCCACGGAGGAGCAGCTGACGCTCGACGTGCAGCGCCTCACGAGCCAGTGGGCGCACATCGCCGAGCAGGTCGAGAAGGCGCAGGCGCCTGCCCTGCTGCACAGCGAGCCCGACCTGCTCATCAAGATCATCCGCGACGTCTTCAACGAGGACTTCCGCTCGATCGTCATCAGCGGCGCCGACGCGCAGCAGACCATCGAGGCCTACCTGCGCGGCGTCGCGCCCGACCTGCTCGACCGCGTGCAGAAGCACGAGGGCGACCACGACCCCTTCGACGAGTTCCGCATCAGCGAGCAGATCGAGAAGGCCCTCGACCGCAAGGTCTGGCTGCCCTCGGGCGGGTCGCTGATCATCGACCGCACCGAGGCCATGACCGTGGTCGACGTGAACACGGGCAAGTTCGTCGGTTCGGGCGGCAACCTCGAGGAGACGGTCACCAAGAACAACCTCGAGGCCGCGGAGGAGATCGTGCGCCAGCTGCGGTTGCGCGACATCGGCGGCATCATCGTGGTCGATTTCATCGACATGGTGCTCGAGTCGAACCGCGACCTCGTGCTGCGTCGGCTCGTCGAGTGCCTCAGCCGCGACCGCACGAAGCACCAGGTGGCCGAGGTCACCAGCCTCGGACTCGTGCAGATGACGCGCAAGCGCCTCGGTCTGGGGCTCCTCGAGACCTTCAGCGAGACCTGCGAGGTCTGCGCCGGCCGCGGACTCATCGTGCACCACGAGCCGGTGGCGAAGCACCGGCCGTCGTCCGACTCCGGGTCGTCGAACGGCGGCGCCGGGCGGCGGCGCGGCGGCAACGGCGGTGCCGGCGGGTCGGGTTCGAGCTCGGGTCGGGGCGGCGCGAAAGCCGGCACCACCACCGCGGCCCACGCGATCACCGACGACGTCAGTCGCGCCGTCGCGGCGATCGCCGCGAAGACCGTCAATCACGAGTCGACGGCGACCGGGGCCATCACCCTCCCGGTGACGGATGCCGCGGCCGCCGCCGCGGACACCGCGAGCACCGTGCCGACCACGGTCGAGATCCTCGACATCCCGGTCGAGGCGAAGCCCGCGCGGCAGCGGGCCGCGATCGATCCCTCGTCGGCCGATGAGCTGCTCGGGGCCGTGCTCGAGGCGCTGCCCGAGCCGCCGGCTCCCGGCACCCGCAAGCGCCGCTCGCGCCGCGCGACGAGCGGCACGATCTCGACCCAGACGCCGACCGACTAGGCAGGGCGTCCGGGCCGCGCATAGGCCCGCCGCCTAGACTGGAATCCGTGAGTCAGACGCCGACCGATACGTTCGCGCGCCCCGACGACCATTCTGCGCACGGCCACGACGGCCACGCGCACGACGGTCCGCGTCGCGCGCGGGCCGTGCACGTCGTCTGGCTGGTGGGTGCCATCGGGGTGTTCGTCGGCATCGTCGCGGTGCGCGAGTGGACGGCGCAGAACCTCGAGGCGGGCATCCCGGATGCCCTGCAGGACCTTCTGACCCTGTCGACGAGCGTCCTCGTCGAGTCGCTGCCGTTCATCGTGCTCGGCATCGCGCTGTCGATCCTCGTTCAGGTGTGGATTCCCGAGCACTGGCTGCTGCGCATCCTGCCGCGCAACCCCTGGGGGCGGCGTGCGGTCATCTCGCTGTTCGGCATGTTCCTGCCGGTCTGCGAGTGCGGCAACGTGCCGCTCGCGCGCGGGCTCGTGCGCCGCGGGTTCACCGTGCCCGAGTCGATGGTGTTCCTCATCGCCGCGCCCATCCTCAACCCCGTCACGATCATCACGACGCACCAGGCCTTCGGCTTCGACGACGGCATCCTCGTCGCGCGCCTGCTCGGCGGCTTCGCCATCGCGAACATCCTGGGGTGGCTGTTCAGCAAGCACCCCGAGCCCATGAGCCTGCTGAGCGGCCGCTTCGCCGGGCAGTGCCGGCTCGACGACGGGCACGGCCACTCCCGCACCCGGCGCGAGGCGACGCTCGACCTCTTCGTGCGCGAGTCGAGCATCCTGATGCCGGCCCTCGTGATCGGCGCGCTCGCGGCGGGAGCGATCCAGGTGGTCGTGCCCCGCGACGTGCTCGTGGCCCTCGGCAGCGACCCGCTGTTCAGCGTGCTGGTCATGATGCTGCTCGCGTTCATCATCTCGGTGTGCGCGAACGTCGACGCGTTCTTCATCCTCCCGTTCGCGTCGACCTTCCTTCCCGGGTCGATCGTCGCCTTCCTGGTGTTCGGCCCGATCGTCGACATCAAGATGCTCGCCCTCATGCGCACCACGTACTCGACCCGCACGCTCGTGCAGCTGACGACCATCGTGGCGCTGCTGAGCCTGACCCTCGGACTGGTGGTGAACTACCTTGCCTGAGACCTCCGCCCGCGCGCCCCTGTGGCGCGCCGTGCAGCGCTGGCGCGGTGTCGCGATCATCGGCACCATGGCCGCGGTCACGTTGTGGCTGGCCTACAGCGGTCAGCTCGTGCTCTACATCCACCCGCGGTACATTGTGTTCACGGTCATCATGGCCGGCATCGCGGTCGTGCTCTCGCTGCTGGCCGTCGCCGGCCGTCGCGATCATGACGATGAGCATGGTGCCCCCCCGCCCCGACGCGAACGGATGCTCGCTCTCACCGCTGCGGGCATCGCCGGCGCCTTCACGCTCGGCATGGTCGTGCTGCCCCCCGCCACGCTGAGCACCGCCACCGCGCAGCAGCGCGAGGTCAACGCGACCGCGAGCGACGATGCCGAAGCGCTCGCCACCGCGACGACTGCCGACGCCGAGACCGTCGCCGCCTTCACCGTGCGCGAGTGGTCGGCGATCCTCCGTCAGACGAGCGACCTGGCCTTCTACGCCGACCGCCCTGCCACCGCGCTGCTCGGGTTCGTCGTGCCCGACGACGACGACCCCGACAACCTGTTCTACGTCTCGCGGTTCTCGGTGACCTGCTGCGCCGTGGATGCGCAGCCGCTCGGCGTGCCCGTCTACCTGCCCGGCTGGTCGGCGCAGTACCCTGTCGACACCTGGGTCGAGATCTCGGGCTCGTTCGCGAGCAACCCCTCACCTGCGAGCACCGAGCCGGTCGTGCTCATCCCCGACACGGTCGAGGTGGTGGAGCAGCCGCGTGAGCCCTACCTCTTCTGAGTCGGCCGCGCACGGCCGCGTCGCGGCCGCCTCCCAGCGCCTGCGCCTGCAGCGGGAGCGGCGGCGCTTCGACCGTGCGTTCTGGGTGCTCGTCGCCGCGCTCGGCGCGGCATCCGCCGTCTTCCTCCTCCTCGGAGTGCTGCAGGGCCCCAAGCTGAGCTCGGCCATCGTCGACCCGCAGCGGGTCGTCGAGCAGCCCGGCCAGCAGCTGCGGCTGTTCGCCAATCAGCCGCTCGCCGAGGTGACGGCCGAGCAGGTCACCGTCACGCCGACCGCCGCCGTGACCACAAGCGTGCAGGACGATGTGCTCATCGTGCAGTTCGAGCAGCCGCTGCGGGCCGGCACCGAGTACACCGTCGAGGTGCGCGAGGTCGGCGCGCTCAGCCGCGATGCCACGAGCACGCTCCGTCATCGCTTCACCACGGCCGGGGCCAGCCTGCTCTACCTCGACCGCGGCGAGACCGTCGACGAGGTGCTGCGGGCGGCGGTGGACGGCACCGGTCGCGGCGAGGTCGTGCACACGGCGGAGGGCATCCAGCACGTCGCGCCGGTGGAGGGCTTGCTCGTCGTCGCGCGCGACGCGCCCGGGGCGACGAGCGTGCTCGAGGCGGTGGCCCCGGATGGCACCGTGCGGTCGCTCGCGCTGCCCGACGGCGCCCGCATCGAGAGGCTCGTGCCGCCGCCGTTCGGAACCCTTCTCGCGATGATCCTGCTCGTTCCCGACCCCGCCGCCGAGGGGGCCCTCGTCGAGGTGCTCGCCACCATCGACCTGGCCGGCGGCACGGCCGTCGACGTCGTCGCGGGACTGGACGGCGCACCGGTGCGCGCGGTCGCCGCCGAGTTCCTGCCGGATGCCCGCACCCTCATCGTGCACGCCTTCGACCTCACCCTCCTGCGCGTCGAGCTCGCGGAGCCGCCGCGCGCGCTGCCGGTCGGGCAGGTTCCGACGATGTACGGGCTCTCGACCGACGGCACTCGCGTGACGGGCTCCGACAGCTTCGGAGGCGTCGTGATCGACCTCGCCAGCGGGGTGGAGGAGCGACTGGACCCCTCGCCGGTCGACGGGGCATTCGCGTTCGGCGGCGAGTCGCGCCTCACGCGCGGTGCGCTGCGGGTGCAGAAGGTCGCGGTTCCCGACGAGTCGGGGGGCTCGGTGGTGTCGTTGCTCATCGCCGACGAGGGGGCCGGTGAATCGCGCGTGCTCTTCCGCACCGTTGATGATCGCGGCAGCATCGGCGACTTCGTGCTGTCGGCCAACGACCAGTACGTCGCGGTCGAGGTGACACCCTCGGTCGCGGATGCTCAGGCCGACGGCCGCCCGGTGAACGGGCGACCGACGAGTGTGACGACGGTGATCATCGACATCGCCACGGGGGCGGTGGTGCGCACGCTCGAGGGCTTCTCGCCGCGCTTCTAGACCGGCAGCGGCTCGTCGGGCAGGCTCGGCGCGACCGACGGCGGCAACCCGCGCTTGGTGCGCTGCGACACCCGCAGCCCGGCGGCGCTCAAGCGCTCGACGAGCTCTCGACCGGTCACCGGAACCGCCCCCTGCGCGATCAGCGCCTCGCGACGCTCCTCGGGGTAGTCGTAGTGGTCGTGATCGAACCCGCGCGGCGGGATGCCCGCTGCCGCCGCGAAGGCGTGCAGCTCGTCGAGCGATGCATCGCTCACGAGATGCCCCCACAGGCGCCCGTGCGCCGGCCAGATGGGCTCATCGATCAGCACGGTCACGCTCGCGATTGTAGGCGGAGCGGCGGGCGCGGCCGGTCGGGGGCGCGTTTGACCCTGGCTCTCCGCGTCGGCTATTCTTGACCGTTGGTGCGCGCTGGGCAGTGCCCGCGCCGACACCCTCCGGATGTCTCCCCGCGGCAGGCGATGCGGTGCGAGGAGTTGTTGTCGCGGATCCGCATCGAGCGGATTCCTATCAAACAGAGCAAAGGTGAAACGTGGTCTACGCAGTTGTGCGCGCCGGTGGGCGGCAGGAGAAGGTCGAGGTCGGCACGGTCGTCGTCCTCGATCGCGTCAAGGCGGGCGAGGATGGCACCATCCAGCTCACGCCGGTGCTGCTCGTCGACGGTGACACGGTCACCACCGACGCCAAGAAGCTGGCCAAGGTCACCGTGACCGCCGAGGTGCTCGGCGATCTGCGCGGCCCGAAGGTCGTCATCCAGAAGTTCAAGAACAAGACCGGGTACAAGAAGCGCCAGGGTTTTCGCGCTGACCTGACCCGCGTCAAGATCACCGGCATCAAGTAAGGAGTCGCGAACATGGCACACAAGAAGGGCGCATCGTCCACGCGCAACGGTCGCGACTCGAACCCCCAGTACCTGGGCGTGAAGCGCTTCGGCGGCCAGGTCGTCAAGGCCGGCGAGATCCTCGTGCGCCAGCGCGGCACGCACTTCCACCCCGGCGCCAACGTCGGTCGGGGCGGCGACGACACCCTGTTCGCGCTCGCCTCGGGCGCGGTGGAGTTCGGCCAGAAGGGCGGCCGCAAGGTCGTCAACGTCGTCAGCGCCTAGCGCTCGACAACCAGACTCACGCGAGGGGGCGGGCTTCGGCCCGCCCCCTCGTCGTTCCACCGCACGATTCCGACAGCACCGATCACGAGGGGGATGCTCATGGCCGCGTTCGTCGACCGCGTCACCCTGCACCTGCGCGCCGGAAACGGCGGGCACGGCTGCGTGTCGGTGCGCCGCGAGAAGTTCAAGCCGCTCGCCGGCCCCGACGGCGGCAACGGCGGTGACGGCGGCGACATCGTGCTCGTCGCCTCGGCGCAGGAGACCACGCTGCTGCCGTACCACCGTCGCCCGCACCGCTCGAGCGACAACGGCGGGCCGGGCATGGGCGACAACCGGGCCGGGTTCACCGGCACCGACCTCGAGCTGCCCGTGCCGGTGGGCACGGTCGTGCGGGATGCCGACGGCACCGAGCTCGCCGATCTGACCGAGCCGGGCATGCGCATCGTCGTCGCACCCGGCGGCCAGGGCGGGCTCGGCAACGCGGCCCTCGCCACCACCAAGCGCAAGGCGCCCGGCTTCGCCCTGCTGGGCACTCCCGGCTGGGAGGGCGACATCGTGCTCGAGCTCAAGACGGTGGCCGACGTCGCCCTCGTCGGCTACCCGAGCGCCGGCAAGTCGAGCCTCATCGCCGCGATCTCGGCGGCCAAGCCGAAGATCGCCGACTACCCGTTCACGACCCTGCACCCCAATCTCGGCGTCGTCGAGTCGGGCGAGTCGCGGTTCACCGTCGCCGACGTTCCGGGGCTCATCGAGGGCGCGAGCGAGGGCAAGGGCCTGGGGCTCGAGTTCCTCCGGCACGTCGAGCGCTGCAGCGCCCTGCTGCACGTGCTCGACTGCGCCACGCTCGAGCCGGGGCGCGACCCGATCAGCGACCTCGACGTCATCCTCGGCGAGCTCGCGGCCTACCCGGTGCCCGAGGGGCAGCTGCCCCTGCTCGAGCGCCCCCAGCTCATCGCCCTCAACAAGGTCGATGTGCCCGAGGCGCGCGACCTCGCGGCCCTCGTGCGCCCCGAGCTCGAGTCGCGCGGGTACCGCGTCTTCGAGATCAGCGCGGTGAGTCGCGAGGGGCTGCGCCCCCTGACCTTCGCGCTGGCCGAGCTGGTCGAGGCAGATCGCGCCGCGAAGGCCGCCGAGGCGGTCGTGCGCGAGCGCATCGTGCTGCGCCCGAAGCCGGTCGACGAGCAGCCGTTCCGGGTCGTCGTCGAGGGAGGCAGCGACGGGCCCCTCTACCGCATCCTCGGGGCGAAGCCCGAGCGCTGGGTGCACCAGACCGACTTCCGCAACGACGAGGCCGTGGGCTATCTCGCCGACCGGCTCGCCAAGCTCGGCGTCGAGGACGCCCTCTTCTCCGCGGGTGCCGTGGCCGGCGCGACCGTCGTGATCGGCGCGGGCGACGGCGTGGTGTTCGACTGGGAGCCGACCCTCACGAGCGCGGCCGAGCTGCTGACGGCTCCGCGCGGCACCGATCCGCGCCTGGATGCGAGCTCGCGACCGTCGACGGCGCAGCGCCGCCAGAGCTACCACGAGCGCATGGATGCCAAGGCCGCCGCGCGCGCCGAGCTCGAGGCCGAGCGGCTCGCCGAGCGGGATGCGCGCGGCTGGATGGACGACGAGACCGCCGAGGGCGGTCGGGGGCACGCCGAGGAGGGCGATGACTGAGGGCACGCGCACCGCCGTGACAGCGGCGAAGCGCATCGTGGTGAAGGTCGGCTCCTCGTCGATCAGCGGCCCGAACGCGGGGCAGATCGGCCCGCTCGTCGACGCGCTCGCGGCGGTGCACGCACGCGGCAAGGAGGTGGTGCTGGTGTCGTCCGGGGCCATCGCCACGGGCATCCCGTACCTGAACCTCGATGCGCGCCCGACCGATCTGGCGACCCAGCAGGCGGCCGCGGCCGTCGGGCAGAACGTGCTGATCCATCGCTACCAGGAGAGCCTCGATCGCTACGGCATCGTCGCCGGCCAGGTGCTGCTGACCGCGGGAGACCTCGAGCACGCCACGCCGCGCAGCAACGCCCAGCGCGCCATGGAGCGCCTGCTCGGCCTGCGAATTCTCATCATCGTCAATGAGAACGACACGGTCGCGACCCAGGAGATCCGGTTCGGCGATAACGACCGGCTCGCCGGGCTCGTCAGCGAGCTCATCGGCGCCGACCTGCTGGTGCTGCTGAGCGACGTCGACGCCCTCTACACGAAGCCCCCGCACGAGCCCGGCGCCGAGCGCATCGCGATCGTGCCGCACGACGACGACCTCTCGCGGGTCGAGATCGGCTCGATCGGCGCCGCCGGCGTGGGAACCGGGGGAGCGAGCACCAAGATCGCCGCCGCCAAGCTCGCTGTCGCGCAGGGCGTGCCTGTCGTGCTGACCTCCACTGACCGGGTCGCGCAGGCCCTCGCCGGGGAGCCGGTCGGAACCTGGTTCGAGGCGGCCCCCGTAGACTGAGGGCATGTCGTCGACCGTCACCGACACCCTCCCGAGCGCGCAGCCCGAGACCCTCATCGCCGCCGAGCTGATGGCGGCGAAGGAGGCGTCCCGCGCGCTCGCGACCCTCACCACGAGCAGCAAGAACGCGGCACTGGAGACGATCGCCGCGGCGATCGAGCAGGCGGTGCCCGCGATCATCGCGGCCAACGCCGACGATCTCGAGCGCGGTCGCGCCACCGGGCTCTCGGTCGGCCTGCTCGATCGGCTGCGGCTCGATGAGCCCCGCATCCGCGCCCTGGCCTCCGCCGTGCGCGACGTCATCGCCCTGCCCGATCCGGTCGGAACCGTCGTGCGCGGGTCACGGCTGCCGAACGGCCTGCAGCTGAGCCAGGTGCGCGTTCCGTTCGGTGTGGTGGGTGCGATCTACGAGGCGCGCCCGAACGTCACGGTCGACATCGCCGCGCTCGCGCTCAAGAGCGGCAACGCAGTGCTGCTGCGCGGCGGCAGCGCCGCCGAGAGCAGCAACCGCGTGCTCGTGTCGACGATCCAGACGGCGATCGCGAGCGCGGGCCTGCCCGCCGACGCGGTGCAGACGGTCGACCCGCACGGACGAGCCGGCGCGACGGCCCTCATGCGGGCGCGGGGCTTCGTCGACGTGCTCATCCCGCGCGGCAGCGCCGACCTGATCCAGACCGTGGTGGGCGAGTCGACGGTGCCCGTCATCGAGACCGGGGCGGGCGTCGTGCACATCGTGCTCGACGCCACGGCCGACGAGCAGCTCGCGGTCGACATCGTGCACAATGCGAAGGTGCAGCGCCCGAGCGTGTGCAACGCCGTCGAGACCGTGCTCGTGCACCGTGACGCCGCGGATCGCGTGCTGCCGCCGGTTCTGGCGGCCCTGCGCGCGTCGGGGGTCGTCGTGCGCGGCGACGAGCGCGCCCGCGCCGTCGATGGCGACCTCCTCCCGGCGACCGACGACGACTTCGCGACCGAGCACATGGCGCTCGAGCTGAGCGTCGCGGTCGTCGATGATCTCGATGCGGCGCTCGCGCACATCCGCCGCTTCTCGACCCAGCACACCGAGTCGATCATCACGCGCGACATGGCCAATGCCGAGCGGTTCCTGGCCGAGGTCGATTCGGCCGTGGTCATGGTGAACGCCTCGACCCGGTTCAGCGACGGCGGAGAGTTCGGCTTCGGGGCCGAGGTGGGCATCTCGACCCAGAAGCTGCACGCGCGAGGCCCGATGGGCCTCCCCGAGCTCACGAGCACGAAGTGGATCGTGCGCGGCGACGGGCAGGTGCGGGCCTGAGCGGGCGGCCGGGCTTCACCCGGTAGACTCGCACCGCGGGCCGCGCGCCCGTCGACCGACACGAACCTCGATCCCTCGACCACGGGAGCCCCGCATGCTGACGACGCTGACGACCATCATCATCGCTGCCGAGGAGCGCGCTCCGCTGATCGCGCCGGCCGAGGTCATCGCGCTCGCCGCCGCGGCCGTGTTCCTCATGATGGGCCTGGTGACCTTCGCCTACCGCGACGTCGCCAACCGGCACAGCCACAAGGCGAAGAAGTCGGCCGGTCACGACAGCGGCCACGGCGCCGGGCACTGAGCCGGGCCTGCCCCCCCGCGATACCCATCGCCTCCCCGCCGATGACCCGATCCGCGCGTCGCGCGCGGATCGGCATCATGGGCGGCACCTTCGACCCGATCCACCATGGTCACCTCGTGGCGGCGAGCGAGGTCGCGCACGCCTTCGACCTCGATGAGGTCGTGTTCGTGCCCACCGGGCAGCCCTACCAGAAGACCGGGGTGACCCCGAGTGAGCACCGCTATCTGATGACCGTGATCGCGACGGCCGCGAATCCGCGGTTCCGGGTCAGCCGGGTCGATATCGATCGCGACGGGCCGACGTACACGATCGACACCCTCCGCGACCTGCGGGCTCAGCATCCCGACGCCGACCTGTTCTTCATCTCGGGAGCCGACGCGATCGCACAGATCCTCGACTGGAAGGACGCGGCCGAGCTCTGGCGCCTCGCCCACTTCATCGCCGTCAGTCGCCCCGGGCATGACCTCTCCGTTCGCGGATTGCCGGAGGGCGACGTAAGCTTGCTCGAGATCCCCGCGCTGGCCATCTCGTCGACCGACTGCCGCGAGCGCGTCGAGCACGGCTCACCCGTGTGGTACCTCGTGCCCGACGGCGTGGTGCAGTACATCTCGAAGCACCAGCTGTATCGGAGCACCAGACCATGAGCACCCCTGTCGACCCGCCCCTCAGCCGCCGCGCCGCGCGGCAGGCCGAGCAGTCGGCGCACGCTCCGCACGAGCAGGCGTTCGCGCAGCCCACGACCCGCCGCGAGAGGGGCGGCACTCCCGTCTCCGTGCCGTCCTCCGCACCGACCGACGTCGCGTACCGCACGCAGGTGCGCCCGCGCGTGCCGCACTACGACGCCCCTCCTGCCGCCCACACGGTGATCCCGGGCGCGCCGCCGGTCGGCGAGTCCGCGTCCGCCGCGGCGCCCTCCTCACCGCTCGTCGGTCCACCGCCGCCGGCCGCGCCCCTCGCCCCGTCGGCGACCGACGCATCCGTGCGTCGCCGCGACTTCCGGCCGCCCGCAGAGCAGCAGCCGGCGCCGCCCGCGGCGCCCCCGGGAACTGACGGCATCGCGCCCGCACCGGCGCGCCTCGCCGCGCCCGGCGACCAGGGCTACGACACCGAGCTCGAGTACCACACGCAGTTCGCTCCGCGACGGGATGCTCCGCCAGCGCCGCCCACGACCCCGCCGGCCGCGCCGCCGGTGTTCGAGGTTCCCCTCCTGGCGAGCTCGCCGCACGAGCAGACCCTCTCTCGGCGTGAGCTTCGCGCCCTGCGGGAGCAGCTCGGCCAGGAGACGGCCGCTTCCCCGGCCGAGTCGCCCGCTCCATCGGCTCCGCCCGTGACGACCGCGCCGCCGGCGACAACCGCTCCGTCCGCTCCGCCGCCGGCAGCCGCTCCGTCGATGCCGCCCGCGGCGCTCGTCGAGCCCGCCGCGGTGCCGACGAGCACCGGCGCGTCGGCCGCGGTCGGCTCCGCTCCGACCGGCAGCCACTGGTCGGTGGGCATCCACGCCGATGACGACCCCTTGGAGAACACCTACAGTCGCGAGGTCGGCTCGACCTCGGCCGTCACGAGCACGAACGCTCTGGTGCTGCCCGAGATGCCGACCGCGAGCATCGCCGGGCCGGTCACGGGAACGGGCGAGATCATCATCACCGGCATGATCGACCTGCCCCGCACCGTGTCGTCGACCGGCACTGTGCCGACCGTGCACGACAGTCCCGACATCGACGACCTGTTCGACGCGGGCGACCTCGCCGCCGCTCCGCCCGACGCCGCCCCGGTGAGTGCGTCGCGAGCGGTCAGCAGCCACACCCAGGGTCACAGCATCATCGCGCCGGCGAGCCGTCGGCCCTCCAGCAACACGGTGACCACCGTTCTCGTCGGGGCGACCGTCGTGATGGCGGTCGTCGCCATCGGACTGTTCGTGCTCGCGGCCGTCAACGGGCTATTCTGAGGGCTCCGCCCGCCCGCCTCGAAGGACACCGTGACCGCATCCGACCGCGCTATCGCCCTCACCCAGGTGGCGGCGCGCGCCGCCGATGCGAAGCAGGGCGACGACCTCGTCGCGCTCGACGTCTCGGGCCCGCTGCCGCTCACCGACGTGTTCCTGCTCGTCACCGGGCGCAACGAGCGCAACGTGCAGTCCATCGCCGGTGAGATCGAAGACCGGCTGATCGAGGCCGGAGCGAAGCCGCTGCGGCGCGAGGGCCGGGCCGAGGGGCGGTGGATCCTCCTGGACTTCGGTGACCTGGTCGTGCACGTGTTCCACGAGGAGGAGCGCCTGTTCTACTCGCTCGAGCGACTGTGGAAGGACTGCCCGGTCATTCCGCTGACGCTCGGCGAGCATCCAGTCGACGCATAGCCGTCAGCGGGCAGACTGGGGTCATGAAGTGCCCCACCGATGACACCCTGCTCGTCATGAGCGACCGCAACGGCATCGAGATCGACTACTGCCCGCAGTGCCGCGGTGTCTGGCTCGATCGGGGCGAGCTCGACAAAATCATCGAACGGGCCTCGGCGGTCGCGCCGGCACCCGCCGCCGCGCCGCGGGTCGACCTTCCCCGCCAGACGCCCCCGGCGCCGCCGGCGGGCGGGTATCCGCCGGGTGCCTACGCCCAGCCGGGCTATGCGCCGCGATGGGGCTCGCACTCACCGGGCTCGGCGCCGCGCTACGGCGGCGGGTACCACGGTGGGGGGTACAAGCGGCCGAAGAACTGGCTTAGCGAGCTCTTCGACTGAGCGTCGTCGCCGCGCTCGGCCGAATTGGTCGGGGGCGCGGCGGTGTACTAGTCTTATCGAGTTGTCACCGCCCGCGGGCGGGTCAGCGCGGGCCTGTGGCGCAGCTGGTAGCGCACCTGCATGGCATGCAGGGGGTCAGGGGTTCGAGTCCCCTCAGATCCACAAAAAGCCTGATGAGAGGGCCATTTCCACACCCTGAACGGGGAGTCGGATGTGGCCCTTCATCATTTACTCATCGCTTCACGCTCGAATAGCCGAGCAATCTGGGGCCCGCTCGGGTCGTCTGGGCCGGCCCCGAGACGCCTGGCGCACCTGGGCGCCATGGCGAACCCCGACGCAGATCCGGACGGGCTCGAGCCCGTCATCACCCTGGCAGAGCTGGCCGACCAGCTCGGGGTGAGCGTGCAGACCCTCTATGACCTGCGCCGCAAGGGCGAGGGGCCACGGGTCTTCCGCGTCGGCCGGGAGCTGCGGGTACGCCGAACCGAGGTCACCGCCTGGCTGCAGCGCCTGGAGGAGCGCGACGCCGAGCGTCGCACGGGGGAGCGGTCGTGAGCGGGGGACGACCGAGGACGGCGATGGGCACCTTCGGCACCATTCGGATCCGGTCGAGCCGGTCCCACGGCTACATCGCCACCACCCGCTTCCGGGACCTCGACGGGCGGCTGCGGCTGGTCACGGCGACCGCGCGCACCGGGCCGACCGCGCGCGCCGCGCTCAAGGAGCGGATGGTCCGGCGACCCGGATACGGCAGCCGCGGCATCCTCAGCCTGACGAGCTCCTTCGCCGACCTCGCCGTGCTGTGGCTCGCCGATCTCGACGCGCAGGACCTCGTCGAGGGCACCAAGGACAACTACCGCGAGCACCTGCGCCTGCACGTCCTGCCGGTGTTCGAGCACTACACGCTGGGCGAGATCACCACCGGCCGGGTGGAGTCGTTCCTGAAATCGGAGGCCCAGGTCTCCTACTCCCGGGCCAAGCACTCCCGCACCCAGCTGAACCTGCTGTTCGGCTTCGCCCTGCGCCACGACGCCATCCCGCGCCGCAGCCGTCGAGGGTATGGAGCGCCTCGGCATCCGCATCGACGCCAAGAGCAACGCGGAGGTCGTCGGCCATGCCCGAACCGTCTCCGACGTTCACTCGTTGATCGCCGTCTTGGTCATTCCCACCGATGAGGAACTCGAGATCGCCCGCCAATCCCTCGCCGCTCTTTCGGCCTAATTGGCAGGAGACAGGCGGTTGAGGATGTACTGGACGCGCTCCTCGGCGGGCAGCACCGGCACCGGCACGACCGGGAACGGCAGCGCCTGATACACGTCGGTGAGCAGTTGGTGGATCCGCTGCTGGGCGGCGGTGTCCTCGGTGCGGGCGTAGTCCGGCGCCAGCGGCAGCAGGTCGAGGATGAACGTCGTGCGGTAGTTCACCCGCTTGAGCGTGGCCAGCAGGATCGGGTCGGGTTCGAGCTCCAGGAAGCGGTAGTAGGCCAGCGAGTCTGGGATGGCCCGGTCCAGAAACACCGTCGTGTCGGGATCGAGGGCGGCTTCCTCGGCGAGCTGCATGTCCAGCACGCCGCGCTGGAACTGTCGCTGCTTGGCGCGGACCTCCTCGACGGTGCGACCGGCGATGCGCTGCAGGTCGAGGTAGTGGCGGGCGTGCTCGATCGTGGTCGTGTAGCCGCGGTCGCGCAACAGATTCACGGTCGTGGTCTTCCCTGAGCTCGGCCCACCCGTGATCACGTACCAGTTGGTCACGTTCGCCCTCCTGACTGCGGTCGGGAATATCCGACCGCGACAGCACCTTATACCACCAGCGGGTATAGCATCGGGATCGGAGGTGGTCGGAGTGGCACACGGATACGTCGACGACAAGCGGGCGCTGCTGGCGCGGCTGCGGCGCGCGGAGGGGCAGGTGCGTGGGATCGCGCGGATGGTCGATGAGGACGTGTACTGCATCGACATCCTCACCCAGGTGTCCGCGGTCACCAAAGCATTGGAGTCAGTGGCGCTGACCCTGCTGGAAGACCACCTCGGGCACTGCGTCGCGCAGGCCACCGCGGAAGGCGGCCCGGTCGCGGAGGAGAAGCTCCGTGAGGCCAACGCCGCCATCGCCCGCCTCGTGCGCTCCTAAGACACCCCTCTACTCACATTCACGCAAAGCTCTTGAAGGGAGCACATCATGACCGGACAGGGATTCCAGGACCTCGGCCTGCAGGCGACGAGCACCGGCGGCGGGTGCGCGTGTTGCAGCCCCACCTCCCACGGCACGGCAGCCACCGACACCGGCACGCCGGCGCAGCAGACGACGACGACGGGCGAGACCATGTCGGCGCAGTTCCTGGTCGAGGGGATGACCTGCTCGCACTGCGTGCGCAGCGTGACCGAGGAGGTCTCCGCGATTGAGGGAGTCTCCGACGTCGCGGTCGATCTGCACGCCGGCGGCGTCTCGACGGTGACCGTGTCCAGTGCGGCGCCGGTGGATGCGGAGCAGGTGCGTGCGGCGGTGGAGGAGGCCGGCTACAGCCTCGCCTCAGCGTCATGACCACGACCACGACGGATGTCGATCTCGACATCACCGGGATGACGTGCGCGTCGTGCGCGACCCGGGTGGAGCGGAAGCTGAACAAGCTGCCCGGGGTGGCGGCGACGGTCAACTTCGCCACCGAGAAGGCCCGCGTGCACGCCGAGTCGCCGGTGCCGGTGGAGGAGCTGATCGCGGCGGTCGAGCAGGCCGGGTACGGGGCGTCCGTTCCCGCCCCACCGGCCACCGAAGCCCTCGACGCACAGGCCACAGCGCCGCGGGATGCGGAGTTGGTGTCGTTGCGGCAGCGGCTGATCGTCTCGGCAGTCCTGGCGGTGCCGGTGGCGGTGCTGTCGATGATCCCGGCGCTGCAGTTCACCTACTGGCAGTGGCTGACCCTGACCCTGGCGGCGCCGGTCGTGGTGTGGGGGGCGTGGCCGTTCCACCGCGCCGCGGCGATCAACGCCCGCCACGGCGCCGCGACGATGGACACCCTGATCAGCCTCGGCGTGCTGGCCGCGTTCGGCTGGTCCCTATATGCCCTGTTCTTCGGCGGCGCCGGCATGCCAGGGATGCGGATGAGCGTCACCTTCGTCGGCACCCCGCAGTCCGGCGGTCACGAGGTGTATTTGGAGGTCGCCGCCCTGGTGACGGTGTTCATCCTCCTCGGCCGCTACCTGGAGATCCGCGCCAAGCGGCAATCCGGGGAGGCCCTGCGCGCCCTGCTGGAGCTGGGCGCGAAAGACGCCGTCGTCCTCCGCAACGGCACCGAGCAGCGCGTCCCCGTCGCCCAGCTGATCCCCGGCGACATCGTGGTGGTGCGACCCGGGGAGAAGATCCCCGCCGACGGTGTCGTCACCGAGGGTGTCTCCGCGGTGGACGAGTCGATGCTGACCGGCGAGTCCGTCCCCGTCGAAGTCGCCCCCGGCTCGAAGGTGGTCGGCGCCACGGTGAACACCGGGGGCCGCCTGCTGGTGGAGCTCACCCGGGTCGGCGCCGACACGGAGCTGGCCCGGATGGCCAGGTTGGTGGAGGAGGCGCAGACCGGGAAGGCGCAGGTGCAGCGCCTCGCCGACCGGGTCTCCGCGATCTTCGTCCCGATCGTCATCGCCCTCGCCATCGTCGCGTTCATCGTGTGGCTGCTGGTCGGCGCCTCCCCGGAGGTCGCGTTCACCGCCGCGGTGACGACGCTGATCATCGCGTGCCCGTGCGCGCTCGGGCTGGCGACCCCGACCGCGCTGCTGGTCGGCACCGGGCGGGGTGCGCAGCTGGGCATCCTGATCCGCGGACCCCAGGTGCTGGAGCAGACCCGCCGCATCGACACGGTCGTGCTGGACAAGACCGGCACCATCACCGCCGGCACCATGACCGTCACCGCTACGCATCCGACTCCCGGCACCGACGAGGCGGATCTGGTGCAGGTCGCCGCGGCGCTCGAGCACGGCTCCGAACACCCCATCGGCCGCGCCATCACCACTGCCGCACCCGGCCCGCTCGCGGCAGTGGAATCGTTCCAAGCCGAGGCCGGGCAGGGCGTGCAGGGCCTCGTCGACGGCCGCCTGGTCGCCGCCGGCCGCGCCTCCTGGATCAACACCCAATGGGCGCTCCCCATCCCCACCGACCTTACCGACACCATCACCGCGGACGAGGCGGCGGGGGCGACGGTCACGGTGGTGGCGTGGGACGGGCAGGTGCGCGGGGCGATCAGCGTCGCCGACACCATCAAACCCACCAGCCGGGAAGCGGTCGCCCGGCTCCGGAACCTCGGGTTGACCCCGATCCTGCTCACCGGCGACAACCCCGGCGCAGCCCGCGCGATCGCCGACCAGGCCGGGATCGAGGACGTCCGCGCCGGGGTCACCCCGCAGGGCAAGCTCGACACCATCCGCGACCTGCAGACCGCGGGCCGGGTGGTCGCGATGGTCGGCGACGGCGTCAACGACGCCGCAGCACTCGCCGCCGCCGACCTCGGGATCGCGATGGGCACCGGCACCGACGCGGCCATCACCGCCGCGGACCTGACCATCGTCTCCGGCGACCTCGTGCTGGTCCCGGACGCGATCCGGCTCGCCCGCCGCACCCTGGGCACGATCAAGGGGAACCTGTTCTGGGCGTTCGCGTACAACGTCGCAGCCCTCCCGGTCGCGATGCTCGCCCTGCTCAACCCCATCCTCGCCGGAGCGGCGATGGCGTTCAGCAGCGTGTTCGTCCTCACCAACAGCCTCCGCCTGCGCCGCTTCCGCCCCCTCCCCACCCCGACACCCGCCGCCGCGTCCGGCAGCCGGGCGCCCGCGCCCGTCCGGGCCTAACCATCGCTCGAGAAGGAGAAACACCATGTCCCACGACCACGACCACGACCACTCCGGGCACGACCATGGAGGACACGAGCAGGGTGCGCATGAGCATCACCATCACGAGCCGCCGGCGGGCGCGACGAACCTGGTGACCTGTCCGGTGATGCCCGGCAACCAGGTCGACCCGGCCTGGGCCGAGCAGCGCGGCTTGTTCCGCGACTATGAGGGCACCCGGTACTGGTTCTGCTGCGCCGAGTGCGGGCCGCTGTTCGACGCCGACCCCTCCCGCTACACAAACGCCGCCTGACCCGCGCCACAGAAGAAGGACGGCGCGCGACGTGGACACGGCGGTCGGGCTGGTACAGGCGTACCTGCGGGTCAACGGCTACTTCACCGTCGCCGAGTACCCGGTGCTGGATGCCACCGGGCCCGGCGGGCCGCGCACCATCACCGACCTGGACATCCTCGCCGTACGGCTGCACCGGTCACAGGGAGCGTCCGGGACAGCCGACGCACCGCTGGACCCGGCGCTGGGCGCCGGGGGCGGGGCGGACATGATCGTCGGCGAGGTCAAGGAAGGCCGCCCGCACCCGAATCCGGCGATGCGTGACCCGGCGGTGCTGGAAGCCGCGTTCACCCGGTTCGGGTGCTGCGCCCCGACCGATGCCGCCCGGCTGGTCGCCGAACTGCTGAAGACGGGACGGACGGTGGCCCCGGAAGGGCACACGATCCGCACGGTCGTGTTCGGCAACCCCACCTCCCCGCCCGGGGCGGGGGCGCCGTGGCACACCGTCCCGTTCGCCCGGGTGCTGCGCTACCTCGAAGACCACCTCAGCGCGCACTGGGGAATGCTCGGCCGCACTCAGATCAAGGACGACACCCTCGCCCTGCTGGCACTGCGGGAGAAAGCCCACCGCGCCGCGACCGGCGCCTCCTCCCGGGACACGGACCGGTAAGGGGTGGTCGTGCCCAGGGAGGGTGTGCACACGCAGGGGGAGCCGGTGTGGGTGCGCACCCGTGACGGGCGCGCCCTGTATGCGATGGTGCTGCCCGTCCCGGCCTGACCTGTCCCGGGTTCCGTGGAGTCCTAGCATCGGGCTAAGGCCCGTGGATTGGAGTCCTGATGGCGAAGAATAACGCCTACCCGCGCGAGTTCCGAGAGCGAGCCGTGGAACTGTATCGAGCCGGCGGGGTATCGATGGATGTCCTGGCCAAACAGCTCGGCATCGCCTCGACCACGGTCGCGAACTGGATCCGGCAAGCGCGGATCGATGACGGGGAACAGCCCGGCATCACCACCGCCGACCGCGACGAGCTGACCCAGTTGCGGCGCGAGATCCGCCGGCTCGAGATGGAGAACGAGATCCTCAAACGCGCCGCGGCCTATTTCGCGAAAGAGAACGTCCTCCCAAAATGACGTTCCGGCTGGTCCGTGACCTGGCCGCGGAAGGGGTTCCTGCCGCGGTGGCCTGCCGGGTGCTGAAGGTATCCGAGTCGGGCTATCACGCCGCCAGGTCCCGGCCGCCGTCACGGCGAGAGACGGCCGACCACGCGCTGATCTCGACCCTGCGAGAGATCCACCGTGACTCGCGAGGAACCTACGGGGTTCGGCGCGTGCACGCCGAACTGCGCTTGGGTCGCCAGCTCACGATCGGTCATGGCCGAGTGGAGCGGCTGATGCGGCAGGCCGGTTTGCAGGGCGTGCATCATCGCCGGTGGCGGCGCAGCGGTGGCAACAGGCTGCCGGCAGTGTTCCAGGACCACGTGCAGCGTCAGTTCGTCGCGGATCGGCCCGACAAGCTTTGGGTGACCGACATCACGCAGCACCGCACGGGCGAGGGATGGGTCTATTGCGCTGCGGTGATCGATGTCTTCTCGCGTCGTTGCGTGGGCTGGTCGATCGCGGACCATCTGCGCACCGAGCTCGTGCTCGACGCGGTCGATATGGCTCGCATCAGGCGCCGCCCCGAGGGCACCGTTCTGCACTCCGACCGCGGCACTCAGTTCACCTCTTGGCTGTTCGGCACGCGCATGCGCGAGGCGGGGCTGATGGGCTCGATGGGGAAGGTCGCCTCGGCCTATGACAATGCGCTCATGGAGTCTTTCTGGGGCTCCATGCAGATCGAGCTGCTGGACCGGCGAGCGTGGGGCATGCGACGCGAGCTGGCCACGGCGATGTTCGAGTGGATCGAGGGGTTCTACAACCGGCGCCGACGCCACTCGGCCTTGGGTTATCTCAGCCCGGACGAGTTCGAGACCCTTCACAAGAGTGCTGCGAGCGCGGCATGATCAAACCGAAACACTCCACGGAACCCAGGACAGGTCACAACCGGGACCGCGCTGGCCGCTCGCTGAGGCACACCTCAGTCGGAGGGTATCCTGGATGCGGGAAGGAGGTCGGCAGTGAACTACATCCGAGCGGCAGTCCGCACTCGCTTCGGGCTGCACAGATTGCTGCTGACCTTGACGACCGCCCTGCTGTTGATTGCTGGCCTGCTGGCCATGCACACACCCACCGACATGCTCACTCTGGGGCATGCCGACAGCTCCACGGTCACCAGCGGAAGCCCCAGCGGACTTCACGACTCCGGAGCGACGGTGGAAGCCGTCAGCATGTTCGAGGCCACCACAGCGTTGGGGCAGGATGCTCGCACCGAGCATTGCTCCGGGGATTGCGGGGACGCGGGCGGGGTGCCGGATCATTCGATGCTGATGATGGTGTGCGTGCTCGCGTTGCTGGCCGCCGTCATCGTGCTGCTCGCCCCGATGCTGCTGGCGCTGCTCGGCGTCGCGATGGCGCTGCTGCGCCTGCACGGGCGCACCGTGCTGGCGGCGCTGCCGCATCCGCGTCCACCCTCCCTCCTCGTCCTGTCGATCAGTCGAACCTGATTCCCGGCCTGTCCGGCGCGATCTTCGTGCCGGCAGGATGCTTCGGCCTGCCCACTCGCGGGCCGCCGGAATCGAACTCACCCCATCGACTGACAGACAAGGACACCCACCGTGCGTTTCCGCACTCTCGCGCTGACGACCGGCGCGCTCACCGCCGCGCTCGTGCTCGCCGGCTGCACGAGCCCGACAACCCCGGCACCAGCGTCGCCGGCGCTGGAGGACCTCGGACATGTGCACGGCATCGTCGACACCGGTGACGGCACGGTGCTGCTGGGCACCCACACCGGCCTGTACACGCTGACCGAGGACGGCGCCGTTGCCGGGCCGGTCGGCGGCCATGACTTCGACGCGATGGGCCTGACCCGCGCCGGCGACGTCTTCTACGCCTCCGGCCATCCCGGTCCCACCACGCCGCCGGAGCTCGGCGCGCCCCACCTGGGCGTGCTGCGCAGTACCGACGCGGGGCGGTCGTGGGAGCCGGTCGCGTTCACCGGGCAGGAGGACTTCCACGTCCTGACCGCCAGCGGCGCCGGGGCGATCTACGGGATCGGGTCCAGCTCGAGCACCGTGCGCACGAGCCCCGACGGCGGTGCCACCTGGATCGACGGGGCCGAGCTGCCCGCCGCCGACCTCGCCGTCGCCGCCGACGGCATCCTCTACGCGGCGACGCAGCAGGGCGTGCAGGAAAGCCGAGACGCCGGCGCCACCTTCACCGCTGTCCCGGATGCCCCGCTGCTGTATATGTTGGAGGCCGATCCGGGTGGCGGGGTGGCCGGCGTCGACACCGAGGGCAGCCTGTGGCGCCTGATCGACGGCTCGTGGACGCGCCTGGGCACCACCACCGGCACCGTCCAGGCGCTCGGCGCGACCGCCGACGGCGCGATCGTGCTCCTGGACGACCGCGGCATCGTCTGGATCCGCGGCACCGAGTCCACCACCGTCCTCCCGGCGAGTGCATCATGACCACCATCCACCCCAGCGGCCCGACCGGTCGCAGATCGGAACGAGACCGACCATGACCCCTACGACAGCGCCGAGCAGCTGGGCGCGCCGCACCGGACCCGTTGACCCCGCGGCACTGGACGCGGTGGACGCATGGTGGCGAGCGGCGAACTATCTGAGCATCGGGCAGATCTACCTGCTCGATAACCCGTTGCTGCGCCACCGCCTCAGCCGGGACGACATCAAGCCCCGGCTGCTGGGCCATTGGGGCACCACCCCGGGCCTGAACTTCCTCTACGCCCACCTGAACCGCGCCATCCGCGACCGCGACCTGAACACCCTGTACGTGACCGGGCCCGGCCACGGCGGACCGGGCATGGTCGCCAACGCCTATCTGGACGGCACCTACACCGAGCGGTTCCCGCAGATCGACCGCACCGAGGACGGGGTCCGGGCGTTGTTCCGGCAGTTCTCCTTCCCCGGCGGGATCCCCTCGCACGCGTCCCCGGAGACGCCGGGGTCGATCAACGAGGGCGGCGAGCTGGGCTACTCCCTCGTGCACGCCTACGGGGCCGCGTTCGACAACCCCGACCTGCTGGTCGCGTGTGTGATCGGCGACGGGGAGGCCGAGACCGGGCCGCTGGCGACCGCGTGGCACGGCAACAAGTTCCTCAACCCCGCCCATGACGGGGTGGTGCTGCCGATCCTGCATCTGAACGGGTACAAGATCGCCAACCCGACGGTGCTGTCCCGCATCCCCGAGGACGAGCTGGTCGCGCTGCTGCGCGGTTACGGCCACGAACCCTACGTCGTCACGGTCGGCTTCGACGACGAGACCCCGCAGGAGTCCCACGCGAGGTTCGCGGGGGTGCTGGATGCGGTGCTGGACCGCATCGCGGACATCAAGGCCGCCGCGGCGGCGGGCACGTTGAAGGGGCGTCCGGCGTGGCCGGCGATCGTGCTGCGCAGTCCGAAGGGGTGGACCTGCCCGAAGGTGATCGACGGCCTGCCGGTGGAGGGCACCTGGCGGGCGCACCAGGTGCCGCTCGCGGAGGTCCGCGACACCCCGGAGCATATGCGGATCCTCGAGGACTGGCTGGCCTCCTACCGGCCCGACGAGCTGTTCGACGTGACCGGGGCCCCACGCCCGGCCACGGTCGCGGTCGCGCCGAAGGGGGATCGGCGGATGAGTGCGAACCCGGCCGGCAACGGCGGACAGCTGACCGTCCCGCTGCGGCTACCGGACTTCCGGGAGCACGCGCAGCCGGTCGACCCCGCCGAGCGGGGTGCGGGAACCGGGGAGGCGACGCGGGTGCTGGGCGAGTGGCTGGCGGGGGTGATCCGGGACAACCCGGACAACTTCCGCATCTTCGGCCCCGACGAGACCGCCTCCAACCGGCTCGCTCCACCGGTGTTCGCGGCCACGGGCAAGCAGTGGAACGCGGCCGTGGAAGCGGTGGACGAGCACCTCGCCCCGACGGGGAGGGTGATGGAGGTGCTCAGCGAGCATCAGTGCCAGGGCTGGCTCGAGGGCTACGTCCTGACCGGCCGGCATGGGCTGTTCAACTGCTACGAGGCGTTCACCCACATCGTCGACTCGATGTTCAACCAGCATGCCAAGTGGCTCGAAGCCGCCCGCACCGTGTCGTGGCGGGAGCCGATCCCGAGCTTCAACTACCTGCTCTCCAGTCACGTGTGGCGGCAGGACCACAACGGGTTCTCCCACCAGGATCCGGGGTTCATCGACCTCGCTCTGAACAAGAGCCCCGACGTGGTGCGGGTGTATCTCCCGTTCGATGCGAACACGCTGCTGTCCACCTACGATCACTGCCTGCGCTCCACCGGGTACATCAACGTGGTCGTCGCCGGGAAGCAGCCCGCGCCGCAGTGGCTGAGCATGGACGAGGCGATCGAGCACTGCACCCGCGGGCTCGGGATCCTGCCGTGGGCGGGCACCGAGACCGAGGGCACGGAGCCGGATGTGGTGCTCGCCGCCGCCGGCGACGTGCCCACCCTGGAGACCCTGGCCGCGGCGGCGCTGCTGCGCGAGCACGTCCCGGACTTGAAGGTGCGGGTGGTGAACGTGGTCGACCTGACCCGGCTGCAGTCCGAGGACCAGCATCCGCACGGGCTGCCGGATCGGGAGTTCGACGCGATCTTCACCCCCGACAAGCCGGTGATCTTCGCCTACCACGGCTACCCGTGGCTGATCCACCGGCTCACCTACAAGCGTGCCGGGCATCAGAACCTGCATGTGCACGGCTTCCAGGAGCGCGGCACCACCACGACCCCGTTCGACATGGTCATGCTCAACGACCTCGACCGGTACCGGCTCGCGATCGACGTCCTCGACCACGTCCCGGGCCTCGCCGCCCGCCACGCCGGCCTGCGGCAGGAGCTGCAGGACGCCCGCCTGCACGCCCGCGCCCACACCCGCGAGCACGGCACCGACATCCCCGCCGTGACCGACTGGCGATGGCCCGATACCGACCCCCGCTCCACCGACCCCGCTATCGGGAAGGAACTGAGATGAACAACACCAAGACCGTGACCCTGCAGGTCAGCGGCATGATCCGCGCGACCTCGAAGAACGTCACCGAAGCCCACCTCGCCCGCCAGCCCGGCGTGATCGCCGTCGACGCGAACCCCGTCTCGCAGACCGCGACCGTCACCTACGACCCGCAGACCACCTCGGTCGCGCATCTGCAGCAGTGGGTGATCGAGTGCGGTTACCACTGCGCCGGGCAGTCGGTCCCGGACCACATCTGCGATCCCGCGCACGACCCGCACGCCCACCAGATGCCTGCCGGCCACGACGGGCACGCCGGTCACGAGGGGCACGGGCCGCACGGAGGGCATGATGCGCAGGCCGGCCGTGACGCGCACACCGGCCACGAGGCGCACGCTGACCCCGGTCACGCCGGGCATGAGCACCACACCGCTCCCGACCGCGAGCACACCGGCGAGACTGTTCCGGCAGACCACGACCACCCGGCCGATGCCGGCGAGCATGCCGGACACCCCACAACTCCTGCGGCAGGCGGGCACGATCACGGTGCCGAGCCGACCGCGCACAGCGCGCAGGAGATGATGGGCCACGGCGGACACCACGGCGGAATGTCGATGGCGGCGATGATCCGCGACATGCGCAACCGGTTCTTGGTCGCGTTGGTCCTGTCGATCCCGATCACGCTGTGGTCTCCGATCGGACGGGAGGTGATCGGGTTCGAGGTGCCCGCCCCGTTCGGGTTGCGGGATGACGTGTTCATGCTGATCCTGTCGCTGCCGGTGATCTTCTACTCCGCCTGGATCTTCTTCGACGGCGCCTACCGGGCCCTACGGGCGAAGACGCTGGACATGATGGTGCTGGTCGCGGTCGGGGTCGGCGCCGGCTGGATCTACAGCCTGATCATCACCCTCACCGGCGGCGGCGAGGTGTTCTACGAGGCCGCAACCGTCCTCGCCACCTTCGTGCTGCTGGGCCACTGGGTGGAGATGCGCGCCCGCGGCGGCGCGAACGACGCCATCCGCACCCTGCTCGAGCTCGCGCCGTCGCAGGCGGTCGTGATCCGCGACGGGCAGGAGGTCGAGATCCCCACCAGCGAGGTCGTGCCCGGGGATCTGATGCTGGTCCGGCCGGGGGCGAAGATCCCCACCGACGGGGTCGTGGAGTCCGGGGAGTCCGAGGTGGACGAGTCGATGGTCACCGGCGAGTCCATGCCGGTCGACAAGACCCCCGGCTCGGAGGTGATCGGCGCGACCGTGAACACCGTCGGCACCCTCCGAGTGACGGCCACCAAGGTCGGAGCGGACACGGCCCTGGCGCAGATCGTGAAGCTCGTGCAGGGGGCGCAGAACTCCAAAGCCCCCGGGCAGCGGCTCGCCGACCGGGCCGCGTTCTGGCTCGTGTTCGTCGCCCTGATCGGCGGGACGGGCACCTTCGTGGTGTGGCTGCTGGCCGGGATGGACGTGCCGATGGCGATCCTGTTCGCGATCACCGTCGTGGTCATCACCTGCCCCGACGCGCTCGGGCTCGCGACCCCGACCGCGATCATGGTCGGCACCGGGCTGGGCGCCAAGCGCGGGGTGCTGTTCAAGAACGCGACCGGCATCGAGACCGCCGCGCGGATCGACACCGTCGTGCTGGACAAGACCGGCACCCTCACCAAGGGCGAACCGGAGGTCACCGACTACCTCCCGGTCGGCATGGACGACCTCGAGCTCCTGTCGCTCGCGGCGGCGCTCGAGCGGGAATCCGAGCACCCGCTGGCCAAGGCCATCGTCACCTACGCCGACGACCGGAACATCCCGCGCCGCACCGCGACCGCGTTCCGCAACGTCACCGGGCAGGGCGCGATCGCCACCGTCGACGGCAAGCAGGTCGTCCTCGGCAACGCCCGGCTGATGGCCGCCGAAGGCATCGACACCAGCCCCGTCGCCTCCCAGCAGCAGGCCCTCGCCGAGGGCGGCCGCACCGCGATCATGTTCGCCGTCGACGGGCAGATCGCCGGGGTCATCGCCCTCGCCGACGCGCCCCGCGACACCGCGAAAGCCGCGATCGACGCCCTGCACGAGCAGGGCATCGAGGTCGCGATGCTCACCGGCGATAACAAGCCCACCGCCGACCGCATCGCCGCCCTCCTCGGTATCGACACGGTGATCGCGGACGTGCTCCCCGAAGACAAGTCCGCCAAGATCGCCGAGCTCCAAGCATCCGGGAAGAAGGTCGCGATGGTCGGCGACGGCGTCAACGACGCCCCCGCCCTCGCCCAAGCCGACCTCGGCATCGCGATCGGCGCCGGCACCGACGTCGCCATCGAGACCGCCGACGTCGTGCTGATGCGCTCCGACCCGCTGGACGTGGCGATCGCGCTGCGGATCGGGAAGGGAACACTGCGGAAGATGCGGCAGAACCTCGGCTGGGCCATCGGCTACAACGCCTTCGCCCTGCCCATCGCCGCCGGCGTGTTCTACCCCGCGTTCGGGATCATGCTCTCCCCGGAGATCGCCGCCATCAGCATGTCCGGCTCCAGCGTGATCGTCGCCGTCAACGCGCTCCTGCTCAAGCGGCTCCGGCTGCCCGTCCAGCCCGGCCCGGCGGCTGCGGCGGTGCCGGCGGCGGTGTCGGAGAGTGCCTCGTGAGCGTGCGAGGGGCGTGGCGATGAGCTCGCGGTCCGGCAGCGCCGACTCACACCGGCGCCGCTATCGGCGGATCGCCTCCGTCCTGCAGCGTCACGGGCTTGGAGTGGCCGCTGGCCTGCTGGGACTGGACCGTTGGATTCCGTTCGACAAGGGTGCGTTCGGACACGCACGCCGGGACGAGCCCTACACCAGCCCAGAGCATGTGCGACTCGCGCTCGAAGACCTCGGCGCCACCTTCGTCAAGCTCGGCCAGCTGCTGTCCACCCGATCCGATCTGCTCCCGCCGGAGTACCTGCGTGAACTGGCGAAGCTGCAGGACGCGGCACCGTCCGAGGAGTGGGAGCCGATCAAGGCCGTAATTCGGGAGGAGCTCGGCGCCGACCCGGATGAGGTGTTCGGAAGCTTCGATCCGAATCCAGTGGCTGCCGCGTCGATCGGGCAGGCGTACGCGGCCACGCTGCACGACGGCACCGAGGTGATCGTGAAGGTGCGCCGTCCCGGCGCGGTCGCCCAGGTGACCGAGGATCTGGAGATACTGCGAAACCTCGCCGAGCGCGCCGATCGACGGTGGGAAGCAGCCCGTCAACTGAACCTGCCGGGACTGGTCGAGGAGTTCTCCCGCACTCTGCGCGCCGAACTGGACTACCTACACGAGGCCCGCAACGCCGAACGGTTCGCGAGCACGTTCGCCGCCTCGCCTGACGTGAAGATCCCGCGAGTGTTTCGGGACACGACCACCTCGCGGGTGCTGACCCTGGAACGGATGCACGGCATCCGCGTCGACGATCTCACCGCGCTGGACGCGGCCGGCATCGACCGGCCCCAGCTGGCGCAGCGCGGTGCGGCGCTGATCCTGACGATGGTGTTCGAGGATCGGTTCTTCCATGCCGACCCGCACCCCGGGAACATGTTCGTACAGTCGGACGGGTCGCTCGCCCTGATCGACTTCGGTATGGTCGGCGAGCTTGACGACGAGGTCACCGAGCAGCTTGCCGACATCCTCCTGGGCTTCACCCGCGGCGACGTCGACGGGTTGACCACGGCGGTACTGGCGCTGTCGGTGACGAAGGATGGCGCCGATCGCGACGAGCTGCGCGGCGCGTTGGCCGCGTTCGTGTCCCAGTATCGGGGCCTGCCCCTGTCCGAGATCAACCTCAGCCGGCTGCTCGGCGAGCTGCTGGCCGTGCTGCGCCACCATCATCTTCAGTTGCCGCCGCAGACCGCGCTGCTGTTCAAAGTGCTGATGATGGGCGAGGGCCTGGCGGTCCGCTTGGACCCCGGGTTCCAGATGTTGAAGGCGCTCACCCCGTTCTCGCGGCGGATCGTGCAGCAGCGGTACTCGCTAGCGGCCCTCGCCGGACGGTGGGCCCGCGCGTCCGCGGATGCCGGCGAGCTGCTGCTCGAGCTGCCCGCTACGCTCCGGCAGCTGCGGCGCCTGCTGGACACCGGCGGCGTCGCAGTGCACCTGCGGGCCGCGGAGCTGGAGCCGTTGATGGGCCGGGCCGAACGCATCGGGAACCGATTGATCGCCGCGCTGATCGCGGCCGCCCTGATCAACGGCATCGGTGAACTGGTCTCCGGCAACCTCCGCTGGCGCGGTCGGGAGGGCGTGATGATCGGCGCCGGCGCCGGCGTCATCACCGCCCTCGGCGGCTACCTGGTGTGGACGAGGCGGCGACGACGATGACGACCGCCTCCATCCCCATCGTCTGCTGATTTGAAAGGGCACCCACATGAACGACATCCGCGTCGGCGTGAACGGGTACGGCGTCATCGGCAAGCGCGTCGCCGACGCCGTCCTGGCGCAACCTGACATGCACCTGGTCGGCATCGCCGATATCGCTACCGACTGGCGCATCCAATCCGCTGCGTTACGCCTGCCGATCTTCGCCGCCACTGCCGAGGCGCGCCGGGCGATGCTCGACGCGGGGGTGAACGCCCAAGGAGACCTGGAGCAGCTGCTGGCCGAATGCGACGTGATCGTGGACACCACCCCGAAGCACGTCGCCGCCGGCAACCTCGAGCGGTACCGCGCCGCCGGAGTCAAGACGGTGCTGCAGGGCGGCGAATCCCATGCGACCACCGGGCACTCCTTCGTCGCGCAAGCCAACTACGCCACCGCCCTCGGCCGCGACAGCACCCGGGTGGTGTCCTGCAACACCACCAGCATCGTCCGGGTGCTCGGCGCCCTGACCACGGCAGGGCTGCTGGAGCGGGCCCGAGGGGTGCTCATCCGCCGCGCCACCGACCCGTGGGAGTCGCACCTGGGCGGCATCATGAACACGATGGTCCCCGAAACGACCATCCCCTCCCACCAGGGCCCCGACGCACGCACCGTGCTGCCGGAGCTGGACGTGGTGACCATCGCTGCCAAAGGCGCCCACACCCAGACGCACAGCCACTTCTGGACCCTGCAGCTGACCCGCCAGGCCACCCGCGAGGAGGTCCTTGCCGCGCTGCGCGCCGCCCCGCGGATCGCCTTCATCCGCATGTCCGACGGGCTGGTCGCCCTCAACTCCACGATCGAGCTGATGCGCGACCTCGGCCGACCCCGCGGCGACATGTGGGAAGTCGCGGTCTGGGAGGACCTCCTCACCGTCACCGGCGACGAGGCATACCTCGCCTACCAGGTCTACAACGAGGCCATCGTCGTGCCCGAGACGATCGACGCGATCCGCGCCCTCGTCGGCGCCGTCACCGACGCCGACACCTCGATCCGCCTCACCGACGAGAGCCTGGGCATGCGACAGGACTTCCTCATTCCGCCAGAGCGCACCAACCATGACCGGTCATGAGCGTCGTCGCCCACCCTCTGCCGCGCGCCGCCCCGGTCGGACATCCTCGACCGTGGCGGATGCTATGGATCACCGCGGCTTGGGGCTCCTGCTTCGTCGCGATCACGATCGCACTGAAGGACGCGCCGGTGCTGTGGCTCGCTGCGCTCCGCGCCCTCGTCGCCGGCGCCGCCGTGGGTATCCTGGTCGGCATCCAGCGCGTGCCGATCCCACGGGACGCGCGGACCTGGGCGCTGATCGCCTGCCTCGGCCTGGTGAACGTCGCCCTCGGGTTCGCGACGATGTTCGCCGCCGCAGCAGGGCTGTCCACCGGGATCGCCTCGGTGCTCGCCAACGCGCAGCCGCTCCTGATCCTGCTGCCCGCCTGGTGGCTCTACAGTGAACGCCCCAGCCCGAGTGCGATCGCCGCGATCGCCGTCGGCTTCACCGGCCTCCTGATCGTCGTGCTGCCGGCCGGGCTCGGTACCGGAGCGTGGGTCGCGCTGACCTCCGCGGCCGCGACGACCGCCGGCACCCTCATCAGCCGCATCGTGCACGCGGACCCACGGTTCGTGGCCGCCGCCCAACTGCTCATCGGCGGAGCCGTCCTCGCCGCGACCGCAACCCTCGCGGAAGGCCCCCCGAGGATCGACTGGACCCTGCCCTTCATCCTCTCCCTGCTGTTTCTGTCCCTGATCGGAACCGCCGCAACCACCGTCGCCTGGTTCGCCGAGACCCGCCGCGCCCGCCTCGACACGCTCGCCGCGTGGACGCTGCTGGTGCCTGTTTACGGAATCCTGCTGTCGCAGCTTCTGATGCATGAGGACCCCGGCTTGTGGGGCTGGGTCGGGACCGGGGTCGTCCTGATCTCGATGGGCCTGCTCGCCGTCGAATCGCGACGCCGACCAGCCGCAGTCCCCACACGGTCCATCCCAGGAATGACCATTGACCCGGCGACATCCCACCCGGAAGCGCCGGCACCGCATGGCCGCGATCACACCCGGCCCGAAAGGAAACACCGATGACCAACCCACCAGGCTCCCGTCTTCTGCTCACCCGACGCGGCTTCCTCGGCGTCAGCGTCGGCGCGCTGGCGACCGTCGCCTTAGCGTCCTGCGCGCCGGCAGCGACTTGGGTGCAACCGGACGGCACTGCGGTGAAGGATGCGGAGCGGCGGCGTGGCGGCACCGGTAAGGTCACCACCGCGACCCTTGCCGCCGCCCCGCTCGTGCTGGACCTGGCCGGCAAGACGGCGGCCACCTGGGCGTTCGGCTCCACCCCGGCCCCGGTCATCCGCCTCGGCGCCGGAGACACTCTGAAGGCCACCGTCCGGAACCAGCTCGAGGCGGACACCTCCGTGCACTGGCACGGGCTCGCGCTGCGCAACGACATGGACGGCGTCCCGCCGGTCACCCAGCAGCCCATCAAGGCCGGGGCCAGTTTCGACTACGAGTTCATCGCGCCCGATCCCGGCACCCACTGGTTCCACCCCCACGTCGGCGTGCAACTGGACCGCGGCCTCTACGGCGCCCTGATCGTCGAGGACCCGAACGAACCGCTGGCCTACGACGACGAATGGGTGATCATCCTCGACGACTGGCTCGACGGGGTCACCGCCACCCCCGACCAGGTACTCGAAGAACTCTCCGCCGGGATGGGCGACATGGGCGGGATGGACGACATGTTCATGCGGATGGGCAACACACTCATGGGCGCCACCTCCGACCTGCTCGGCGGCGACGCCGGCGATGTCTACTACCCCCTCTACCTCATCAACGGGAAGCCGGTCGACGACCCCACCCAGTTCACCGGCAAGCCCGGCAACCGAGTCCGATTGAGGATCATCAACGCCGGCAGCGACACCGCGTTCCGCCTCGCCGTCGGCGGCCACGGTTTGACCATCACCCACACCGACGGGTTCCCCGTGACCCCGGTGGAGGTCGACAGCATCCTGATCGGGATGGGCGAACGCTACGACGCAACCATCACCCTGGGCGACGGGGCCTTCCCGCTGATCGCTCAAGCCGAGGGGAAGCGAGCTCGCGGCTTCGCGGTCATCCGCACCGGCGCCGCGGCCGCAGCCCCGGCGGCTGATGTGAGCATCCCGGAGCTGACCAGCAGCCGAGTCGGGACCGCGCAGCTGCTGGCCGCCGACAGCCGTGTGGCGCTGTCCTCCCGGCAGCCCGACCGGTCCATCGCGATCGCCCTCACCGGAGGGATGGCCGACTACGACTGGGGCATCGACGGGCGCCGGTTCGACATGAACCACCCCCTGGACGGAGCGCACGAGATCCGGGAAGGCGAACGCGTTCGGCTCACCATCACCAACGACACCGAGATGTGGCACCCGTTCCACCTGCACGGGCACACGTACCAGCACCAAGGCGACGGCCCACGGAAGGACACGTCGATCATCCTGCCGAAACAGACCCTCACCGTCGACTTCGACGCCGACAACCCCGGCCTCTGGATCGCGCACTGCCACAACATCTACCACGGCGAAACCGGCATGACCACTGTCATCGGGTACCGGCAATGAGCAACGACGTAGAGCACCGCGAGGCCCCAAGTTTCCACGGTGACGCCCACTTCGCTGACCACCCGGTCGACGGCAGCTTCATCGTGGTCGACGATGTCTTGGAGGCGAACCGCGCCATCAGCGTCAGCCACGGCCCGGTGGCAACCGTAAGCGCCGACGCGAGCTTGACGATCCGCGCCTTGTCGCAATGACACGACCGCTGGACGACTCCACGGGCCCGGGCCTCTCTTCGCGACGCCTCGGACCGCATATCGTCCTGCTTGCACACGACTTCGGCGCCTCTCCGTCTTTACATGAATGGACCCGCCGTCGAAAGGTTTCACTCATCCACTCGCGACCACGGGTTGCCCAGGCATCGCGCATTGAGTCGAGCGTGTCCATCGTCTACTTCGCCGAGGCCGCGGATGCCCGTCGGTGGTTTCGGGACGCCGGCTCTTCAATCGCGTACACCTGGGCGCTCGAAGATGGTCGCGGCATCCACGTGGCGGAGAGCAGCTGGGCCTTCCCGACGATTGTGATGGCCGAGCGCGATGCTCGGACCATCCAAGAGTTTGCCGAGGACCTGACGCTGCACTTCACTACGACGGAGGAGCGTCACACCTTGTGGAACGCAGGACGAGACAGAAGGCCAATCCTGCATGCTCCCGAACCGTACTCCAACCGTGAAGATGCTCTCCGGGCGGCGACAGTGGCAGTGGGCCTACTACCCGTTGCGTCTGTCGCGGCTCATGCCATTGCTGCCGACGAGCAGCGACGCTGAGGAGTCCAACCGGAGCCCGCCCTCCGGGGTGCGCATCTCTCCTCTCGTCCCTCGAACAGGGCGCGGGAAAAGGTTCCTGCTTGTGCAACGGTGAGCTCGATGACCAGCCAGGATCCGTGTTGGCGATGGTGACCACCGGTAGGTGAGCTGCTCTCTTTGCGATCTCGGACGTCGCGACGCACCTCATGTCCGGAGGTCGTGCGAGTGACGATGTCGATGCGGGTGATGTCCGCCGGGGCGGCGTACCGCTACCTGTTGAAGTCGGTGGCTGTCGGCGATGGCAGCCGCGACATGACGGCTCCGCTCATCCGCTACTACACGACCAAGGGTACCCCGCCGGGCCGATGGTTCGGCTCGGGGGTGCCCGCACTCGGCATCCCGGGAACTCGTGTCGTCGAGGGCCAGGCGGTCACCGAGGAGCAGCTGCGGCGCCTGCTCGGTGAGGGGCGCGACCCACTCACCGGGGCCCCGCTCGGCCGGGCGCACCGCGACTTCACGACCGACGCCAACGGCGCCCGCCGGCGTGCGGTTGCGGGCTACGACCATACGTTCTCGCTGCAGAAGTCGCTGAGCGCGCTATGGGCGGTCGCCGACGCCGGTACCCAGGCGCTGATCGCGACCGCCCACCACGAAACCATCCGCGACATGCTCGCCATCATCGAGCGCGACGTCGCGGCGACTAGGACCGGGTCGAAAGGCCCCGACGGCGCGGTGGCACAGGTGCCCGTGCGCGGAGTTGTCGCCACTGCCTTCGACCACTACGACTCGCGCGCCTCCGACCCGCACCTGCATACCCATGTCGTCATCGCGAATCGGGTGCAGGGCCCGGACGGGCGATGGAGAGCGCTGGACGGGCGACCGATCCACGCCGCCGTGGTCGCGCTGTCGGAGACCTACACCGGCATGCTCATGGACCGGGTGCACCGCGAGCTCGGCGTGGTGTGGGAGCGACGTGACCGGGGCGAGCGGCGAGCCCCGGCCTGGGAGATCAAGGGGGTCCCCGAGAAACTGATCGCGGAGTTCTCCTCCCGATCACACGACATCGACGCCGAACATGCCAGGTGCGGCGGCCCCACCGTGAACGGAGGAGCCGCCGCACCATTGGTGGCGGCTACTGGCCGGAGTTCAGCCCTTCGATGTCCTCCAGGCCGCCGTACTCGAGGTCCTCCTCGCGGACGTAGCCGTTGCGCTCCCGGGCGATCGCCAGGCGCCGCCCGAGCACGAGGGCACCGGCACCGGCGAGCAGGACCAGCCCGCCGGCGATCCCGACCGGCCAGATCCAGTCCCCGGTCCCGGTGTACGCGAGCTTGTCGGCGGGCGGCTGCGGCGGAAGCGACGCGGGAACCTCGGTCACCGTCGTCGTCTCACCGGGCTCTCCGCACAGGCCGCGCCTGAGGACCTCGCCGTTGGCGTCGCGGACGGTCTCGATCCAGTAGTACGTCCCGACGTGCTCGAACACGACCGTCTCCGAGGTGTAGTCGCCGGGCCCGTCCAGCGGGATCGGCTCGCCCGAGTAGACGAGCTCCTCCTCGGTGCAGACCGGCGCGTCGCCGTGCTGCCGATACGCCTCGAACTCCACGGTCGCCCCCTCCGGCACGGTACCGGAGACGATCGCCGTGTCGGCCGCGGCCTCGCCGAGCACCACGGTCGGGGTCGCGAGGGTCGTCACCGTCAGCTCCACGGGCTGCTCGGTCACAACGGTCGTCTCCCCGGGCGCTCCGCAGCTGCCCTCGACGAGCGCCTCGCCCTCGGCGTCGTACAGTGTCTCGACCCAGTAGACGCTGCCCACCGTCTCGACGCTCGTCGACCCGGAGCGGTAGACGCCCGGCTGCGTGACCGGGATCAGGTCGGAGACGTAGAACGCCTCCTCGCAGACCGCCGGCTCCCCGTCGGGCACCGGGCCGTAGGCACGGACGACGAGGGTCGCTCCGTCCGGGACGGTGCCCTGCACGAGCGCCGTGTCGTCGAACAACTCACCGACCAGCGCCGCCGGAGTCGCCTGCGTGATCACGCTCGGCGGCGTGACCGGCGGGAGGGCCGGGGGCACGAAGAACCGCTCGAGGATGTCCGCCGGACTCGAGGTGTAGGGCAGGACGCGGTCGTCGCCGGTGAAGCTGGTGACGATGACGTAGTAGCCCGGCTCGGTCGGCGTGATCCGGTCGCTGTCCTCGTAGCCGAGGCGGTAGACCCCGTTGCGGGCAGGCGTGCTGATGCTGGTCAGCACCGGCGCGCCCGACAGGTCCAGGTCGTCGGTGAGGAGCGCATCGTTCGCGAACGGGCCGTACACGGTGTGCACGAGCTCGTCGACGTCTGGCAGCCAGTACCCGTCGCCGTGGAAGTCCCCGTGGTCGGCCGGGAACCCCGAGACCGTGACGATGTCGAACGCCCGCCCGCCGGCGTGCACGTTGTACTCGCGCAGCTCCGAGGTGGTGTGGATCGGCCAGCGCACCGAGGTCGTCTCGGCCGGGACCCCGTAGTCGTCCGACCAGTCATCCGCGAGGTAGGGCTGCACCCACTCGGGCTGGGACGCCTTCTTGATCTCCCACACCCAGGTCACGAACCCGGCCGCCGGCGCGGTGACCACCGGGGAGATGTAGCTCCCGGGACCGGTCGCCGTCACCGTGACGGTGCCGATCGGCACCGCATCCGGATCGACCGCGATGCTCGAGGCGGACTGGAGCACGATCGGCGCCTCCTGGGACGGCGGGCGCGTGCCCGGCCCCTGATACAGGGCGCCCTCGAGGATCACCGGGATCGGCTGTCCGTCGACCTTCAGCCACGGGCCGTTCACGCTCGAGACCACGAGCCGGTCCGTCAGCGGGTCACCGGGCTCGGCGAGGTGCTGCATCGCGGTCGAGGCCGCCTTGGGCTGGAACGGCACCACGGCGGTCTCGGTGATCTGCCCGAACCGATCTGTGTAGGAGCCGGTCAGATAGCGGCCGAGCTCGCCCTGCGCATCCTTGTCGATCTGCCACACCCAGGTGTAGAACCCGGACGACGGCGCCGTGATCGACCCCGCCGAGGTGTAGTCGCCGGCACCGGCCAGCGTGATCTCCTCCACCCCGGCGACGGGTGCGCCGATCGGCGGGGAGTCCGCCTCGGCCGGCTGCCGCTCAAACGGCCCGTACAGCGTCCCGGTCGCGGTGATCGGGATCCGGGCGCCGTCGAGGATCGTCCAGGTGCCCTTGGTCACCGACACCGCGAGCTGGTCGACGAACGGATCGCCCTCGGCGACGAAGCGCGAGGCGACCTGGGTGCCGATGACCGGCTGGAAGTCGAGGTCGATCCGCGGTGTCTGCGTCGAGGCGGACAGGTTGCCCGGTGCTCCGGCGACTGAGGCGATCGTCCGCTGCTCCCCGGCGCCGGCCGTGTACAGCTCGACCTTCGCGCCATACCCCTCAGCCGCGAGCGACATCGACACGCCGATCTCGTACCACGGCGCCCCGTCGGCAGGAGTGCCGGTGATCCCGAACTGACCCGCACCCAGCGTTCGCGACGTCGCGCCGTTGTCGAAGACGGCGCCCGAAAGGTTCGCCGTGCCCTGCAGATGCGAGGGGTGCACCGCCACGGTCAGCGTGCCCGCGTACTGGTCCGCCATCTCGATCGACAGCGACAGTGACGGATCGGTCACCGCGTAGGCGGGCGCCTCCGAGCGCATCTGCGCCAGTAGCCCCAGGATCGTCGACCGGACCCCGCTCGGCGCGCGGGCGACGTAGTAGGCGTCGCCGCTCATCCCATGGCTGTTGTAGGTCCCGGCATCGGCGATCGACCACACGAACATCGCCACGCCCGAGGTCACGTTCGGATCCCCCGACTGGCCCCATCGGGCCATGACGTAGTTGAGCTCGGCAAGCTGCTGCCTCGATAGCGAGTCGAGGGAGGTCACGGTTTGCGGTCCCGACGTAGGGGAGAACGGTACGTTCAGCGCGAGGTCGATGCAATACACCTGGCGACCGTCATCGGCCTGGTAAGAGCCCAGCCAGCCCTGCCCGATGTCGTAACCGACGCCGCGCGTACCGGCGTGCGCGGGCTGCGTGGCGACGAACAAGCCGCTGAACGCCAACAGCAGCGCGACCACCACCGACAGCATCGCGCGCACGCGGGTCCTCCTCGGCGGATCTTCGACCCCGGTCGACCCGGGCAAGATTGCAGACGACATTGACTCTCCTCTTCCGTGCGTGAGCAGGCGGCAGACGCCGCCGAAGGAGAAGGTGCCGCTGACATCTCGGCGATCGAGAACTCATGGAGGCTGGTGCGCGTGATTCACCCGCACCAGCCGGGACGATCCGTGGGTCACCTGCGAAGGTCGAGGCGCGACCGCATGGTCCGCGCCGTGGACGAACTGGAAGTGTGTCGCAGAGAGTCGATGCTGAGCCGCAGCGTGGGCGCGTTGCCCCGCGACAAACTGGCAGTCAGCGATCTACATCAAGTCGGGACTCACAGTCGATGAGCAACTCCCGGTCGTGCATCTCTGAGCAGGCGAGGATCGGGTGCAGCGTCAGCGCCGGGCACTTGATCGGTCACCGTTTACTCATCACTTCACCCACTCCAGGGCGGTACAGATCGGCCCAACTCATCCGGTAGTATGGAGAGCACGTATTGGTCCTGGTGTTGAGAAAGAGCCTTCTCATCAGGAACTATCTCGAGATTGTTCGAGATTGCGGGCCTGTGGCGCAGCTGGTAGCGCACCTGCATGGCATGCAGGGGGTCAGGGGTTCGAGTCCCCTCAGGTCCACGAACGACATCCCGGTCTCGGCCGGGATTCGTCGTATCCGGCGCCTGCTGGCCCGAGCAGCGGGGCGGCGCGCCGGTGATGCCGAGCCCTGCGCCGGCATCCGGTTCGAGAGGACCCGTCGTGACTCGCGACCTCCCCGCCCCCGCCGTCTCCGCCCAGCGCATGCACGCGATCACCGAGGAGACGACCCAGATCGTCGACATGGTGCTCGAGTACGCGCGCCGTCGCATCCTGAGCGACGACACGCCGCTCGACAAGCCGTTCACGCCGTCCGAGCTCCGGCGGCTCGCGGGGCGCACCATCAGCGAGGAGGGGATGGGCGCCCGGCGTGCACTCGCGCTGTTCGAGAACGTTCTCGCGCCGTCGTGCATCACGACCGAGCATCCGCAGTACCTGTCGTTCATCCCCTCGGCGCCGTCGAAGGCGGCGACCGCCTTCGACCTCATCGTCTCTGCGACAGCGGTGTACGGCGGGTCGTGGCTCGAGGGCTCCGGTGCGGTGTACGCCGAGAACGACGTGCTGGCCTGGCTGGCCCACGAGTTCGGACTGCCCGAGACTGCCGGCGGCGTCTTCGTGCAGGGCGGCACGATCGGCAACCTCTCGGCGCTCGTCGCCGCTCGCGATCACGCCGACCGGCAGCGGCGTGCGGAGGGGCGGGCGCGCCCTGAGCGCTGGGTCGTCGTGGCGAGCTCGGAAGCGCACTCGTCGATCGCGAGCGCGGCCCGCGTCATGGACATCGACGTCGCCGTCGTGCTGGCGGGTGACGACGGCGTCATGCGCGCCGACGGGGTGCGGGATGCCCTCCGCGAGCACGGCGACGCGGTGATCGCCGTGGTCGTGACAGGAGGGTCGACCAACTTCGGCATCGTGGACGACCTCGCCGGGGTCGCCGCGCTGAAGGATGAGCGCGACTTCTGGCTGCACGTCGACGGTGCCTACGGGCTGGCGGCCGCACTGACCGACATCGCCCGCCCACGCTTCGCAGGGCTCGAACGGGCCGACTCGCTCATCGTTGACCCCCACAAGTGGCTCTTCACCCCGTTCGACTCGTGCGCACTGCTCTACCGCGACCCGGAGATCGCCCGCATCGCCCACACGCAGCACGCGGAGTACCTCGACGCCCTCACCGACTCGAGCGAGTGGAACCCCTCGGACTACTCGGTGCAGCTGACCCGCCGTGCGCGCGGGTTGCCGCTGTGGTTCTCGCTCGCCACTTTCGGGGCGCAGGCCTACCGCGACGCGATCAGCGCGTCGATCGAGCTCGCGCACGCCGCGGCCGCCGAGATCACCGCGCGGGAGCACGTGCGGCTCGTGCGCCAGCCGCAGCTCTCGGTCGTGGTGTTCGAGCGCATCGGGTGGGAGCACGGCGACTACGCCCACTGGTCGAACCGCCTGCTCGACGACCAGCGCGCGTTCGTCGTGCCGAGCTCGCACGCCGGGCGGCCCAACGCGCGCTTCGCCATCGTCAACCCGCGCACGCGACTCGACGATCTCGTGGAGATCCTCGACTCCATGCGCTGATCCGCCGCGGTCCGGGCCGTCGTGGGCCGCTCGCTTGCGCACCCGACGGGCGATGGCCCCCGCGGCCGCCCCCGCCCTACACTGGCGCGGTGAGCCCCGGCACGCCCTCCGCGAGCGTCGTCGCCGCGCGCTGGCTCAGCGGCATTCTCACTCCCCTCGTGGTGCTGGCCGTCGCGGTGGGCCTCGACGCGGTCGATCAGGTGGCTCCCGACCCGCTGGCGGGCACCGCGGCTCGCTACGTGCCGCCCGACGGGCACCGCACCGTGCTGCGCGACGCCGCGGGCGAGCTCGTGGTGGTCGAGCATGCGCGGTCGGTCGGGGTGGAGGAGATCCTGACGGCGCCGCCCTCGGTGGCGGCCGCGGTGCTCGACCGACGGGGCGAGCAGCAGGTGCGCACGGCGCAGTGGTGGCGCGTCGCGCGCATCGACAGCGCCGGAACCCGCACCGTCGACCTGTACCGGCTCGCACCGGAGGGCATCGTGCAGGTGGCAGCCTGGGGCGGGGCGATCGGCTTCGTCTTCGAGCCCGAGCTGCTCGTGCTTCCCGCCGAGGCGGTCGCGGGCGACCGGTGGTCGGCGTCGGGCAGCGCCCTGGGTGACGGCGTTCTCGCCTACGAGCTCACCGCCGCGGCCTTCAGCGCGACGGGGCCGTTCACCGATGCGCAGGGCGATACCGTTCCCCTCACCGGCGGGTGCCTCGGCGTTGACAGCTCGGTCGTGCTCTCCGCCCCTGCGGATGCCCTCCGCACCGACCTCGTCGAGTCGACGGTGTGGTGTCCGGGGCGCGGCCCGGTGTGGAGCTCGGGCACGGTCGACGCCCAACCCGTCGGGCAGGCCGAGGTGAGGCCCGCATCCCTGGCCGCGCTCGCGCGCGACCTGCCCGATGCCGAGGAGTGGGCGGAGTCGGCGCCGCAGGCGATGGCTCTGCGCGCTCCGCGAGCGCTGTCGCTCGTCGCCGCCGATCCGTTCTTCGGCGAGTCGCCGCTCGGCGTGCAGGTGTCGCTGCCGCCGCTGCTGCTTGCCGACGGCCGGATCGTGGCGATCAACGATCGGGGGGATGACGTGCACTGGTGGCGTCGCGCGGGTGCCGAGCTGGTGCTCGATGCGAGCGCGCATCCCGGAGGGGTGATCGTCTCGTCGGCGGTCGTCGGCGACCTCGTCATCGTCTCGACGGCGCAGCGGGCGGTCGTGGCCTACGACGGTCTCGGCCGCCGCGTCTGGCAGTGGAGGGGGCCGGAGCTCGTGCTGGCGCCCGCGGTCGGCGTGCCCGGGCGCGGCGGCTCGGGCGAACGGGCTGCGCCCGACGTCGTCGTGGTCGATCGCGGCGGACAGGCGACCCGCTTGGATGCCGAGACGGGGGCGGTGCGCTGGTCGGCGGCTGTCGACGCCGATGCCCGCGCACCCGTCGTGGTGGCCGGGGGAGCGGTCATCGTCGCGGACGAACGGGGTCGGGTGTCGGCGCTCGCCGCCGTGGACGGGGCGCTGCAGTGGCGGGAGGACATCGGGTTCGCCGAGAACGCTGCGGCCTCGAGCGACGGTGCGGCGGTCGCCGTGCAGCTCGAATCGGGAGAGGTCGTCGTGCTAAGGGCTCGCGACGGCGCTGAGCTCGCCGCGCATCGCTACCCGGGCGTCGCGCGCGACCTCGTCATCGCCGAGGGGGTCGTGCTGGCGCTCTCGGACGAGCGGCTGATCGCCGTGGATGCCGCCTCGGGCGACCTGCTCTGGCGCGACGAGGGCGCCCTGACCCTCGTCGGCGAAGGGTCGGTGGTGGCGGTGCTCAGCGACGATCGCGTGCGCCTCGTCGCCGTGGTCGACGGCTCGACCCGCGCGGAGCAGGCGCTGGAGCCCGCCCTGGTGAGCGCCACCCGACGGGCGCTGGCCGTGGGGAGCGGTCTGCTCATCATCGATTCCGATGGCCGCGTGCAGGACGTGGGTCTGCGGTGAGGCCGGCCGCGGAGTCGGTGCTGGGGCGTGTCGCCGGAGGCCTCGCGCGCTTCTGGCAGGGGCTCATCACCGCTCCGGTGCGCAACGGTCGGCTGCGCGACACCGGGTGGCCCGTCGGTCTGCGGCCGGTCGTGGTCGTCGGCATCATCGCCTTCTGCCTCGCAGTGGCGCTCATCCTGATGGCGCCGGCGATCCGCGCCGCGTCGCCGCTCTCCGTCACGGTGGGCTCGACCGTGCTCGCTCTGCCGCGGCTCGTGCTTCCGACGATCTTCTGGCTGGTCATCCTGTCGATCGCCCTCGTGCAGACGGCCGCCCTGCACGTTCGCGCCCGCACGGCATTCGTGCTCACCCTCATGTCGGCACTGGTGCTGCTCTTCCTGGGTGCCCTCGATCTCGGGGCCGATGGGGAGGGCGGGGTCGCGGTGACGCCCGGCAAGATCGTGTCGGTGCTCGCGGTCGCCGCCCTCGTCGCGCTGCTCCTGGCGCGTCGACGACGAGGGTTCGCCTGGTGGGAGTTCCCCGTCGTCCTGACGATCATCGCCGCCACGGCGGTGGTCGCCCTCGGACGCAGCGCCCAGCAGAGCGCCGCTTTCGGCCTCGACTTCGGCCCGCCGACCGCCTCTCTCGTCATGTCGTCGATCGGTCAGCTCGCCGTGCCCGCCGCCCTGGCCGCCGGGGTCGCGGTCGCGGAGTTCGCGATCACGGCGGCCACGTCGGCGGTCGCCGCACTGCAGCGGCCGGTCGCGCCGCCGCGGGCCGCCGCGCGGTCCGACGCGCTCTCCCGCGCTCTCCCGCTGGTGCTGCTCATCGCTCTCGTGCTCCTCGCCGGGTGGCGAGTGGCCGAGTTCGTCCTCGGGCTGCTGCTCGACCCCGGGTCGGTCGCTGATCCGGGCGATCTTCCGCTCTCGGCGGCGATCGTCGCACTCATCGCGGGCCTGTGGGTGCTCCTGGCGCGTCTGCGCCGCGACCGCCACCGTGCGGGCGACCCGCGACCATCCGCTGACCCCGCCCCTGCCAGTGGCGGCGAGACCCGCATCTCGACGGTCATGAGCCACCTCGACGCCGTCGCCTTCCCGGTGGCTGTCGCTCTCACGGTCACACTCGTGCCGGTCGTCGCGCTGCTGCTGGCCGTGCAGGTGGCCAGCTCGTGGGGCCTCGGGGGCGCGGCGACCGCGGCTGCCCTCTCGGTGGCCGACGCGCTGCGCGGCTCGATCGCCCTGGGGCTGGTGCGACTCGGTGTCGGCGCGGCGCTCGTGGTGCTCGCCGTGCGGCTCGCGCGCCGCGGTCGGCGGGGAGCACCGGAGCTGCTGGCCGCGATCGGCGTGCTCGCGGCGCTCAGCGCGGCACCCGCGCTGGCCGAGACGACGATGCCGTGGTCGTCAGAGGCCCTTGCCGTGATCGTGGCGGCGGCGACGATCGTGCTCGCGATCGTGCTCGCCGCACGCGGTCGGCTCGACGCGCGCCGGGCGGCACTACTGGTCACGGCACTGCTGCTCTCCGCGGCGGTCGCCTGGCGCGAGCTGCTCGCCGACCCGTTGAGCGCGGTCATCGGCGCGAGCGGCCTCGCACTGGTGCTCTTCGGCTTCGTCTGGGGCTTCCTGACCGATGCCGATGCCACGCACGGCGACAGCGCCGCGTATCCGCGTGCGGCTCGCGTTCTGCTCTTCCTCGCCAACGCCGTGTTCGGCGTGACCGTGCTGGCATACGGTGCGCTCGCCCGGTCGGTGGACGCCGGCATCGACCTCGACGCATTCGCCCAGTTCGGTGACCAGCTGCTGGGCACAGCGGTCATCCTGGCGGCGGTCATGGCGGTGTGGGCCTCTGCTGTATCGGGCGATTCCCGGCCGGCAGCGGCTACCGTGGCGCCATGACCGAGTCGTCCTCGCCTGAACCGTCGTCGTCGCCTGAACCGTCGTCGTCGGAGCCGACCGCCGACCCTCTCCTGCAGGCCGCCCTGCGCACCCACACCGACTACGGCGTCGAGAAACTGGAGGAGTCGGATCTCGCCGTCGACCCGTTCGCTCAGTTCACGGCCTGGCTCGCAGAGGCGGCCGAGCGGGGGGTGTACGAGCCGAACGCGATGGTGCTCGCGACGATCGACCCTGATGGTGCGCCGTCGATCCGCACCGTCCTCCTGCGCGGCGTCGATGAGCGAGGTTTCGAGTTCTACACCGATTACACCTCGCGCAAGGGCCGCGCCCTGCAGGCGAACCCCGCGGTCGCCGCCGTCTTCCCCTGGTACACCCTGCACCGGCAGGTGAAGATCTTCGGCACCGCGCACCGTGTCGAGCCGGAGGACTCGGAGGCGTACTTCGCGAACCGCCCGCGCGGCGCCCAGGTGGCGGCGTGGTCGAGCGACCAGTCGCAGCCGATCGGCTCGCGCGCGGCCCTCGAGCAGAAGGTGGTCGACACCGAGCAGCGCTTCGCCGACGCCGAGATCGTGCCGCGCCCGGAGCGCTGGGGCGGTTTCCGCATCGTCCCCGATCGCGTGGAGTTCTGGCAGGGCCGCTCCTCGCGCCTGCACGACCGCCTGCTCTTCCACCGCGAGGGGGAGACCTGGCGGGTGGAGAGGCTGCAGCCGTGACACTCGGCGCCGGGAATACCGGCGCCGCATCCCGCGTTCCCCTTTTCGATGCATTCGCATAGAATTGTGGATGCGCGACCGGGCCCGAACGACGCCCGACCCGCACGACAGACAGGGAGAACCATGGCCATCAGCGATCCGAGCGACCTCGAGCTCGGCCTCGACACCTTCGGCGACGTCACCGTCGACGCCGACGGGGCTCCGCTCTCGTACGCCCAGGTGATCCGCAACGTGGTCGCCGAGGGCGTTCTCGCCGACCAGGTGGGCGTCGACGCGATCACCGTCGGCGAGCACCACCGCGACGACTTCGCGGTCTCGGCCCCCGACGTCGTGCTCACCGCCATCGCGGCCCGCACCGAGCGCATCCGCGTCGGGAGCGGCGTGACCGTGCTCAGCTCGGACGACCCGATCCGCGTCTTCCAGCGGTTCGCGACCATCGACGCCATCTCCGGCGGCCGGGCCGAGGTCATCATGGGCCGCGGCTCCTTCACCGAGTCGTTCCCGCTCTTCGGTTATGCCCTGCAGGACTACCAGACGCTCTTCGAGGAGAAGCTCAACCTCTACGCCGAGGTGCAGAAGGAGCAGCCGGTCACCTGGCAGGGCTCGACACGCGCGCCGCTGCAGAACCAGATGGTGTACCCGACCACCGAGAGCGGCAGCCTGCGCACATGGGTCGGCGTCGGCGGCAGCCCCGAGTCGGTCGTGCGCGCCGCGCACTACGGCTTCCCGCTCATGCTCGCCATCATCGGCGGGCCGGCCGAACGGTTCGCGCCGTTCGTCGAGCTCTACCACCGCGCCCTCACCCAGCTCGAGAAGCCGTGGCAGCCGGTCGGTGTGCACTCGCCCGGCTACATCGCCGAGACCGATGAGCAGGCCATGGAGGAGCTGTGGCCCGCCTACGAGCAGATGTTCGGCCGCATCGGCCGCGAGCGGGGGTGGGGCCCGACGACGTACGCGCACTTCCGGCAGGAGGTCGAGCACGGCTCGCTCTACGTCGGGTCGCCCGAGACGGTCGCCCGCAAGATCGCCGCGACGGTATCGGCGCTCGGCATTCAGCGCTTCGACCTGAAGTACTCGACCGGTCCGCTGTCGCACGACAAGCTGATGCGGGCCATCGAGCTCTACGGCACGGTCGTCATGCCGCGCGTGCGCGAGCTGCTCGCCGACGCGAAGGTTCCCGCGGCCGTCTGACGCCAGACGGCGGACATGACGTTGCCCGCCGGGCCTCCGGGGTCCGGCGGGCAACGTCATGCGTTCCGGCGCGGCTACCGACCGGAGACCACCGGGAGCCCGGTCGCGCTCGCGGCGCTCTGCACACTGCCGCCGTTCGTCAGGGTGGTGAAGCCGAGGGCGGACATCCTGTCGATTGCCTGGCCGGAGCGGTTGCCGCTGCGGCAGTACACGATGTAGTCGCCCGCAGGGTCGAGCGCGCTGATCTGCTGCTCGAAGTCGGGAGACTGCACATCGATGTTGACAGCGCCATCGAGGTGCCCGTCGGCGAACTCGGCGGGGGTGCGAACGTCGATGATCACCGTGTCGGCACCGAGCACGACAGGTTCGGCGGGCGCAGCGCAGGCGGAGACGCCGATGGTGATTCCGAGGGCCAGAGCGAGGGTGAGGAGGATGCGGCGCATCGTCGTCCTTTCAGGGTCGGGAACGATGCCTCCCCTATACCCCAGGGGGTATATCGTGCACGTTCACCTGGTTCGAGCTGGGGAGGAGCTCCGGCGAGTGCTTGACTGAGCCCGTGAGCGAGACCCCCATCGACCGCCGCGTGCTCGTCATCGCCGTGCTCGCCGCCTTCGTCGCCTTCCTCGACGGCTCGATCGTCACCGTGGCACTGCCCGCCATCACCACGGAGCTCGGCGGAGGCCTGCCCGTGCAGCAGTGGGTGGTCGACGCCTACCTGATCACCCTCGGAGCCCTGATCCTCATCGCCGGGTCCCTCAGCGACCTCCTCGGTCGCATCGCGGTGCTGCGCATCGGTCTCCTCGCCTTCGGCATCACCTCGCTCACCTGCGGGCTGGCCCCCACGGCCGAGCTGCTGATCGCCGCGCGCGCAGCGCAAGGAGCCGCGGGCGCTCTGCTCGTGCCCAGCTCGCTGGCGCTCATCATGAGCACCCATCGAGGCGCGGCGCAGGCCCGTGCGATCGGCCTCTGGACGGCATGGACCTCCGCAGCGTTCATCGTGGGCCCCCTCCTCGGCGGCCTGCTGACCGACCTCGTGAGCTGGCGCTGGATCTTCGTCATCAACGTGCTCCCCATCGCCGTCACCCTCGTGATGCTGGCTCCGCTGCCGAACGTCCGCACGCCCGATCGCCCTCCTCTCGATCTCCTCGGCGCACTGCTCGGAGCGATCGGCCTGGGCGGCGTCGTCTTCGCCCTCATCGAGCAGGCCAACTACGGCTGGGTGTCGCCGGTCGTGCTCGTTCCCCTCGTCACCGGAGCACTCGCGCTCGCCGGCTTCGTGGTGCGGCAGGCGACGGCACGGCATCCGATGATGCCGTTGAGCCTCTTCCGCAATCGCAACTTCGCGGTCGGCAATCTCGCGACGGTCGCGATCTACGCGGCCCTGTCGGTGGCAGGACTCGCCCTGGTGCTGCATCTGCAGCAGGTCGCCGGACTGTCGGCGACCGCGGCCGGACTCGTGACGCTGCCGGTCACGGTGCTCCTCATCGCGCTCTCCTCCCGCTTCGGTGCCTGGGCGGGTCGAGCCGGACCGCGCTGGTTCATGGCGGTGGGGCCCGCGCTCGCCGCCGTCGGGGTTCTGCTGCTGCAAGGCATCTCAGCGCCGTTCGACTTCGCGCAGCAGGCGCTCGCGGGCGTGCTGCTCTACGGGCTCGGCATCGCGGTGACGGTCGCGCCGCTCACCTCAGCCGTGCTCGGCGCGATCGAACCCGAGCGTGCCGGAATCGCCTCCGCGGTGAACAACGCTGTGGCGCGCATCGCGGGGCTCATCGCCATCGCCGTCCTGGGGGCACTGATCGGCACCGAGGTGGACGACGCCTGGCTCGACCGCGCGCTCGTGCTGTGCGCCGCGCTCCTCTTCACGGGCGCCCTGATCTCGGCGATCGGAATCCGCACACCGCGCGCGGCGACCGCGCCGTAGGCTCGAGCCATGCGCCGTCGCCGACAGCACACCCGCGCGGTCGCGGTCGGGTTCGTCGCGGCCCTCGCGACGATCACCGGATGCACGGCCGTCGCCGAGCCGCCGCCTCCGCCGCTCGCCCGCCTCGTCGGCGCGCCCGCCCCGCTCGACCCGACGGCGGTCTACCTCGAGCAGCGCATCGCCGCGATGTCGCTCGAGCAGAAGGTGGCCGCCCTGCTCATGGTCCACGTTCCCGGCACCGACCCGGCGCGCATCCGGGCCGTCATCGACGCCCACGGTCTCGGTGGCGTCATCCTGATGGGCGACAACATCGGAGGTCCCGCGGCGACCGTGGCCGGCCTCACCGGGGCGCTGAGCGCGGAAGCCGGCCTGCCCGTGCTGACGGCCATCGACCAGGAGGGCGGCATCGTGCGCCGCCTGCGCGACGACACGTTCGCCGCGTCGTGGGAGCTGCGCGGGGCACCGGCATCCGCTGCCGAGCAGGCCTTCGCGGGCCGGAGCGCGCTCGTCGCCGAGGCTGGGGTGCTCATCAATTTCGGGATCGTCGCGGATGTCACCCCCGATCGCTCGTCCTTCATCCACGTGCGCACGCTGGGCGAGTCGCCGGCCGCCGCGGCCGAGCGTGTCGCGGCGGCGGTGCGGGGTGAGCAGGGCACCGTGCTGTCGACCCTCAAGCACTTCCCCGGGCACGGTGCGAGTCCGGACGACTCGCACGTGAGCATTCCGCGATCGGCGCTCACGATCGCGCAGTGGCGGGCGACGCATGCGGTGCCGTTCCAGGCCGGGATCGATGCCGGGGCCCCGCTGGTGATGACCGGTCATCTGCTGTTCGAGCGGGTGAGCCCCCTGCCGGCCTCGCTCTCGCCGACCTGGATCACGATCCTCCGCCAGCAGCTCGGCTTCGACGGGGTGATCGTCACCGATGATCTCCTGATGCTGCAGCGATCGGGGGTCGCCGCCTACCGGGATCCGGTGCAGAACGCCGTACGGGCGCTCGCCGCGGGCAACGACCTGCTGCTCTTCGTGCTGCCGGCCGACCCCTCGACCGTCGGTGTCGATCTCGGCGCGCTGATCGATGCGCTCGCGCTCGCCGTCATCGACGGTCGCATCGACGCCGCCCGCCTCGATGCGTCACTGCAGCGCGTGCTCGCCCTGCGCCGGGCGGCATCCGGCGAGCTCGGCCCCTTCGTCGACTGCGGCCCGAAGTGCCGGGGTGAGATCGGCCGAGCCGCGCTCGGCTGAGACGGAGCGAGCCTCGAGCAGGTCAGGGCGGCGGGGGGTGCGGCGCGGGGGCGCGGTGGTCCGGGGTGCAGAGCAGCCCCGCGGCGAGGATCGCGTCTCAGAGCGTCGGGAGGTCGACGTTGGTCACCCGTTCGGGCAACTGGTTGATGGTGACACCGCGCGGGACGACATCCGCGGTCGCCGGTGCGATGCTCGCGACGGTCGCGGTGATGGCGCCGAACACGATGGCGAGAGTGCCGAGACCCGTGAGCAGGGCGGTGACCGGTGTCAGTCGCCGGTGCCGCTCGAGGCTCACGACGATGGCGCCGACTAGCATGAGCGTCGCTGCAGTGATCAGGAGCGCGATCAACGGGCACCGTTCCTGTCGGGTGTCGAGGAACGCGGCCTCGGGGGGCGGGGCCGGTTTCGGGTGTCGGCCGCTCGGGTGGGCGGCCGCTCTCAGGATACGCCCGAGGCCCGACACGGGCAAACATTGCTGAGCGGATTTCGGTCTCGTGTCGAGGCGTCACACGGCGCGCGCGGGGGCAGGGTCCAAGGTTCCGAAGGTCGAATCCGTTTCAGCGAGTTCCGAACCAGGACGAACCGCGTGCCTGCGCGGCGCTCGGCCGGGCGGAGAGGTGAGAATGGGACGGTGACCCCTGCGCCCACCGAAGTGCCGCACCGCGATGTCCTGATCGCCGTCGCGGCCTCGCTCGAGGCGACCCTCGTCGACGCGCAGCCGCTGCAGGTCGAACCGACCGGCAACGGGTTCACCCACGGGTACCGCGTGTCACTCCGCGACGGCACGGGTGCCACGATCGAGCACACCGTCTTCGTGGAGACCTCTCCGGCCGACGCGGCACGACCGGGCGTGCTCACGCTGCGCAATCCCGCGACCGGCGAGCGCGTGGATGTCTGGGTGTACCCGGCCGACCCGTCCCTCCCCGCGCTGCGCACCGCCGTCTACGCCGAGGCGGCGGGTGTGGTGCTCGCCCGGCTCGGGCTGCCGGTCGGAGGGCTCCGCGTCAGCCTCGCTGCCTATCGCCCCGGCAAGCGGGCCGTCGTGCGCGTCGACACCGACGTGACGGCGTACTACCTGAAGGTCGTCCGTCCGCCCGCCGCCGAGCCGCTGCAGGCGCGGCACACGCTCTGGCGGGAAGCGGGGATCCCGGTTCCGGCGGTCCTCGGCTGGAGCGAGGAGGGCCTCGTCGCTCTCGAGGCGCTCGCCGGTTCCGAGCTCATCGGAGTGCTCGACACCATCGCCGACCCGGATGCACTGCTCGACTCGATCGAGCTCCTGGGTGAGCGCATCGCCCTCGTGGAGTCGACGTCATCGGCCCGCTCATCGCTCGTGCGGCGCATCGACTGGTACGAGGAGCGGCTCATCGAGCAGCTGCCGGCCATCGATGGGCTCATCGAGCGCACTGCCCGCACCGCGGCACGTCGGTACCGGGCAGGCGGATCCCCACCGCCCTCGCGCACGGTGCACGGCGACCTGCACCTGGCGCAGCTGCTCGTCGACCCCGCGGCACCGACGGCCATCGCCGGCGTCCTGGACATCGACACGTCCGGCTGGGGCGACCCGGCGGATGACGCGGCGGCGCTCTACGCCCATCTGATCGCCACCGTCGTGCACGACGGCGGCAGCCGGGCCACCGTGCGCGCCCGCCGGGCCTCCGTCCTCGCGGACGGATGGCGACGGCGCTGGTTCCGGTCGCCCGACGGCGGATTCGCCGACCGTGCGCACGCGATCGCGGCGACGCAGCTGCTCGGCCATGCCCTGTCGCGGTCGGCGGCCGGCACCTCCGGCGCCACCGAGCTCATCGAGCGCGCTCACCGCGTCGTCAACGCGGATGAGAGGCCTCTCACCACCTCCTCCTGGTGATCTCACCTGCCCCGGCGAGAGTGAGGGCATCGCGACGGACCACCCGGTCCGCGCCGAAGGAGGAGAACGACATGGACACCAAGAACTGGATCGCCGTGGGGGCTGCAGGGGCGCTCAGCCTCGGGGTGGCCGCCGGGGGAGCTGCGAGCGTCGCCAACGCGATGCCGCTCATCGAGACCGTCAGCGGTCTCACTGTGCCGGGGCTTTCCACCGTCACCGATGACGACGGCAGCGCCGACCTCGACTTCGTCGTCGAGAGCGACAGCATCGTGTCGCCCGCATCGAGCTCGTCGCCGGCCACTCCGTCGCCGGCCTCGACGCCCTCGGCGCAGTCGCCTGCGTCGGTGCAGTCTCCCGCGTCGGTGCAGTCGCCGGCGTCGCCGGTCTCGCCGATCTCGCCCGCGAGCCCCGTCTCGGTCGACTCGCCGCCGAGCCCCGCCTCGCCCGCGAGCATCCCGTCGCCCGCGAGCCCGGCGAGCATCGACGACTGAACCGCTCGACCGCGCTGATGAGCGATGGCCTCCGGATGAGAGCACTCTCATCCGGAGGCCATCGCTTTCGCCGTTCGCGCGGGCCAGAATGGATGCAGGGCGCCGAGGAACGGTGACGAGGAGGCAGCACGATGGCCGCAGCACGACGGTGGGTCGCCGCCACTGCCGCGTCGGTGCTCGGCATCGGCGTCATCGCCACGAGCGCCATCGGGGTGGCGAACGCCATGCCCCTCGTCGAGAGCTCACGCGTCGCCGACGTGCCCCCCATCACGACGGTGCCGGGCGACCAGAAGGGCGCTCCAGCGGCAGTGCCGGGCGGCGGCACGACTCCTGCCCCGTCCGCGTCGGTGGGGCCGACGTCGGCGCCTGTCGCGTCGCCCAGTGTCGCGCCGGCGCCCGCGCCGCAGCCCGTCGCCCCGCGGCCCGCCGTCACCGACTCGGCCGCATCGGCTCCGAGCTTCGCGAGCCCGGCGAGCGTCAACGACTGAGCGCGGTCGCGGCCGATGGTCGCGCCGACGTTCCGCGGGGCGACGGGCCCAATCAGACCAGCCGGTACCCCATGCCGCGCACCGTCTCGATGCGGTCGGCGCCGATCTTGCCGCGCAGATAGCGCACGTACACGTCGACGACGTTCGAGCCGGGGTCGAAGTCGAAGCCCCACACCCGGCTCAGCAGCTGCTCGCGCGACAGCACCTGCTCGGGATGCCGCAGGAACTGCTCGGCGAGCGCGAACTCGCGAGCGGAGAGGTCGATCGATCGGTCGCCCACCGTGACACGGCGCGTCCGCAGGTCGAGGGCGACCCCGCCGTGCCGCAGCACGGTCTCGGCGACCGTCTGCTGACCCGATTCGCGCAGCCGCAGGCGGATGCGGGCCACGAGCTCGTCGAACTTGAACGGCTTCGGTAAGTAGTCGTTGGCGCCTCCGTCGAGACCGGCGACGGTGTCGTCGGTGCTCGTGCGCGCCGTCAGCATGATGATCGGCATGGTCTCACCGGCGGCCCGCAGTCGCGCGAGCACCTCGAAGCCGTCGATGCCCGGCAGCCCGACGTCGAGCAGTACGAGATCGAACGAACCCGTCGCCACATAGTCGAGCGCGTCCAGTCCGTTCGCCACTACCGTGGGCGAGTAGCCGGCGGCCGCGAGCCCCTTCTCGACGAACGAGGAGATGCGCGCCTCGTCCTCGACGATCAGGATGCTGGTCATCGGCTCTCCTCAGCGCTGGTGGTGCCGACAGCGGCCGGCGGGCTGCTCAGCACTGCCGCATCGTCCACCCGGTCGTCGGCGCGGAAGCCCTCGGCCGGCGGGGGCGGGGGCGCGGCGGCTTCGACCGTGGGCACGACGATGCCGAACCGCGAGCCGGTCGGAGCCGTGTCGAGACTCACGTAGCCTCCGTGCGCGCGGGCGATGGCGGCGACGATCGGGAGCCCGAGTCCCGATCCCGCGATGCCGCGCCCGGTGTCGGCGCGCCCGAAACGCTCGAAGATGCGCTTCTCGGCACCCGCCGGAATGCCGGGGCCCTCGTCGGCCACCCACAGCTCGACCGACCCGCTGTAGGCGGTGCTGCCGATCCGCACGGTCGAGCCCTCCGGCGAGTACTTGGCGGCGTTGTCGGCCAGCTGCAGCCAGGCCTGTGTGATTCGCGAGGACGAGAGCGGAGCGATCGCGGTCGCGGTCTCCGCGAGCACCCACGTGTGCCCCGGGATCGCCTGCATCTTCGCGAACACCTGCGCTGTGAGGTCGGCGACGTCGACCGGCTCGACCATGAGCCGCGTCTCGACGCGCGCGAGCGCGTCGATGTCGTTGACCAGTTCCGCCATGCGGTCGAGCTCGTCGATCGCCAGCTCGCGCACCGTGCGGACGTCGTCGGGCGCGGCCGGGTCGAGCAGCTCGAGATGTCCGCGCACGATCGTGATGGGCGTCTTCAGCTCGTGCCGCACATCGTCGAGCAGCTGGCGCTGGCTGGTCATCGCGTCATCGATGCGGTCGAGCATGGCGTTGACGGTCTCGGTGAGCGCCGACACATCGTCGCGTCCGGTCACCGGGATCCTCTCGCCGAGGTCCTGCGCAGTGATGCGCGATGCCGTCTCCGACAGGGTGCGCAGCGGCGAGAGCAGCCGTCCCGCGACGAACCAACCGATCACGCCGATCGCGGCGAGCGATGCCAGGGCGAGGCCCGCATAGGTCAGGAACGCCCCGCTCACCTCATCGACGGCGCGCCGCGCGTCGATCGCGGCGACGAAGACGCCCACCTGCGGGTCGTCGGCGATCGTGACCGGCACCGCCACGTAGCGCAGCGTGCCCACCGAGGTGATCGCGGTGCCCAGGGTGACCTGCCCTCCCGACGCCTCCGCCCAGACGCGCGCCATGAAGGCGGGGTCGGCGTCGAGGTCGAACGCGGTCTCGACCCCCGGCAGCAGGCGCACGGCCCCGTCGATGAGAGCGACGCTGCTCTCGTGGCGTCCCGGCACGATGCGCGACAGGATCTCGGTGAGCGCGGCCAGCACCGTCGTGGGCACCTCCGCGGGCGCCGGGGGTTCTGCCTGGCTCTCGTCCGTCGGCTCAGCGGCGGCGTCGTCCGTGGTGCTCGCGGCGGGAGCGCTCGTTCCGGTCACGATGGCGCGCGCTGCCTCGACCGTCGAGAGCAGGTCGGCGTCGAGGCCCGCGATCGTGCGGTCGCGCTGCACGAGGTAGGCGGTCGTGCCCGAGACGATCATCCCGAGGGCGGTCACGATCAGGATCACCGCGAGAATGCGCGACCGAACCGAGAATCGCGGGAGTGCGGGTCGCGCCATTCCTCCATTATCGGGCGGGGATGCTCTCACATCGTCCGCATGAGAACACTCTCACCGGCGCGCGGCGCCGCGCGCCCGGGCGAGGGCTCGCAGATCGGCGGCGTCGTCGGCCTCGAGCCCGATGCGACCCTCCCGGTGCGTCACGACACCGCGGACGAGCACGAGGCGCGCGGTCAGAGCGTCGCGCAGCCCTCGCGGTGCCTGCGGTCGCACGTGCAGGGGGACCACCGCGGTGCCGTCGTCGAGCAGGGCGTCGCCGCCCAGCAGAGCCTCGGCGGGCCGCCGCTCGGCGCCGACCACGATTCGGCGGCCGACGTCGCGCGCGCCGAGTCCGTCCAGGCGCTCCGCATCGGCCGCGTCGAGCAGGGCGGCGTAGGGGGCCAGCGCGGCGGCGGCGCGCGGTGCCGGTGGTTCGACGACGACCGGGATGTCGCGGGCATCGACGAACAGCAGCGGATGCTCGGGCCCGGCACGGCGCGAGTTCCAGCGACCCATGGCGCTCGTCCTCCTTCTGCCGCAGGCCAGTGTATCGAACATGTGTTCGATCGATCCGACGCGCAGGAGGAGCGATCGGCGGCTCAGCTGTCGCGGTCGAGGATGCCCGCGCGGGCGAGCTGCTCGGCGAGCCCCGCGCCGTCGGGCGCCCAGACCCAGGGCACGCCGCCGCTGTCGGGATGCTCCTCGTCGAGGTGGCTCCGGCCGCCCGCGAGCATCGCCTCCGGCGTGGAGAGCTGACGGATCGCGATGGCCGCTACCTTGTCGGGGTGCTCGGCGGCGAAGGCGCGGTAGAGCTCCTCGTCGTGCTGACCGTCATCGCCGATCAGCACCCACCGCACCCGCGGGAACTCGCGGGCGAGCCGCGCGAGGCTGTCGCTCTTGTGCTGGCGCCCGCTGCGGAACAGCCGGTCGTGGGTCGGCCCCCAGTCGGTCAGCAGCAGCGTTCCGGCGGGGTAGAGGTGGCGACTCATGAAGCGATCCAGGGTGGGGGCGACGTTCCAGGCTCCGGTCGAGAGGTAGATGACCGGGGCGCCCGGATGCTCGTGGGCGAGCCTCTCGAGCAGCACCGCCATGCCGGGCACCGGTCGGCGGGCATGCACATCGAGCACGAAGGTGTTCCACGCGGCGAGGAAGGGTCGGGGGAGTGCTGTCACCATCACGGTGTCATCGATGTCGCTGACGATCCCGAGGCGGGCATCCGGATCGACGACGAAGATCCGAGCGGCAATCGGTTCCGATCCCTCCGCCGTCAGCGTGATCGTGCGGATGCCCGGAGCGAGCCGCACGGCGAGGTCGACGTCGACCACCCCGCCCCGGTCGGCCTGCACGGTGAACCGCTGCCCGTCGGCCTCGACCGTGACCGCCGCATCGGCGACGGGGATGCTCGTGAAGCTGCGCCAGCCGCGGATCGTGCTCGGCGTCGGCCGATCGGCCGCGGCCGGAGCCAGGAGCACGCGGCACAGCACGCGGATCCAGCCGTCACCGCCATAGCCGCTGTAGGGGATGACGACGGGCGAGAGCCCGCGTCGCCGACCGCGCCGTTCACGCCAGCGGTGGAAGCGGTCTTCGGCGGCCACGGCCCTGCGGGCCCAGGGCGAGCGTGCGGCGACGGGGGTGGGGCTGTCGTCGGGGGTCTCGTCGGCCACCTGCCCAGTGTGTCAGACCGACCGCCGCGGGCACTCCCCGACTGGTTCGAGCGCCGCCTCGAGCACCGTCCGAGGCCTCGGTGCACGGAACGGTCGTCCTGCCCCCTGCTGCTCGCATACCGATGATTCGGGCCCAAAAAGACACGCCGTCAAGGCGGACTTAACTCACATACAGGAGTACAGTGGCCGCCGTCGAAAGGTTCACCATGAACGTCACCGAGTCCGCCACCGCCCTCCTCAGCGGTGCCCCCATCCGCAACGAGCCCGTCCAGGCCCGCAGCACCGCCCGCCTGGCGACCCTGCTCGACTCGGCTGCCGCCGTCATCGACGAGATCGGCTACGAGCGCTTGACGACCGCGATGGTCGCGGAGCGCGCGGGTGCCTCCATCGGCACCGTGTACCGCTACTTCCCCGACCGCATCGCCGTGCTGCAGGCCCTCGGGGCGCGCAACAGCGAGCGGCTGCTGGCCGGCATCGCCCCCGAGCTGGTCGCGGGCCGCCACGCCTCGGCGACGGATGCCCTGCTCGGCGTGCTCGACGTGACCGCCGGTCTGTTCCGCACCGAGCCGGGCTACCGCTCGGTTCGCGTGGGTGACGTGCTCGACCTGCTGCCGCCGCAGGCGGAGACGACGGCCAATGCCGCGATCGCCGATGTCGTGGCCGACGCGCTCGTCGCCGGGTACGGGGTCGCCGACACCGCCGACACCCGTCGCGCCGTGGGCACGGCGGTCGAGGTGATCGATGCCCTCGTCGCTCGGGCGTTCGCCCGGTCGGCTCAGGGCGACGCCGCGCTGCTCGACGAGGCTCGCCGGTCGGTTCGCGCCGTCCTCGCCGGTCGCCTCTGAGCTGATAGGGCGGCCGTCCTCACCGGTCGCCTCTGAGCTGATAGGGCGGCCGTCCTCACCGGCCGCCTCTGAGCCGATAGGGCGGCGGCCATCGGCCGGCGCCGCGGGCACCCATCTGGAGATGTGCCCAGAATCGGAGCGATCCGGGAGACCCTCGGCCCCGAATGCTGTTTGACTGAGAGTGCGCTGAGCGCGCGATCATCCTCGGCGGCGACGGGAAGAGAGCACCGTGATCGAGTTCCGCTCCATCTCCAAGCGTTTCGACGACGGAACGCTGGCGGTCGACGACTTCAGCCTGGTCATCCCGAGCCGCCGCATCACGGTGCTCGTCGGGTCGAGCGGTTCGGGCAAGACGACCCTGCTGCGCATGATCAACCGCATGGTCGACGCCACGAGCGGTGATCTCGAGATCGATGGCGAGAACGTGTCGACGATCGAGCCCGTGCGGCTGCGCCGTCGCATCGGCTATGTCATGCAGAACTCCGGCCTGCTGCCGCACCGCAAGGTGATCGACAACATCGCGACGGTGCCGCGCCTCAACGGCGTGCCGAAGAAGCAGGCGCATGAGCGCGCTCTCGAGCTCATGGACACGGTCGGTCTCGACCGTGATCTCGCCGAGCGGTACCCCTCCCAGCTCTCGGGCGGGCAGCAGCAGCGCGTGGGGGTCGCCCGCGGTCTCGCCGTCGACCCCAACATCCTCCTCATGGACGAGCCGTTCGGAGCCGTCGACCCGATCGTGCGGGCCGACCTGCAGCAGGAGCTGCTGCGTCTGCAGCGCGAGCTCGACAAGACCGTGGTCTTCGTCACGCACGACATCGATGAGGCCTTCCTGCTCGGGCACCAGGTGGTGATCCTGGAGAAGGGCGGCCGCATCGCCCAGAAGGGCACGCCCGCCGAGATCCTCGCCAACCCGGCCAGCGATTTCGTGGCGAGCTTCGTGGGGGCCGACCGCGGTAAGCGGGCCCTGAGCATCCAGACCATCGACGGCGCGCGCGTGCTCGTCGACGGCGACGGCAATCTGGCCGGCCGGCTCGTGGAGGCGGGCCCGGCGTGACGTGGGTTCTCAACAACCTCGGCCTGATCCTCGAGCTCACCCTCGAGCACATGAGGTTGAGCATCCTGCCGATCGTGCTCGGGTTCGTCATCGCGATCCCGCTCGGCTGGCTCGCCTACCGGTACCGCTTGACGCGCGGGCTGATCCTGACCCTCGTCGGCCTGCTCTACACGATCCCCTCGCTCGCCCTCTTCGTGATCCTGCCGCCGCTGCTCGGCATCAGCTTCCTCAGCGAGGCGAACGTGATCATCGCGCTGACCATCTACGCGGTGGCCATCATGGCGCGCTCGGTGGCGGATGCCCTCGCCAGCGTCGATCCTGATGTGCGCCAGGCCGCCACGGCCGTGGGGTACTCCAGCTGGCGTCGCTTCTGGGGAGTCGACGTCCCCCTCGCCGGCCCGGTGCTGCTCGCAGGCCTGCGCGTCGTGGCCGTGAGCACGGTGAGCCTGCTCACCGTCGGCATCATCATCGGCGTGCAGAGCCTCGGCTACCTGTTCACGAACGGGTACGAGCGCAGGATCCTCGCGTCGGTGCTGACGGGCGTCGTCATGACGGTGATCGTGGCGCTGCTGTTCGACCGCGTGCTGGTCCTCCTCGGGCGCCTCCTGATGCCGTGGACACGCACGGGCGGACGACGGTTCCGTGCGGCAGCCGAGAGCGAGCAGCAGATCGAGACCCCCGCGCTCGCTGTCGGTCGAGGTGCCCAGCAGGGGAGCGTTCCGTGAACCTCTTCCTCGACGCCTTCGCGTGGCTCGCCGACCCGGCGAACTGGACGGGCAGCGGCTCCATTCCGCAGCGCATCGCCGAGCACCTGCGCTACACCGGGCTCGCGGTGCTCGTCGCGTCGCTCATCGCCGTGCCGCTGGGGTGGTGGATCGGCCACACCGGTCGCGGCCGCGAGCTCGTCGTCGGCCTGACCGGGGCTGCTCGAGCGCTGCCCTCGTTCGGCCTGCTGTTCCTGTTCGTGTTCGTCGCGGGCGTGCTGCAGCGGGAGGCCGCATCGGTCGTCGTGCTGATGCTGCTGGCGGTGCCCCCCATCCTCGCGGGGGCCTACGCCGGATTCGAGGTCATCGATCGTCGCGTCATCGACGCGGCACGCGCGATGGGCATGACCGAGTGGCAGATCCTCTGGAAGGTCGAGGTGCCGCTCGGCCTGCCGCTGCTGTTCGGCGGGCTCCGCAGCGGGGTGCTGCAGGTCGTCGCCACCACGGTGCTCATCGCCTACATCGGGCTCGGGGGCCTCGGCTACGACATCGTGCAGGGCATCGATCTCCGACGGTTCGACCAGATGCTCGGCTCAGCGCTGCTCATCATCGCCCTCGCCCTCCTGCTCGATGCGCTCTTCGCGCTGCTCGAGCGCTGGGCCGTTCCGCGCGGGGTCCGCGCGGGGCGGCTCCCCGAACCTCGCTCGACGCCAACCGGGCGTCGAGCGACGGCGGAAACTCCCGCCACCACTGGAAGAGAAGAGAAGAACTGATGTTCACAGCAAGGAACAAGGGCCGGCTCGCCGTGACGGCAGCCGTGGTCGGGGCATCATTGGCCCTGGCAGGGTGTGCATCGGGCGACCCGCTGGCGCCCGAGCCGGATCCGGATGCTCCCGCCGAGACGATCGTCATCGGCTCGCAGGCGTACTACTCGAACGAGATCATCGCCGAGCTCTACGCGCAGGCGCTCGAGGCCGAGGGCTTCGAGGTTGAGCGCAACTTCCAGATCGGGCAGCGCGACGCCTACATCCCGGCCCTCGAGGCCGGCGAGGTCGACCTGTTCCCGGAGTACACGGGCAACCTCCTGCAGTTCTGGAACCCCGACACCACCGCCACCCAGGCCGACGACGTCTACGCCGAGCTGCTCACGGTCGTCCCCGAGGGCCTGCAGGCCCTCGACCAGTCGCCCGCGACCGACCAGGACAGCTACAACGTGACGGCCGAGTTCGCCGAGGCCAACGGTCTCGAGTCGATCGCCGATCTCGCGGGCGTCGAGGGCCTGATCCTCGGTGGCGCCCCCGAGCTGGAGGAGCGCCCCTACGGCCCGACCGGCCTGCTCGACGTCTACGGCGTCACGGTCGCTTTCGAGGCGACGGGCGACACCACCGTCGACGCGCTGCTCGCCGGCCTCGTCAACGTCGCCAACGTCTACAGCGCCGACCCGCGCATCGGGCAGAACGGCCTCGTGACGCTCGCCGACCCCGAGGGCCTCTTCCTGGCCTCGAACGTCGTGCCGATCGCCTCGGCCGATCTGCCGCAGGCGGCGGTCGACATCATCAACGCCGTGAGCGCCGCGCTCACGCCCGAGGGCCTGGTCGCGCTCAACGTGCAGAGCACGGTCGATCAGCTCAGCTCGGCCGAGATCGCCACGCAGTGGCTGACCGAGAACGGATTCCTCGGCTAGTCCGAGTCCGTTGCCTCCTGCGGGGCGGGTGCCGAAGGGTGCCCGCCCCGCTCCGCGTTCGACGGCACGATGACCGCGTCGCCGTCGTCGTACCGGCCGACGTAGCGATAGAGCAGCTTCTTCACGGCGAAGACCAGCAGCCAGAATCCGATGATGACGCCCACGAAGATGAGCGCCGCGAAATCGAGCTGACCCGCGATGCTGCGGTAGCCCTCCGCAGCGGCCGACCCGACGCTGACGTAGGCGAAGGCCCAGATGATGCATGCGGGTGTCAGCCACAGCATGAAGGTGCGGTAGCGCAGGGCGCTCATGCCCACGACGAGCGGCGTCAGCGAGTGCAGCACCGGCACGAACCGCGAGATGAACACCGCGATGCCGCCGCGATGGGCGAGGAAGCTCTCGGCGCGCCGCCAGTTCTTCTCGCCGATGCGATGGCCGAGGCGGGATGCCCGCAGGCGCGGCCCGAAGAACCGGCCGATCGCGAACCCGAGCGAGGCCCCCGCGAGCGCCCCGACGATCACGGTGATGACCAGCGCCCAGTACTCGGCGGGGGAGCCGACCGCCGTGCTCGCGACGAGCACCACGGTGTCGCCCGGAACGATCAGGCCGAGCAGGATCGTGGTCTCCAGCATGATGAACAGACCGGCAAGCGCGGTGCGCAGAGCAGGGTCGACGCCCTCGACGAGCGCGAGCACCGCATCCAGCACCTCGTTCATGTCGGGAGCCTAGCGGCGCCCGCATCGGGCGCGGCTGGAGGTCGGCCCGGACACGCCTGAGGATTCGGGACCTTCGGCCCCTGTGCCGGCGGGGAGGCCGTTCCTAGGCTCGAGAGCGGCAGCGTCGCCATGTCCCCCTTCGCTCTCCTCACCCCAAGGCAGGTGACCGCTCGTGGTCGAATGGCTCGATCCTCTCCTCCTCGCTCGCTGGCAGTTCGGTCTGACGACGCTCTACCACTTCCTCTTCGTGCCGCTGACGATCGGCATGGTGATCCTCGTCGCCATGTTCCAGACGGCGTGGGTGCGCACGGCGAAGCTGAAGTACCTGCACCTGACGCGGCTCTTCGGCAAGATCTTCCTCATCAACTTCGCCATGGGCGTGGTGACGGGCATCGTGCAGGAGTTCCAGTTCGGCATGAACTGGAGCGACTACTCGCGGTTCGTGGGGGATGTCTTCGGCGCCCCGCTCGCGATGGAGGGCCTGCTCGCGTTCTTCCTCGAGGCGAGCATGATCGGGCTCTGGATCTTCGGCTGGGACAAGCTGCCGGCCAAGTTGCACCTCGCCGTGATCTGGCTGCTCGCGCTCTCGACCACGCTCTCGGCCTACTTCATCCTGGCCGCGAACGCGTTCATGCAGAACCCGGTCGGCTTCGAGATCAACGAGGAGCTCGGGCGGGCCGAGCTGACTGACATTGGGGCGGTGCTCACCAACCCCGTCGCCCTCACCCAGTTCCCGCACACGATCTTCGCGTCGATCATGTTCGCCGCCGTGGTGGTCGTCGCCGTCGCCGCGTACCACCTGTCGAAGGGCCAGTACCTCGACGAGATGCGCACCGCGCTGCGGTTCGGCCTCATCGTCAACATCATCGCCTTCGTCGGTGTCGCTCTCTCGGGCGACCAGCTGAGCCTGGTGATGGTGCAGACCCAGCCGATGAAGATGGCGGCGGCCGAGGCGCTGTACCAGACCACGGCCGGTGCATCGTTCTCCCTGTTCTCGCTCGGCACCCCTGATGGCAGCAGCGAGATCTTCTCCATCCGCGTGCCCTACGTGCTCTCCTTCCTGTCGACGCAGGACTTCATGGGCACCGTCGAGGGCATCAACGACCTGCAGGCCCAGTACGAGCAGCAGTTCGGCCCCGGCGAGTACACGCCGATCATCTGGGTCACCTATTGGAGCTTCCGCTGGATGATCGGGCTCGGCGCCCTCTCGGCGCTCGTCTCGATGGTCGGCCTGTGGCTGACCCGCGGCGGTCGCACGCCGAGCGGTTGGGCGTGGAAGGTCGCGATCTGGTCGGCCCCGCTGCCGTTGCTCGCGAGCCTGGTCGGCTGGACCTTCACCGAGATGGGCCGTCAGCCCTGGATCGTGTTCGGTCTCATGCGCACCGAGGATGGCGTCTCGCCGGGCGTGACCGGCCTCGAGGTGCTCATCTCGCTCATCGCCTTCACGCTCATCTACGGCGTGCTCGCCGTCGTCGAGTTCAAGCTCATCATCCGCGCGGCCGTCGACGGCCCGAAGGAGTGGGCGAAGTACGACGCCGACCACCATGACGGCGAGGCCGGTACCGGCTCCGTCGACCCCGCCAAGCTCGCCACCGTCTACTAAGCGACACGAAGGACACCCCTCATGGATCTCGCACTCCTCTGGTTCGGCATCGTCGGATTCTTCTTCATCGGCTACTTCGTGCTCGACGGCTTCGACTTCGGGGTCGGCATGGCCATGCCCTTCCTGGCCAAGGACGACACCGACAAGCGCGTCATGATCAACACCATCGGCCCGGTCTGGGATCTCAACGAGACCTGGCTGATCGTGGCGGGAGCATCCCTGTTCGCCGCGTTCCCGTACTGGTACGCGACCCTCTTCGACGGGTTCTACCTGGCACTCCTGCTGATCCTGCTCGCCCTCATCGCCCGCGGCGTCTCGTTCGAGTACCGTCGCCTCGGTCGCTCGGAGCAGTGGAAGGCCTGGTTCGACCGGATGATCATCATCGGCTCGGCCGTGCCGGCGCTGCTCTGGGGTGTGGCCTTCGCGAACATCATCCAAGGCGTCGCGATCGACGAGACCGGCACCTACGTCGGCACGCTCTTCGACCTGCTCAACCCCTACGGTCTGCTCGGCGGCCTCACGACGCTGCTGCTGTTCTTCACGCACGGCGTGCAGTTCGTGGCGCTCAAGACCGATGGCGAGCTGAAGGAGCGTGCGCACGCCCTCTCGGTGCGCGCCGGTCTCGTCACCATCGCGGTGGCCGCGGCCTTCCTGGTCTGGACGGTCGTGCAGCACCTCGAGGCACCGCACCTGGTGTTCATCGTCGCGTTCGCGGCGGCGGCGGCCGTGGCCCTCATCGGCTCGTGGGTCGCGAACCGCGTGCGCCGCGAGGGCTGGGCGTTCGCCCTCACCGCCACGACCGTCGTGTTCGCGGTGCTGACGATCCTGGCGGCGCTCTACCCGAACGTCATGCCGTCGACCATCGACCCGGCCTACAGCCTCACCATCGCGAACGCGTCGAGCTCGCCGTACACGCTCGAGGTGATGACCTGGGTGGCCGTGATCATGCTTCCGCTCGTGCTCGCGTACCAGGGGTTCACCTACTGGGTGTTCCGCAAGCGGGTCACCCGCACGGCGATCCCCGTCGCCGCGCCGGCCGGGGCCGCGCACTGAAGCCGCTCGACCCCCGACTGCTGCGCACCGCGTCGGCCGCCCGCGTCCTGCTGGCGGCCGGCGCGGTCGTCGCCGTCGGTCACACGCTCAGCATCATCGCGTTCTGCTGGTTCGCGGCGCAGACGATCGCGGCGGTCGTCGACGGCGTACCGATCGAGCGGCTGGGCACCCTCGTCATCGCGACGGCCCTGAGCATCCTGGGCCGCGCCCTCACGCAGGCGCTGCTGGATGCCCTCGCCGTGCGCGGCGCCGCCCGCGTCAAGAGCCAGCTGCGCGAGCGGGTCGTGTCGGCGCTCGATGCCGGGGGCTCCGAGCTGCTCGTCCGCACCTCCTCGGCGCGGGTCGCGACGCTGCTCGGCCAGGGGCTCGACGCCCTCGACGGATACATCGGCCGCTACCTGCCGCAGCTGATCCTCACCGCGGTGGCGACGCCGATCGTCGTCGGGGTGCTGCTGCTGGCCGACGTCACGACCGGCATCACGGTCATCCTGACGCTGCCGATCATCCCCGTGTTCATGGTGCTCATCGGGCTCAGCACGCGCGCGGTGCAGAAGAAGCAGTGGCAGCAGCTCGGGGCGCTCGCGCAGGGCTTCCTCGAGGTCGTGCAGGGGCTGTCGACGCTCATGATCTTCGGGCGGCAGCATCGGCAGGCCGACCGCATCGCCGCGGTCACCGATGAGTACCGCCGCCGCACCATGGCGGTGCTGCGGCTGTCGTTCCTGAGCGGTTTCGCGCTCGAGCTCGCGGCGAGCCTGTCGGTCGCGCTCGTCGCCGTGTCGGTCGGAATCCGGCTCATCGACGGTGAGCTGCTGCTCGGTCTCGGCCTGTTCGTGCTCATCCTCGTGCCCGAGGCGTATCTGCCGCTGCGCCAGGTCGGAGCCCAGTTCCACGCCGCGAGCGAGGGGCTCGCCGCGGCGGAGGACGTGCTCGAGCTGCTCGAGCACGAGCCCGCATCCCGCCCCCGCGTGCCCGCGCGCGCGTCCCGCCCCCGCGTGCCCGCGCGCGCGTCGGCCGCCGAGCACGCGCCGCCGACAGCGTCGATCGGTCGCTCGTTGCCGGTGTCGGCGGAGGCGATCGCAACGAGCGACCGATCGACGCCCGTGGGTGCATCGGATGCGGGGCTCGCGGCGCCCGCCCTCGCGCTGCGCGGCCTCACCGTGCGGCGCGGCGACCGCGTCGTCGTCGATCGGCTCTCAGGTGCGTGGCTGCCCGGCACGGTGCTCGCCGTCACCGGACCGAGCGGCGTCGGCAAGAGCTCTCTGCTCGGCGCCGTGCTCGGACTCGTCGCGCATGAGGGCGCGGTGCTGCTCGATGGAGCGGCCGTGCCGCCCGCCGAGCGCCTCGACCGCATCGCGTGGGCCGGGCAGCGACCCGACCTGACGGGCGGCCCCCTCGACGAGGTGGTGTCGCTCGGTGCGCCGACTGTCGATCGGCCGCAGGTGGGGCGCTCGCTGCACTGGGCGGCGCTCGACGACGTGCCGCGCAGCACGGTGCTCGGCCCGGCCGGCGACGGGCTGTCGGGCGGGCAGGCGCAGCGTGCGGCGCTGGCCCGCGCGCACTACCGCGCCCAGCAGCGCGACTGCCGTGTCGTGCTGCTCGACGAACCGACGTCGGCGCTCGATGCCGAGAGCGAGCGGCGCGTCATCGCGGGCCTGCGCGCCCTCGCCGACGAGGGCCGGCTCGTGGTCGTCGTGACCCACCGGCGCGCGGTCGTGGCGGCCGCGGATGCGCACCTGGCGCTGCCGTCGAACCCGGTCGTCGCGCCGCGGCCGGCAGCCACCCAGCCCGAGGAGACCCACCGATGATCGGCGACGCCCGCCCCGGCACCCGCAACCGCACCGAGAGCCGCGCCGACGGGCGCACCGACCAGCGCGCCGTGCTGCGCGCCGCGGTGCCGCCGGTGCGCGCCGCGCTGCCCGCGCTCGCCCTCGGGGTGCTCGCGAGCGGCTCGGCCGTCGCGCTGCTCGCCACGAGCGCGTGGCTCATCGCCCGCTCGGCCGAGCAGCCGCCGATCCTCTTCCTCGGCTTCGCGATCGTGGGTGTGCGCGCCTTCGCACTCGGGCGCGCGGTGTTCCGCTACCTCGAGCGTCTCGTCGGTCACGATGCAGCCTTCCGCGCGCTCACCGGGCTGCGCGTCGGCGTGTTCCGCCGGCTCCTCCCCGTCGCGCCCGACGGCCTTCGGGGTGCGCGCCGGGGCAGCCTGCTGACGGCCCTCGTGCGCGACGTCGATGCCCTCCAGGACCTCCCGTTGCGGGTGCTGCAACCGCTCGTCACCGCGCTCACGGTCGCGGGTCTCGCCGTCGTCGGCGTGGCGTGGGTCGACGCGGCGGCGGCAATCGCCCTCGCGGTCGGCATCGTGCTCACCGCCGTATCGGCCGCGCTCGTGCTGCGCCTCGTGAGCCGTCGGGCCGACGTGCGCATCGCGCCGCTGCGGGCGGCGCTGATGGATGCGGTGCTCGAGTACGTCTCCCGCTGGGAGACCCTGCGCGCGTTCGGCGCCGACGCCGACCATCGTGCGCGCGTGCTCGACCTCGACCGCCAGCTGCGTCGGCAGGAGACCCGGCAGGCGGCCGCCGCCGGCAGCGTCGCGGCCCTCTTCACGCTCGGTGCGGGACTCACGCTTCTGGCCACTCTGCTCGTCACGCAGCCGTCTTTCGCGCAGGGCGGCATCACCGGCCCGCAGCTCGTCATGCTGGTGCTCGTGCCGCTCGCTGTGCTGGAGGTGGTCGCGGCCCTGCCCGGGGCGCTCTCGGCGTGGTGGCGGGTGCGGGCGAGCGCCGAGCGCATCACCGCGGTCGTCCCGGCCGCGGTGCCCGCCGAGCTGCCGGTGCGGCCCGAACGACCCGCCATGGTGCCGAGCGGGGCCCCGGTCATCCGACTGCGCGGCGTCACCGCGCGCTGGCCGGGGGAGGGGGTGCCGGCCATTGCCGACCTCGATCTCGACCTGGCGCCGGGCGATCGGCTCGTCGTCGAGGGGTCGAGCGGGGCGGGCAAGACGACGCTCGCGCACGTGCTCGTGCGGTTCCTCGACCACGAGGGCTCGTACACGCTCGGCGGCGTCGACGTGCGAACCCTCGACCCCGACGAGGTGCGCCGACGGGTCGTGCTGTGCGAGCAGAGCCCCCACCTGTTCGACGAGAGCATCCGCCAGAACCTGCTGTTCGCCCGCGACACCGCGACCGACAGCGACCTGTTGAGCGTGCTCGAGAGGGTCGGGCTCGGCGACTGGTGCCGCGAACGCGGTGGCCTGGATGCGCCGGTCGGTGAGCGGGGCCGCCTCGTCAGCGGCGGCGAGGCGCAGCGCCTCTCCCTCGCGCGGGCGCTTCTCGCCGACCCCCCGGTGCTGATCCTCGACGAGCCGACGGCGAACGTCGACCCCGACCGTGCCGAGAGCCTGCTCGGCGAGCTGCTGGGGGCCGCCGCCGGGCACGATCGCGCGGTGCTCGTGATCTCCCACACCCCGATGCCCGACGCGCTCGTCACCGGGCGGCACCGACTGCTCGGCGCGCGCTAGGCTAGCCCCGCCACCGCATCCGACGTTTCGATCCCTCGAGGAAGAGGCTCACGCTCATGGTGCGCACCACCGGCCCCGCTCCCACGTTCACGACGAGCGACGACGGGGTTCCTGTCTACCGACCCGGTCTCGATGAAGATCCGGATGCTCCGCGCGCGATGCGCCTCGAGCGCGACTCGCTCGGCGAGATGCCGATCCCGGCCGACGCCTACTGGGGCATCCACACGGCGCGTGCCCTCGAGAACTTCCCCATCACACGCCGGGCGCTGTCGAACCACCCGAACCTGGTGATCGCGCTCGCGATGGTCAAGCAGGCCGCGGCGCGCGCGAACAAGGAGATCGGGGTGATCCGCCCCCAGCGGGCCGACCTCATCGACCAGGTGTGCCAAGAGATCATCGACGGCCAACTGCACGACCAGTTCGTGCTCGGCGTGCTGCAGGGTGGCGCGGGCACGAGCACCAACATGTGCGCGAACGAGATCATCGCCAATCGCTGCCTCGAGCTCATGGGTCACGAGAAGGGCGACTACGCCAACTTCCATCCCATCGACCACGTCAACCGCAGCCAGTCGACCAACGACGTCTACCCGACCGCCATCAAGCTCGCGATGGTGTTCAGCCTGAAGAGCCTGCTCGACGAGCACCGGCTGCTCATCGACTCGTTCACTGCGAAGGGGCAGGAGTTCTCGCAGATCCTCAAGGTGGGGCGCACCCAGATGCAGGACGCCGTGCCGATGACGCTCGGGCAGGAGTTCCGCGGCTTCGCCACGACGCTGGGGGAGGACCAGGAGCGACTCAGCGAGATCATCCCGTGGCTCAACGAGATCAACATGGGCGCGACCGCGATCGGCACGGGCATCACGGCCGACCCGCGGTACGCCGAGGCGGTTCGACGCCACCTCAGCGAAGTCTCGGGCTACCCCATGGTCACCTCGCCCGACCTCATCGAGGCGACGAGCGACACCGGCATCTTCATGACGGTATCCGGCACCCTCAAGCGCGCCGCCGTCAAGCTCTCGAAGATCTGCAACGACCTGCGCCTGCTCTCGAGCGGCCCCCAGGCGGGCCTCGGCGAGATCAACCTGCCGCCGCGCCAGGCGGGCAGCTCGATCATGCCGGGCAAGGTCAACCCGGTCATCCCCGAGGTCGTCAACCAGGTCGCCTTCTCGATCATCGGCGCCGATGCGACGGTCACGGCCGCGGTCGAGGGCGGCCAGCTGCAGCTCAACGCCTTCGAGCCCGTGATCGCGACCAGCATCATGCAGTCGCTCGCGTGGATGACGAACGCCTGCCGCACGCTGCGCCTCAACTGCGTCGACGGCATCACCGCCAACGTCGATCGGCTCAACGAGATGGTCGAGGCGAGTGTCGGCGTGGTCACGGCGCTCACGCCGTACATCGGCTACCAGGAGTCGGCCGCGCTGGCCTACGAGGCCCTCTCGTCGAAGGTGCCGATCCGGCAGCTCGTCATCGAGCGCGGGCTCATGACCGAGGAGCAGATCGCGAAAGTGCTGTCGCCCGAGCGGCTCAGCGGCGTCGTGCCCGCCACCGGGGCGATCCCGCTGCCGATGGTCGCGCCCGAGAACTAGGCGGCCGCGACCGCCCGTCGACGCGGCGCGGCGGGGGGCGCCGCGCGCCACAGGTGCAGGGTCGCGTACGAGCGCCACGGCGCCCATCGCTCGCCGAGCGCGGCCGCCTCGCGCGGGGTGCTCGCGGCCCCGCGGTTCCGCAGCGTGCGCAGCAGCACGAGGTCGCTCGTCAGCAGCAGGTCGGGCGACCCCAGCACGCGCAGCGCGACGTAGTCGGCGGTCCACGGGCCGATGCCGGGCATCCGCCGCAGACGGTCGCGCAGCTCGGTGGCGCTGAGTCCCACGTCGAGCACGAGGTCGCCCGAGGCCAGAGCCTCGGCGGTGCCGACCACGGTGCGAACGCGCGACGCGGGCCCGCGCAGCACGCGCGCCCCGTGCTCGGCGATCGCGGCGGCGGAGGGGAAGGGCAGCAGGTCGGCCGTGCCGCCGACCGGCGGTTCCAACGCTCCCGGGCCCAGGGCTGCCGGGGCCATCCCGCTCAGCTCCGCGGCCAGTCGTCCCAGCATTGTGCGCGCCGACGCCAGCGAGATCTGCTGGCCGACGATCGTGCGCAGCACGGTCTCCGCGGGGTCCACGGCCCCGGGAATCCTCATGCCCGGAACATCCGCGACGAGCGGGCCGAGCAGGGGGTCGTGCCCCAGGGCCGCGTCGACCGCCTGGGCGTCGGCGTCGAGATCGAACCAGCGGCGGATGCGCGCGGTGAGCGGCGCCAGGTCGGCGAGCGCGGAGAGCTGGGCGGTGACGACCAGACCGGGGCGATCGCCGTCGAGCTCGACCCGCACGAGAGCGGGCCCCGCCGGCAGGGTGATCCACCGCTCCACGCCGCGCAGGGCGGCACGCTCGTCGTGCGGGTCGGCGCCGCTGCCCGCGGCACCGCGCAGCATCCGCTCGACTCCCGGCACCGCGTGATCGGCGATGTACCGCAGCACGCCCACCCCGTCGAACGGCGGCCGGGCCGCGAGCCGCACCGTGAGCGGGGTCGCCGTCGTCGACGCGGGCCGGCCGGGCGCGATCGCGTCGCGCGCTCGGCGGGCGCGGTGCCGCAGCTCGAGCGGGGTCAGCTGATACACCTCCCGCACGGTGTCGTTGAACTGGCGGATGCTCGCGAACCCGGCGGCGTGCGCCACCTGGCTGACCGGCAGGTCGGTCGCGGCCAGCAGCGTGCGGGCAGACTCCGCCCGATGGGCGCGGGCGAGGGCGAGCGGCCCGGCGCCGAGCTCGTCGCCGAGCACCCGGGTGAGATGGCGCGCGCTGTAGCCGAGCCGACGGGCGAGGCCGGGCACACCCTCGCGCTCGACGACGCCGTCGACGATCAGCCGCATCGCGCGCCCGGCCAGGTCGTCGCGCAGATTCCAGTCGGGATTCCCCGGCACGGCATCGGGCTGACACCGTTTGCAGGCCCGCAGCCCGGCCTCGTGTGCGGCGGCCGCCGTCGGGTAGAAGCGCACGTTGTGCGGTCGTGGCGTCGCTGCCGGGCAGCTGGGCCGGCAGTAGATTCCCGTCGAGTGCACACCGGCGATGAACTGCCCGTCGAAGCGTGCGTCGCGCGCGGCGAGCGCGCGATAGCAGCGGTCGTGATCGAGAGCGGGCATGCCACCAGAGTCGCAGGCGGCGGATGCCCGCACCAGCGGTTTTCGGACATCACCGCACCCCTGCCCCGTGCCGCCCCTCGCCACTACAGTGTGTGCATGACCGCCCCCGACGCGATGCCCGGCCCGCACAGCACCCCCGACTACAGCGCGACCGGAGCCGGTCTCGCTCCGGCTCCCGCGCCCGCCGCGGCGCCCGACGCCGTGCGGCTCGAGACCGCGCACCTCGTGCAGCCCGGCCTCGCGACGATCCGCCGCCGGTCGAACACGGGCCTCGTCGTCGCCGCCGTGATCGGCTTCATCGTGCTCGCCCTCGTCATGCTGTTCGTGCTGGCCTACCTGTTCGCCGGGCTCGGAGCGGCCGGTGTCATCATCGGTGGCCTGATGGCGCTCGTGCCGCTGGGCATCGTCTTCTGGGGCATCCGCTGGATCGATCGATGGGAACCCGAGCCGAGGGGGGCGCTCGTCTTCGCGTTCCTCTGGGGAGCCGGCGTGAGCGTGCTCATCGCGCTCATCGTCGACGCCGAGATCCAGAGCGTGATCGCGGCCGCCGGCCTCGGCGAGTTCGGAGCCGACTTCTTCGGCGCCGCCATCCAGGCGCCGATCGTCGAGGAGCTCGGCAAGGGCCTGGGCGTGCTGCTGCTGTTCTTCGCGGTTCGGCGCCACTTCGACGGCCCGGTCGATGGCATCGTCTACAGCGCCTGGGTAGCGGGCGGCTTCGCCTTCACCGAGAACATCCTCTACTTCGGCAGCGAGCTGGTGGCCGGAGGGGCGCCGGTGGAGGTGTTCTTCATCCGCGGCATCATGTCGCCGTTCGCGCACGTCATGTTCACCGCCTTCATCGGCGCCGCCATCGGGTACGCGGCCCAGCGCCCCGGGTGGTTCCGTGGCGTGGTCGCCTTCCTGCTCGGCAGCATCCCCGCGATCCTGCTGCACGCATTCTGGAATGGTGCCCTGTTCTTCGTCAGCGACTTCTACGGCTACTACCTGCTCGTGCAGGTGCCGATGTTCATCGTGGCCGTGTGGCTGGTCAGTCTGCTGCGTCAGCAGGAGCGCCGTGTCACGTTCGAGCGTCTCACCGAGTACGCGGCAGTGGGCTGGTTCCACACCGACGAGGTGGCGATGCTCTCGAGCCCCGCCGGGCGGCGCACAGCGATGTCATGGGCCCGCACGCATGGCCTCGGCGCCCCCATGAAGGCGTTCATCCGCGATGCCACACGCCTGGCCTACGCGCGTCAGCGCATCGTCGGAGACCGCGACATGATCGGCGCGCAGGCCGACGAGGCCGAACTGCTCGCCCGGGTCGCGGCGTCGCGGCACGCCTTGCACGGGGCGGTCGCCACCGGGCCCACCGGCTGACGCTCCTACCGGCCCGGCGGCGGCGCGCTTGCCGGTCACGGCAGGAACGACGTGAACGCGCTGAGCACCCAGACGACCGCGAAACCGGCGAGAAGCACGATGCCGAGCACGGAGACGCCGCGGCGCAGCCGTTGACCCTGCGGCGCCACGATGTTGGCGCTGAACTCGCCGATGCGCTCGTCGACATAGCGATCGGTCTGCGAGAGGGTCTTCGCTCCGACGGTCGACACGATGCGGAGCAGTCGCTGGTAGGTCGCGGCATCGGCGAGCGGAAACGGCCGCGCGCTGTACACGAGCATCCACCGGTCGACGATCTCGACGTCGTAGGGCGCCGCCTCATCGATCAGCAGCGCCATCAGGTCGGGGGTGAACACGTACAGCGCGTCGCGCTCGTACTCCCGCGGACAGTAGAGCGTGAAGTGCCGGTCGAAGTCGCCTTCGAGCGACAGCACCTGGTCGCGCGAGAAGATCGCCGGAAGGTTGGTCGCGCCGAGCAGACCGTTGTTCGCGCGCGAGTCGAGCAGCATGTGCGGCAGCGCCCTATCCAGGTGCAGCGCGAGGAACCCCCAGTGGTGGGTCGTGCGGTTCTTGCCGCTGCCGGTCGTGTACCGGTAGTTGCCGAAGTCGAGGAACCGGCCCTCTGCCGTGCGGAGGTGGTCGGTGACCTGACGCGCCGTGCCGATGCCGAAGACGGCGCCCGGGTAGCTCGGCGGCGGACTCAACGATTCGTAGACGAGCCCGTTCGCCTCCGCGAACCGTGACATGCGCAGGCGCTTCTCCCAGTCGAATCGGCGCGAATGCCAGGCCGAGACTCCGAAGGCCGCTCCGACCGCGATGAGTAGCAGGGGAAAGGCGAGGATAACCGCGTCCACAGGATCGAGGCTCCCGCTCGCCAGGGCCCCCAGCGCGAGCACCGCGGGCGCCAGGACGGAGACCCCGAGCACGAGCACCATGAATCCGCCGAGCACTAGGCCGAGCAGGCGCGCCACCTGCTCCGCTGTCGCGGTCGGCCGAGCGGCCAGGGTGCGTCGCCGGAAGTCGGCCACCTCGGGGGGCTGGACGGGAGCGAAGAGGGCGGTGTAGTCGATCGTGCGGTCCACAGCGCCATGCTGACACGCCGCGCACCGCCGCGGGGCGGAATGCGGGGGAAAAGACTCGCCGCCCAGTGGCGGGGCGATGCCTCCTGCGCTCCTGGGCGGCGAGCTGTTCTTCCATCAGTGTGCGCCGAGACGGTCGTCGGCGTCAATGCTGTTCCGGATGCCGCTGCCGGGCTCGCGCTCCGCGACGTTGCTACCCTGACCGTCGGAGCCCACCCCGTTCGACCCTGCTGGCGTGCTCAGACCGGAGGCGTACCGCCCATGCCCACCTGCACCGCGTGCGCGAGCCCGCTCCGCGAGGGCGCGCGATTCTGCACGCGATGCGGAGCGCCGGTCGAGGCGGTCGTCGCGGTGCCGTCCCGCATCCCGGTGCCGTCCCGCATCCCGGTGCCGTCCCGCATCCCGGTGGGGGTGCCGACCAACAGCCGCGCCCCCCGCGGGGCCGCGATCGGCGCGCTCGTCGCGGGTGGCGCGCCCCTGCTGATCTCGGTCGTCGGCAATCTCGTCGCCGCGGAGCTCGCTCGAGCCGCTGTCGGCGGGGCCCAGGCCGGTGCGGCGGAGGGCGTGTGGGCACCCGTTCTGTTCGTGCTCTCCCTCGTGTTCGTGCTCACCGCCGGGGCGCTGACGATCTGCGGCATTCTCGGAACGCGGGCGTTGCGCGATATCGCAGCGGGTCGCGCGCGCGGTCGAGGCCTCGCCATCGCCGGTCTCGCCATCGGCGGCGTCAACCTCGTGCTGTGGATCGCGGGCATCGTGGTCACGGTCGGCACACTCGGCGCGCTCGTCATCTGATCGGTCCGCATCAGCCGCCGTGCGCGCACGGCTGCCGCGCAGATTCCTCTCAGCACTCTGCCAGCCTCGAGCGCATCCGCAGAGAGGGCTGCGGGGGAAGTGATGAGTGAAGGCACTTCCGCCCGACGCCTCAGGGGCTCGACCCGCTGGGGACACCATCAAGGAGGAACAATGCGCAATCGTTTTCTCGCGGGCCTGGGCGTCGCTGCCCTCGCCACGGTCGGCGTGGCCGCTCCGGCGACCGCCGTCAGCCCGACCACCGCCGACATCTGGGTCGTGCACGCGGTGCCCGGCGTCGAGGTCGACGTGTACATCAACGGCAACCTGGCGATCGCCGGTTTCGACCCGACCACGGTCACCCCGCTGGTCGACGTCGCTCCCGGCAACTACGTCGTCGACATCGTGCCGGCGGCTACGCCCGCGGCCGAGACCATCACTCCCGGCACGGGTCTCTTCGGCACCGGTGCGGGCGGCGCGGCGATCGCGGCCAACACCTCGTACACGCTCGTCGCGCACCCGGACGCTGACGGTGACTTCGTGCTCACGCCGTTCGTGAACGACCTCTCGGCCGCGGGCGCGGGCAACGCGAGCGTCACGGTGCGTCACACCGCTGAGGCTCCCGCCGTCAACGTCGTCGCTCTCCCCAGCACCACGCTGTTCCCGAATGTCGTCAACGGCACCGGCGGCACCGTGAGCGTGCCCGCTGGCACCTACGACCTCCAGGTCCAGGTCGCCGGCACCGACCCCGTCGTCGTCGCCATCGACGCTCCCGACACCGCGCTGAACGCCGGCACGCACTACTTCCTGCACGCCTACGGCCCGGTCGAGGGTGCCTACTCGATCATCCCCTTCACCATCGGTGACGCGGCCGCGGGAATCCCGGCTGGCTCGGCGGGCCTCGTGGCCGACAACGCCGCGCCCGTCGGCGGCTTCGTCGCTGCCGGTGCGGCCGCGCTGCTCGCGCTGCTCGCCGCCGCTGGTGTCGTGATCATGCGTCGCCGCGCCGCGGCCGAGCGCTGATCCTGGCCGAGTGAAGCGAGAGATCATGCGCACCAGGCTGGCGGCGTCCACGCTGCTGACCGTCGCCGGCCTGGTGCTGATCTCGGGGTGCTCCGCTCCCGCTGTCGATGACAGCAGGGCGCGGAGCGCCCCCGCGTTCGACCCGTTCCGCTCGGCCCGTGTCGAGGCCACCCTTCCGAGCCTCGACCTGCTGCAGATCGTCAAGTCCCCTCCGGCCCGCGTCATCGTCGAGTCCTTGGGCATCGATATGCCGGTCGAGCCGCACGGGCTCGAGCCCGACGGCCAGATGAGCCTTCCCGAGAGCCCCTTCGACGCCGCGTGGTACGAGTTCGGGTCGGCGCCGAACAGTCGCACCGGCAACACCATCATCGCCGCTCATGTGGACGACCGGGTCGAGGGGGTCGGCCCGTTCGCGCGACTGCGCACCGTGCCGGTCGGCACCGTGGTCTCCGTGATCGACGAGGAGGGTGTGCGGCACACGTACGAAGTGCGCTCCGTCGAGAAGCTCGACAAGGGGGCCGTGCCTTGGCAGCGGTACTTCCAGACCTTCGGCCCCGAGCGGCTCGTGCTCGTGACGTGCGGGGGCGACTTCGTCGAGGAGATCCGCAACTACACCGACAACTACATCGTGACCGCCGAGAAGGTGTCGTGACAGCCGCACCGGCTACGCTTGCGCCGGTGGACGCCTCGCGCGTCCGCCGGCCAGCGAGTCGAGGAGGGGATGCCACGGTGTCGACCACGGTCGATGACGCGACCCAGCTCGCGCGCCGGTTCACGGCCGGAGACGAGCGGGCGCTCGCCGAGATCTACAGCCAGCGGTCGTCGCTCGTGTACTCGCTCGCCCTGCGCTCTCTCGGCGACGCGACCGATGCCGAGGACGTCACGCAGAAGGTGTTCGTCGCCGCGTGGCAGGGCCGTGAGCGCTTCGACCCGGCGCGGGCCTCGCTCTCGGCCTGGCTGGTCGGGATCACGCGCAACACCGTGGCCGACGCGCACCAGGCGCGAAGCCGTGAGCGGGCGATCACCGAGCATGTCGCTGCCATCACCGGCGACGACCGCGCTCCGGCCCCCGAGACCGACCTGGCCGACCGGCTGCTGATCGCCGACGAGATGGCTCGCCTCGAGCCGCTGCCTCGTCGCGTGGTGCAGCTGGCCTTCTTCGATGACCTGACCCATCTGCAGATCGCCGACCGCCTCGGAATTCCTGTGGGAACGGTCAAGTCGCACATTCGCCGCAGCCTGAGCAAGTTGAGAGGACGCCTGGAGGTGAGCCATGGAGGAACGACGTGAGCACGGCACGACCGGCAGCCACATCGACGAGGATGCCCTCGCCCTCGTGGCCCTCGGTGAGCAGTCCGACGACAGCGCGGTGCGCGCGCATCTCGACGCGTGCGCCGACTGCCGCGCCGAGGTGGCCGCGCTGCGCTCCACCGTGTCGGTCGCGCGCTCGGCCGTGGGGGAGGTTGCCCTGATCGAGCCTCCCGCTCGCGTGTGGCAGGCGGTGCGCGGCGAGCTCGGGCTCGATCCAGCCCTCCAGGCGCCGAGCCGACCCGCCCGGGTGCCCTCGATGCCGAGCGCCGCGAGTGCGCCGTCGCCGGTGGTCGAGTTGATCACGCGCCGCGAGCGTCGTTCGAGCATCCGGCGAACCGTCGGGGTGATCGCCGCCTCGGCGGCGGCCGCCGCGATCATCACCGGGGGCGTTCTCGGCTGGGGTGCCGCGGCTCCGCGCGCCGCCGGAGAGCTGCTCGCCTCCGCGACGCTCGACGCCCTGCCCGCGTGGCAGAGCGCGAGCGGCGACGCCTCGCTCGAGCGACTCGCCGACGGCGAGCGCGTGCTGCGGGTCACGCTCGACGCACCGGTCGCGGAGGGCGTGGTGCGGGAGGTCTGGCTGCTCACCCCCGAGGTCGATGGCCTCATCAGCCTCGGCTACCTGACCGAGGGCACCGGCGTCTTCGTCGTGCCCGACTCGGTCGACATCGGGCGCTTCTCGGTGGTCGACATCAGCGCTGAGCCCCTCGACGGCGACCCCACGCACTCCGGCGATTCCATCGTGCGCGGGGCCCTCGACGTCTGACCCGGAGCGCGTCTCTCCGGGACGTTCGGCGGGCGCTAGGCGGCGGCCTGCTCCGCCGGTGCCGCCGCGGCCTTCGCCGCGCGGGGCGGCAAGGTGAACAGGGTCGCGACGCCGATCGCGATGAGGATCCAGCCTCCGAAGATGAGGAAGGTGACGATCGCGAGGCCCGGCAGGGTGAAGACCACGATGCCGCCGATGATCGAGATGAGACCGGAGACGAGCGCGAGCCAGCGCGGTAGCGCCGTGCGCCCCGTGACTCCGCCCGCGATCGAGGCGACCCCGTCGAAGATCCAGCCGAAGCCGATGACGAAGGCCAGAACCAGCAGCGACTGCGCGAGGTTGTTGAGCGCGATGATGCCGGCGACGATGATCAGCGCACCGAGGATGCCGACGAGCCAGCGCACGCCGGTGCTGAGCGCATCGCTGGTGACGGCGATGACGAGGCGGAAGATGCCGCTCACGACGAGGTACGCACCGAACAGCAGCGCGACGGTGATGAGGGTGGCACCCGGCCAGACGAGCGCAGCGACGCCGAGCGCGATGGCGGAGATCGCCGAGGCGATCACGAAGCCGCGCTCGAGCACGACGGGGGAGGGTGCGGCGGACGTGTCAGCCATGGTGGTCGTGCTTTCGGGATGGTGGTTGCGGCGCGATCGCGCGGCCTCGTCGTGAGCCTAGATGCGGGAGGGCTCGGGGCCCAGGGCGAATCGGCGTCCGGCGATCTCTGTGGGCCGGATGCGGACCCATCGGTACTTGAGGGTCGGGATCCACGGCTCGAGGCCGAGCTCCTCCGCGGCATCCATCTCGCTCTGCCGCTCGACCCGCTCTGCGTGCCCCTTCACGACGACGCTCCAGGCCTCGTGAGCGTCGTGCCCGTCGATCTCGAGCGCCACGCGGTCATTGATCGCGAGCTCGAGCAGCTTCGTGCCGGGTGCGGTGCGGAAGTACAGGGCGCGCTCGCCATCGGCGACGGCGTAGTTGATCGGGAAGATGTCGACCATGCCCGCCGCCGTCGCCGCAATGCGGGCGAGAGACGTCGAGCGGAGCAGCTGCCAGCACTGGTCCGTCGACAGCTCGGTGATCCCCCCGAAACCCATGACCATGGCAACGCTCCTCTCGGTCGCTCCATTCCAGCGGTCGGCGGTGCCCGCCAGTAGGGTCGAAGGTCCTGAACCGGGCCCTTTCCCTCGAGACTTCCTCGCACTAGAGTCAGTCGCGTCGATACCGAAGGGCGGACGGTCATGGACGCTGCGACTTCCACTCCCCGCACCCGCGTGCGAGCGCTCATCCTGGCGGCGGCCCTCGCGCTGGTCGCCTCGGCCGCGGCGCCGGTCGCACCGGCGCACGCGATCAACGGGGTGATCGTGGGCCAGGTGACGTCGTCGGTGGGCGGTGCTCCGCTGCCCGGTCTCACCGTGGCGCTGTACTCGGGTGAGGGAGCGAGCCCGGCGCTCACCGCCACAGCCGAGACCGACGTCAACGGCTTCTACAGCTTCTCGAGCCTCACCTACGGGGCGTACCGCGTCGAGGTGCGGGGCTTCGCAGCCACCCCGCGCCACGCCACCGAGTTCTGGGACGGCACGTACAGCCTGCAGACGTCGTCGACGTTCCCGGTCGCCTCGGCGACACCCGTGCAGATCGATGTCGCTCTCGACCCTGCCGCCACGATCACGGGATCGCTCGGCGGAGAGTTCGGCGTGCCCGACAACGCACAGGTCGTGCTCTTCCACTACATCGGCGGTGCATACCAGTTCAACTTCACGAGCGCGACTCCGGCCGCGAACGGCTCATGGCAGGCGAGCGGGCTCGCTCCCGGTCAGTGGGCGATCACCTACAGCGACCCTCTGCCCTCCGACACCCACTACCGCACCCAGTACCACAACCAGATCCTCGACCAGGACGATCAGGTCTTCGTCACCGTCACCGCCGGCGCGACCGTCGCCGTGACGGCGACGATGTCCGAGGCCGGTCCGATCCCGGCCTCCCGCCTCGCCGGCCCCGACCGCTACGCCACGGCCATCGCCGTGTCGAGCGAGTTCGCCCCGTTCTTCGGTGCGGAGGGCACGTACGTCTACATCGCGAGCGGCGCGAACTACCCGGATGCTCTCTCCGCCGCGCCCGCCGCGGCGCACCGCGGCGCTCCGCTGCTGCTGACCCCGCCCACCAGGCTGCCGGCCTCCGTCGCGGCGGAGATCGCACGGCTGGAACCAGAGCGGATCATCGTGGCCGGCGGGCCGGGAGCAGTCTCGGCAGCCGTCGTCACCGCGCTGCGGGGGCTCGTCGACGACCCGGCGAAGGTCGTGCGGCTCGGCGGAGCGAACCGCTACGAGACCTCCCGGCTGCTGATCGACGACGCCTTCGGCACCGCCGCGACCGCGTTCGTGGCCACGGGGCGCAACTTCCCCGACGCTCTGGCCGCCGGGGCCGCGGCGGCCGCCGTCGGCGGACCGGTCATCCTCGTCAACGGGCTGGCATCGCTGGCCGATGGCGACACGCGAGCCCTCATCGACGAACTCGATGTCGAGACCCTCTACGTGGCCGGCGGCGTCGGGGTGGTCTCGGCGGCTCTCGCGGCCGATCTCGCCACCATCCCCGGCGTCGTCGCGGTCGAGCGGCTCGGCGGCGCCGACCGGTACGAGACCTCGCTCGAGATCAACCGCGCCGTGTTCTCGACCGCGACCACGGCCTACCTCGCGACGGGCACGGGCTTCGCCGATGCGCTCGCCGGCGCCGCCCTCGCGGGCACGCAGTCCGCGCCGCTCTACACCGTGCGCCGCACCTGCATCCCCGACGATGTGCACACCCACTTCCGCACCATCGAGGTGGATGCCCTCACCCTGCTCGGCGGCACCGGCGTGCTGACCGCGGCGGTGGCGAACCGCGCGCGGTGCTGAGCCGACGAGCTCGCCGTGCCCGCGCTGCTCGCTGCCGGTCGTACTCGGTGCCTAGGCTGGCGGCATGACCGTGCTGCCGATCGTTGCCCGTGCCGTCGCCTATGGCGCTTTCGGGGGCCCCGAGGTGCTGCGCATCGATGAGGTCACCGTCGCGGCACCCGCCGCGGGGGAGGTGCGGGCGCGGGTGGCCGCATGCGGCCTCAACCCGGTCGACGCGAAGCTGCGGGCCGGGCGCTCGCGCATGCAGCTGCCGCTGCCGGTGCGGGTCGGTCGTGAGTTCTCGGGCTGGGTCGAAGCGCTCGGGCCCGGCGTCGAGGGCTTCGCGCTCGGGCACCGCGTGTTCGGGTCGATCACGCAGGGCTGCGCGGCCGAGCATCTCGTCGCCCCGGCCGAGGCGCTGACCCGGGTTCCCGAGGGTCTCGACCTGCAGCGGGCCGCCGGTCTGGCGCTCGCGGGGCAGACCGCCTGGGACGCCCTCGGCTCGCAGCCGCTGGCCCCCGGCGACACCATCGTGGTGAGCGCCGCGGCCGGAGGCGTCGGGGGCATCCTGTCGCAGCTGGCCGTGGCTCGCGGTCTTCGGGTGATCGGCACGGCGGGCGCCGACAACCACGACTGGCTGCGCGCTCGCGCCGTCGAGCCGGTGGCGTACGGCCCCGGGCTCCGCGACCGCCTGGCGTCGCTGACCCCGAACGGCATCGCCGCCGTGTTCGACCAGGCAGGGCCCGAGACCATCGAGGCGGCCCTCGCGCTCGGCGTTCCCGCCGAGCGCATCAACACGATCGCGACCGACGCGAGCGTCTACGGTGTGCGCCAGGTCGGGCGCGGCCCCGTGCATCCCCCCACGCTGGATGCTCTCGCCGCGCTCGTCGCCGACGGCACGATCGACCTGCCGATCGAGGCGACCTACCCGTTCGAGGAGGTGCGCGCGGCGTTCGAGCACCTCGAGCGCGGCCACCTGCGGGGTAAGGTCGTGCTGCAGATCGCCTGACCGCTACGGTCTGGTTTCGCTCGACGTCACGGTTCCCGAGACGTCGCAGACCGCGGCCAGGGTGTTGTAGACGGTTCCGAACTTCTGAAGATTGCGGTGCAGCAGCTCGACCCGGTGCGCGGGCTCGAGCGTGACGATGTGCAGGTCGTACTCGATGGCGGTGAAGCGCGGGGGAGCATCCTGCCGGTGCACGGTCACCGTCACCGCGACGCTGTCGTACGCGAACGGCAGCATCGCGCCCGAGCGGGCGACGTTCTTGAGCAGGCAGGCGGCGAACGCGCCCGCGAGCAGCTCGGCAGGTCCGGGGTGAGTGGTGGGGGTGTCCGGTTGCCACCGGGTCTCGAGGGCGAGGTCGTCGCCACCCGCGAGCAGCGTGCCGCCGTCGACAGTGGCCCGAGCGGTGACCGAGTAGCTGAGGGGTGCGGTGGTCATGACGTTGACCCGATGCTCGAGCCGAGGGCTCCGGTGAGGTACGGCACGAGCCAGATGGCCCAGACCACGACCGAGAAGCGGTGGAACCGGTGCTTCTCGGCCTCCACTCCGCGAGCGAGTACAACGACCGCCCAGAGCAGGTGCACCGCCATGAGGGCGAGCGCGATGACGCCGCTGACGGCCATGATCTGGTTCAGGATGCTCGTCTCGACCCCCGCCGCCCGATTCTGCTCGGCGATGAGGATGATGGCGGGCAGCAGCATGCGCCCAGTCTGGGGTGCGGCAGCAGCCCGCGCGACGGGTTCGCCGGTATTCAGGACGAAGGTCCCGGCCCAGTAGCCTGAGCGTCATGCTGCCGGTGCTGCGCCCTGTGCCCGCCCTCACGCCCTACGCGCTCGTGACGGTCGTGCACCTGAGCGCGATCGCCGCCGCGGCAGACGGCCTCGTCGCCGCGACGAAGCCCCTGCTCATGCCGGCGCTGCTCGCGGGCCTCGTGCTCGCTCTGCCGGTGCGGCGCTCGCCGCTGCTGCTGTGGGGCGGTCTGGCCCTGGTCTTCTCGTGGCTGGGCGATGTGCTGCTGCAGAACCCCGGCGAGCTCGGCTTCCTGCTCGGCATGGCCGCGTTCGGTCTCGCCCACGTCGCGTACATCGTGCTCTACCTCGGGCCGCTGCGCACGCGGGACCTGCCACGGTGGGGTCTCGCGCTGGGCATCCTGCTCGGCGTCAGCTGGTGGGGCAGCATGGTCGCCGCGCTGGGCCTGTGGCTCGGGTCGCTGCTCGTGCCGGTGGCGCTCTACGGCCTCGTGCTGGGCGCCGCCGCCGTGTGCGCTCTCATGACGCGCCCGCTCGTCGCCGTCGGGGCGGTCGTTTTCCTCCTCAGCGACACGCTGCTTGCCTTCGACCGCTTCCTGCCCGGGTTCTCGGTGCTCGACGCCGACCTCGCGATCATGTTGACGTACTGCCTGGGGCAGGGGCTCATCATCGCGGGGGTGATCGTCGCCGCGCGCCACCGAGCTGGGTACCCGGATGCGGGCGCCTTGGCCCCGACAGCTGCGGCTTCGGAGCAGGCCGGGTGAGCCATGCTCGCGTAGTGTGGGTCGGGTGACAGACGTCCTCGATCTCCGCACCCGCCCGCCTGCGATCGGCATCATGCGCGAGTGCATCACACGCCACGATGCCGACCCGCCGCAGTCACGTCTGGCGTGGCTGTTCGGCATGCATCCCCTTCGAACGGATGCTCGCGCCTGGTACCGGGGCGCCCTGGGCGAGCGTGCCGTCGGTCGCAACCTGGACGAGATGGGTGGCGAATGGGCGGCCATTCACGGGGTGCCGATCGGCAACCGTGGCTCAGACATCGACCATGTCGTTGTCGGCCCGTCGGGGGTCTACACGATCAACACCAAGCGGCATGATGACGCCCGTATCTTCGCCGGCGGCGGATCGATCAAGGTCAACGGGCAGCCGACGCAGTACGTGCGCAACGCCCAGTACGAGGCAAACCGCGCCGCCCGGTTACTCTCGGCCACTGTCGGCTATCCGGTCGAGGTGACGCCCATCGTGGTGTTCGTCGATGCGCGTGAGGTGCGCTACGGCTCGAAGGAGCCTGCGGTGGCTGTGCTCACGCTCTCGCGGCTCACGCGCTGGCTGCGACGCAACCCCCGCGCCCTCTCGGCGGAGCAGTGCGCTGAGCTTCGGGAGGCTGCGGGGCGCCTGTCGACCTGGGGCAGCGCGCTCGCCGATGGCATGCCTGACGACGAGGTCACCCGTCGGTTCGCGAAGATCGATCGCACGGTCAGCGCGGCGATCGTCCGTAACCGGTTGTGGTTGCTCGGCATCGTCGCGGGTGGCGGGCTTGTGGCGCTCAGCGCCATCAACGGCATGCTTGCCGGCGTGCTCACCTAGGGCGTGTTGATCAAGAGGTTCCGCTCCTCGGTGGGTGAGTCTTGAACGGTG
>VFQU01000100.1_pt1 | contig 115457 bp, 109 predicted proteins | sample 3512311 | NCBI WGS metagenome assembly VFQU01 (sample SAMN10412377, study PRJNA504923) | tailings metagenome | isolation source: Relicate 3 Philex TSF3 active mining site | place: Philippines: Tuba, Benguet | collected 2017-08-29
TGGACCACCGAGGACAAGGTCCAGACCATCTCGATCCCCTTTCTGCACACGCTGCTGCAAGGGCCGGGTTTTGTGCGCCCCGGGTTCTTCTCCGGCAATATCCCCTTCAGCGACAGCAATATCTCCCCGGAAATCACGCTGAAGTATCAGGTCAATCCCGATCTCAATCTGTTTGCCGCATTCCGCACCGGGTTCAAATCGGGCGGGATCGACAATTCCGCGCTGCCTTCGAACAGCCTCAGCCAGGCGGCGCTGACGGGCAATTTCAACTCACTGGTGTTCCAGTCGGAAACCACCAAGGGCGGGGAAGTGGGCTTCCGTTCGCAGTTCAACAACCGCCGCGTGACCTTGAACGGGACCGCGTTCTATTACGTGGTTGATGATTTGCAGGTGCAGAACTTCGACGCGGTAAACGTGCAGTTCATCACCTTGAACGCAGGCCAGCTGACCACCAAAGGGCTTGACCTCGAATTCAACTGGCGCACCCCGGTCGAAGGTTTGAATATCTCGGCCAACGGCACCTATCTCGATGCCAAGTTCTCCGCCCCTTTCCGTTCGGCGGCTGGGGTTGACATCAATGGCCGCGCGGCGCCGCGTGCGCCGGAGTTCTCGGGCAATCTCGCGTTCGACTGGGCCATTCCGCTGGGGGAAAATCTTGATCTCCAGCTTGGCGGCAACATGCTCTATTCAGGCGAATATTTCGCCGATCAGCAGACCTTCAACGATTTCGTGCAGGATGAGTACGTCACTTTCGATGGCAATATCTCGATCGGCCATCCCGACGGCAAGTGGCGGGTGTCGCTCATCGGGGTCAACCTGACTGACGAGATTTTCGCGCTGTCTTCCGGCCCGCGTCCCTTCCTGCCGCCGGGCGGTGCTGCCGGTTTCGGCATTCCGCGCGGTGATGATGCGGTGGTCTCGACCAACCGCGGGCGTCAGGTGTTCGTGCAGACCACCTTCCGCTTCTGATCCGAGCGTGCACATTGCCGAATGAGGGGCGGGCCTTGTCTGCAAGGCGCGCCCCTTTTCGCGAGCATGACCAGAGCATCCGAGATGTTCCCGGTCGGGGGCCAATATGCTTATGGACACGCGATTGCCGCTCATGCACCCGATGCCCTGCCACGGGTGCTTAAGCCCGATTGGGCGGACCTATGATGATCACAATCAGACTGGCACATCGCGGCGATATGCCGGAAATTGCACGCATCACCGAACGCGCGATCGTCGAGTTGCAGCGCGGCTTCCTCTCGCCCGCCGAAATCGCGGCGAGCCGGCTGTTCATGGGGATCGATACCCAGCTGCTTGATGACGGCACCTATTTCTGCGCGATGATCGGCGATGCGGTTGCAGGCATTGGCGGATGGAGCTGGAGGCGCACGCTGTATGGCGGGGAGCACGCGGGCGACCTTATCGATCCTGCCCCGCTTGATCCGTTGCGCGAGCCTGCCCGGATTCGCGCAATGTACACCGATCCCGCTTTCGCGCGGCGCGGGGTGGGGCAGGCGATTATCGAGGCTTCGGAGGCGGCAGCTCGTGCCGTGGGATTTCGCACTGCCGAGCTGATGAGCACGCTGGCGGGCGAGCCGCTTTACCGGCGCTGCGGATATGAACCGGTGAGCGCCTCCGAGGCGTTCGAGCATGACGGGGTGAGAGTGCCGCTAATCCGCATGCGCAAGTGCCTTGACCGGCCATGAAAAGGGCCCCGGCAGCCACTTGGGGGTGCCGGGGGCCGTCACGTCTGGCCGCTGATCAGAACCGCGCCGAGGTGCGGATGTACCAGAACCCGCCCAGCTGGCCGATCGGCGAGAAGTCGTTGTAGATCGACCCGTTGGCCGCGCCGCCCGTCGAGGGAAAGATGTTTCGCGTCTCGCGCTGCGGGAAGGTGTTGAACAGGTTCTGCGCGCCGATTGCGAGGCGATAATTGTCCTTGATGGTGATCCCCACCTCAAGATCAAAGCTCACCTGGGCATCGAACTTCTTGGAGAAGGGCACCGGATAGAGTGCCTGCGCCTGCGCCTGGGTCGTGATCCCCACGGTCGGCGTCGGGCCGATGCCGGTGGTGATCGGGTCGAACACGCTGGTGAAGCTGCCGAAGTAGTTCAAGCGCGCGGTCGCATCGAAGATGCCGTTGCGATAGCTCTCGCTCAGAACCGCGCGCCAGCGCGGCACTCCTCCTTCGATATTGCCGACGCGCACATCATCGACCGGCTGGAAGTTGCTCAGCACCCGGCCGCTGGCCAGCGTGCCGTTGATGACCTTGCGATCTGTTACGCGGGTCTGGTTGTAATTGACCGCAAGGCTGGTGTTGAACTGGCCCCAACCGCTGTCGGCCCGGTGCGTCGCCACGAAATCGACGCCTTGCGTGCGGGTGTCGAAAGCGTTGGTGAAATAGCGAACCGCGCCCAGTTCTGCCGCTTCGGCCACGCCTTGGGCGAGCAGGAATTGCGCGTCAGTAAGCCCGTTGGCGTTGACGACATTGGGATTGATCTGGCCCGAAATCCCGATGCGATCATCTACCTTGATGTTGTAGTAATCAATCGTCAGCGTAAAGCCGCCGCCCGGCTGAACCACGAGCCCGCCCTACAGGTTGACCGACTTTTCCGGAGTGAGCGGTTCGGCGAGATAGAACCGCCCGATCGCGCTGTCTGGCCGGGCGGTCTGGATGCCCTGCGGCACGGTGGCGCCGAAGGGGAAGCCGGTGGTCAGGTTCTGGGTGAATTGCTGCCCCGGGGTCGGTGCGCGGAACCCGGTCGAAGCTGTGCCGCGCACCGCGACCGCATCGACAATCTCCCAGCGGGCGCTGACCTTGCCGTTGAAGGTGCCGCCAAAGTCGTTGAAGTAATCATAGCGCGCCGCGATCCCGACATCGAGGCCTTGGGTCGGCGTCGCTTCGAAGTCGATATAGCCCGAATAATTGTTGCGCCCGCCTTCGATCACCGAGGCCGGGCCAAAGCCCTGGAAGCCGTTCGAGCCCGGCAGCGCGGTTGCGGTGCGCACGAATACCGGCGCAGACGCTCCCGGCGTTCCGCAGCGCACCGGCGCTCCGGCAAGGCGGCATTCGAACAGGCGCTGCGAGGCAAACGGGCCGACTTCCCACGACGCGCGATCGCCGAGGCCGACCTCGAAGGATTCGCGCCGCACTTCCACGCCCCAGGCGATGAACAGCGGTTCGGCAAAGCCGACCTCGGCGGTGGTGTTGAAATCGGCATTGAAGTTGAATTCCTTCTGCACGAACTTGCCCATGTAGAATTCGGTGGGCGTATTCGGGCCGAGCGAGGCGTTGATCGTATCGCTCATGAAGTATTTGATCTGGTTGGTGCCATACATCAGCGAGAAATCGTAATTGATCCCCCACTCGGTGCCTTTGATCCCCGCCACGATGCCGACATCTTCGTTGGTTGCCTCGAAAAAGGGAACGAAGCCGTTGCGGAATGTGGGGAAGCGGTTGTCATCATTGATGTTGAAGGTTGCGCCGTTCAGATCCCACTGCGGGCGGCCTTGCGCATCAAAGCCGATGCGGTCGAGAAACACCGGGTTGACCGAGCGCCCGGTGGTTGCCGTGCCGGGCCGTCCGGGGATCGGATCATGGGTGATAGAGACGGGCACGCGCAGGTTGAAGTCATTGCCCTGGCGCTGATAGCCGTAGTTGGCAAAGGCATAGAAGGTCGCATCGCCCGCCGGGATTTCGGTGTTGATCGTGGCGCGGTAGGCGTTGTTTTCCGGGCCGCCGAGCCGGTTGCCGGTCGGCAGATCGGTAATGATCCCCAGCCTTGCCAGTCCGGCAATCGTCGGGCGCGGGACCGAACGATCGAAGATTTCCTGATTGATGAATTCGCCGGTGATGTTGATGAAGCCGCCATCATCGCCGAGCTTTGCGCCATAAAAGGCGGTAATCTGGGTGTCTTCGCCATCGCCTTCATAGGATTGGCCATAGCGCGCGGTAACTTCATAGCCGGTGTCGCGGCGCAGGCCGATGTTGATCACCCCCGCGATGGCGTCCGAGCCATATTGCGCCGCAGCGCCATCACGCAGCACTTCGACCCGGCCCACAGCCGGGCTCGAAATCTGCGACAGGTCAGCGCCCTGCGCGCCCGCATTGAGCGCGCCGGCAGCGACCTGCACCAGCGCCGAGCGGTGCATCCGCTTGCCGTTGATCAGCACCAGAATCTGGTCAGCTGGCAGGCCCCGCAGCGTCGGGGGGCGAACAAAGGCCGAAGCATCGCCGAGCAGGTTGCGCTGCTGGTTGAACGAGGGCACCAGCGTTTGTAGAATGGTCTGCAATTGCGGTGCGGGCTGAGCGCGGAAATCTTCGGCGGTGAATACATCGACAGGGGCTGAGCTTTCCAGCACGGTGCGGTCGGTCCGGCGGGTGCCGGTAACCACCAGCACCTTGCCATCATCATCATCATCAGCGGCTTGCGCTTGATCCTGCACCTGATCCTGGGCAGCGACGGGAGTGAGAGGGACGGCGAGCGAAGCAAGGAGAAGGTGACGAACGCGCATCGAGAGGGCCCTTCGTTGTTAGTTTTTTGGCGGTGCAAAAAAGCACTGAACGACTGGCGGGGCGCAACTTGTTTTTCGTTTTATGCGTCAAATGACTTACCACGTTGAACAATGTTTTAAAAAAAAGTTAAAAGAAGGCATAATCCCGCTCTCACACCCTTTTGCAGTTGCAGCATCACACAATATTATTTCAAAAGATCCGTTTTCTGCGCCATTCCTGGCTAATAAGTGCGTCTTTGGGGTAACAATCTTCTTGGCGAATCCCGCCCGGCAATTAAAGGGCTGGATCGTGAACGATCTCCCCACTCTTGCGCTCGCGGCCTCTGCCCTGCTTGCTGCCGGTGCGGCTGCCGGATTTGCCGGAGGCTTGTTCGGCATCGGCGGCGGCTTTGTGGTTGTGCCCGCGCTTATCTTCATTCTGCCGCTGATCGGCGTGGTGCCCGAAGAAATCACCCATGTGGCGGTTGGCACGTCGTTGGCGTCGATCATCTTCACCTCGATCCGTTCAACCCTCGCCCATGCCAAGCGCGATTCCGTCGATTTCGATTTGCTGCGCGGCTGGGCCCTGTGGGTGGTGATGGGCACAGGCGTCGGAACCTTTGTCGCCGACTTTGTTTCAAGCGCGCAGCTGGCGTTGATCTTCGGCAGCGGGGTGCTGGCCTTTGCGGTCTATTTTCTGCTGCCGGCCCGGCAGGGTGCGCCGATCTTCGCCGCGCTCCCATCGGGCCTGCCGCGTGCGGGGATCGCAAGCGCACTGGGCGTGTTTTCGACCTTGCTCGGGATTGGCGGCGGCACGCTCACCACAGTCACCATGACGGTGTGCGGCGCGCCGATCCACCGCGCCATCGGCACGGCGGCGGGGATGGGTGCGATCATCGCGATTCCGGCCACGATCGGCTTTATGGTAATCGGCTTTGGTGCCCAGGGGGCAGGGTGGGGCGCGCTTGGCTATGTCAATCTGCCCGCTGCACTGGCGCTGATCGCAACCTCGGTGCTGTTTGCGCCCTATGGCGTGGCAGCGGCGCATTATTTGCCCGCACCCATTCTGCGGCGCTGTTTCGGGGTTTATCTCGCCTTTATTGGCGTGGTGATGATCACCAAGTTCTAGGCATCTTGCACAAGCATCGCATGATCGGGAGCGGTGCGGCGGCACGGCTTGGGCAAACCGAATTTCGCGCAAGATTGCAGGGTGAGAAACGATTTGGTCGGGGAGAGAGGATTCGAACCTCCGGCCCCTGCCTCCCGAAGACAGTGCTCTACCAGGCTGAGCTACTCCCCGACCGATCATGCCCACAGGCGGATTCGCGATCCGCATGGGCCGAAGCAAGGCGCGCCCTATAGGAGCGGATCGAAAGGGTGGCAAGCGGGCAAATGCGGCTTATACGTCTGGGCCATGGCGAGCCTTTCGATTCCGTCCCCGGCCAACACCGGCGAGCACCACGAACAGCAATATCTGACTCTGATGCGCGCCATCTGGGAGGGCGGGTCTGAACGGATCGATCGAACCGGGATCGGCACCCGTTCGATCTGCGGGGCAATGCTGCGGTATGATCTGGCGGGCGGTGCGATGCCGCTTATCACCACCAAGCGGGTTTACTGGAAAACGGCGACGCGCGAATTGCTGTGGTTTCTCACCGGCGCAACCAATATCCGCCCGCTGGTGCTGCAAGGGGTCAAAATCTGGAACGAATGGCCGCATGCCCGTTACGTGAGCGAAACCGGCGATGCGATCAGCCTAGAGGATTTCGTCGCGCGCATCGCCGCTGACGAAAGCTTTGCCGAGCAATGGGGCGATTTAGGCCCGGTTTACGGCAAACAATGGGTCAATTGGCCGACCTATCGCTATCGCCCGGATGGCCTTTATGAACAGGGCGAGGGGATCAACCAGGTCGCCGAGGTGGTTGAAAGCTTGCGCACCAATCCCGGCAGCCGCCGCCACATCATTGAAGGCTGGAATGTCGCCGAGCTTGATCGGATGGCGCTGCCGCCCTGCCATAAGACCTATCAGTTCCATGTCGCGCAAGATCGCCTCAATTGCCTGCTCTACCAGAGGAGCTGCGATGTTGCGCTTGGCCTGCCGTTCAACCTGTGGTCGGCGGCGCTCCTCACCCGGATGCTGGCGCAGCAGACCGGCCTTGAGCCGGGCGAGCTGGTATGGATGGGCGGGGACGTGCACCTCTATCTCAATCATGAGGCTTTGATCGCTGAGCAGCTCTCGCGCGAGCCGCAGGGCCATCCGCGGCTCGAGATCACGCGCACCCCGCCGACAATTTTCGATTACTCCATCGATGATTTCGTGGTGCATGATTACGCCCCGCTGCCCCCGATCAGCGCCCCTGTTGCTGTCTAGGGCAAAAGCATCCACGCCGCTTGACCACACCTTGCGCGTGAAATAAAAATACAATGCAAAGCAATGATTGTGAGCGGCCCCAAGGCGCGCTTGTCATGCACAGGGAGAGCGCATCCATGGCCGATCCGGCCGATACTCCACCGCCCGCAGCATCGCCGGGCGCGGGCAATCGCCCGGCGCTCAGCCTGCATGTCCCCGAGCCTCGATTCCGGCCTGGCGACAAGGCGGATTTCTCGGATATTCCGATCCCGCCAGCAGGCTCGCAGCCGCGGCCGGATGAAAGCGTCAAGCCTGCCGACATGGCCCCGCTTGCCTATAGCCTTGTCCGTGTGCTGGGCGAGGACAATCTGGCCCACGGCGCCTGGGATCCGAAACTCAGCCCCGAAACCTTGCGCCAGATGCTGGGACACATGGCGCTGGTGCGCGCCTTTGATGAACGGATGTTCCGCGGGCAGCGTCAGGGCAAGACGAGCTTTTACATGAAGTGCACCGGCGAGGAGGCGACCAGCGTCGCCGCCGCAATGGCGCTCGCCAGCGATGACATGGTGTTCCCCTCCTATCGCCAGCAGGGCATCCTGATCGCGCGCGGCTATCCGCTGATCGAGATGATCAACCAGATCTATTCGAACCGCGCCGACAAGCTCAAGGGTCGTCAGCTGCCGATCATGTATTCAAGCCGCGAGCACAGCTTCTTCAGCATTTCGGGCAATCTTGCCACGCAAACGCCCCAAGCCGTCGGCTGGGCGATGGCGAGCGCGGCCAAGGGCAATAGCAGGATCGCGGCAACGTGGGTGGGCGAGGGGAGCACGGCGGAAGGCGACTTCCATTCCGCCTGCACCTTTGCCGCGGTCTATAACGCGCCGGTGATCCTTAATGTGATCAACAACCAGTGGGCGATTTCGAGCTTTTCGGGCTTTGCAGGCGCAGAACGCACCACCTTTGCCGCGCGCGGGCTTGGCTATGGCATCGCCGCGCTCAGGGTCGATGGCAATGATGCGCTCGCCTGCTTTGCAGCGCAGCAATGGGCGGCAAACCGCGCGCGCGCCAATCATGGCCCGACGCTGATCGAGTTCTTCACCTATCGCGCCGAGGGCCATTCCACCTCCGATGATCCTTCGGGCTATCGCAGCGCACAGGAGCGCGAGGAATGGCCATTGGGTGATCCGATCAATCGCCTCAAGAACCACCTGATCGCAATCGGAGAATGGGACGAGCAACGCCACGCTGCGATGGATCTCGACTGTGCCGAGCGGGTCAAGGCGACCACCAAGGAGGCCGAGAAGAACGGCATCCTCGGCCATGGCCTCCACCACCCATTCCACACCATGTTCGAGGATGTTTACGAGGAGCTGCCCTGGCACCTTGAAGAACAGGCCGATCAGGCAATCCGCGAGCGCATTGCCAAGTTCGGCGTCGAAAGGCCTTTCGGATGAGCGAGCAGATGGAAACCGCAGCGGTGACCGAACGCCGCCTCAACATGATCGAGGCGATCAACGAAGCGCTCGATATCATGCTCGAACGCGATCCCGACGTGATCATCATGGGCGAGGATGTCGGCTATTTCGGCGGGGTGTTCCGCGCCACCGCCGGCCTTCAGGCGAAGCACGGCAAGACCCGGGTGTTCGACACGCCGATTTCCGAGTGCGGGATCATCGGCGTGGCGGTCGGCATGGGTGCCTATGGCCTCAGGCCCGTGCCTGAAATCCAGTTCGCCGATTACATCTACCCCGGTCTTGACCAGCTGATCAGCGAGGCCGCGCGGCTTCGTTACCGTTCGGCGGGTGACTATATCGCGCCGCTTACCGTGCGCTCGCCCTTCGGCGGGGGAATTTTCGGCGGTCAGACCCACAGCCAGTCGCCCGAAGCGCTGTTCACCCATGTGGCGGGCCTGAAAACCGTGATCCCTGCCACGCCCCACGATGCCAAGGGGCTCTTGATTGCCGCGATCGAAGACAATGATCCGGTGATCTTCTTTGAACCCAAGCGCATCTATAACGGGCCGTTCTCCGGCTATTACGACAAGCCGGTGGAGCCGTGGAAAAAGCACCCGGGTTCGGTGGTGCCCGAAGGCCATTATACCGTCCCGCTCGGCAGGGCGCGGCATGTGCGCGAAGGCGAGGCGCTCACCGTGCTGGCCTATGGCACGATGGTGCATGTGGCCGAGGCTGTGTGCGCGGCCAAGGGCGTCGATGCCGACATCCTCGATCTGCGCACGCTGGTTCCGCTCGATATCAAGGCAATCGAGGCCTCCGTGGAGAAGACCGGCCGCTGCCTGATCGTCCACGAAGCGACCCGCACCAGTGGCTTTGGCGCGGAGCTCTCCGCGCTGGTGACCGAGCGCTGCTTTTACCATCTCGAAGCGCCGGTCGAACGCGTCACCGGCTTCGACACGCCCTATCCCCATAGCCTCGAATGGGCCTATTTCCCCGGCCCGGTCCGTATTGGCGAGGCCATCGACAAGCTTCTCAAGGACTAAAGCGCCCATGGCCCAGTTCATTTTCAAGATGCCCGATGTGGGCGAAGGCGTCGCCGAAGCGGAAGTCGTCGAATGGCACGTCAAAGTCGGTGATCGGATCGAGGAAGACCAGCACCTTGTCGACGTGATGACCGACAAGGCGACCATCGACATCGAAAGCCCGGTCGCAGGCGTGGTCACCACACTTGCGGGCGAGGCGGGCGATGTTATCGCGATCGGCGCGATGCTGCTGGTAATCGAGACAGAAGGGGAGGTCTCGGAGACCCAGGCCGAGGCGGCGGCTGAAGAGATCGAAGGCGAGATGTCGGATGCCTCTGAGCCCCTTCCCCTCGGGGAAAGGGTTGGGGATGGGGATTCGGAGCCTAACCCCGAAGAAACCCCTGCACCCTCGGCCCCCCACCCCCCGGCCCCCTACCCCATGGGAGGAGGAGAAGTGAAAGTCCTCGCCTCCCCCGCCGTGCGCCAGCGCGCGCGCGATCTGGGCATCGACCTCGCACAGGTGAAGCCCGCCGCAGACGGGCGCCTGCGCCATGCCGATCTCGATGCCTTCCTCGCCTATAATGGTGGTTTCCGAGCGGCGGGCAGGGCGCGCGGCGACGAGGTGATCAAGGTCATCGGCCTGCGCAAGCGCATCGCCCAGAACATGGCCGCAGCGAAGCGCCACATTCCCCACTTCACCTATGTCGAGGAATGCGACGTCACCGATCTGGAAACGCTGCGCGCCCAGTTGAACGCGGCGCGAGGGGACAGGCCCAAGCTCACCATGCTGCCGCTGCTGATCACCGCGATCTGCAAGACCATTCCGCAGTTCCCGATGATCAACGCGCGGTATGACGACGAGGCGAATGTCATAACCCGCTACGGCGCCGTGCATCTCGGCATGGCGGCGCAGACCGACGCGGGCCTGATGGTGCCGGTGATTCGCGACGCGCAAGCCAAGAACCTGTGGCAACTCGCGCGCGAGATCGGACGTCTGGCCGAGGCCGCGCGGACGGGCAAGGCGACGTCTGAGGAACTCTCCGGCTCCACGCTCACCATCACCTCGCTGGGGCCGCTGGGAGGGGTGGCGACCACCCCTGTCATCAACCGGCCAGAGGTGGCCATCATCGGCCCCAACCGCATTGTCGAGCGGCCGATGTTCGTCAGCGACGGGATGGGCGGCGAACGCGTCGCCAAGCGCAAGCTGATGAATATCTCGATCTCCTGCGATCACCGCGTGGTCGACGGGCATGATGCGGCAAGCTTCGTGCAAGCCATCAAGCGCCTCATCGAAACGCCGGCCCTGTTGCTGGTCGATTGATCGGGGTAAGGTCGGCCATCTGGGAGGTGCCGACATGACCCGCGATCCGCGTATCGACGATTACATCGCCAAGGCCGCGCCGTTTTCGCAAGGCATCCTCGCCCATGTCCGCGCGCTGGTACATCGCGCGCTGCCGGGCGTGGAGGAAGGCATCAAGTGGGGGATGCCGCACTTCATGGCTGATGGCAGGAATCTCGTGGCGATGGCCGCCTTCAAGGCCCACGCGTCGGTAACCATCCACCACGAGCAGCGCACAGGCGAGGGGATGGGCTCGCTCGGCAAGCTCGCCTCGCTGGCTGATCTGCCGCCTGACGAGGAACTGATCGCGCGATTTGAGGCTTGCCATCAGGCGCTGTCGCGGCCCAAGCCCGCACGTGCGCCGAGGGCTGAATTGCCCCTGCCGCCTGCCTTCGCTGCGGCGCTTGCTGCGGCGCCTGAGGCACAGCGCGCCTTCGATGGCTTTGCCCCGTCGCATCGGCGCGAATATATCGAATGGATCGCCGAGGCAAAGCGCGAAGACACACGCGAAAGGCGCGTTGCGCAGGCGATCATCTGGCTCGCCGAAGGGCGCAAGCGTCACTGGAAATCGGACAAATGCTGATGTCGCATCAGCGGCTCATAATTTCCCGAGATGGCCGTTGACAGTCCTTGTTCGCGGCCCTAATGGCGCTGCTCCACGTCGCGGACGGCATCGCCGGAACGCACGGAAGGACAAAGTGCGCGGGTGTAGCTCAGTCGGTTAGAGCGCCGGCCTGTCACGCCGGAGGTCGCGGGTTCGAGCCCCGTCACTCGCGCCACTTGCTCTTGTGGATCGGCCATCACGGCCAATGCGAAGGCGGGCGTCAGTCCGCCTTTTCTTTTGCCTGCACTGCGCCAGGAGCGGTCCAATGACCGGTCTCCATCCAGATCAGAAAGCGTTTGAGGGGCAAAAGCCACACAAGGCCGAGCACCACATACACCACTGTCTGCGCAGCCCCTGACCAGCTTCCGATCACGCTCGGCGCATAGCGCGCGATCACCACGCCATAGATCATCAGCGCCGCGAACAGCGAAATGATGCCGAAGGGAATTCGCCAGGTCGGAGTTTCGCGCATGCTAGAGGCTTCCATAAATCCTGGTCGTGGTGACCACCGCATCAAGGGTCATGTCGTGCGCTTCGGCGGGCAGCGCCTCGCACAGTTGCACATCCCATGCCAGCCCAATGGCCAAGGCGGGCGGATGTTCCGCCAGCCAGCGATCATAATGCCCGCCGCCTTGCCCGAGCCGTGCGCCCGCGGCGGTAAAGCCGACCAGCGGCACGAACAGCACATCGGGCACCACTGGTGGGGCGTTGTCAGCGGGCTGCATCATGCCATAGGGGCCGGCCACAAGATCGCTCTCGGCATAGGGATCGCTGTGGTGGGCGAAGGTCATGACGCTATTGCGCGCGGCGAAGCGAGGGAGGGCGAGGGTATGCCCGGCCTCATGAAAGAAACGGGCATAGCCTGCGGCGGGCGCTTCGTAAGGGCCTGCATGATAAAGCCCGATGATCGCCTCGTCCCCGATCCGCGCCAAAAGCGGGGCGGGTGGGCGGTGGAACAGCAGGCCGCGAACAGCATCGGGCAGGCCTTCGACATGGGCACGGCGCGCCGCGCGGAGGCGTTTGCGGAGGTCGGATTTGGCGGGGTTGTTCATTGCGCCAGGCGGTAGAGCGCGCACCGGAATGCTGCAAGAGCCGCCGCCGCTCGCCCCTCCATCACCCTGCGGATGGTCTCCTCGCGGTTGAGGGCACGGTCAGAACGGTCCGCAGGGGCGCCAAGACGTTACAGTGCCCGCCCGCAGCGGGCGAAGCGTGCTGCGCGCCTAATGAGGATCGCATCGAAGAGGCGATGCGAAATTCAAGAACCCCCTCAAGCAGCGCAGCGGTAGGCCAGCAAAGAAGTAGCGGAACCACCATGGGTCGTTTGCGCTAGAAATCCTCTGACGCGTGGTACGTCAGGTGGGCGCCGTTTACCCGAGACTTCCGGACTAACCGGCAGGCAAGGGCAGGGACAGCTCCCATTTGGATTACTTATAGCCTCAGGGATATTCAATCGGCTCGTGCCGGGCAGTCCCGCCAAATACCCATCTAGGCGCTCTTGCCGCCCGCTTCAAGCGCATCGGCCAGGGCTTCGGCGCGCGCTGCGAGTGTTTCGAGATTTTCGGTCAGCTGTTCATCGGGCGTCCCTGCCGCTGGGCCACCGAACATATCGGCCTGGCTTGCGCTTTCGGCAGCGGCCTTGGCGGCTTCGGCCTTGAGCCGGGCAATTTCTTCCTGTGCGGCTCGCTCAACCAGCTTGAGCTGGGCAATCTGCGCTTCGAGTTCGGCGATCCTGGCGGGCGAGACACTCGCCACCTGACGGCGCGCCTCGGCCAGCTCATCAGCCATGAACAGCGCTGCAAACAGCATGTTCTGCGCTTCGAGCGGGGCACGCGCGGCACCCAGCCGCGCATATTTTTCGGCCACGACCGCACCGAGCGCTTCGATCTGCGCCTCCTCGCCATCGGCGCATGCGATCGGGTAGCTTTTGGGGCCGATGGTGAGCGTGACCGTGCTCATGCCTGCCGCCTCATCCCTCAAGCTGGCCGATCAAAGCATCGAGATCGCGCAGGGTCTCGGCGACATCCTCGCGCAGCTTTTCGTGGCTGTTCACCAATTCGACCACCCGGGCTGAGCTGGCCGCGCTTTCAGCGTTCGCAGCCGGCACATCAGGCCCGCGCGCAGCGGCAATGCGCGCCAGAGCGGCCTCGATCCGGGTCATGGCCTGTTCGATCCGGCTGTTCTCCATAACCCGGCAAATACCAACATGCGCCCGCTTGCGCAAAGGCTTGGGCCGGGCTGTTGATAAGTGGTGGCGATATGCAGGCCCAAGGCAGGCACGCCCAGGCCCCAAGCTAATTCGCGCAAGGTTGACCTCACCTTGCCTCTCGGCAATGGCACGCCGACGCAATCAGGGGCCGAATCGCCTGCACACCTGCCGCCGGGGGTGCACCGTCTCAGGAAAGTATCGCTTTGATGATCACCGACGCCGCCCGTCTGCAAAACATGGCCAACGCGATCCGCGCCCTCGCGATGGACGCGGTCGAGGCTGCCAATTCGGGCCATCCGGGAATGCCGATGGGCATGGCCGATGTGGCGAGCGTGCTGTGGGCAAATCACCTGAAATATGATGCCAGCGCGCCGCACTGGGCAGACCGGGATCGCTTTGTGCTGTCGGCAGGCCACGGCTCGATGCTGATCTATGCGCTGCTGCATCTGTCGGGATATGAGCGCCCGACGATCGACGACATTCGCAATTTCCGCCAGCTGGGCAGTCCGTGCGCGGGCCACCCTGAGAATTTCCTCCTCGAAGGCGTCGAATGCACCACCGGGCCGCTCGGGCAGGGGCTGGCAATGGCGGTCGGCATGGCGATGGCCGAGCGGCATCTCAATGCCGTCTATGGCGATGGGCTGGTGGATCACCACACCTGGGTCATCGCAGGCGATGGCTGCCTGATGGAAGGCATCAACCACGAGGCGATCGGGCTGGCGGGCCACCTTGGCCTCGGGCGCTTGAATGTGCTGTGGGACGATAACCGCATCACTATCGACGGGGCGACCGATCTTTCGACGTCAGAAGATGTCGCGGCGCGCTATGTCGCAACCGGCTGGCATGTGACGGCCTGCGACGGGCATGATTTCGCCGACATCGAGCGCGCGATTGCCGAGGCCAAGGCCGATCCGCGCCCGTCGCTGATCGCCTGCCGGACGCTGATCGGCAAGGGTGCGCCGGGCAAGCAGGGCACCAGCGCCACGCATGGCTCGCCGCTGGGCGCGGCTGAAGTTGCCGCCGCACGCGTCGAACTGGGCTGGCCGCATGAACCTTTCGTGATCCCGGCTGACATCCTTGCCGACTGGCGCGCAGCGGGCGCGCGCGGGGCGGGCGAACACAAGGCATGGGCGACCCGCCTTGCCGCCTCGCCGCAAGCGGGCGAGTTCACGCGCCGCATGGCGGGCGATCTGCCCGAAGGCTTCTCGCTCGGCGATCACATCGCTTCGCTCATTGCGAGCCCCCAGAAAATTGCCACCCGCAAGGCCAGCGAAATCGCGCTCGGCGCGCTCAATCCCATGCTGCCTGATACCATCGGCGGCAGCGCCGATCTCACGGGCTCGAACAACACGCTGGCTGGCGGGATCGGCACATTCAACCGCAACAATTACGCCGGCCGCTACGTCTATTACGGCATCCGCGAGTTTGGCATGGCAGCGGCCATGAACGGCATGGCGCTGCATGGCGGGGTGATCCCCTATGGCGGCACCTTCCTCGTGTTCACCGATTATGCGCGCGGTGCGATCCGTCTGTCGGCCATTCAGGAAACGCGCGTAATCTATGTGATGACGCATGATTCGATCGGGCTGGGCGAAGACGGGCCGACCCACCAGCCTGTCGAACATCTCGCATCCTTGCGCGCCATGCCCAATGTGCTGGTGATGCGCCCGGCCGACGCGGTCGAGACAGCGGAATGCTGGGACATTGCCCTGCGCGAGAAGACCCGCCCGAGCGTGCTGGCGCTCACCCGGCAGAACCTGCCGCAACTGCGGCTTGAATCGGCGGGCGAGAACCTGTCAGCGCGCGGCGGCTACCGGATCAAGGCGGCGCAAGGTTCGCGCCGTGTGGTGATCCTGGCCACCGGCTCGGAAGTGGTGCTGGCTGCCGAATGCGCCGCCGCGCTCGAAACGCAAGGCGTGGGCGCTGACGTGGTCTCGATGGTTTCGACCGAACTGTTCGACGAACAGCCCGCAACCTACCGCGCCGATATTCTCCCCGCCGATGCGCTGCTTGTCTCGATTGAAGCGGCAAGCACGTTTGGCTGGCAGCGCTATACTGGCTTGCATGGCCTCAACATCGGGCTCGACCGTTTTGGCGCTTCGGCTCCGGCGGGCGATCTGTTTGCCAAATTCGGCTTCACGCCTGAGGCAATCATCCCGCAAATCCTGAACAAACTGAACAACTAGGCAGGAGAAGTTTTTATGGCCACCAAGGTTGCCATCAATGGTTTTGGCCGCATCGGTCGGCTTGTGGCACGCGCCATTCTTGAGCGCACCGACCACGACCTTGAACTCGTTGCGATCAATGATCTGGCCGATGCCAAGTCGAACGCGCTGCTGTTCGCTTACGATTCGGTGCACGGCCGGTTCCATGGCGAGGTCAAGGCCGATGGCGATGCGATTTTGGTGAATGGCAAGCGGATCGCCGTCACCAAGGAACGCGATCCGGGCAAGCTGCCGCATGGCGCGATGGGCGTGGATATCGTGCTGGAATGCACCGGCTTCTTCCAGTCTGATCAGGCCAGCCGCCCGCACCTTGCAGCCGGCGCCAAGCGCGTGCTGATCTCGGCGCCTGCCACAGGCGTTTCAAAGACCATCGTCTATGGCGTCAACCACGCGACGCTGACCGCCGAGGATGTCATCATCTCGAATGCCAGCTGCACCACCAACTGCCTCGCGCCGGTCGCCAAGGTGCTGCACGAAGTGGTGGGGATCGAGCGGGGCTTCATGACCACGATTCACTCCTACACCAACGACCAGCGCATGCTTGATCAGATCCATTCCGATTTGCGCCGCGCACGCGCTGGCGCTGCCAACATGATTCCCACCACCACCGGCGCAGCGCGCGCAGTCGGGCTGGTGCTGCCGGAGCTGAAGGGCAAGCTCGACGGGTCGAGCGTACGCGTGCCGACCCCCAATGTCAGCATGATCGATCTCGTCTTCACCCCGAGCCGTGCGACCACTGCCGAGGAAATCAACGCCGCGCTCAAGGCTGCGGCTGAAGGCGCGATGAAGGGCGTGCTCGATTTCACCGACGAGCCGCTGGTGTCCTCGGACTTCAATCACTATCCGGCCAGCTCGACGGTCGACAGCCTTGAGACTGCTGTACTCGAAGGCCAGCTGGCGCGCGTGGTCAGCTGGTATGACAATGAGTGGGGCTTCTCCAACCGGATGATCGATACGGCCGGTGTGATGGCGAAGTTTTTGTAAGCCGACCATTCCCTCCCGCCGAAGGTTGGCCCAGCCAACCGCCCAATCGGGGCAACGGGAGGGGAGCGAGACTTGCGAGCTTGCTCGCCAGTCGCAGCGGGGTGGGCCTGCGCCGCGCTCGCGCCCACCCCCGGCCCCTCCCGCAAAAGGGAGGGGGAAGGAGTGAGCAATGCCCAAGTTCAAGACCCTCGATGATCTGCCCGCCGATCTTACCGGCCAGGTTGCGCTGGTGCGAGTGGATCTCAACCTGCCCATGAAAGACGGCTCCGCCACCGATCTGACGCGCGCCGAGGCGGTCAAGCCAACGATCCTCGAACTGGCCGACCGCGGTGCCAAGGTGCTGATGCTGGCCCATTTCGGGCGGCCGGGCGGCAAGCGTTCCTCGGTCCTGTCCACCAGCATGGTGATCGGCGATGTCGAGGCCGTGCTGGGCCGCGAGGTGATGTTCATTCCCGAAATCGCCGGGCCTGTGGTGGATGAGACCCTTACCATCTTAGGTCCTGGCGACATCGGCCTGCTCGATAACACGCGCTTCTGGCCGGGCGAGGAAGCCAATGATCCCGAACTTGCCAAAGCGATCGCGGCGCATGGGCATTTCTATGTGAACGATGCCTTTTCCTGCGCCCACCGCGCCCATGCCACCACCGAGGGGCTGACCCATTTCCTGCCGTCCTACGCCGGGCGTTCGATGGAAGCCGAGTTGAAGGCCTTGGATGCAGCGCTCGGCGCGCCGGAAACGCCGGTGGCAGCGGTTGTCGGCGGGGCCAAGGTTTCGACCAAGCTTGCGGTGCTCGAAAATCTGGTCGGGCGGGTGCAGCACCTCATCATCGGCGGCGGCATGGCCAATACCTTCCTCGCGGCCCGCGGCGTCGATATCGGCAAGAGCCTGTGCGAACACGATCTTACCGAAACAGCCGCGCGCATCATGGACGAGGCCGACGCCAAGGGCTGCACCATCCACCTGCCCTATGACGTGGTGGTGGCGAAGGAATTCGCGGCCAACCCTGCATCCCTGCGGGTCTGCAATGTGCACGAGGTCGGCGCGGACGAGATAATCCTCGATGTCGGCCCGCAGGCGACCGAAGCGCTTGCCGATGTGCTCAAGACCTGCCGCACGCTGGTGTGGAACGGGCCGATGGGCGCTTTTGAAACGCCGCCCTTCGATGCCGCGACTGTCGCATTGGCGCGCACTGCGGCGGCGTTGACGCTTGAAGGCTCGCTTGTCAGCGTGGCAGGCGGGGGGGATACTGTCGCGGCGCTGGCGCAGGCCGGAGTGAGCGCGGATTTCTCCTATATTTCAACCGCTGGCGGCGCATTCCTCGAATGGATGGAAGGCCGAGTCTTGCCCGGTGTGGCCGCACTCGAAGGGTGACATGGCCGATACTGCTGCCCAAATCGAGACGCTGGCGCTGGGCGTGATGCGCGCCTGGGTGGCAGCGGATGCCAAGGCGATCAAGAAACTGCTGCACCGCGATTTCGTGATGATGGCAGGCACGCGTCCGCCGCAGTTGCTTGATCGGCCGAGCTTTCTTGCGGGTGTCGAGCGCGGCTTTGGGTGCACGCGCTTTGCCTTTCACGAGATTCTGGTGCGCCAATACGGCAAGGCGGCGTGGTTCGTGGCGGGTGCCGAGCTTGAATTCCGCTTGGGCGTGCGCCCCTGGGAGGGGCGTTTCCTCGTGACCGATCTCTGGCGTTGCGGGACGCTTGGGGGATGGAAGCTGGCCGAGCGCAGCCTTGCCCGGCTCGATGACAATGCGCACCTTGCCGAAGGTTTGCGTGCGCTGCAATTGTGGAACCGGTCATGAGTGAAAAGATGGAAGCAAGTTTCGGCGTTCTCAAGGAGTGCGAAGAGGGCGAATTCGCCGGTTGGCGATATTGGCTTGGCGATCCTTACGAAGCCAGCTCTGGCCCGTTTTACTTCCGCCGGGCGGAAAACGGCAGCTATGTCTGCGCCTTTCGAACCGAGGCCCGCCACATGAACGGCGGCGGCTTTCTGCACGGCGGCTGCCTGATGACTTTTGCCGACTTCGCACTGTTCGCCATCGCCACCGATGCTTTGCGAGGCGATCATGCCGTCACGCTCAATCTGTCGGGCGATTTCCTCGGCGCGGTGCAAGAGGGTGCGCTGGTCGAGGCGCGCGGGGAAGTGACGCGTGGCGGAGGCAAGACGATCTTCGTGCGCGGGCTGATTACCGGCGACGGCGCACCCGCATTGAGCTTCACCGGCATCATCCGGCGGCTCGCCAGGCGCTGATTGTCATTGTGCAGTTGCAGCATGGCAAGCGCTTAGCTAAGGCGCGCCGCGGACCGTCTTGCATAGGTATGCAAACCGCGTGGGAACGGCTGGCTTCAGCGACTTTGGGAATATGGGGATTTGGGCATGAACAAGCAGCAGATGATCGCGCGTATCACCACGGGCGCAGGCTTCATTGCCGCGCTTGATCAGTCGGGCGGCTCGACCCCCAAGGCGCTGCGCGGCTACGGTGTTGCGGATTCCGAATGGTCGGGCGATGAGGAAATGTTCGCCCAGATCCATGCGATGCGCGCCCGTGTGATCACGGCGCCGAGCTTTGCCAGCGGCAAGGTGATCGGCGCAATTCTGTTCGAAAAGACCATGGACGGCACGGTTGATGGCCACCCCACTGCCGATGCGCTCAAGGCGCGCGGCGTGGTTCCGTTCATCAAGGTCGATGAAGGGCTGGCCGACGAGGCGGACGGCGTCCAGTTGATGAAGCCGATGGTCAAGCTGGCGGGCCTGCTCGACAAGTCGGTGGCGGCCGGCATGTTCGGCACCAAGATGCGCTCGGTCATCAAGTCGGCCAATCCGGCCGGGATCGCCGCGATTGTCGCCCAGCAGTTCGATGTCGCAGGCCAGATCCTCGATGCCGGGCTCGTCCCCATGATCGAGCCTGAATATGACATCACCGCCGAAGATCGCGCTGAAGGCGAGGCGATCCTGCTTGCCGAGATCATGAAGCACCTCGACTCGCTCCCCGAGGGCCGCGAAGTGATGCTCAAGCTGTCGATCCCGGTCACGCCGGGTCTTTACAATGCCGCGGTCGCGCATCCCCGTGTGCTGCGGGTGGTCGCGCTTTCGGGCGGGTTTTCGACCGATGAGGCGTGCGAGCGGCTGGCGCAAAACCCCGGCATGATCGCAAGCTTCAGCCGCGGGCTGCTCCAGGATTTGCGCAAGGGCCAGTCGGACGCGGAATTCGACGCTGTGCTCGGCCAGGCGATTGACCAAATCGCCGCTGCCAGCGTCGCGTAAACCAGCGGATCGACGCAACTTGAGCCTTGTTCCCCCGAGCCAGCTTTACCTTATCTCGCCTCTCGATGTGGCCGGGGAATTTCCCGGCCGGCTGGAACGGGCGCTGGCGGTGGGCGAAGGGCTGGTCGCGGCCTTCCAGTTCCGGGTGAAGGGCGTTGATCAGCATGAGGCCGCCGCATTGGCCGCGCCCTTGCAGGCCATCTGCGCAGCGCATGATGTGGCTTTCATCGTCAATGATTCGGTGGCGCTGGCCAAGCGGCTCAAGGCTGATGGCGTGCATCTCGGGCAGGAGGATGGCTCACCCCGGCAAGCGCGCGAGGCGCTGGGGCGCGAGGCACAGATCGGCGTGACCTGTCATGCCAGCCGCCACATGGCGATGGAAGCGGGCGAGGCCGGGGCGGATTATGTCGCTTTTGGCGCCTTCTTTGCCTCAGCCACCAAGGACAAGGGCCCCGATGCAGAGGTTCCTGAGCCTGAAATCCTCAAATGGTGGGCCAGCCTGTTCGAAATTCCGTGCGTTGCGATCGGCGGGATCACGCCCGATAATTGCGCTCCGCTGGTGGCAGCAGGGGCGGATTTTCTCGCGGTCTCGGGCGCGGTGTGGGCAGGCGATGAAGTCGCCGCTATCGAGGCCTTCAGGAAAGCGATGCGCCCTTAGCGGATTGGCGTGACAGCGGCCGCGCAAGCATGGGCCGATCCGGGCTATTGTGCCGCCGCGCGCCCCGCTCAGTCCACGCCGCCAAGCCGGGTGCAGATCATCCGGCCCAGCGTATCACCATTCGCGAGCGCTTGCAGCGTGTTGTTGCCCATGCGCCTGAAGCGTTGGTCTTTCTTGGGGCCGCGGGTGAACACCAGTGTGGTGCCGTGCATCAGATAAACTCCGGTGCCGCCCGCGCTTTCATAGGATGATCCCACCCCCAGCCGGAAACTTTCGGACGGCTGTTCGATAAAGGCCGCGCCCGTCGCATCGCCGGGCAGGGCACATTGATAAAAGCCATGGTTCATGGTGCCGAGCATATCGCCGATCACGCCATCGCGCCCCGGCTGCGGGCGGATCGCGGTGCGGTCCTGCCCCAAGGCGGGGTATTGCAGCGAGGCGGCGATGCTGGCGGCGCACAGAGCAAGCAGGGCGATATGGTAGGGTTTCATTGACCATGATCCCTAGCACCACGCGCCCCGCGCCGCCAAGCCTGCCGCGCCTGATCGCCTCAGGATGGTGCAGATCGCAGGCCAATGGTTGCGCGGCGTGCTTGTCAAGCTTGCCGAGGCGGCGCGCCTTCGCTATGGGCCCGTCCACCATTTCCCTCGCTACGAGCGCGCGGCGCGCGCCTCATGCGGACTCCCCAAGCAAAGGCCCATCATCCCATGAAAATCAGCGGCGTTGATATTCGTCCCGGCAACATCCTTGAATACGAAGGCGGCATCTGGAAGGTCGCCAAGATCCAGCATACCCAGCCGGGCAAGGGCGGGGCCTATATGCAGGTCGAGATGAAGAACCTGATTGATGGCCGCAAAACCAACGTGCGCTTCCGCAGCGCCGATACGGTCGAACGCGTGCGGCTTGATACCAAGGACTTCCAGTTCCTTTACGCCGAAGGCGATGATCTCGTGTTCATGGATAACGACACTTACGAACAGATCATGCTGCCGGGCGACCTCTTGGGCGATGCGCGCCCGTTCCTGCAGGATGGGATGCAGGTCGCGCTCGAATTGTGGGACGAAAAGCCGATCTCGGTCGAACTGCCCGCACAGGTCGAAGCCACCATCGTCGAGGCTGATGCAGTGGTGAAAGGCCAGACCGCGTCGTCGAGCTACAAGCCGGCGATCCTTGATAATGGCGTGCGCATCATGGTGCCTCCGCATATCGAAAGCGGGACGCGCATCGTGGTCGATGTCTATGAACAGGCCTACGTCGGCAAGGCGAGCTGAGCGCGGATAATGGCAGCTATTTCCGGCCTTATCCGCGTGATGGAACGCGCCGCGCGCAAAGCGGGCGCGCGCCTGCGGCGTGATTTCGGCGAAGTCGAGCACTTGCAGGTCTCCCGCAAGGGCCCGGCCGATTTCGTGAGCAAGGCCGACATGCGCTCGGAACGCACGCTCTATGACGAATTGCTCGCTGCCCGTCCGGGCTGGGGCTTCGTGATGGAAGAAGCCGGCGTGATCGAGGGCGAGCCCGGAAGCCCTCGCTGGATCGTCGATCCGCTCGATGGCACCAGCAATTTCTTGCACGGCATCCCGCATTTCGCGATCAGCATCGCCGCGCAGGAGCCCAAGCTGGATGGTTCGGGCTGGGGCGATGTGGTGGCGGGCGTGGTCTATCAGCCGATCACCGATCAGACCTTTTGGGCCGAAAAGTCGCGCGGGGCATGGCTTCACGATGCGCGCCTGCGCGTCTCGGCGCGCTCGCGCCTCACCGATGCGCTGGTGGCGACAGGGGTGCCGTTCTTCGGCCATGGCGACTTTGCCGAATGGAGCCGGATTTTTGGCGCGATCGGCCCAGAAGTGGCAGGGATACGCCGGTTTGGCGCCGCTTCGCTTGACCTTGCCTATGTGGCGCAGGGCCGTTTTGACGGGTTCTGGGAAAGCGGCCTCAGCGACTGGGATACGGCGGCCGGGTGTCTGTTGGTGCGCGAGGCGGGCGGGTTTGTCTCCGATTTCCGCGGCCGCAGTGCGCCCATTCTTTCCGCGCAGGTGCTGGCGGCGAACGATGCGCTGCATTCCAAGCTGCACAAGCTGCTGGCAGGCGCCTTGCGCTAAGTTTGCGGGCTCTTGCCAGCATCGGCGGTGCTCGCTAACAGGCCGCTCTCGCACAGGCGCCCCTGTGGTGGAATTGGTAGACGCGCTCGACTCAAAATCGAGTTCCTAACGGAGTGCCCGTTCGAGTCGGGCCAGGGGCACCACTTTCGGTCTGCGAGGGGCACACCTTCGCGCATGACCATGCGACGCTTTCCCGTCGCCCTCGCCAAAGCGTTGACATCCGCGGATCTCCAGACGCTGTCGGGGACGCGCACTTCTTGGACGAATGCCCGCGCTATGGTTTGACGCGCGTTGGTATCGCGGCAGAAAAAGCCGATTGCCAGCGGGCGTTCGGTCGAAACCGCGAAATTGACGTCGGTGCTGTCGCTTGCCTGCGCCCGCGACTTTGCGCGCAGTCGATCGTGGGAAATCGGCCGGTCAGCCATACGCGTGGGTGCTCCAATCCTGTCAGATCAAGGTTGTCGGATCAAACCGCTCCAGCAAGCCGCGCCGCTGCTGCGCGGTGACGCTCGGCGCGCATGAGCCGAAGCCGTCACGGCCTGCTGTTCAAGCTCGCGGACCGGGTTTTCGAGATCGAAATTCATGGTGAGACTGGGAGCCGATTGTCATTCAACCAGCGCGCACGCCATGATGCATGGCCCGTCCATGCCATCGACCAAGGTCGCCTCGCGCGCTGTCACCGCATTGAGCCGGGCGCCGCGCGTGTCACTCACCGGGCCGCCGATAGCTTGTCGAATTGTCGAGATTATAGCCGTGGATGTTGATGGTGTCGTTGAAGCCGGGAGGGGTGCTGACGATGGTGGAAGGATCATTGCGGGCAATATCGCCAAGCGCGCGAACCTGCTGATCGATCAGCAATTCCTGCGGGATCACTGTCACGGAAAAGGGCGTATCGAACAGGCGCTGATCGCCGACAGTGCCGCCCGACTGCCTTTACGGCGTGTAGGCCGACTTGCGCTTGCCACGCACCAGAATCCCCTCGCCCCGGCGGGCGGCGGGCGGCGGGCGGCGGGTGCGTCGGCCTCGTCGGCAGATCGTTGCTTCGCTTGGGGCGCTTGCCGGTCATCGGCAGCGACCGGCCCGTGGCAGGCGAGTGCCAAAGCCGTAAGCGGGGCGTGATGCGCAAAGGTTTCACGAATGTCCCGCGGCGAGGCATTGTTGTGGCGAAATGCAGCGGGGCAAAGTTGATCACCGGGCACCGCAGGACGGAGCCAATCGGCACCAACCGCGCCAAAGGCACCTTCGCGGCATCCTCGCGACCAGAGCGTGCTTGTGCCAAATCTGTGTCCGAAGCTTTTTTTGCAAAGCTTCCATCCAGCGGCTCACGCATCGCCAATCCATCCTCAGGGCCGCGCATCCGGCTTGCTCTCGGTTCAAAAGATGACGCCTCAGCCGACCGACCAGCGCTGCAATTTCAAGCCATTCGCGCTGCGGTGGGGAAATTTGGCTATCAGATGGCAAGGATTGACAATAGCCAATCAGCAAATCGTGGCGCACTATGTCGAGCAGACGGCAACCGGATTGCTGCGATAAAAAGGGGGGAGCAAATGAGAGGATTTGATGCGCGCGCCGGGCATTTGCTGACGGTGGCAGGGCTGATGGCGCTGGCGGCCTGTCAGGCGGCCTCCGGCGACGCTCCCGCAGCCGAGCCAGCTGCGGCGCAGTTCGCATGGCCTGCCAGCCTCAAGATGGTGGGCGATGGCTATCCCGGCCCCGGCGCGCCGTGCCGCCGCATTGGCGAAAGCGCGGCTACCGGCAATTTTCTCGATGACAGCGCCGCGCTGGTGGGCTGTCCTTCTGCCGAAGAGGCAGCCAAGCTTGGGGGCAAGGTGGTTGCCACCATCGACGGAGTTACGCTGGTCTCGGTGCCGAATGATCGCGCCGCAACGCCGGGTGATGGCGATGGACAGGGCGATGCGCTGGTCCCCGGCACGAATTACAATGCCACCGCGCTAATCCGCTGCGCCGGCTACAAGGGGGCGCGCGCCGCAACATGCGATGCCGGGGTGATCCGCAGCGGCGCGGACGGGACGACAGTCGAGGTGACGCTGCCGGGCGGCGCAAAGCGAGCAATCTTTTTCAACCCCGACGGCAGTTTTTTGAGTTTCAGCACTGCCGAGGCCGATGGCACGGCGGCGATGGCGATCAGTGCCATGCGCAAGGGCGACACGACGATCGCCAAGCTGGGCGCCGAGACTTATGAAATCCCGGATGTCCTCCTGACCGGAGACTGAGATCGGCACGGCGCGGAGCAGAAGCTGGCAACGGGTCGGGCATGGACTTGATGAGACTGCTCAGTCGCTCGAAGAGCTGCTTTACGAAGTCATGGTGATGCTCGTGTTCTTCCCGCGCACGCTCTACCTCGTGTTTTGGTATCCCCAGCGAATGATAAATTACGCTGACACCGAACTGGGCGATGTCCAGTCCGAACAATACGATGACACCCTCAGCCCGCCGCTGTTTCTGATGATCTGCCTTGCGCTTGATCACCTGATTGAACAGGTTTTCCCCACATCCGATCAGGCAACTCTGCCAGCCTTTCTGCAAGAGACGCAAAACCTGCTGATGTTCCGGGTGTTCATGCTCAGCCTGCTGCCGCTGGTGCTCTCGCTCCGGCTGTTGGCCAAGCTTGGCATTGCGCTCAACCGCGAAACTCTGCGCCCGGCATTTTTCAACCAGTGCTTTGTCACCGCGCCCATCGCCCTGATGGTGGGGCTTGCCACTGGCTTGTGGCGAATCGGCGACCCCACAGCTGCGCAGGTTGCGACTGTCATCTTTTGTGGCGGCACTATCGGGCATCTGGTGCAGCAAGCCCTGTGGTTCCGCGCAAAACTGGATGCCGGCTATGGCGTTGCGGCGCTGAATGCCTTCGGCGGGAGCCTGTTGACGGTGCTGCTCATCGTGATGACGGCGCTTGTCATCGGTTTTGTGTCCGCGCTGGAGGCCCGATGATGGCGGCACCGCGTGCCCGGCTCGCAATGGCCCTGATGGTGCTCACAAACATGGCGATGGTTATCGCTCCGGTTGCAGCGCTTGCCAACACGCCGGGCTCCGTGCGCGATCTAGTGGGTGCGCGCGGCTCGAGCGGCGAAGACCAGCTCGAATACCGCGGCTTTCACCGCATTTCCGGTCACACCGAAGATGACAGCAAGATCAACTACTGGTGGAATGGCAACACCAAACAATGCATCAAGGTTGTGACCTATGATGGCAATTTCCGCTCGCTCGACACAACCACCAACGCCGATTGCGGCCAGAAGGGCAGCAGCGGCGACAAGACCGCAGCGATTGCGGTGGGGGCTGCCGCGCTTTTGGGGATCGTCGCGCTGGCGATCAAGTCGCATGACCGGGGCGGGCAAGAATATGATGAGCGCGGCACCGCCGAGTTCGAGCGCGGCCAGCGCGACGGGCTCTATGGGCAGGCCTATCACAACTACAATAACAACACTGCCTATTCGAGCGGCTATGACGGTGGGGTGCGCGAACGCGCCAACCAGACGAGCTATCGCGGCGGCTACAATTACGGTGGCGGCTACAGCGCGCTTGTCGATGTCAATGATCTCAATGGGCAGAACCGCAAGTCCGCGATCAGCCAGCTAGAAAGCCGCGGCTTTACGCTGCTCGACAACAAGGTTGTCGGCGATACCCACTACATGACCTTCTGGCGCGAGGCCTCGAAGCAGTGCATCGTCACCAATTCGAGCGGCGGGAACATCTAATCGATCGAGGCCGTCTCCCCGCACTTGCCGGGGCTGATGCGCAGCGAGCGGGCCATTGCCGCCGTGAGCTAGCCCGGATACCCGGCTCTAAGTCCGGCACCCGGTGGGTCACGGCGAGGCGGCTGATCGGCCAGGGGCACGGGTCCGGTCAGCCGCAGTCCTCTCCAACCCGAATGATTGGCGCTACCACAGGGTGAGGCGCGGTCCCGCCACGCCTGCTTCCCGCGGCCGTGTCCACCTTCGAGCCGGTGAGCGCTTGAGCGGCAAGGGGTGGCAAGCGGCATGGTTTGCGTGTGCCAGCGACCCCTGAGCAAGCAGGCGGGGCAGGCTGCCAAGAGGGCGCAGTGAGGGCCGTTCGCTGTCCCGTTATCGCGACGCACCCCGGACAGCGCTCCGCATCGCCCGGTGCTGCTCCTATGTGCAGAAGTTCCTTGTAATTCGGCCCCGCCTTTGGGAAGCGTGTTAGGCAGGAACCATGCTTGAAGCGCCATCCTATCACGCGATTGCCGCCATGGCGGTCACGGTCGCGATGTTCATCGCCTTTGCGCGCGGGCGTGCTCCGGTCGAGATCATCTCGCTTATCACCATCGCGGTGCTGGGGGTTGGCCTCTATTTCTTCCCGCTTGAAGGCGCCAAGCCTACTGATGGCCTCGCCCTTGCATTCAGCGGGTTCGGGCACCAGGCGCTCATTACGATCTGCGCGCTGATGATCATGGGGCGCGGGCTGGTGGTGACCGGCGCGCTTGAACCGTTCGCTCGCCTGCTCGAACGCGTGTTCCGCGCCAATGTGCAGTTTGGGCTGCTGTTTGCGATCATGCTGGCCTTCGCGATCTCGATGTTCATCAATGATACGCCGGTGATGGTGCTGCTGATACCGATCCTTGTGGCGCTGGCGGGCAAGGGCGTGATTGCCTCATCCAAGACGCTGATGCCGGTCAACAGCGCGGTTCTGATCGGCGGCATGTCAACCACCATCGGCACCTCGACCAATATTCTTGTCGTCACCATCGCGGCTGATCTGGGCATGAAACAGATCGGCGTGTTCCAGTTCACCCCGATTGTGCTGATCGCCGGGCTGGTGGCCATTCCCTATCTTTGGCTCGTCATGCCGCGGATGCTGCGCGATAACAGCGTGGCGGGCGATGAGGCGCGACGGCTGTTCCACACCCATTTGCGGGTGGCGAGCAATTCGGTGCTGGCCGGAGCGGAACTTGCTGCCGTGAAGGGCAAGCTGCCCAAAGGGATCACCTTCCACGATGCCCCGCATGGGGCTCTCCAGCCGCAGCAGCGCCTGCATATCTCGGGCAGTCACGAAGCGCTGCAAGAGGCTGCCCGCGTGCTCAAGGGCGAACTTGCCCCGGTGTGGGTGATGGACCGCATCCGCCGTCTGTCTGCTGCGCAGGGCGAGGATATCGTCGCGGTCGAAATGACCGTGACGGCGGATTCGCGGCTCGTCACCCGTTCGCTCGCCAGCTCGGCGATTGCCGATCTCTACAGCGTTGCCGTGCTCGGCATCCACCGGCCCAATCGGGTGCTGGGTGAACGCGACACCTATTCGCCCGGCGGCGATCTGCGCATTCTCGAAGGGGACGTGCTGTTGGTGATGGGGCTTGAGGAAGACCTCAACACCTTCGCGCGCAATGATGGCCTTTTGCGGCTTGAAGGCGCACGCGAATTGCCGCGTCGTTCCAAGGCAGCGCTGGCGGGCGCGATCATGCTCGGGGCGATTGCCACGGCCTCGCTCGGCCTGCCGTGGTTTGATGCGAGCGGCTATGCTCCGCTCAAGCTGCCGATTGCCATTTCCGCGCTGGCGGGCGCGATTGCGATGTTCGTGACGGGGTGCGTGAAGTTTGATCGGGTGGGCCGCGCGCTTTCGGCAAAGGTGATTGTGCTTATTGCGGCCAGCATTGCGATCGGCCGGGTGATCGACGCCAGCGGGGCTGCGGCGTGGCTTGGTCAAACCCTTTCGCTCGGCCTTGCCTATCTCCCGCCTGCGCTGGTGCTGGCGGCGATCATGCTGTTTGTGACCTTTGTCACCAACTTTGCTTCCAACGCTTCGGCCGCCACCATCGGAACGCCGATTGCTTATAGCATCGCAAATCAGCTTGGCCTGCCGCCCGAACCGATGGTGCTGGCGGTGCTGTTTGGCTGCAATCTGTGTTACGCAACGCCGATTGCCTATCAGACGAACATGCTGATCATGTCGGAAGGTGGCTATGAATTCGGCGATTATGTGCGCGCGGGCTTGCCCTTGGTGGCATTGATGGTGACGACGCTCTCGGTGCTGCTGGTGGTCTGGTATGGGCTGTGATTTTGGGTTGCCGACATGGGAAAAGGGGACAGGTAATGCCGATGAGAGCGATGGTTTACGGGGCGAGCGCGCTGGCGCTCTCGGCGGCCGTTCCGGCAAGGGCTGATGATCTGCGCAGCGAGGTTTCGGCGGCGATGCCCGCGTTGGTCGAGCTTTACCAGGATTTGCACGCCAACCCGGAGCTGAGTTTCGAAGAATTCGAAACATCGAAGAAACTTGCCGCGCGCGCTCGCGCGCTGGGCTTCGAGGTGACCGAAGGGGTCGGCAAAACGGGCGTGGTTGCGGTGATGAAGAACGGACCCGGCCCAGTTGTGATGCTGCGCGCCGACATGGACGGGCTACCGGTGATCGAACAAACCGGGCTGCCTTATGCCTCCAAACGGCGTGCGACGCCTGCGAGCGGCGTCGAGACCGGGGTGATGCACGCCTGCGGGCATGATACCCACATGACCGCCTGGGTCGGCGCAGCGCAATTGCTGGCACAGAAGAAGGGCCAATGGTCGGGCACGCTCGTGATGATCCTCCAGCCTGCCGAAGAAATCGGCGAGGGCGCAATCGCGATGATCAATGACGGGCTTTACACCCGTTTTCCCAAGCCCGACTATGTGCTCGCCTTTCACGATGCGGCGCAGTTTCCGGCCGGGCAGATCGCCTATTCCTCGGGCTTTGCGCTCGCCAATGTCGATTCGGTCGATATCGTGGTGCCGGGGATCGGCGGGCATGGTGCCTATCCGCACACCACCAAGGATCCGATCGTGATCGCCGCCAGCATCGTCACCCGGTTGCAAACGCTGGTCAGCCGCGAGCTTAACCCGACTGATGCTGCGGTGGTGACTGTCGGCAGCTTTCAGGCCGGGGCCAAGCACAACATCATCCCGGATGAAGCGCGGCTTCAGATCACGGTGCGATCCTATGCCGATGAAACGCGCGATCACCTGCTGAAAGGGATTGCCCGGATCGCCCGCGCCGAGGCGCTCGCGGCGGCAATGCCCGAGGACAAGCTGCCCAAGGTCAGCGTGCAGGAGCCCTATACGCCTGCCACCTACAATACCCCCGAGTTCACCGATCGCGTGATGGAAAAGCTTGCGGCGCGTTTCCCTGGCCAGGTGCGCAAGACCCCGGCGGTGATGGGGGGCGAGGATTTCAGCCAGTTCTATCGTGCGGACCGCGCGACGGTGGAATCGCTGATCTTCTGGGTCGGCGGCGTGCCGCAGGACAAGTGGGAGCGCGCGCAGAAGGGCGAGATCGAATTGCCTTCGCTCCATTCCTCGAAATGGGCACCCGATGCGCCCAAGGTGATCGCCACCGCCACCGAAGCGCTGGTCGCAGCAACGCTCGATCTGTTGCCGAAAGCTCGGTAGTGCCGGGTCTTGCCCGCTCCCGCTCGCGGGAGCGGCTTGGGGCGGGCCGATCAGGTGTGGATGGGATTACTGGCAGACGATTACGGCCGCCGGAGCGCCTTTATGAAAAAGCGCTCCGACGGCCGTTTCTCCTCCCCAGGAGAACTCAAGAACGGGTGAAGCCCTGCCTTACTTGCCTGAAGGGACGTAAGTCCCGAGGCGGTGGTGCAGGGCGTTAATCTTAGCGAGTTCCTCGCGGTCCTCGGTATTGCGGGCGTGGCTTTCCAGTGCACGTCGCAGCAGCTTCATGTCTGCTGTCGAAAGCAGCGCGCGGGCGCGGGCCGGTTCGCGGTTGGCGGTTTCAGTCTCGCTCATCATCACTCTCCTCGGGTGCTCGTGCCCAAGTCCTTAGTCGGTTCGGGTGGATCCCGGAAGGCCGGATTGCGCCAGCCCCCCGGGTTTCTCTCCCGATCATGCTGCTTCGAACTGATTCATCGTGTTGTGCGCGCCGCCCGCCTTGAGGGCCGCTTCACCGGCGAAGTATTCCTTGTGATCATCGCCGATGTCGCTACCCGACATGTTCTGGTGCTTGACGCAGGCGATACCCTGGCGGATTTCTGCTCGCTGCACGTTCTTGACATAGCCGAGCATCGCCTGCTCGCCGAAATATTCACGCGCGAGGTTGTCGGTGCTGAGCGCCGCCGTGTGATAGGTCGGCAGAGTGATGAGATGGTGGAAGATGCCTGCGCGGGCCGAGCCGTCGCGCTGGAAGGTGCGGATCTTCTCATCGGCTTCATCAGCCAGCGCCGTCCCATCATAATCGACGCTCATCAGCTTTGCGCGATCATAGGCCGCCACATCCTTGCCCGCCGCTGCCCAGGCATCATAAACCTGCTGGCGGAAGTTCAGCGTCCAGTTGAAGCTGGGCGAGTTGTTGTAGACCAGCTTGGCGTTGGGCACGACTTCGCGGATGCGATCGACCATGCTGGCGATCTGTTCCACGTGAGGCTTTTCGGTTTCGATCCACAGCAGATCAGCCCCGTTCTGGAGCGAGGTGATGCAATCGAGCACCACGCGATCTTCGCCCGTGCCGGCGCGGAACTGATAGAGGTTCGAGGGCAGGCGCTTGGGCGCAAGCAGCTTGCCGTTTCGGCTGATGAAGACCTGGCCGTTGGTGATGTTAGCGGGATCGACCTCGTCGCAATCGAGGAAGCTGTTGTACTGATCCCCAAGGTCGCCCGGAGTGGTCGAGTAAGCGATCTGCTTGGTCAGCCCAGCACCGAGCGAATCGGTGCGAGCAACGATGATTCCGTCTTCCACGCCCATTTCGAGGAAGGCATGGCGGCAGGCGCGGATCTTCTGGAGGAAGTCCTCGTGCGGCACGGTGACCTTGCCGTCCTGGTGGCCGCACTGCTTTTCGTCCGACACCTGGTTTTCGATCTGGAGCGCGCAGGCTCCTGCTTCGATCATCTTCTTGGCAAGCAGATAGGTCGCTTCCGCATTGCCGAAGCCCGCGTCGATATCAGCAATGATCGGCACGACGTGGGTTTCATAATTGTCGATGGCGTTTTCGAGGCGGCGCGCTTCAACCGCGTCGCCTGCCTTGCGCGCATCATCGAGCGCGCGGAACATCATGCCGAGTTCGCGGGCATCGGCCTGCTTGAGGAAGGTGTAGAGTTCCTCGATCAGTGCGGGCACCGAGGTTTTTTCGTGCATCGACTGATCGGGCAGGGGGCCGAATTCGCTGCGCAGCGCAGCGACCATCCAGCCCGACAGATATAGGTAACGCTGTTTGGTGGTGCCGAAATGCTTCTTGATCGCGATCAGCTTCTGCTGCGCGATGAAACCGTGCCAACAGCCGAGCGACTGGGTGTATTGCGCCGGGTTGGCATCATAGGCGGCCATATCGGCGCGCATGATCCCTGCGGTGTATTTCGCGATATCAAGCCCGGTCTTGAAACGATTCTGGATCGCCATGCGCGCGGCGCTCTCAGGGTCGATCGCAGCCCAGCTCGGTCCGTTGCCCTCGATCAGCTGGCGCATCTGCGCGATGGTGTTCTGATAGGTCATAAGTCAGTTCCCTTCCGTCCTGGGGAGTCGCCTCAAACTCTCTCTCTGGCGACGCTTTGGCGTGTTGCAGCGCAACGCGACAGGAAAACTTACAGAAAATCGTGTGGCTATGCGGACAATTTCGCGTGATCTTGTGTAAGGCTGTAAAGGTATTTACAAGTGATATGTGAAAGCCCGCATAGGAATGAAGCACCATGGTTGAAGCATCCCTGCTGGCAGGCCCCGCGCTGCGTCGTCTGCGCAAGCGTGAAGGCCTTACCCAAGCCAATATGGCGGCGATGCTCGGCATCTCGCCGTCCTACCTCAACCTGATCGAGCGCAATCAGCGCCCCCTGTCAGCCCGCGTGCTGGTGCAGGTGATCGAACAGTTCGAGTTTGATCCGCGCTCTCTGCGCGAGGATGAAGCCGTCGGCGGCATTGACGGCATGATCCGGCGCTTGTCGGACAAGCGCTTTGCCGATCTCGGGATCGATCGCGAGGAAGTGCAGGAATTGCTGGCTGCCGCCCCTCAGGCGGCCGCGGCCTTCGCGCGGCTTTATGACCAGATCGGCGGTGCCCATACCCACCATGCGCCTGCACCGGCCGATGATCCCGAAGCCGCCGCGCGCCGCGCCATCGAGCGCTGGCAGAACCACTTTGCCGATCTCGATCACGCGGCCGAAGACCTTGCCGATGAACTGCGCCTCTCGCGCGGCGAAATCAGCGCGGCGCTGGGGGAACGTCTGCGCGAAAAGCACCAATTGCAGGTGCGGATCCTGCCCGCCGAGGTGATGCCGGGGCAGGTCCACCGGCTCGATCTCCACGCGCGCCAGTTGCAGCTTTCGGAGATGCTGCCCGGCGCGGCGCGGCGCTTTCAGATCGCGCGTCAGGTTGGTTCACTCGAAATGCGCGATGGCATAGAGACGCTGGTGGCGGGCGCCAATCTCGCCTCTTCCGAAGCGCGCACCGTCTATCGCGAGCACATCACCGATTATCTCGCGGGCGCTCTGTTGATGCCCTATGGGCGGTTCGTGCGCGCTTGCGAGCAGACGGGCTATGATCTGGCCGTGTTGCAGCGGCGTTTTGCCGTCAGCCTCGATCAGGTGGCGCAGCGGCTTACCACGCTCGGGCGGGTGGGCGAGCGCGGCCTGCCGTTCTTCACGGCCACCATCGACCGGGCGGGCCGGATGATCGGCTTTACCGCAGGGGGCAGCGGGGCGGTCTGGCCGCTCGATGGGGCGCGCTGGCCGGCGTGGGTGCCCTTTGCAGCGCTTGAGCGCCCTGGCACGGTATTGACGCAGGCAGTCACCTTCAACGAGGGGGAAGGAAGCCCGCGCCACTGGTTCACCATTGCCCGCAGCCTTGATGGCGACGGGGTGATGTGTTCGGCGCGGCGCGCGGTAGTTTTGGGTATCGAGGCGCGCTTTGCCCGCGATCTGGCGCACGCGCGCGGGGTCTCGCTCGATCCGGTTGACGCGGTGCCCCTGGGCACGCCGTGCTTGCGCTGCGGACGGGCCGAATGTCTGACACCTGCCCCGCCGCGCCTTGGCGGTGCTCTGGCCTAGCGACAGGCACTGCGATGATCGGTGTAAAGTTTACCGACACTTAAGCACTCGGGCCTAGAAAGGAGCTCAAGCGTCCGTTCAACCAAGGCCAAGCCGCGCATGATCCGCCTGTTCAAGCACTATATCCCTCACGCCGTGCTGTTGCTCGGCCTGCTGGATATTGCCCTTTTGGCGGGCGCGAGCGAAGTGGCCTGGCGCCTGCGCGCGCAGCAGATCGGGATGAGCGAGGGCGACTTCGCCGAGCGCTGGCTGCCCATTTCCGCCACCGCGATCGTGATCTGGCTGGCGATGGTGGCTGTCGGGGTCTATGGCCCCAAGGCGCTGCGCTCGCTGCGCTTTGCCGGCGCGCGGCTGCTCGTGGCAACCAGCCTTGGCATCATTGCGCTGGCGGTGATCGACTTCATCCTGCCGACCGAGATGCTGTGGCGTTCGACGCTGCTTTATACGATGGGTCTGGCGATCCTCGTGCTGGTGGCAGATCGGATGCTGCTCAACAGTTTTCTGGGGTCTTCCGCCTTTCGGCGCCGGGTGATGGTGCTGGGCGCGGGTGACCGCGCGCAGCGCCTGCGCGCCCTGTCGGAACAGCCCGAAAGCGGCTTTGTCATCGTCTCCTATATCGCGATGAACGAGGATGGCCGCGTGGTCGAAGAGGCCATTTCGCGCAGCGCCATCCACGATCTTGGCAAATTCGTCGAAAACCTTGGCGTCTCCGAAGTGGTGCTTGCCTTGCAGGAGCGGCGCAATTCGCTACCCCTCAAGGACTTGCTGCGGATCAAGACAAAGGGCGTCCATGTCAATGATTTTTCGAGCTTTCTTGAGCGCGAAACGGGGCGGGTCGATCTCGACACAGTCAACCCTTCGTGGCTCATTTTCTCCGACGGTTTTTCCAGTGGGCGGATGCTATCGAGCGCGGTGAAGCGCATCTTCGATATCACTGCAAGCGTGATCCTGCTGGCGCTGACCTTCCCGATTATCGCGCTGTTCGCTCTCGTCGTGAAGCTCGACAGCAAGGGGCCAGCCTTCTTCCGCCAGCAGCGCGTCGGGCTTTATGGCGAGCCGTTTCAGCTGATCAAGCTGCGTTCGATGCGCACCGATGCCGAAAAGGACGGGGCCAAGTGGGCCGAACACAACGATCCGCGCATCACCCGCGTCGGGCGCCTGATCCGCAAGCTGCGGATCGACGAGCTGCCCCAGACCTGGAGCGTGCTGCTTGGCCACATGAGCTTTGTCGGCCCGCGCCCGGAAGTGCCCAGCTTTGTCGACAGCCTTGAGGAGGAGATCCCCTTCTACGGCGAGCGCCACATGGTCAAACCCGGCATCACCGGCTGGGCGCAGATCAATTATCCCTATGGCGCCTCGGTGGAAGACAGCCGCCGGAAGCTTGAATATGATCTGTATTACGCCAAGAATTACACGCCGTTCCTCGATCTGGTGATCCTGCTCCAGACAGTGCGGGTAATCCTCTGGCCGGAGGGCGCGCGGTGAGCCTTGGTGCAGGCCTGGAAGCCGCGATCCTGCTGACCAGCCATGTCGCCGGCGCAGTGATGGCAGGGGCAGGGATGGTATGGAGCGCGCAGTTTACCGAGCGCACCCGGCCCGACCGCGCGCCCCTGCTTGGCGTGCTGGCTATAACGGCTCTGTGGTGCGTGGTCGTGGCTGCCAACGGGGCCAATGCGCCGGTTGCCGAACTGGCTGGCAGCGCGCGCAATCTGGCGCTGCTGTGGCTGATTGACCGGCTGTTCGCCAGCGATGGCCGCAGCCGCAGCCTGCGCCCGGTGCGCCCGCTGATTATTTCGCTGGTGGGCGTCGAGTTGCTCAACATGGCAGCATTGGTGCTGCTGGCGCTCAGCTCCGGGACGCTGACGGGTTCGGCCGGGTTCGGCCCGGCGCTGACGGGTCTTGTCCACATGCTGACAGCAATCGGTGCGCTGCTGCTGCTGCATAATCTTTATGTCGGCGCAGCGCCATCTTCGCAAAGCCTGCTGCGCTGGAGCGTGGGCGCGCTGACGGCGCTTTATGCCTATGATCTCAATCTCTACGCGCTTGCCTATCTCGGCGGCGCCGAACCGCGGCTGCTGATGGCGCTGCGCGGGCTGGTGGCAGGTTTCGCGGCGATCGGCCTTGCTTTCGGTGCCAATGCCGCTGCCGCGCGGCTCGAATTCAGCCCCTCGCGCGCGGTCACTTTCCATACGCTTTCGCTTGTGGTGATCGGGGCCTATCTGGCGCTGATGGCGCTGGTGACCAAGCTGATCGCGCTGATCGGCGGGGATATGGTGCGCACCAGCCAGATTGCCTTTTTGGTGGTGGCGAGCATGGCGGCGCTGTTCTGGCTGCCTTCGCGCCGCCTTCGTGCCTGGGCCAAGGTGAAGCTGACCAAGCACCTGTTCCAGCACCGCTACGACTACCGCGAGGAATGGCTGCGCTTTAACCGCACGATCGGGCGCGGGGCGCAGGCCGATGGTGCCAGCCTTGCGGTGCGCGCGGTCAAGGCGCTCGCTGACATCACCGAAAGCCCGGCTGGCCTGCTGCTTACGCCCAATGAACAGGCCGAACTGGAACTGACCGCGCGCTGGAACTGGCAGACGCTTGAAGTGCCGGGAAAGGCGGCCGATTATCTCCTGTCGGGGCTGATCGAACAGACCGGACACATTATTGCGCTTGATGAAGTGCGCCGCAGCATCGACCGCCACGGCGAGCTGGCCCATGTGCCCGGCTGGCTTATCGAGGCCGAGGATGCCTGGGCGCTGGTGCCGCTCATTCATTTCGAGCGCCTTGTCGGCGTGATTGTGCTCGCCCGCCCGCGTATCGAGCGCCAGCTCGACTGGGAGGATTTCGACCTCCTCAAGGTCGTGGGCCAGCAACTGGCGAGTTATCTTGCCGAACAATCCGGGCAGGAAGCCCTGATGGAAGCGAGCCGCTTTGATGAATTCAACCGCCGCATGGCTTTCGTGATGCATGACATCAAGAACCTTGCCAGCCAGCTCTCGCTGCTTGCCGCCAATGCCGAGCGCCACGCCGAAAACCCCGCCTTTCGCGCCGATATGCTGGTGACCTTGCGCAATTCGTCCGACAAGCTTGCGGGCCTGCTCGCACGGCTCGGGCGCTATTCGCAAGGGCCGGTGCAGGCTCCGGCTGAACTTGATCTTGCGGCATTGGCGCACGCCATCGCCAAGCGGTTCCGCGCGGTGCATCCAGTGATGGTGACGCGCGATGAACCGATACTGGTGATGGGCGATGCCGAGCCGCTCGAGCAGGCGCTGACCCATCTGGTGCAGAATGCGATCGATGCCAGCGAGCCGGAGACCCCGGTTGTGCTGGACGTGAGCGGCGATGGCATTTGCGGGCAGATCGAGGTGATCGACGCAGGCTGCGGCATGTCGCCCGAATTTGTCCGCAGCGCGCTGTTCAAGCCGTTTGTCTCATCAAAACCGGGCGGCTTTGGCATTGGTGCCTATGAAGCGCGCGACATGGTCAAGGCTATGGGCGGCCGTGTGTTGGTGGAATCGCGCGAGGGTGTGGGCACGCGCTTTGCGGTGATCCTGCCCGCGCCCGAGGCCGCCCGCCTGATTGCCGCGCCGCGCGGCGGCTCTCCCGAATATTCAGAGGTGGCATGATGGCCGATAAGAAACCCAAGCTGCTCATTATCGAGGATGACGCCGGGCTCCAGGCCCAGCTCAAATGGGCTTATGATGATTTCGAGGTCATCATCGCGGGCGACCGCGACAGCGCGCTGACAGCCTTGCGCGCCGAAGCGCCGCATGTGATCACGCTCGATCTTGGCCTGCCGCCCGATCCTGATGGCACCACCGAAGGCTTTGCCGTGCTCGATGCGATCATGGCCTTGAAGCCCGACACCAAGGTGATTGTCGCAAGTGGCCACGGCGCGCGCGAAAGCGCTTTGCAGGCGATCGAGCGCGGGGCCTATGACTTCTACCAGAAGCCGCTCGATATCGCGGCGCTTGGCCTGATCGTGCGGCGCGCCTTTGCCTTGCGCGAAATCGAGGAGGAAAACCGCCGTCTGGTCGCGAGCGCCAGCGCCGACAAGACCGTGCTCGGCCGGATGATCACGGGTGCGCCTGAAATGATCAAGGTTGCGCGCACCATCGAGCGGGTCGCCAAGACCAGCGTTTCGGTGATGCTGCTGGGCGCAAGCGGGACGGGCAAGGAATTGCTGGCCAAGGGCCTCCACGATGCCAGTGACCGGGCAAATGGGCCATTTGTAGCGATTAACTGCGCGGCAATTCCGGAAAACCTCCTTGAAAGCGAGCTGTTCGGCCACGAAAAGGGGGCCTTTACCGGGGCAGTCAAGACCACCGAGGGCAAGATCGAAAGCGCCCATGGCGGCACCCTGTTCCTCGACGAGGTGGGCGACATCCCGCTGCCGCTTCAGGTCAAGCTGCTGCGCTTTCTGCAGGAACGCACCATTGAGCGCATCGGCGGGCGGCGCGCGATTGCGGTCAACACGCGGATCGTGTGCGCTACCCATCAGGATCTGGAAAAAATGATCGGCGAGGGCACTTTCCGCGAGGATCTGTTCTACCGTCTTGCCGAAATTGTGGTGCGCATTCCCGGCCTCGCCGAGCGCCCTGGCGATGCGGTGCTGCTCGCCAAGGCGTTTCTCAAGCGCTTTGCCGCTGAAATGAACCCGGCCGTTACCGGCTTTGCGCCTGATGCGCTTGCCGCGATTGATGGGCATGACTGGCCCGGCAATGTGCGCGAGCTGGAAAACCGGGTGAAGCGCGCGGTCATCATGGCCGACGGCCGGTTGGTGTGCGCCGATGATCTCGATTTTTCGGCCGGTCTCGAGGAAGCAAGCGCCGATGTGCTCAATCTCAAGGCCGCGCGGGAGGCGGCCGATCGCAAGGTAATCCGCCATGCGCTGGCCCGCAGCGAGGGCAATATCTCCAGCACTGCCAAGCTGCTGGGGATCAGCCGTCCAACCCTTTACGACCTGCTCAAGCAATATGATCTGCAAAGCTAGCATTCCTGCGCGGCTCGCCACCGCGCTCGCGGCGGTGCTTGCTGCATCGGCCTGTGCTGACAGCGCCGATACGCCCGCGCGCGTCGTGATCCCCGGAAGCCCCGAGGTGGTGCGCCTCGTGACCGAGGCAGGCAACGCGGCGAGTGCGGGCGAGTTGGCGCGGGCAGGCAAGCTGCTTGATGGCGCGCTGGATGCCGAGCCCGAAAATCCTGCGGTGTGGGTGGCGGTGGCGCGGCTGCGCTATCGCGGCGGCGAGCATCTTGAGGCGATTGCTGCGGCTGACAAGGCACTGGCGCTTGGCCCGCAATATGGCGGCGCGCTGCTGCTGAAGGCGCAGCTGGTGCGTGATGCCCATGGCCTTGCCGCCAGCCTGCCGTGGTATGAGGCGGCGAGCATCGCGGAGCCGGGCAACCCCGAGGTGTGGCTCGATTACGCGGCCACTCTGGGCGATCTCGGGCGCAATCGCGCGATGCTGGAGGCGCTTGGCAAGCTGGGGGAAGTCTCGCCCCGGGAACCGCGCGCCAATTTCCTTTCGGCTGTGCTGGCCGCGCGCGCGGGCAATGCCGTGCTGGCGCGCAGCCTGCTCGAACGCAGCGGGATGATCGCTCAAGGCGTGCCCGCCGCGCTGATGCTGGATGCACTGATCAGCCTTGAACAGGGCAATCATACGCTCGCAGCCGAGCGGCTGGAGGCGCTCACCCAACGCCAGCCCGATAATGCGCGGGCGCGCGAATTGCTGGCGCGGGCATGGCTTTCGGGCGGGCGCGGGAGCGAGGTGGTGGCGCGCTTCGGCCGCGATGCGCAGCCTGCCGAGACCTCGCCCTATCTCGCGATGCTCGTGGGCCGCGCGCATGAAGAGCTTGGCGAGCGTGAAAAGGCCGCACCCTGGCTTGCCCGCGCGGCGAGCAAAAGTGAGGCTGTGCGCCGCATCCTGCCGGCGAGCCCCGGATTGCCGCCGCCGACCGCTGCGGTGCGCAGCCTTGCCAGTGCAGGCAGCTGGAACGCAGCGGCAGCGCGCGCGGCGGCGCTGCGCCAGCGCTTTCCCGGCTCGGGCGATGTTGCGGCGCTCAGCGGCGATGTTGCGCTGGGGCAGGGCGATGCCCGGGCCGCGCTGACGCTATATGCCAGCGCTGCTCAGGTGCGCCGGTCTTGGCCGCTCGCAAGAAAGGCGATCGCCGCCTACCGCATGGCAGGTGACGAGGCGGCCGCCGATGTCTTGCTGATGCGCCACCTTGCAGGCGATCCGAACAATATCGATGCCGCGCTGCTGCTGGCGGAGCGCAATCTGGCGTGGGGCGATGGCGCGCGTGCGGGCTTGCTGCTCGATCATGTCGACGCGCTGGGCGGCGCGAATGATCTGACCTATCGCCGCTTGCGCAACCAGCTTGCCAAGGCGGGCGGGGTGTAACGCGCTCGACAAGCGGGCAGCGGGCGGGCAAGGGCGACGGTGCTCATGATCCTGCGCCGCCTCTCCATCTTCACCGACCCGATGATCCTGACGCTGCTGGCCGCGCTGATGCTGGCCGCGCTCATGCCGGTCGCCGGAGCTGCTGTTGCCATCGCGCGCGATGCTTCGAATGTGGGGATCTTCGTGCTGTTCCTGCTCAATGGCATGCGCATCCCGCGCCGCGAGATTGCGCGCGGGCTTGCGAACTGGCGCTATGTGCTGCCCCTGATGCTGTGGGTGTTCGGCGCGATGGCGCTGATCGGTCTTGGCTTCCAGTGGCTGGCGCAAGGCTGGGTGCGGCCGCTGGTGGCGCTGGGGTTTCTCTATCTCGGCACGCTGCCTTCGACTGTCCAATCCGCGACATCTTACACCACGCTGGCGGGCGGAAATATCGCACTGGCGGTGGTGGGCGCAGCCTTGCTCAACATCATCGGCGTGGTGGTAAGCGCGCCGCTGTTCGCACTGATGGGCGGCGGTGCGGCGGCTCTGATCGGGTCTGACGTCATTATCCGCATCGGCCTGATCCTCGTGCTGCCCTTTGCGATCGGGCAGGCCTTGCAGGGCTGGACGGCGTCATGGGTGCAGGCGCGCAAAGGGCAGATCGTGTGGCTTGATCGCTTTGTGATCGGCCTTTCGGTTTATGTCGCGGCCTCGGGTGCAATGGCGCAGGGCTTGCCCAGCATGTTCGCCCCCGCCGATTGGGCCATTCTGCTGGCGTTGGTGCTCGGGTATCTGGCACTTGCCAGCTGGGGCGCCTGGGCGATTGGCGCACCGCTGGGGCTTGCGCGCGCTGACCGGATTGCCTTTCTGTTCGGAGGCTCGCAAAAGAGCATCGCCATCGGCGCGCCGCTTGCTGCGATCCTGTTCTCTCCGCAAGTCGCGGGCTTCGTGATCGCGCCGCTGTTGGTCTATCATCTGGCGCAGCTGGTGCTTGCCGCGCCGCTGGCTAGTCGCTTTGCCCGTTCCTAGCCTCCGCGCGGTTGTGGCGGATTGACCACCACAGCGACAATCCGATGAGCGTTGCCCCGATAAGGCCCGTGAAGGTTTCGGGGATGTGATAGCGCGCCGACAGGAGCATAATTGCCCCCAGCACAATGATCGCCCAGAATGCGCCGTGTTCGAGATAGCGATATTCCGCCAGCGTCCCGGCCTCGACCAGATGCACAGTCATCGAGCGGACGAACATCGCACCGATCGACAGGCCGATAGCGATCACGATCATGTTGTTCGACAGCGCAAAGGCGCCGATCACCCCATCAAAGCTGAAACTCGCATCGAGCACTTCGAGATAGAGAAACCCGCCAAGCCCGCTGCGCACCATCGCGCCGCTTGCCTTTTTGGCCGCTTCGCGCTGTTCGATGATTTCGCCCAAGGCATTGACCGCGATATAGGTGAGCAGGCCCAGCAGGCCGGCGGTGAGGAAGGTGAGCGCATCAGCATCGCCGAGCAGCGTCGAGACACCGTAGATCACCGCGAGCACCAGCCCGATTTCGACCGCCGGGACGCTTGAAAAACGGCTAACCGCACGTTCGATGGCCGCAATCCAGTGGATGTCCTTGTCGCCATCGAAGAAGAAGCTGAGGCCCACCATGGCAAGGAACGCCCCGCCGAACCCGGCGATGCCGACATGCGCCGAGGACACGATGCGTTCATATTCCTCAGGCTCTCCCAGCGACAATTGCACCGCTTCCCATGGCCCGATCTGCGCTGCGATTGAAACGATCGCGATGGGGAAGATGATCCGCATCCCGAACACCGCAATCAGGATCCCGATGGTCAGGAAGCGCTGCTGCCATACCGGGTCCATTTCGCGCAGCACGGTGGCGTTGACCACGGCGTTGTCAAAGCTCAGCGATACCTCAAGGATTGAGAGCACAAAGACGATCCACAGGATCGAGGCCATTGCGCCAAGGCTGCCGGTGCTGGCCCAGCCATAATAGCCCGCCAGCGCAAGGCAGACGGCGGTGAAGCCGAAGGAAAATCCATAGAATCGCAGCAAGGTCTGCATGGGCAAAGGGCCGCTTTCGAAAAATGGTGGGAGAGGTGCAGGATCAGTCTTTGGGCTGATAGGTCTGGTCAGGGCCGGGAAAGGCGCGGCTGCGCACTTCCTGCGAATAGCGCGCGACAGTGCGATCGATTACGCCCGCAATATCTTCATAGCGCTTCACAAACCGCGGCACGCGTTCGAACATGCCGAGCATGTCTTCGGTGACCAGCACCTGCCCGTCGCACTGGGCCGATGCGCCGATCCCGATGGTCGGGCACGATACCGCCTTGGTGGCGGCAATCGCGATCGGCTCCATCACGCCTTCGATCACGATGGCAAAGGCGCCTGCTTCGTCTAGCGCCTTGGCATCGCAGAGGATCTTGTCGGCCTCTGCATCCGAGCGCCCGCGCGCGCCATAGCCGCCCAGCACATTCACAGCCTGCGGCGTAAGGCCAACATGGCCCATGACCGGAATGCCGCGCGCATTGAGGAATGCGACGGTCGGCGCCATCGCCGCCCCGCCTTCGAGCTTGACTGCCGCAGCGCCGGTTTGCTTCAGCAGCATCGCCGCGCTGGCAAAGGCCTGCTCGGGGGAGCTTTCATAGCTGCCGAACGGCATATCTACCACCACGACCGCATGGTAAGAGCCGCGCACCACCGCTGCGCCGTGATTGGCCATCATTTCCAGCGTGACCGGCACAGTCGAAGGCAGGCCATAGATCACTTGCCCCAGCGAATCTCCCACCAGCAAAAGATCGCAATGGCTATCCAGTAATTGCGCCTGGCGCGCGGTGTAGGCGGTCAGCATCACCAGCGGTTCGGCCGTCACGCCATCCACCTTGCGCGCCCTGATCTTCGGCACAGTCAGGCGCCGCATCGGCTGCGGGGTGGGGTTGGCCCGGCTGGTGCTGGTATCGAGTTGGAAGGTCGTGGACATGAAGTGCGCCTGTAGCGCTTCCGTGCGGCGGGGGAAAGTGTGCGCTTTGCTGCTTGTGTTGCGAGCCTGTTGCGCTAGCGTGAAACCGCAATGATCGCGCGCAGGACGTTTGCCTGCGATCGACGGGAGATGTAATCCAGATGTTTCTTGACCGGATCAAGCCGCTCGACGCGATCCTCGCGACAGCGGAAAAGAAATCGCTGCACCGTTCGCTGGGTGCCGTGCAACTGACACTGTTCGGCATTGGCTGCATCATTGGAACCGGGATTTTCGTTTTGACTTCGGCCGGGGCGCAGAAAGCCGGGCCGGGTCTGATGCTGGCTTTCATCATTGCAGGGCTGGTCTGCATCGTGGCAGCGCTTTGCTATGCCGAGATTGCGGCGATGGTGCCGGTGGCAGGCTCTGCCTACACCTATACCTATGCGACAATGGGCGAATTGCTGGCCTGGACAGTCGGCTGGGCGCTGGTGCTGGAATATGCGATTGCAGCCTCGGCGGTGTCGGTGGGTTGGTCGGGATACTTTACCGGCACCATTCTCAACGAATTTTTCGGGTTAAGCCTGCCAGCCTGGCTCAGTGCCGGGCCGCTGGTGCTGGGCGGCTCGGAAGGCGGGTTGATCAACCTGCCTGCGCTCGTGATTGCCATGCTGGTCACATGGCTGCTGATGGTCGGCACCACTGAAAGCGCACGCGTCAATGCGGTGCTGGTGGCGATCAAGATCACCGCGCTCACCGCCTTTATTGGGCTCACCCTGACGAGCGCCTATTTCGATCCGGACAAGTTCAACCCGTTTCTGCCTGCCGGGATTTTCGGCGGCTTCGGCAGCGGCGTAGGCGCGGTCGGTGCGGCGGCGACGATCTTCTTTGCCTATGTGGGTTTCGATGCGGTCTCGACCGCCGCTGAAGAAACCAAGAACCCGCAGCGCAATGTGCCGATCGGGCTGGTCGGCTCGCTGCTGATCTGCACGATTTTCTATATTCTTGTGGCAGCAGGCGCGATTGGCACCATCGGCGGGCAGCCGATCATGGGGCCGAACGGCGTGCCCTTCCCGGCAGGTTCGGAAGAGCTTGCCCGTCAGTGCCTGATGCCCGAACACCGCGATGCGCTGGTCTGTTCGAACGAAGCGCTTGCTCATGTGCTGCGTCAGATCGGCTTTTCAGGGGTTGGCAATGTGCTGGGCATCGCTGCGTTTCTTGCGCTGCCTTCGGTGATCCTGATCCTGCTTTTCGGCCAGACCCGTATCTTCTTCGTGATGGCCCGCGACGGGCTGTTCCCGGAAAAGCTCGCCGAGGTGCATCCCAGGTGGAAGACGCCCTATATCGTCACCGCGCTGACTGGGCTGCTGGTGGCGGTGGCGGCAGCGTTTCTGCCGGTGGGCCAGCTTGCCGACATCGCCAACGCCGGCACGCTCTACGCCTTTTTCATGGTGGCGATTGCGGTGATGCTGCTGCGCAAGCAAGCGCCTGATCGCGCGCGGCCGTTCACTGTGCCGGCGCTGTGGCTGGTCGGTCCGTTGACGATCGGGGGCTGCTTGTTCCTGTTCCTCAATCTTCCGTTCGAGGCCATGCTGGTGCTGCCGGGCTGGAGCGCTATCGGCTTTATCGTCTATTTCGCCTACAGCCGCAGCAACAGCCATCTGGGCCGCGGTGTTGTGGTAGTGGTCGATGATGTTGCGGGCAAGGAGACGATGCTGCCCATCGAACCCGACGCCTGATTGCGCGCTGCGCTGCCGCGTTGCTGCTGAAGGGTCGCCCGCAAGGGCGGCCCTTTTTGCTGTCGGCAAGGGCGATTGCCATGGGTGCAGTTTCGGAACATAAGAAGAACAAACGACTCACAGGCGAGTCGTCTTGCCGAGTATTGACCGATGATGATGTCCGATTCCTTCGCGAGTGCGGCTGCACCCTTGAGCGTGCCTGTCGGTCACGCCTTTGCCGCGCGCGCCCGGTTGGCGCGGCTGGCACGGCGGGCCAGCCGGTGGCGGCCGGGTCTCGCCGCACAACCGCTCCATTCGGAGATTTTCGCCAGTGGGCGTGAGGCAAGCGGGGCGGGGCTGGCGCTGGCCCTGATGCGTGATGCCTTGGCCGCGACAGGTGAGAGCGGGGATCGGCGGCAGGTGCTGTGGGTGCAGGAGCGCAGCGCAATCCGGCTCGGCGGGCGGCCCTATCTTCACGGCCTGCCAGCCGATGTGCGCCACCGGGTGATCCATGTTGCGGCCAAATCGCCCGAAGACGCACTGTTCGCGATGGAAGAAGGGCTCAAATGCCGCGATCTGGCCTGTGTCATCGGTGAGGTGGCGGGCAATCCCCGGGCGCTCGATTTCACCGCCTCGCGGCGATTGAGCCTTGCAGCGCAAAGGCATGGCGTGGCGCTGTGGCTGGTGCGATTGGATGCGGCAGCCGATCTGTCCTCGGCGCGGATGCGCTGGCGGGTGACGGCTGCGCCTTCGCTGTCGCCGCGCTGGAACCCCGAAGCTCCCGGCGCTGAGCGCTGGCAGGCGGAATTGTTCCGCGCGCGCGGGTATCTCACCGGAGAATGGATGTTGAGCGATGCTGACGGAACCTTGCGCGCCGGGCGCTGCTCCGAACCGCCGGATCATGGCGATCTGGCTGGCGGATCTGCCGCTCGATCGCTGGCGGCAGGTTAACGGCCTGGCGCCCCGACAAGGCGCGGATGCAGCGCCCTTCGCGCTCATCAGCGACACCGCGCATGGGCCGCGCCTTGATGCGGTGAACGCAGCCGCGCGTGCGGGCGGAGCGGCAACAGGGATGCGGCTCGCCGATGCGCGCGCGCTGTGCCCGGCGCTGGCCGTCAGCCCGTCCGATCCGGCAGGCGATCTGGCGACGCTCGAAAAATTCGCTCTGTGGGCGCAGCGCTGGGGCCCGTGGAGCGCGCTTGATCCGCCCCATGGCCTGCTGGTCGATACCACCGGGGCTGCCCACCTGTTCGGCGGTGAGGCGGCGCTTTTGACGGATGCGGTGCGCGCCTTTGCCCAGCGCGGCTTTGCTGCGCGCGCCGCGCTCGCGCCTACGGCAGGCGCGGCCTGGGCGCTGGCGCATTTCGGAGCGCGCAGCGCCATTCTCGGCGCCCATGATGATCCACTGCGGTTGCTTGGAGCCCTGCCGGTGGCCGCGCTGCGACTGGATGGCGATGTGCTGATGGTGCTGCGGCGGTTGGGATTGAAACGCATTGGCGATCTTGCCGCGCTGGGCGGGGAGGCGAGCGATCCGGCCGCCGCGCGCGATGCGCTGGCCCGCCGCTTCCGCAATCGCAAATCGCCTGCTGCCAATCCGCTGATCCGGCTCGATCAATTGCTTGGGCATGTGCCCGAGCCGCTGCTGCCTGTCACTGTCCAGCCGATCCCGCTGGTGCAGCGCCAGGTGGCAGAGCCGATCCGCCACCGCGCCTTGCTCGACAAGGTGGTCGATGATCTCGCCGCCGATCTTGAACGCGAACTCGAAGCGCGCGGAGCAGGCGCGCGGCGCATCGAGCTCGGCCTGTGGCGGGTGGATGGTGAAGTCATCACCCGCCGCCTCGAACTCGCCGCTGCGACCCGCGATCCGGCCCATCTCACCCGCCTGCTCGCCGCCCGGCTTGACGGCATCGACGCCGGGTTCGGGATCGAGACCATCCGCCTCGCCGCCACTTGGTGCGAGCCGCTCAAGGCTGCCCAGGCCGATATCGAGGCCGCCGCCGAGGCGCATGGCACGACGCTCGCTGCCTGCCTTGATCGGCTCGCGATCCGGCTTGGGGGTGAGGCTGTCACCCGCCCGGTTGCTCATCCCAGCCACTGGCCCGAACGCGCCCAGCGCTGGCAGGCCCCGCTGGCACCCGAACCCAACTCGCAAGGCATGCTCGGTTTTCACCAAAGGCCTCTGAAATTGCTGGATAAGCCGGAAGCGATCGCAGTGCTCTATGCGGCGCCCGATGGCTCGCCCCAGCGGTTTCGCTGGCGCGGGGAAGTGCGCGATGTGCTGCGTGCCGAAGGGCCGGAACGCATCGCGCCCGAATGGTGGCGCGAGCGTTCCAGCGCGCGCCTGCGCGATTATTATCGCATCGAGGATGCCGCCGGGCGGCGCTACTGGATCTACCGCCGCGGCCTTGCCGGAGACGGGCGGGGCGGGGCACCCGATTGGTTTCTCCACGGGCTGTATGGCTGATCGGGATTTACCGGGCCGCTTATCATTCCTTTACCGATTTATGGGACCCTCCCACGCATGAACCTTTATTCGATCCCGCGCGCGTCGCAACGCCGCCCGCTCAGCCTGCTTGTCAAAAGCCGGGTGCGTTCGCGCGAGGTCTATGTCGATCTGATCGACATCTCTGAAGGCGGTTGCAAGATCCGGGCAAAGCCTGGTTTCGCCAATCTCGGAGACCGGGTGGTGATGCGGGTCAATGGCATCAATGCACCGCTCGGCAGCATCGTGTGGATCGATGGTGCTTTTGCCGGCATTGCTTTTGAAGGCGAGATGCACCCGGCGATTGTCGATTACCTGTGCGAGCAGGGCGGCAACAAGCTGCAAGGGGCCCGCAGCGCGCGCCGCTGATCCTGCTCGCCTCGCGTCACTTGCAACCTTTGCATTTGGTCGAATCATTGTTGGAACATATAAAGAACATCTAGCTTATCCGCAGGTGTTCGATGGTCCAGCAATCGCCCTCTAAACCGACTTTGCGCCAGCGTCTGGAAATCCTTGCCGACGCGGCGAAATATGATGCCTCGTGTGCCTCGTCCGGCACCGCGCGGAAGAATTCGCTCGGCAGAAAGGGCATTGGCTCGACCGAGGGGATGGGCATTTGCCACGCCTATGCGCCCGACGGGCGGTGCATTTCGCTGCTCAAGCTGCTGCTCACCAATCACTGCATTTTCGATTGCCACTACTGCATCAATCGCAAGAGCTCGAACGTCCAGCGCGCGCGCTTTACCCCGCAGGAGGTCGCGGACCTTACGCTCAATTTCTACCGCCGCAATTATATCGAAGGGCTGTTCCTGTCCTCCGGCATCGTGAAAAGCGCCGATCACACGATGGAGCAGTTGATTGAAGCCGCGCGCATCCTGCGCGAGGAACATGATTTTCGCGGCTATATCCATTTGAAGACCATCCCCGAGGCGAGTGCTGAGCTGATCCATCAGGCCGGGCTTTATGCCGACCGTGTGTCGATCAATGTCGAATTGCCAACCAGCGGCGGATTGCAGCGCCTTGCGCCTGACAAGAACGAGGGGCAGATCGAAGGCGCGCTTGCTCGCACCAGTGCGCGGATTGTCGAGGCGAAGGATGAAAGGAGGCGCTTCCGCCACGCGCCGCGCTTTGCGCCTGCCGGGCAATCGACCCAGATGATCGTCGGGGCAGACAGCGCCAGCGATGTCGAGATCGTCGGCAAGGCGAACCGGCTTTATGGCGCCTTTGGCCTGAGGCGCGTCTATTACAGCGCCTTCTCGCCGATCCCGGATGCGAGCGCGGTGCTGCCCTTGAAGCGCCCGCCCTTGCTGCGCGAACACCGGCTATATCAATCTGACTGGCTCTTGCGCTTCTATGGCTACGGCGTGGAAGATGTCGCCAATGCGGCCGAGGCCGATGGCAATCTGCCGCTCGATATTGATCCCAAGCTCGCCTGGGCGCTCAAGTTTCGCGAAAGCTTTCCCGTTGATGTGAACCGCGCCGTCAGGGAACAATTGCTGCGCGTGCCGGGGCTGGGGACGGTGGCGGTGAAGCGCATTCTGGCGGCGCGGCGGCACCGGCGCTTGCGGCTGGATGATGTGGCGCGGCTGACGGCATCAATCGCCAAGGTGCGGCCCTTCATCTGCACGGTGGATTGGCGCCCGACTTTCCTCACCGACCGCGCCGATCTGCGCGCACGGCTGGCTTCGCCGCGCGAACAGCTGGAGCTGTTTGGATGAGCGCGCGCGGGCGCACCATGCCTTACGCCGCGATTGGCGCGCATTATGCCGTGCACTTGCCCGCGCCTGACGATTTCGCCTTCTGGCGGGATCGTGCCCGCGCGCTGATCCAGTGCGACGTGCCGCCTGATCGGGTTTCCTGGGTGGAGCCGGGGATGACGGGCGATCTGTTCGGTAGTGAAGCGCTCATGCCCACTGACCGCCGCCTGCCCGCGCCTCCTGCCGATGCGCCGCAAGTGCGCGCCAATCGCCGTTTTCTCGGATTGGCGGGTAAGGCGGCACTCCATTCAGACCCGACCCGGTTTGCGCTGCTTTACCGCGTGCTGTGGCGCTTGCAACGCGCGCCCCGGCTGATGGAGGACCGCGCCGATCCTGATGTGCGGCGGCTTGAGGAACTCGACAAATCAGTGCGGCGCGATGCCCACAAGATGCACGCCTTTGTGCGTTTTCGCGAAGTGCAGGACGAGGATGGCTTGGCCCATTTCATCGCCTGGTTCGAACCTGATCATCATATCGTTCGCTCCGAGGCTGCCTTTTTCATGCGCCGCTTTGCCAATATGCGCTGGTCGATCCTGACCCCGCGCGGCACTATCCATTGGGATGGGGAGGTGATGCGCGAAGGCCCGCCCGCCCGGCGCGAGGATGCACCGGGCGGCGATCCGGTAGAGGATCTGTGGCGGTCTTACTATGCGGCGATCTTCAATCCGGCGCGGCTCAAGGTTTCGGCGATGCTGTCGGAGATGCCCAAGAAATACTGGAAGAACCTGCCCGAAGCCGAACTGATCCCGCAGTTGATTGCTGGCGCACAGGCGCGCGAGGCGGCGATGGTGGCGGCAGGGGCACGCGCGGCGCGGGCGGTGCCCGAAACGTGGGATGATCTCACCGCGCAGCTTGCCGCCTGCCGCGATTGTCCGATTGCGGACTGCGGCACGCGCATCGTGCCGGGCGAAGGGCCGCGCGCCGCGCCGCTGATGATCGTGGGCGAACAGCCCGGCGATACCGAGGATCGCGAAGGCCGCGTGTTCGTCGGCCCGGCAGGGCAAGTGCTCGATGAACATCTCGCGCGCGCCGGGATCGATCGGCAAACCGCCTACCTCACCAATGCGGTCAAGCATTTCAAATTCACCTGGAAGGGCAAGCACCGCCTCCACCAGACGCCGACTGCGAAAGAGGTGGACACCTGCCGCTGGTGGCTTGAGGCCGAGCGCGCGCTGCTGCGCCCGCGTATCGTGCTTGCGCTCGGCGCCAGCGCGGCGCGGGGCTTGCTGGGGCGCACGGTCAGCGTCAATCGCGAGCGTGGGCAGGCGATCCCGCTCGCCGACAGGGCGGAGCTGTGGATTACCGCGCATCCATCATACCTGCTGCGGCTCGAAGGGGCAGCGCGCGAGAGCCAAGCGGCGCGCTTTGCCGCCGATCTGGCGCTGGTGCGCGAACGGCTCACCGCCATTGCGGGCTAGAGATGCCCGACGCCCCGCTCACACCCGACAGGCGCACGCTCGATATCGACCCCGCCGAAGTCGCCGCGCCCGCTCGCGCGCCCTTTGTCGAACTCGGGCTGGCAAGCTGCTTCAGCTTCCTGCGCGGTGCCTCCGATGCGGTCGATCTGGCGCTTACTGCCCACAGTCACGGCTATGACGCGATCGGGATCGCCGATGCCAACAGCATGGCAGGCGTTGTGCGGCTCCACACCGAGGCGAGGGCGCTCAAGCTCAAGCCAGTCATCGGCTGCCGGATCGAGACGACAGAAGGGCTGGCCTTCCTCGCCTATCCCACCAGCCGCGCCGCCTATGGCCGCTTGTGCCGCCTGATCAGCGCCGGGCGGATGGCCACGCCCGAGGGCGAATGGCAGGACAAGGGGGTGTGCCAGATCACGCTGGCGATGCTGGCAGCGCACAGCGCCAAAGACGGTGAGGGGGGCATGCAGCTGATCCTGCTCCCGCCCGATGATCTCGACAGCGTCTTCACCATCGCGGGACCGGGCAATGTGGTACCGCTGCATGAGGGCCATGCGCCGATAAGTGAACACACCGCCCCTTTCCCCGATCTCCTGCCGCATCTTGTCCGCCTGCTGCCAAGCCTTTCGCACATCGCTGCGAGCTATCTCTATCGCGGCGATGATGTGGCGCGCATCGAGCGGCTCGATTGGCTCGCACGCGCCCACGGGCTCGGGCTGCTGGCGACCAATGACGTGCATTACCACGCCCCTCAGCGCCGTGCTTTGCATGACGTCATGACGGCCATTCGCCACAAGACCACAGTGGCCGCCGCCGGGCATCTGCTCCACCCCAATGCCGAGCGGCATCTCAAAAGCCCGGCCGAAATGCAGCGCCTGTTCGCGCGCTGGCCCCATGCCATTGCCGCCGCGCGCGCCGTGGCCGATGCCTGCCGTTTCAGCCTTGATGAACTGACCTATGAATATCCACAGGAAATCTACCCCGGAGGGCAAAGCCCGCAGGCCTTCCTCGAAAGCGAGACCTGGGCAGGCGCGGCGCGGCGTTACCCGGATGGCGTGCCGGAGACTGTGCGCGAAACGCTTTCCCGCGAACTCGCGCTCATCGCCAAGCTTGACCTTGCGCGCTATTTCCTCACCATCAAGGACATCGTCGATTTTGCGCGCAGCCAGAACCCGCCGATCCTCTGCCAGGGGCGCGGCTCAGCGGCCAATTCGGCGGTGTGCTATGTGCTCGGCATCACCTCGGTTGATCCGGCCAAGCACCAGCTGCTGTTTGATCGCTTCATCTCCGAAGAGCGCAAGGAACCGCCCGATATTGATGTCGATTTCGAACATGAACGGCGCGAAGAAGTGATCCAGTATATCTATGCCCGATATGGCCGCCACCGCGCCGGGCTGTGCGCAACTGTCATCCACTACCGCCCGCGCATGGCGATCCGCGAAGTCGGCAAGGCGATGGGCCTGTCCGAAGATGTCACATCCGCGCTCGCGCGCACGGTGTGGGGTGGGTGGGGGCGCGAGATCAGCGAAAAGCACGCCGCCGAAAGCGGGCTCGACATAACCGATCCGCACTTGAGGCGCGTGCTTGCGCTGACGCAGCAACTGATCGGGATGCCGCGCCATCTGGGGCAGCACGTCGGCGGCTTTATCCTCACCCAAGGCCCGCTTACCGAGACTGTCCCCATTGGCAATGGCGCCATGCCCGAACGCTCATTCATCGAGTGGGACAAGGACGATATCGAGGCGCTCGGCATCCTCAAGGTCGATGTGCTGGCCTTGGGGATGCTCACCTGCATCAGGAAGTGCCTCGATCTCTTGCGCGCGCATCATGGGCGCGATCTGACGCTTGCCAGCGTTCCGCGCGAAGATCCTGAGACTTACGCCATGCTGCGCCGGGGGGATTCGCTGGGCGTGTTTCAGGTCGAAAGCCGCGCGCAGATGAACATGCTGCCGCGTCTGCGCCCGCGCGAATTCTATGATCTCGTTATTCAGGTGGCGATTGTCCGGCCCGGCCCGATCCAGGGCGATATGGTGCACCCCTATTTGAAGCGCCGCCGGGGCGCCGAAGCCGTGCAGATCCCCGCTCCTGCGCCCGAGCACGGCCCACCCGACGAGCTTTCCAGCATCCTTGGGCGCACCCTCGGTGTTCCGATCTTTCAGGAACAGGCGATGAAGATCGCATTGGATGCGGCCAGGTTCACCAGCCTCGAAGCCAACCGCTTGAGGAAGGCGATGGCGACCTTTCGCAGCCGGGGGATGGTGGACGAGCTTCAGGACATGATGGTCGAACGCATGGTGGCGCGCGGCTATGAACGCGACTTTGCGCAAAGGTGCTTCAACCAGATCAGGGGCTTTGGCGAATATGGTTTCCCCGAAAGCCACGCGGCCAGTTTCGCGCAGCTGGTCTATGTGTCGAGCTGGTTGAAATGCCATTTTCCGGCGGCCTTTGCTGCCGCGCTGCTCAATTCGCAGCCGATGGGATTTTATGCGCCCGCCCAGATCGTGCGCGATGCCGCCGAGCATGGCGTTATGGTGCTGCCGGTGGATGTGAACCACTCGGGCTGGGATTGCACGCTGGAGGACAAGGCCCTGCGCCTTGGCCTGCGCCAGATTGACGGCCTGCCCGAACATGTCGCTGCCGCGCTGGTGGCTGCGCGCGAGGCGGGCGGGGTGTTTCGCGATGTGGCGGATTTACGTGCGCGTGCGGGTCTTTCGCCTGCCCATATCGAGCGGCTGGCAAGCGCGGATGCCTTCACTTCGCTGGGGCTCACGCGGCGGCAGGCCTTGTGGGATGCGCGCAGTCTGATTGCAGCGCCCGATCTTCCGCTGTTCCGTGCCGCCGCCGTGCGTGATGAAGGGGCGGAGCGGGCAGGGGTGCGCCTGCCTGCGATGCCTTTGTCCGAAGAAGTGGTGGCCGATTATCAGACTACGCGCCTCAGCCTGAAAGCGCATCCGCTGGCCTTTCTGCGGGCTGATCTGGCCGAGCGCGGCTTTGTGCGTGCCGCAGAGCTGAGGGAGCGCAAGTTCCGCTCCATGGTGAAAGTGGCCGGCGTGGTGCTGATCCGCCAGCGGCCGGGATCGGCAAAGGGGGTGACTTTCATCACGCTGGAGGATGAAACCGGCGTCGTCAATCTGGTGGTGTGGCCTGATTTGAAAGAGAAATTGCGCAAGGTGGTGATGGGCGCACGGCTCATCGAGGTGCGGGGCCGCGTCGAATATGACGACGAGGTGATCCATGTGATCGCCGCCCACATGGAGGATGCGACCCACCGGCTTCATGCCCTGTCAGACGACCTGCTGGCAGCCCCGCTGGCGCGGGCGGACGAAGTCAACCGCCCCGTCCAAGGGCGTAAGGCGCCCGATCCGCGCGACATTATCGATGAGCTTGCGCCGCTGCCAAATGTGACAGGCCATCCGCGCGATCATCGCATCCTGCCGAAATCACGCGATTTTCACTGATATGCGGGTGCCGTTCACGCTAGTGAACACAAGCGAAAAACCTACACCGGCTCGAGCGCGTATCCGGCCGAGCGCACCGTGCGGATCGGATCCTTGCCGCCGTCCACCGTGATCGCCTTGCGCAAGCGGCGGATATGGACATCGACCGTGCGCAATTCGATGTCCGAGCTGGTGCCCCACACGCCATCGAGCAGCTGCCCGCGGCTGAACACGCGGCCGGGGCTTTCCATGAAGAATTTGAGCAGGCGATATTCGGTCGGTCCCAATTGCAGCGCCTTGCCCCGGCGCTGCACCTTGTGCGCGACGGGATCGAGCTTGATATCGCCAACCTCGATTGTCTCGCCTGCCAGCGCCGGGCGTATGCGGCGCATCACGGCTGCGACACGGGCCAGTAACTCACGGGGAGAAAAGGGTTTTGTCAGATAATCATCCGCCCCCGTCTCAAGCCCCCGCACGCGATCATCCTCGGCCTCGCGCGCGGTCAGCATGATGATCGGGACATGCGCGGTTTCCTTGTCGCGGCGCAGTCGGCGGCACACCTCGATCCCGCTGGTGCCTTCGATCATCCAGTCGAGGATGATCAGATCGGGCACATCTTCGCTCGCCATGACAAGCGCATCGTCGCCATCGCCGGTGACGCGGACATTGTAACCTTCGTTCTGGAAGCGGTATTCGAGCAGTTCCGATAGTGCCGGATCGTCTTCGACCAGCAGCAATTTGGCAGCGGACATTGGTGAGCCCCTCACAAGCCGCGGGAAGCGCGGCGCTTCAGCCTATGTTTCACTTGCGCTACAATTTGATGAAACACCCCGCTGCCGCACACCGATTTTGCCGCCCGAATTAGCCTCGCTAATCGCTGCTAATCTCGCTTAACCCGAAATCAGCCCGCTTGGCCCCCGATCAGCGGTGATCATCGGGGGGATAGGCCCCGGTCGCGGCAAAGTGGACCATTTCGGCCACATTGGTGGCGTGATCGCCGATCCGCTCGATGTTGCGCGCCACGAACAGCAGCTGCGCGGCGCTGGAAATCGTCGCCGGATTTTCTACCATGTAGCTCACCAGATTGCGGAAGATCGAATTGTAGAAGGCATCGACCTTGGCATCGGTGGCGATCACTTCGCGCGCCAGATCGGGATCGCGCGCGGCATAGGCGGTGAGCACGTCGTGCACCATCTCGCCCGCCAATTCGCCCATGGCCGGCAGCAGGGTAAGCGGTTCGAATTCGCCGCGCCGCTCGATCATGCCGACCCGCTTGGCGATGTTCTTGGCGTAATCGCCAATGCGTTCGAGCACGCCGCCGATCTTGAGCGCCGCGATCACTTCGCGCAGGTCATCGGCCATCGGTGCGCGCAGCGCGATGATCCGCACCGCCAGCTTGTCAACCTCGGTTTCGAGCGTATCGAGCTTCTTGTCGCGCACCACCACCTTGTCAGCCAGGTCAACGTCGCCGCGCACCAGCGCATCGAGTGCTTCGGTGATCGCCACTTCGGCAAGCCCGCCCATCTCCGCGATCAGGCCGCGCAGCCGGGTGATGTCTTCATCAAAGGCTTTGACCGTGTGTTCAGCCATCAGCCATACCGCCCTGTGATATAATCCTTCGTCCGCTCCTCGATCGGATTGGTGAAGATTTCCGAAGTTGGCCCATATTCCACCATCTTGCCGAGGTGGAAAAAGGCGGTGCGCTGGCTGACGCGTGCGGCCTGCTGCATCGAGTGGGTGACGATCACGATGGCATAGCGGCCCGAGAGCTCATCGATCAGTTCCTCGATCTTGGCCGTCGCGATCGGATCGAGCGCGGATGCAGGCTCGTCCATCAGGATCACTTCAGGATCAACCGCAATCGCGCGGGCGATGCACAGGCGCTGCTGCTGCCCACCGGAAAGCGCGGTGCCTGAATCCTCAAGCCGGTCCTTCACCTCGTCCCACAAGCCAGCGCGCGTCAGCGAGCGTTCGACGATCACATCGAGATCGGTCTTCTTGTCGGCCAACCCATGGATCTTGGGCCCATAGGCGATGTTTTCGTAGATCGACTTGGGGAAGGGATTGGGTTTCTGGAACACCATGCCCACGCGGGCGCGCAGTTGCACCACATCCATCGTGTTATCGAGGATGTTCTCACCTTCCAGCTCGATCCGGCCTGTCACGCGGGCAGCGCCAATGGTGTCGTTCATGCGGTTGAAACACCGCAGGAAGGTCGATTTGCCGCAGCCCGACGGGCCGATGAAAGCGGTCACGTAATCGGGCGAGATGTCGATCGAGACGTTATCGATCGCCTTTTTCTCGCCATAGAACACGCAGACGTCGCGCGCCCGGATCTTGGCGCTTTCATCGTTCATGTTGGGATGGATGACAGTCACCAGCTCTTCTCGAATTTGTTGCGGAGGTAAATGGCAAGCCCGTTCATCAGCAGCAGGAACGCAAGCAACACGATGATAGCCGCGCTGGTGCGTTCCACAAAGCCGCGATTGATTTCGTCAGACCACAGAAAGATCTGCACCGGCAAGACGGTGGCGGGCGAGGTGAAGCCATCGGGCGGGGTCGCCACGAAAGCGCGCATCCCGATCATCAGGAGCGGCGCGGTTTCGCCGAGCGCGCGCGCCATGCCGATGATGGTGCCGGTCAGCATTCCCGGCAAGGCCAGAGGGAGCACATGGTGGAACACCACCTGCACCGGCGATGCGCCAACCGCGAGCGCCCCGTCGCGGATTGAAGGCGGCACCGCCTTGATCGCATTGCGGCCCGAGATCACGATAACCGGCATTGTCATCAGCGCAAGCGTCATCCCGCCGATCAGCGGAGCGGAGCGCATATTGGGGAAGATCGCAAGGAACACCGCCAATCCCAACAGGCCGAAGATGATCGAGGGCACGGCTGCCAGATTGTTGATCGACACCTCGATAATGTCGGTCCAGCGGTTCTTGGGGGCATATTCTTCAAGATAGAGCGCCGACAGCACACCCACCGGGAAAGCCAGCGCCAGCGTGATGAGCATTGTCAGGATCGAGCCTTTGAGCGCGCCCCAGATGCCGACTGCTTGCGGACTGGTGGCGTCGGACCTGGCCATGAAGCCCCAGTCCCAGTTTTTCGCGAGCTTGCCCTCGCTCGCAAGGCGCTTGGCCAGCGCCTGCATTTCGGGCGCGCCTTCGCCGGCCAGGCCGCTCGCCAGGTTTGACGAGGCGGCCAGCTGGAACGTGCGCGTGCCGGTGATCAGCGCCGGATCGGCGATCAGCGCGCCAGCCACATCGCGCCAGGCCTCGGGCGACAATTCGGCAGCGGCATCCTCACCCAGTTGCGCGGCGGCGTAGAAGGCGACCACATCGGGCAGGCCGCCCATTTCCAGCGTTTGCAGAGCCGTGGGCGCGGCAAGCGAGACCGCATCGCCTTCAACACCGGCCTCGGCAAAATTGATCGTCACCGGCATTTCGGCGCGCTGGAAGCCCGCGATCCCGTTGACGAACATATTGCCCAGCAGGAACACCAGCACGGCGACCGAAAAGATCACCGCGCCAAGGCCCATCAGGCGGAAATTGCGTTCGGCGCGGTAACGCTTGGCCAGCCGCGCTTCGAAAGCGGGCGTGCGGGTGGGCGCGAGTGCGGGCGCTGCGGCAAGCGCGGGGGCAGCGGGACTATTCATAGGCCTCCCGGAAGCGTTTGACGACGCGCAGCGCGATAAAGTTCAGCGCTAGCGTCACCATGAAGAGGACAAACCCGAGCGCAAAGGCGCTGAGTGTTGCGGGGTGATCGAAATCGCCTTCGCCGGTTAGCATCTTGACGATCTGGACGGTGACAGTCGTCATCCGGTCAAGCGGGTTCAATGTGAGATTGGCGGCGGTGGATGCGGCCATCACCACGATCATCGTCTCGCCGATGGCGCGGCTGACGGCGAGCATGATGCCAGCGACAATGCCGGGCAGCGCGGCGGGAAACAGCACGCGGCGGATGGTTTCGGACTTGGTCGCCCCCATCGCCAGGCTGCCATCGCGCATCGCATTGGGCACGGCGGCCATCGAATCGTCCGCCATCGAGGAGACGAAGGGAATGATCATCACCCCCATGACGACGCCTGCGGCGAGCGCGCTTTCGGTCGAAGCGTTGGATATGCCCAGCGCCACGGCAGCATCGCGGATCGCCGGGGCCACGGTGAGGGCGGCGAAATAGCCATAGACCACGGTGGGCACACCTGCGAGGATCTCCAGCATCGGCTTGACCCAGGCGCGCACTTTGGGATCGGCATATTGGGTAAGGTAAATCGCGCTCATCAGGCCGAGCGGGATTGCCACCACCATGGCAATGATCGCACCGATGAAGATCGTGCCCCAGAACAGCGGCACCGCGCCATAGCGCGTGGGATCAACGCTGTCTGCGGGCGTCATCGGGTCCGGTCCCCAATAGATGCCCAGCAGGAAATCGACAGGCGAAACCATGCCGAAAAAGCGGATCGTCTCGAACACGAGGCTGGCAAAGATGCCGAAGGTCGTCAGGATCGCGACCAGCGAGGCCACCAGCAGGATCGCCATCACGATGCGTTCCACCCGGGTGCGGGCGCGGAAATCGGGCCGCAGCTTGAGGAAGGCAAAGGCACCACCCACAAGGCCGATCACGATGGTGACGATAAGGCCGATCAGATTATACTGCTTGATCGCAGCGCGGAACGGCTCGACCAGCGGCTCGGCCCCGTCGTTGAATACCCCCGGCGCATAGCCGAGCGCGACCGCACGCGCTTCGGCAAGCCAGGCATCGCGTTCAAACCCGAAGCTCGGCAGGTTCTGCGCCGATGGCGAGGCGAGCACGCTTTGCACCACCAGTTGCGGCGCAATCAGCATCCACAAGAGGATGAAGCCCAGCACCGGCAGCGCAATCCAAAGCGCAACATACCAGGCATGATAGATCGGGCGGGCAACCGGGCGTGCGGCGGGATCGCTGCTCTGAAAGCTCCATGCCTTGGCCCGGCCTGCCAGCCATCCGGCAAGGGCAAGCCCGATGGCAATAAGGAGCAAGGTGATCGGCGACATGGACGTGAAAACCTGTGTGACGACGCTGAAGACAGGCAGGATGAGCGCGGGCGCTTAGCCGGACATCCCTTGTCTGTTCAACACCCCTGATTGCGACACCGCGATGGTCGATAAATAAGACATGGCTATGACAGGGCCTCGCTTTGCCGCTGCCGCGCGCCATTGCGGGTGCGCTCGCGTTCGGCCACTGGCAGGCGCACGATCACGCGCGTGCCGTGCCCCACCTCGCTGGTAATGTCGAGCCGCCCGCGGTGACGCTCGACGATGTGCTTGACGATGGCCAGCCCCAAGCCGGTTCCGCCCGAGGCGCGGCTGCGGCCCGGGTCGGTGCGATAGAACCGCCGCGTGAGGTGGGGCAGCTGTTCGGGCGCGATGCCTTCGCCTTCATCCGCGACAGTGACGCGCGCCTCGCGCTCGCGCGCCAGATCGAGCGTTACCTCGACAGGGGTTCCCGCCGCGCCATATTTGAACGCATTATCCACCAGATTGCGCACCACCTGTTCAAGCTGCGCCAGATCGCCGCGCACTTGCGGCTCGGCGGCGATGACGATGCGCAGCCGCTCGGCGTTGGCAGAGCCTGCGGCATCATGCGCGGCGCGCTCCACCAGCGGGGCAAGATCGATGAGATCGCGCGGCACATCATGCTTTTCCGCCTCGACGCGGCTTAAGCTCATGAGGTCGCTGATCAGGCTTTGCAGGCGCTTCGCCTCGCGCTCGATGATGCCGAGGAACTTCTGCGCCGTCGGCGAATCGAGGCTTTCGCCGCCTTCCTGCAAGGTCTCGACATAGCCGAGAATGGCCGCCAGCGGCGTGCGCAGCTCGTGGCTCGCATTTGCGACGAAATCGGTGTGCGCGCGGCTGATATCGGCCTCGGCGGTCTGGTTGATCAGTTCGAGCACTGCCATGCGATCATCGATGGCCTGCCGGTTGATCTGCCAGATATCCTGCCGCCGCACCAGCCCGCGCACAATGGCAGTGCCGCTGCGATCCTGCGCCAGAAGTGCAATCGCCTCGGGCTGGCGGAAGGCGACGCGCGCATCCTGCCCGAGCATGTGCGGCCCCATCATCTGGCGCGCGGCACGATTGGCGACAGTGATGGTGTTGCGATCGGTTACCATCACCGGCGTGGCGGAGTTTTCGATAAGCTCGCTGATGGCATCGAAACTCAGCTTCTGCTTGGTCTTGATCTTGGGCGGTTCGGGCGGGCGCCCGGCGGCGACCATCAGCGTGCCGACCCACACCAGCAGCACCGCCAGGGCAATCGCCGGATCAAGCCGCAGCACCAGCAGCGCCGCGCAGGTGACAAGCGCCAGGATAATCCCTGCGACAGGAAAGTTCTGGCCCATGCCCATGGGCCAAGCCTCATACAGCCAAGCGCGATGCTGGCAAAGCGTTAGCTACGGATCGGCGGTGATACGGGGGAGGCGAGCGAGTTGGGCGATGTGCCACCACACTCTCCTGCCGGGGAAAACCGAACAGGAGGAGTGGTGACCCCTACGGGAATCGAACCCGTGTTTCAGCCGTGAAAGGGCCGCGTCCTGACCGCTAGACGAAGGGGCCACGCAAGCTTGCGAGAGCGCGCCTTTAGGGGGGTGTGCCGGGCCGGTCAACCCTTTCCTGCGCGCAAATTTCACAAAAAGTGAATGCGCCGCTCAATCGGCAAAGGCCGCATCCTCAAGGTGGAGTTCGGCGGCCGGGCGGCTGCCCCAGTCATCCAGCTTGACGCGCCCGGCAAGGTGAAAGCGGCGGCCCTGATGGCGGTGGAGCAGCGTCTGGCCAAGCTCGCTTGATGCCGCCCGGAACGCCACCGCCTTGAATGATCGGCCATCATTCCCGCTCGCGATCAGGCGCAGGTGATCCTTGCCGACAATATCCGCCTTGATGATCCTCACCGGCCCCACCGCCACGCGCGGGGCGGGCCAGCCGACGCCGTAAGGCCCGGCCGCCTCCAGTGTTGTCACCAGATCAGGGGTCAGCCCGCCGGGCGCCAGCGACAGATCTAGCTGCACCGTCTGTGCCATGCGCGCGCGCTCGACATCGCGCCCGAGGCGATCATCCAGAAAGCCGGTGAAAGCGCCGATCTGCTCGGCTGCAATCGTCAGCCCCGCCGCCATCGCATGACCGCCGCCTGCCACCAGCAGCCCCGCCTCGCGCGCCGCGATGATGGCTGCGCCGAGGTCCACCCCGCTGATCGAGCGGCCCGAACCCTTGCCGATGCCTTCGGCCTCATCGAGCGCGATGACGATGGCAGGCAGGCCCGCCTTCTCCTTGATGCGCCCGGCGACGATCCCGATGACGCCCGGATGCCAGCCGTGCCCGGCCAGCACTGGCACCGCCAAATTGCCGAGCCGTTCGAGCTGGGCCTCGGCCTCGGCCTGCACCTCGGCCTCGATGGCACGGCGCTCTTCGTTGAGCTGCGAAAGCTGCGCGGCGATGTCGCGCGCTTCTTCGGGATCGCGGGTGGTGAGCAGGCGCACGCCGAGCGTCGATTCGCCGATCCGCCCGCCAGCATTGATCCGTGGGCCAAGCGCAAAGCCGAGATCGCTGCACTGGGGAGCGCGTGTCAGGCGGCTTGCATCCATCAGCGCCGCCATCCCGATCCGTTCCCGCCGGGCCAGCACCTTCAGACCCTGCGCCACAAAAGCGCGGTTGAGGCCGTGGAGCGCGGCAACATCGGCCACCGTGCCCAGCGCCACCAGATCAAGCAGGCCCATCAGATCAGGCTCGGCCCGCTCCGGCCCGAACCAGCCTTCCCCGCGCAAGGTTCGCACCAGCGCAATCGCCAGCAGGAAGGCCACGCCCACGGCCGCAAGATGGCCGTGGGCGGCGGCGAGATCACTTTCATCGAGCCGGTTGGGGTTCACCAGTGCAAGCGCGGGCGGCAGTTCGGCGGCGCATTTGTGGTGATCCACCACGATCACATCCACCCCCGCTGCGCATGCCATCCCGAGCGCTTCGTAAGCCATCGCGCCGCAATCGACTGTCACGATCAGTTGCGAGCCTTCCTCCGCCAGCCGCACCAGCGCTTCGCCCGATGGGCCATAGCCTTCGAGCAATCGGTCGGGGATGTAATAGCCCGCCTCGATGCCGCACATCCGCAAGGTTTCCACCAGCAGCGCCGCGCTGGTCGCGCCATCGACATCGTAATCGCCATAGATGGTGATCTGCTCGCCCGCCTGAATGGCACGCGCGATCCGGGCAGCGGCGGCATCCATATCCTGAAAGGCCGAAGGATCGGGCAGGAAGCCGCGCAAGGTGGGCTTGGCATGGCGTTCGAGATCATCGGCGGCAACGCCGCGTGTCAGCAGCAATTGATCCATGATCGAGCGCTCAAGGCTGTGCGGATCGGCTCCATCAAGCGCCATGTTGCCGCCGCGCCAGCGCCAGGCCTTGCCGGTGATCGATTGCGAGACACCAAGAACATGCGCGAGCGGGGGATGGGACAGCGTGGCCATGGGCGCAATGCTAGCGCAAAGGGCGGCTCGCGCACAGGGCAGGGCGATTGACAATCGACAGGCCCAGCGCGCAGGCTTGCGCGCGATGGCGCAAGCCCCGCATCTTCTGATTGTCTGGCACAGCCGCACCGGGGCGAGCGAGGCGATAGCGCGCGCGGCGTTTGCCGGGGCAGGCGCCGAGACAGCGCGGCTGCTGCGCGCCGATGAAGCGGGCGCCGCTGATCTGCTTGCCGCCAGCACCTATCTGTTCGTCTGCCCGGAAAACCTTGGCACGATGAGCGGGCTGATGAAGGAATTCTTCGATCGCACCTATTACGATACGCTCGGCCGGATCGAGGGGCGCGGCTATGCCAGCATCATCGCGGCCGGATCGGACGGAGCAGGGGCGCAAGCCCAGCTTGAGCGGATCGTGACCGGCTGGCGGCTGCGGCGCGTGGCCGAGCCAATGATCGTCAATTGCGCCGCGCAAACCCCCGAAGCTATCACGGCTCCCAAGCAAGTGCCTGACAAGGTTCTGAAAACGTGCCATGATCTGGGGCAGGCCCTTGGTGAGGGGACAAGGCTGGGGTTGTTCTGAAAACTGCTCCATTGTGGAACGGGTTGACCGGGAGAGGACTCGACGAGAACCATCTTTCGCGTCAAAAGTTGCGGCACAACATGCAGCGGCCTTAAGGGGGGCCATAGGGGGACAAACCTTTGCAGCAATCGGATGCTCCGGGCCTGTATCTGCTGTTTGAGGAGGACAAGCGCCCTTCGGCGGCCTTGCTTCATGCCTTTGCGGCTGCTTCGAACAGCGTTTCGATCAGCCATGATCCGGCGGGCGCGTCTTTACGCCTTGATAACCCGGCCAAAGTAACCCTGTCGGGTGGGGAAGCAGGCACGGGGGTTCTGCCATTGGCCAAGCAGTGGGTCGAAATGTTGCGCGATGGTCTGACATTCGATCTCGCCGGGCTGGCCCCGGGGCCGGCCTGCGCCCTACCGGTGCTTGCCCATCGGTTCGATTGGGACGCTGATGCAGCGGCGCGTGACTATGCGGCGCTGCGGCTTGCGCCAGGCCCGCATCTGGCGGGCGGGGCAGGGGCGTTGCCGGTGTTGCGCAGCATGGTTGCGCTGGCGCGCGATCTGGCCCTGTTTTTCGAGCAGATGGCCGCTGTCGTCTGGCCCCCGTCGGGGAGCCTGATCGGACGGCGATTTTTCGAATCCACCGCCACCGCCTGGCTCGATGGCGGCCCGTTCCCCGCTTTGGGGCTGACCGCGTTCGAACTGGCCGCCGATGGTGCGCTGGAAACGCGCGGGCTGGCCTTGTGGACAGGGCAGGAATTGCGGATCGAGCCGCCGCTGGCACAGGATAAGGTCGCGGCCACCCGCCTCGGCGTGCGGCTGGTCAATCATCTCGTGATGCTGGGCAGTTTGCGCGGCGAAGAACGGATCATCGCGCCTGATGGCACCCGACTGGTAATGGTACCCGCGCTGCAAGGAGGGCTGGTCAGGGTGCAGCGCGAATAAATGCTCGAACAGGGTCGCACCGCTTTCCGACAATCCGTCCCCTTCCGCTCGGTCAACCGCCCGGGCGCGCCCGGTTTTGACCCTGGCCTCCAGCGCCATCACTTGCTGCCCCGGCAGGTGATTCACCGGCGCAGCTTTTCCGCGATGTTCGCCGTGATCGGGCCTGAGCGCCTCAGGTTCGACGATTTCCGCAGCAACGGATTGCTGCTGCCCGCGACCGATCAGGCGCGCTTGCGCACCGGCATGCCGCTGCATCGCGGCCCGCACCGCCATTATAATGAAGTGGTGATCGAGCGGGTCGGGCGGATCGAGCAGCACTGGTCACGCGCGCGCGGTTATGATCCCGAAAGCGCGCTGCTCACAGCGCTGTGGCAGCTTGGCCTGCTCCAGAGCGCGCTGCGCCGGGGATTGCTGGCCGAGCGGCGCAAATTCGTGCTGCATGCGCGCGATCCCATCGGCAGCGGGTTCGACTTTACCGAACTTGATGCCATGGCCGAGGCGCTGTGGGCGGCGCAGTGAACGCCTACTCGGCCGCCTCGGCCAGCGCGCCCCACGAGGCATAGCCCGAATTGGCGAGGAGCTGCGCCTTGGCGGCGTGATATTCGCGCTCCATCCGGGCGACGAGATCTTCCACGCTGCCCACTTCCTTGATCGCGCCGACGCCCTGGCCCGAACCCCAGATGTCCTTCCACGCCTTGGCCTTGGTATTGCCGCCGCTGCCGAAATTCATCTTGCTGGGATCGCTCACCGGCAGGTTGTCGGGATCAAGCCCTGCCGCCTCGATCGAGGAGCGCAGGTAATTGCCGTGCACCCCGGTGAACAGGTTGGTGTAAACGATGCCTTCGGATGATCCCTCGACGATGCCCTGCTTGTAGCCCTCGGTCGCGTTGGCCTCACGCGTGGCGATGAAGGCGCTGCCTGCATAGGCGAAATCGGCGCGCAGGGCTTGCGCTGCAAGGATCGAGGCGCCATGCGCGATCGAGCCCGACAGGGCAACAAGCCCATCGAACCACTCGCGGATTTCCTGCATCAGCGCGAAAGGCGACAGCGCGCCCGCGTGCCCGCCTGCGCCCGCTGCCACCGGGATAAGGCCGGTTGCACCCTTTTCGATCGCCTTCATGGCAAAGCGGTTGTTGATCACATCGTGCATTGTGATCCCGCCCCAGTTCCGCACGGCCGTGTAGATATCTTCGCGCGCGCCCAGCGAGGTGATGATCATCGGCACCTGCCACTTCTCGCAGGTCGCCATGTCGGCATCGACGCGGTCATTGGTCTTGTGGATGATCTGGTTGACAGCAAACGGCGCAGCCGGGCGATCAGGGTGCATCCGGTTGTGCTTGGCCAGTTCCTCGGTGATCTGGTGGAGCCATTCATCAAGCAGCGATTGCGGCCTTGCGTTCAGCGCTGGAAAGCTGCCGATGATCCCCGCCTTGCACTGCGCGATCACCAGTTCGGGACCGGAGACGATGAACAGTGGCGATCCGATCAGCGGCAGGCGCAGGCGATCGAACGGGGCGGGCAGGGGCATGGGTTTCTCCTCAAAACGTATCGGGCTTAACGGGCATCTCTAACGGCGGTTCCGGGCCTGCCAAGCGTGTTTTTGGTAAGAGGGGGGCGATCAGCCCAGCAGTTCTTCCAGCCCGTAGAACCGCGCGGCTGTGCCCGCATAAAGCGCTGCCTTTTCCTCAGCGCTGGCCGAACGGGTGAGGCGCTTGAAGGCGTTCCACAGCACCGCGTAATCCGCGCCCCAGTAATCGACCGGGTAATTGCTTTCAAACATCGCGCGCGTCGGGCCGAAAGCCTCGATGCAGGTCTCGATATAGGGCCGCCACAATGCCGCGAGATGTTCGGAAGAATGCCCCGCTGCCGGGCCATCTTCGGGCAAGGCGCAGAATGCCATGGCGAGCCCACCCAGCTTCACCACCACATTCTCGCATGCGGCCAGCGCGTGGATATTGCGCCGCCATTCGTCAAAGCGCTCATGCAGGCGGCCCTTGTAGGCGGCCACCCCCAAAGGCGTGCCGCAATGATCAAGGCAGATCGGCTGATCGGGGAAAGCGCGGGCCAGATCAATCACATCGGGCAATTGCGGCTCAAGCACCCAGGCATCGAAGGTCAGCCCGCGCTTGCTCAGTTCGGCAAAGCCTTGGCGGAAGGCGCTATCGCGATAGAGCCCTTCCGGCGCATGGAATGGCGGGCCTAGCACGTCCGCGTCGGCATCCCACGCGCCCTGATGGCGAATGCCCCGGAACCGTCCTGGCGCAGCCGCGGCCAGCCTATCAAGCACTGCGCCAGCACCGCTTGCCAGCAGCAGGTTGGCATGGCCTACAATGCCTGCGCAATAACGCGCCGGACCATAGAGTCCGCTTGCGCTTTGCGCGGCGACGCCGTTCACATATTCGACTTCGCCCACGGGTTTGAGCGCCTCGCCATAGGCCCCGTTGTAAAACGCGCCGCATTCCATGAAGACGGTGCCGATGATGTTGTGACGGCTCGCCGAAAGATGCGCGTGAAGCTCAGGAAAGGTGTAATGCGCATTATCCACAAGGCCCGCGACAAAGTGATGATAAGGCTGAGGAAACATCGGGATCATCGGCCGCAAGTCCCACAGGTGATGGTGCGGATCGATGATCGGCAGATCGGGTTCGAGGATGGCTTCATCATGGCGGTTGGCAGGGGTCATGGCGCTCTCCGTGTGTGATGTCCCGATTTTGCGCGCAGCGTGCAAAGCCCGGTTCAGCGCAGATCAATCGACCAGGTGGTGTTATCGCAGCGGTCGAGAATAATCGCACAAGGTGCCCCCGTCATGGCGAAAATGGTGAAGAAAGCTGTTCGCGGGTTTGCCCGAGCGAAGGCGCGCGCGGGCTTGCTTTGTGCGCTGGCTATGGTTGGCGCCGCGGCGGTGTCCTGCGCGCAGCCGACGCATTACTTCGGCATTCCGCTGGCAGGTTCGGTAAGCGACGCCGAACAGGCCCGCCTTGCGCAAGCGCTTGCTCGCAACGAACAGCTTGAAAGCCCGTGCCGCTGGCGTCCTGCCGACCAGCAGCGCGCCTTTGCCATTGCGTGTGGCAGCGTTCCGCTGGTTGCCGTCACCCGCGCTGCCAGCGAGGGTGACAAGCATGCCCAATTGGAATTGGGCGTGCGCTTTGAAAACGGGATCGGGGTTGCCCAGGATTGGGCAAAGGCGCTGAAGCTCTACCGGATGGCGGGCACCGACAGCCGCTCAGTCGAGGCGATAAGCGCACCGAATTATTCCGGCACGCTGCTGAGCAATCCCGAGATCGGCGTTGTCGATACAACCCAGCCCAGCATGGCGCGCAATGCTTATCCCGGGCGTCCGGCGGTGCCCGGTCTTGCTGAGGCCCGCGTGCGATACCAGGCGCTGAAGCACAAGCTCGCAAGCGACTGAAAGTGCTTCAACCGATCGCCCGGCGATAAAGATGCCAGGTCGCGTGCCCCAGCACCGGAAGCACCACCAGAAGGCCAAGAAAGGCGGGGATCATCGCCACGAACAGCAGCGCGGCAATCAGCGCCGCCCACGCCAGCATCACGAACAGATTGCCGCGCACCACCTTGAAACTGGCAATGATCGCGGTGAGGAAATCGACCTTGCGATCCACCAGCATCGGCAGGCTGATCACGGTCATTGCGTAAAAGGCGAGCGCCATCACCCCGCCCACCGCGCTGCCCACCGCCAGCATCGCAAGGCCCGCCGGGCTGAGCAGCGCATCAAGGCTTTCGCCTCCCATCCCGCTTTCCGCCATGAAAATCGCGAAGATTGCGTGGGCCACGATCATCCAGAAGGAAAAGGCGACGAACACGATCACCCCCATGGAGAGGATCTGATCGTCGCCATGGCCTTTCAGCGCACCCAGCACGCCGCGCCATGCCAGTGGCTCGCTCGCCTCGCGACGGCGGCTGGCTTCGTAAAGCCCGACAGCAACGAAGGGCGCAACCAATGGGAAACCGGCAATCGCCGGGATCAGCCAGGCAATCTCGCCGCCCGCCAGCGCCGCCCAGCCGATGGCAAGGCCAGTGAGCACATAGACCCCGCCAAAGAACAGGCCGAACTGCGGCATGGCAAGAAAATCGCGCCAGCCTGCGCCCAGCACCAGCGCAAGATCGCGCAAGGCCAGATCGCGCGTCACCCGTGCTGGCGGCGCAGGCGGTTGCGGCGCGGTGGGCGGCGCTTCGATTGTGCTCATGCGAAGGCCTCCTCCCCATCGTGAAGCACACGGGAGATTGCGCGCTTGCCGCGCGCTTGGCAAGACGGCTTGGCTAACTTGCGGCAATCGCCGAATTGGCGGCCGATAGCACCGCGCGCACGCTGGCAGTCGCGATATCCTCGTCAATCCCGCAGCCCCAGATGGTGCGGCCGTCCGCGCTGCGACATTCGAGATAGGCCGCCGCACGCGCATCGGTGCCCGCACCCAGCGCGTGTTCGGTATAGTCGATCACTTCCAGTTCGACACCGAACGCCTCGCGCAGCGTTCCCATGACTGACGAGATCAGGCCATTGCCGCGTCCTGAGACAGTCTGCTCTGCGCCTTCCACCGCGATGGTGCCTGCGAAAATGCGCGTGCCATCGGCAGCACGGCTTTCTTCGTAACGCACCAGCTGGAAATGCTTGGGATGGATCTTGACATGATAGGCGCGGCGGAACGCGTCCCATATATCGCCCGCGTTCAATTCGCGGCCCAGTTCATCGGCAAGCGCCTGCACATGGCGGCTGAAATCGGCCTGCATCCGCTTGGGCAGCTTGAGGCCCTGATCCTTTTCGAGCACCCAGGCAAAGCCGCCCTTGCCGGACTGCGAATTGACCCGGATCACCGCTTCGTAAGTGCGCCCGATATCGGCCGGATCGATCGGAAGATAGGGCACGCGCCAGGCTTCGTCATTCTGCGTCTCGCGCGCCTCGAAACCCTTCTTGATCGCGTCCTGATGGCTGCCGGAAAAGGCGGTGTAAACCAGCTCGCCGCCATAGGGGTGGCGCTGATGGACCGGGATATTGTTGCAATATTCGACCGTCTCGATCACCCGGTCAATGTCGGAGAAATCGAGGCCCGGCGAAACGCCTTGCGTGTAGAGATTGAGCGCCATGGTGACGAGACAGCAATTGCCGGTGCGCTCGCCATTGCCGAACAGGCAGCCCTCCACGCGGTCAGCCCCTGCCATCAGGCCAAGCTCCGCCGCAGCCACTCCGGTGCCGCGATCATTATGGGTATGAAGGCTGATCACCGCCTTTTCGCGCCGCGGCAGGTGACGGCAGAAATACTCGATCTGATCGGCATAGATATTAGGGGTCGCCGCCTCGACCGTGGCGGGCAGGTTGAGGATGATGGGGTGTTCGGCGGTGGGCTGAAGCACCTCCATCACCGCCGCGCAGACTTCGATTGAAAAATCGAGCTCGGCAGTAGAGAAGGTCTCGGGCGAATACTGGAAATGCCAGTCCGTGCCGGGATACCTCGCCGCACAGTCGCGCATCACCTTGGCGCCTGCCACCGCGATGGCCTTGACCTCGTCCTTCGACATGCGAAACACGATATCCCGCCAGGCCGGGCTCACGGCGTTGTAAAGGTGAACAATCGCGGCGCGCGCGCCTTCGAGGCTGGCAAAACTGGTGCGGATCAAGTCCTCGCGGCTTTGCGTGAGCACCTGGACGGTCACATCATCGGGGATCGCGCCTGATTGGACGAGGCCGGAGATGAAATCGAACTCGGTCGTCCCGGCGCTGGGAAATCCGACTTCGATTTCCTTCAGCCCGATTTCGACCAGCAGATCGAAGAAACGGCGCTTTTTCACCGCATCCATCGGATCGATGATCGATTGGTTGCCATCGCGCAGATCGGTGGAAAGCCAGCGCGGGGCTTTTTCGATCACACGGCCCGGCCATTGGCGGTCGGGCAGATTGATCGGCGCAAAGGCGCGGTATTTGCGAGCAGGATCTTGAAGCATGGTCATGGGAGAGAGGCTTTTTGCGCAAAAAAGACGGGTTGGATCAGGCGGCTGGTCCCTTGGGCGGAGCGCCGCGCCGGATCACCCGCGCGTGCGCTGTCACGCCCAAGGGCGTGTAAGTCGAAGCAGCAGCAGGCCGTTCATCCGCGTCATGATCTTGCCCTAGGCGCAAAGGCAGTGAAAAGGCAAGGCAGGATTTGCCCCGCCGGGCGCAACAAACTGCGCCTTAGCCACATCGCGCATCGCGGATGATGTTCTGCTGATCCAGCATCAGGTTGAGCCGCGGGTTCGAGGCATCGGGATTGATGAACCCGCCGCTGCCGAAGGCGACAAAGCGGATATTGTCACTGCGCCCCAGCGTCTTGACGACTTCGAGCCGGGTCGGCTCATCGGCGAGCTTGCCAATGAAGGGGCCCATCCGGTTCGCGCCGCATTTGGCGGCAGCCGGATCGGTGGCGGTGCCGGGCATGAACGGGCCGGGCGCAGCCCCCGGCAGCGGCTGGGCAATGCGCGGGGCGACGGTGGCCTGCGGCGCGGGCGCGGCACCGCTCGCCGCCGGTGTCGGGGCGCCCGATTTGATGCGCTGGGCAAAGGCATCGGCTTCCGCCTGCGCTTGGGCTGCGGGATCGACGGGCTCGGGCTCGCTGCTGCAAGCTGCCAGCGCACAGGCGGCAGCGGTGGTGAGCAGGATAGGCGCGATTCGTCTCATACTTGGCCCCTTGGATTGGTGTTGCTCCCCAAGCGCGTCAAATCTTGCAGGCTTGTGACAAAGTTGGAAAGATTACCTGTAGCGCAGGCGGTCTGCCGTCAGTTGATCCACCCTTGTGACGCCCATCAGCCGCATCCCGCGCTCGATCTCGTCCTTGAGGATGCCGAGCGCGCGTTCGACCCCGTCCTGCCCCGCGGCGGCCAGCGCATAGAGATAGAGCCTGCCGCCCGAGGCTGCGCTGGCCCCGCTGCACAGCGCTTTCAGCGCATGGGTGCCGCGCCTGATTCCGCCATCGCAGATGATCTCGATCTGGCCGCCCACGCTATCGACAATCTCGGGGAGCTGATCAAATGGCGCGCGGCTGCCATCCAATTGCCTGCCGCCATGATTGGAAATCATGATCGCATCTGCTCCAATTTCCACCGCGCGGCGCGCGTCGCCAGCGCTCATGATGCCTTTGAGCACAAATGTGCCGCCCCAGTCCTCGCGGATGCGGGCGGCGGTGTCCCAGTCCAGCGCGGTATCGAGCATGGTGTTGAAATATTCGGCGATGCTCACCGCCTTGCCGGTGCCTTCGGTGACATGGGTATCGAGATTGGGCAGGCGGAATTTTTCGCGCAGCAGGTAATCGAGCGTCCAGCGCGGGCGGGTGGCGTAGCTCACGATGCTGGCAGGCGTGAAGCGCGGCGGAGTGGTGAAGCCTGAACGCAGGCACCGCTCGCGCTTGCCCGAAACGATCGTATCGACTGTCAGGGCCAACGCATCAAAGCCTGCCGCCTGACAGCGCTGGATCATGCTGGCATTAAGGCCGTTGTCCTTGTGGACATAGAGCTGGAACAGCTTGGGGCCGCTGGTCAGAGCGGCGATTTTCTCAATGCTGCGGGTGGCAAGGCTGGAAATGCCGAACCACAGCCCAAACTTTTCCGCCGCTTTCGCCACGGCCGTCTCGCCCTGCCAGTGGAAGGCGCGCTGCACGGCGGTGGGCGAGAGCATCAGGGGGAGCGCAGAATGCCGCCCAAGGATCGTGCACGATGTGTCGATCGTCTCCACGCCTGCCAGCACATCCGGCACCAGATCGACATTCGCAAAGGCGGCGGTGTTCCTCGCCTTGGTGAGTTCATCATCGGCTGCCCCGTCGATGTAATCGAACACGGGGAAGGGCAGGCGCGCTTTCGCCAGCCGCCGGAAATCATCGATATTGTGGCAATCGGACAGGCGCATAGCGGCTACGCCTGCCCGATCGGATTGATCTTGTCGAGTTCGCTGACGCGAAGTGCAGACTTCCCGGCCCACCTCGCGAGCCCGGCCACCATAGCCTGATGATATCATTGGTGGTCGGGTGGAGAGGTGGGGCGGGCGGTATGCGCCAGCGAAGGTGGCCGCGAACGAGTGGGGTTTACTGCTTTTCGAAGGCTACCGAAATGTCGAGCTCCACCTCGTCGCTGACGAAGGGAATGCCGTAGTTCACGCCGAAATCCGAACGCTTGATTTCGGTCTCGGCTTCAAAGCCGACGGTTTGCTTCTTGTTGAAGGGGTTGGTGCCCGCGCCCGTGAACTCGGCCTCGAAAGAGACTTCCTTGGTCACGCCGTTCAGCGTCAGGTTGCCGGTGATCGTCGCCATGGTCTTGTCCTTGGGATTGACCTTGACGCTGGTGGAAACGAAGCGGGCAGGCGCAGGGGCGGGGCCGAAGAAATCGGGCTTGGCCCCACCCTTGCCCGCGCGCAGCAGGTGATCGGTCAGCGCCTTGCTGGCGGTGGTGACATTGGCGACGGGGATCGTCACGTCAACCTTGGCCGCAGCGATATTAGCCGGATCAAGCACCAGCGTGCCGGCCACATCGCCGAACAGTCCGTAATAATCGTTAAAGCCGAAGTGGTTGACTTCAAACGCGATCAGCGAATGGGCGGTATCGGCGGCATAGGTGCCAGCGGTGACGCGCGCCGGATCGGCTGCGCCGGGGATCTGCGGGGCTGCGCTTTGCGCGAACAGGGCAGGGGCGGCAAGCAGCGCGCCGCCCGCGCCCAGAATGGTAGCAAAGGCGGCGGCGGCAAAGGTGGTGGCTTTCATCGGGGGTGGTCCTTGCAAGGTTGTCCTGCCGCACCAATCCCCGAATTTGCCGCCGATTCCAAGCCCCCGCCGCCAAGTTTCCGCCGCGTCAGTTCTTCGACTTATCGACAAGCTTGTTGGCGGAGATCCACGGCATCATGGCGCGCAAGGCCGCGCCGGTCTGCTCGATCGGGTGCGCAGCCGCCGCCTTGCGCGCGGCCTTGAGTTCGGGCTGGCCCGCGCGGTTATCAAGCACGAAGTTCTTCACGAAGCGGCCCGACTGGATATCGGCGAGCACGCGGCGCATCTCGGCCTTGGTTTCATTCGTGATGATGCGCGGCCCGGTGGTGATGTCACCATATTCGGCGGTGTTGCTGATCGAATAGCGCATGTTGGCGATGCCGCCTTCATAGAGCAGATCGACGATCAGCTTGGTTTCGTGGAGGCACTCGAAATAGGCCATTTCGGGCGCGTATCCCGCCTCGACCAGCGTTTCGAACCCGGCCTGGATGAGGTGCGTGATCCCGCCGCACAGCACCGCCTGTTCGCCGAACAGATCGGTCTCGCACTCTTCCTTGAAATTCGTCTCGATAATGCCCGAGCGCCCGCCGCCGACCGCACTGGCATAGGCAAGCGCGACTTCGTGCGCGGAGCCGGTTGCGTCCTGATGGATCGCGATCAGGCAGGGCACGCCGCCGCCGCGCTGGTATTCGGAGCGGACCGTATGGCCCGGCCCTTTGGGCGCAATCATGATCACGTCGATATCGGCAGGCGCTTCGATCAGGCCGAAGTGAATGTTGAGCCCGTGCGCAAAGGCAAGGGCGCTGCCCGGCTTCATGTGGCCCTTGAGGTCATTCTCCCAAATGGCGGCCTGATGCTCGTCAGGGGCCAGCACCATGATGAGATCGGCCCACTTGGCCGCCTCGGTGTTGGAAAGCACGGTGAACCCGGCGCCTTCGGCCTTTTTGGCGGTGGCCGAGCCTTCGCGCAGGGCGATGGCCACTTCGGCCACGCCCGAATCGCGCAGGTTTTGGGCATGGGCGTGGCCTTGGCTGCCATAGCCGAGGATCGCGATCTTCTTGGATGTGATGAGGTTCAGATCGGCGTCGGCGTCGTAGTAAACTTTCATTTTTTTACCCTCGTTCTGTTTGTCGTCATGCTGAACCTGTTTCAGCATCCATCTGGCCCCAGCACCTGCGTTTGCGGATAGATGGACCCTGAACCAAGTTCAGGGTGACGGAATGGAAAATCTCGTATCAGGCCCCTTCAGCCCCGCGCATCATGCCGACGACGCCCGAGCGGCCGACCTCGACCAGCCCGAGCCCGCGCATCAGGGCGATGAAGCTGTCGATCTTTTCGGGCGCGCCGGTCAGTTCAAAGACAAAGCTGGTGGTGGTGGTATCGACCACATGGGCACGGAAGATTTCGGCAACGCGCAAGGCTTCCACCCGCTTGTCGCCAGTGCCTGCGACCTTGATCAGCGCTAGTTCGCGTTCGACATGCGGGCCAGCCTCGGTAAGATCGAGCACGCGGTGCACCGGCACCAGCCGTTCAAGCTGCGCCTCGATCTGGTCGATCACCTGACGCGGGCCATTGGTGACGATGGTGATCCGGCTGATCGCGTGATCATCCGAGATATCGGCCACAGTCAGGCTGTCGATGTTGTAACCGCGCGCGGTGAAGAGCCCGGTGATCTTGGCAAGGATGCCGGGTTCGTTATCGACGGTAACGGCGAGCACATGCCGCTCGGACGGGGTTTCGGTAATTTTCATCGGGCTTGCGTGTCCTAGACCAGCGCCTTGGCTTCGTCGTCCATCGTGCCGTCCACCGCATCGCCATAAAGGATCATGTCGGTATGCGCCGCGCCTGACGGGATCATCGGCAGGCAATTGGCATCCTGCGCGACAAGGCAATCGACCATCACCGGCCCAGCATGGGCGAGCATCGCGGCGATGCCTGCTTCCAGCTCGCTTTCATCATGGATGCGGATGCCTTTCCACCCGTAAGCTTCGGCGAGGCGGACGAAATCGGGCAGGCTGTCGGAATAGGAATTGGAGTAGCGGCTTTCGTAGGTCAACTCCTGCCACTGGCGCACCATGCCCATATATTCATTGTTGAGGATGAACACCTTGACCGGCAGGCGATACTGGCTGGCGGTGCCGAGTTCCTGAATGTTCATCTGGATGCTCGCCTCGCCCGCAATGTCGATCACCAATGCATCGGGGTGGCCCAATTGCGCACCGATCGCGGCGGGCAGGCCATAGCCCATCGTGCCGAGGCCGCCCGAGGTGAGCCACTTGTTCGGATCATCAAAGCCGAAATATTGCGCTGCCCACATCTGGTGCTGGCCGACTTCGGTGGTGATGATCGGCTTTTGTGCGGCTGTCATGGCGTAAAGCTGCTCCACCGCCTTTTGCGGCATGATCATGCCGGGATGCTTGGCCGAGCGCGGCGGATAGGCGAGGCATTCGCGCGCGCGCCAGCCCGCAATCCTCGCCTTCCATTCGCCCAGATCCTGCGCACGGCGACTGCCCCAGGCAGCGATCAACTGTTCGAGCACCGTCGCGCAATCACCGACAATGCCCATGTCGACGGGCACGGTCTTGTTGATCGAGGAGCGATCAATATCGATGTGGATCTTGGTTGAACCCGGCGAGAAAGCATCGAGCCTGCCGGTCACGCGATCATCGAAGCGCGCGCCGATGCACACCATCACATCGCACTGGTTCATCGCCATGTTGGCTTCGTAAGTGCCGTGCATCCCCAGCATCCCCAGCCAATCGGGATGGTGCGAAGGAAAGGCGCCAAGTCCCATCAGTGTCGAGGTGACGGGCGCACCGGTGATGTCCTGAAGCTGGCGGAGCAATTCGGACGCGCGCGGGCCGGAATTGATCACCCCGCCGCCGGTGTAGAAGATCGGGCGGCTGGCGCCTGCGATCAATTCCACCGCCTCGATGATCTGTTCTGCCGGAGCGACAGTTTGCGGCGCATAGCGATGCGCGCCGGGGCGCACCATCGCGCGGCGTTCCGATGGCACGGCGATCTGCACATTTTTCGGAATGTCGATCACCACCGGGCCGGGGCGACCCGTGGTTGCGATGCGGAAGGCTTCCTTGATGGTCGCGGCGAGATCAGCCGGGTCTTTGACGAGGTAATTGTGCTTGGTGCAATGGCGGGTGATCCCGATGGTATCGGCTTCCTGAAAGGCATCGGTGCCGATCAGGCTGGTCGGCACCTGCCCGGTGATGACGACGAGCGGGATCGAATCCATCCAGGCATCGGCAATGCCGGTGATCGCATTGGTGGCGCCGGGGCCTGAGGTGACGAGCACCACGCCCGGCTTGCCGGTGGCGCGCGCGTATCCTTCGGCCGCGTGGGCCGCGCCCGCTTCGTGCCGCACAAGGATATGGCGGATGCGTTCATCGCCGAAGAGTTCGTCATAGATCGGCAGCACCGCGCCGCCGGGATAGCCGAACACATATTCCACCCCCTGCTCGATCAGGCACTGAACGAGGATCGCCGCGCCGCTCATGGCGGCGGCGGGCGGGCCGGATGGCACAAGATTGCTGGCGGATTGATCCGGCTGACCGGTCACGATGGTGGCTCCGATAGGGCAAGCGACTGCCTGCGATAAAAAACCGGCCCGATGCGAGGGGGTGCACCGGGCCGCTGAAGTAGCGCCCTATGCGTCAGAATATGCCAAGTCAAGCGCTATTTGCGTAATAATGATGCGAATGGGGTATGAATGGAGATATTTTCAGTCTCATTCCCTCCTTCGATCCGGCTCCAGTCAGCCGGGGTCTGTCGCCGGAACCAGGTATATTGCCGCTTGGCATAATTGCGCGTGGCCTGACTGCCGGCAGCGATCATCTCTGGGTGCGATGTCTCGCCCGCCAGAAAGGCATCGATTTCCGGCACCCCGATGGCGCGCATGACAGGCAGATCAGGATCGAGCCCGCGCGCCAGCAGGCGTTCAACCTCGGCAATCGCGCCGCCTTCGATCATCGCGGCAAAGCGCGCATCGCAGCGTTCATAGAGCCACGCGCGTTCGGGTAGCAGCACCAGCGGATGCACGCTCACATCCTCGCCTATCCCGCCCGCCTTGGCCATTTGCCATTCGGCCAGCGTCACCCCGGTCGAGCGCTTGACTTCGAGCGCGCGGGCGATCCGCTGGCGATCAGCCGGATTGAGTTCGCTTGCCCGCAGCGGGTCTTCGAGCTGCAACAGCCGCCACGCCGCATCATCGCTGAGCGCGCGCACGGCGGTGCGCACGGCCGGATCGATGTCCGGGATCGGCGCAATCCCTTCGAGCAGCACGCGCAGGTAAAGCCCGGTGCCGCCGACCAGCACCGGCACCGCGCCTTCGGCATGGAGCGCGGCGATCTCCTCGCGGGCACGCGCGGCCCATGCGGCGGCGGAACAGGCTTCGGCCCCGTCCCATTCGCCAAACAGCCTGTGTTCGATCCCGCCCATTTCCTGCGCGGTGGGGCGCGCTGAAAGCACCTGGAGATCGGCATAGACCTGCGCGCTGTCGGCATTGAGGATCACCGCGCGGCGGCCCTGCGCCTCAAGCGCCTGTGCAAGCCGCACCGCCACTGCGCTCTTGCCGCTGGCAGTCGGCCCTGCAATGAGCGCAAGGGGCCGGTCACGGCGATCATCGGGAGTATCGAAATTGCTCATAGCGCGGCTGATAGCAGATGGAGAGGCAAGGGAAACCGCCGAGCTTGCGCAGGCGCTGTCGGCGCAGGGCTTTGCGCTGGCTGAGGCTGCGGCGCTCGATCACATGCCCGAAGTCACCGAGCTGCGGGTGACGGGCGGGACCGGGGCAGAGCTGCTCGATGCGCTCGATGCGATCATCGCCCCGCGCGCCGCGCTGGTAAGTGCGCACGCAATCGCTGTGCCGCGTGTATTCGTCTCAGACATGGATTCCACCATGATCGGGCAGGAATGCATTGATGAACTGGCCGATTATGCCGGGCTTAAGCCCCAGATCGCGGCCATCACCGAACGCGCGATGCAGGGCGAACTCGATTTCGAGGCGGCGCTGCGTGAGCGTGTGGGTCTGCTGGCAGGATTGCCGGAAAGCACTATCGCAACCTGCCTTGCCGAACGGATCAGCGCCACCCCCGGCGCGCGCGCGCTGGTGCAGACGTTGGCGGGCCTCGGCACGGCTTGCGTGCTGGTGACAGGCGGCTTTCACCACTTTGCCGATCCCGTCGCCGAAAGCCTGGGCTTTCACCGCGTGGTCGGCAATCGGCTTGAGGTGTCAGGCGGCAAGCTGACGGGCGCGCTGGTGGGCGCGATCACCGATGCAGGCGTCAAGGCTGCGGTGCTGGAGGAGGAGATCGCCAGTGCGGGCGAGGGCGCGCACAGTCTTGCCACTGGTGATGGCGCCAACGACATCCCGATGATTGCAGCGGCGCATTACGGCTTTGCCTACCGCGCCAAACCGCGCGCGCGGGCAGCGGCCAATGGCCGGGTGGATGGCGCAGATCTCACCGATGTGCTCCGGCTGCTCGGCATTGCGCAAAGCCAATGGCGCGGGCTGTGAACTTGGCCGGGGCTGTGCATTAAGACTATTTACACGAGTGTCAGTAATGCTAGGATGGTGTCGATAACCGCCAATCTGACAAAGCTCTCGTCCCATGCCCGTGCTTGCCCCCGATTACAGCAACATGTTCGCTGCCGATGGCACTGTGCTGCGTCATCCCGACCGGCCCGAGCCGCGCTATCGCCCACTGCGCGCGGTCAGGAGCTTTCAGGCACTGATCAAGGACAAGGAAGACACTTCACTGGTCTTCAAGATTTTCGAATCGCTGCCCTCCGGCTCCTTCATGGCGCGCGCGCGCGATCTGTGCCTGTCGGATCAGGGTGAGATGCTGCGCGCGAGTGAACCGGCGCTGCCCGAAATCCTCGATGATCACGCGGCCCTGCGCCGCACCTCCAAAGGCAGCCTTGCCCATGCCTATTGCGATTTCATGGAAGCCGAAGGGCTGACGGCGGCAGGCCTTGTCGCCGAGGCTGAAAGCCTTGGTCGCACCAAGTTTCCCGATCTGCTGCAATGGTTCATGGAACGCTCGCGCGATACGCATGATCTGTTCCATGTGCTCACCGGCTATGGCCGCGATGCCTTGGGCGAACAATGCGTGCTGCTCTTCACCCACGGGCAGTCGCCCAGCCAGGGCCACTTGCTGATCGGCTATGCAGGCGCTGCCAATATCAAGAAGATGGTCACCGGCAGCGCTGCGCCCATTGTCGGCGCCGTGCGCGAGGCGCACCGCACCGGCAAGGGCGCGCCCAGCCTGATGGCGCAATCGATCCGCGAACTGCTGCCGCAGCCGCTGGATCAGGTGCGCGCCAAGCTGCGCATTCCCGCGCCTGCGGTTTATCGCGAATGCCACCGTATCTGGCGCGCCGAGGGGATTGATCCCTATGATCTGCTTGCCAGCAACAGGCCCGCTGAACCCGAACTGCTGGCCGCCTGATCGCGCGGCCGGCCTTCGGGCGGCTACCTCAATGCGAGGAGACCAGCCGGGTTTCGCCGCTGCGGGCATTATAGAATAGTTCGAAATGCCAGTCGGTGCACAGGTCAAGCCCGGTCCACTCGGCCTGTTCGCCGTCGCTGTAGACCACCAGCAAATCCCAGTTGCAGGTGTTTTCCGAGCGGCGGAAATCGATCTCGACCTCGGTGCCATCGCGCAGCACATCAAGATCCATCACATCCTCCTGCCAGGTGCGCGCCTTGCTGGGGGCGATGTAGATTTCGGAGATTGTGTAACCGGTGGAATTGGCGATGGTGATCTTTTCAAACATCTGCGCCAGCACCGCCGCCGGGCTGAGGCCCAGCACTGCCGCACCGGCCAATCCGGCAAGCCATCCCAGTCGTGTCATGTGCGCTTTCCCCCCGTCATTCGTCCCGCACTTGCGGACAGCGCGCAGAATATCGCCACTTGCCTCTGCCGCCTAGCATGGTTTTGCGGGGCATCTGCGGGATCGACTTTTAACTGACACTTGTGTAAGCGGCCAAGTGCAGGTCCGATCCCCGCCACCACCGTTGCACAAGAGGACGAGAGTTGATGGCCCTCACCGATCTTCCGCTGGTTGCTCCTGAACGCCGCACCTCGCGCTTCCGGCCTTTGAAAGCGCTGCACCACTTCCGCAAGCTGGTTGCCGACAAGGAAGATACCGAACAGGTATTCCACATCATCGAGGCGATGAAGGGCAGGGCGAGCCATGCCCAGGCGTGGGATTTCATCGCTTCGCCTGCGGGCCAGCGGTTCCTGCGCGACGGGGTCGATATCCCCGCCTTGCTTGATGACCATGCGCGCTGGGCGGATTGCGGGCCCAATTCGGTGGCGGCGCATTACATCGCCTTCATGAAGCGCGAAGGCCTGTCAGCCGCGGGCCTTGTGGCCGAAAGCCACAAGTGGCAGCCCGCGCATGAACGCCCGCAGGATTTGACGCAGTGGTATTTTGATCGCCTGCGCGACACGCATGATCTGTTCCATGTGCTGACCGGTTATGGCCGCGATGCGCTGGGCGAGGCGAGCCTGCTGGCCTTCAGCTACGAGCAAAATCAGAACGCGGGCATTCTGTTCATCGCCTATGCCGGAGCGCGTCAGATCGGGAAGGTAACGCGCACGCGCGCAAACCTGTTTGCCGCAATCCGCGAAGGGCGCGCGCTGGGGCGCGCTGCCGCCAAGATCGCGCATCAGGATATCGCCGCGCTGATGGCCGAGGATATTGATGCCGCCCGCGCCCGGCTCAATATCGGGAGGCCCGTGGCCTATCGCGAATGCCTGCGTGTTCTGGAAGGCGAGGGAATCCTCAGCGAACAGCTCGCCTTGGGCAGCGTGCAGGCGGCGTAATGATCTGCGTCATGCCAGCGAAAGCTGGCACCACATAAGGCACCGGACCCCAGCTTTCGCTGGGGTGACGGATGGAAGATTTACCCCTCCATCCACTCCTGGAAATAGCTTTCATGCGCGGCGCGCAGCGCGCTGAGCGGCACGCCCAGCAAGCTATCTCCGCCGACGGTGCCGATCCGCTGGAAGCCGATCTGCGCGGTTTCATCATTGCGCGTGCCCTTGGCGAGCGCTGCATTGAGCGCGGCCACATCGGGCACAGTGACGAGGTAACGCCCCTGATCCTCGCCAAACCACCACTGGGCGAGCGTATATTCGGGATTGGCGGTCACCTCGGCACCCAGCCCGCTGGCGAGCGCCATTTCGGCAAGAGCGACCGCAAGACCGCCGTCAGACAGATCATGCACCGCATTGACCAGCCCATCGGCGATCAGCTCGCGGATGATCTCGCCCGCGTTGCGTTCGATGGTGAGATCGCATGGCGGGGTGCGCCCGCCTTCGATCCCCTTGATCTCGCGCAGCCACAGCGACTGGCCAAGGTGCGAGCGGGTCGGATCGGGGCGCGCCCAGTGCTCCGGGCCGACAAGGTAGATCGCATCGCCCGCCGCCTTGAAGCGCATCGTCATCATCTTCGAGACATCGGCGATGATGCCGACCCCGCCGATCGCAGGGGTGGGGAGGATCGCGCTGCCGCCGCCGGTGGCTTTCGATTCGTTGTATAGCGACACGTTCCCGCTCACGATCGGGAAATCGAGCGCGCGGCAGGCATCGCCCATGCCTTCGAGCGCATGGACGAGCTGCGCCATGATTTCGGGGCGCTGGGGGTTCGCAAAATTGAGGCAGTTGGTGACTGCCAAAGGCCGCGCGCCAACGGCACACAAATTGCGGAATGCCTCGGCAATCGCCTGCTTGCCGCCTTCGTAGGGATCGGCAAACACATAACGCGGGGTGCAATCGGTGGTGATCGCCAGAGCCTTTTGCGTCCCGTGCACCCGCACCACGCCGGCATCGCCGCCGGTCTGGAGCGTATCGGCACCCACCTGGCTATCATATTGCTCGGCAATCCAGCGGCGCGAGGCGAGATCGGGTGAGGCCATCAGCTTGAGCAAATCAGCGCCCGGATCATCGCACACCGGCACATGATCCAAGGGCTTCACCCCTGCCCATGCCTTGTATTCCTCGCGGCTCAAATGGGGCCGGTCATAAAGCGGCGCATCGGCAGCAAGCGGCCCGAGCGGAATGTCGCACACCACTTCGCCATTGAATTCCAGCACCATATGGCCGGTATCGGTGACTTCGCCGATCACCGCGAAATCGAGTTCCCACTTTCTGAAGATCGCCTCGGCCATCGCCTCCTTGCCGGGCTTCAAGACCATGAGCATGCGCTCCTGACTTTCGGACAGCATCATTTCGTAAGGCGTCATGCCGCTCTCGCGGCACGGCACCTTGTTCATGTCGAGCCGGATGCCTGCCTTGCCGTTGGTCGCCATCTCCACGCTGGAGGAGGTAAGGCCGGCTGCGCCCATGTCCTGAATGGCGACAATCGCATCGGTTGCCATCAGTTCAAGGCAGGCCTCGATCAGCAGCTTTTCGGTGAAGGGATCGCCGACCTGCACCGTGGGCCGCTTGGCATCGGCATCCTCGCCGAAATCGGCGCTTGCCATGGTGGCGCCGTGGATGCCGTCGCGCCCGGTCTTGCTGCCGACATAGACAATCGGATTGCCCACCCCGGTGGCGGCTGAATAGAAAATCCGGTCCGCATCCGCGATGCCCACTGTCATGGCGTTCACCAGGATATTGCCATCATAGGCGGGGTGAAAATTGGTCTCGCCCGCCACTGTCGGCACGCCCACGCAATTGCCATAGCCGCCGATGCCCGCAACCACGCCTTGCACCAGATGCTTCATCTTGGGGTGATCGCGCCTGCCAAAACGCAGCGCATTGGCATTGGCGATGGGCCGCGCGCCCATCGTGAACACGTCGCGCAGGATGCCGCCAACGCCAGTGGCCGCGCCCTGATAGGGTTCGATATAGGAGGGGTGATTGTGGCTCTCCATCTTGAAGATGGCAGCCTGCCCGTCACCAATGTCGATGACGCCCGCATTCTCGCCCGGGCCGCAGATTACCCAGGGGGCCTCAGTCGGAAGCTTCTTCAAGTGGAGGCGCGAGGATTTGTAGCTGCAATGCTCCGACCACATCACCGAAAAGATGCCCAGCTCCACCAGATTGGGCTCGCGCCCGAGCGCGTGGAGGACGCGTTGATATTCCTCCGGCGAAAGTCCGTGCTGTTCGACGATATCTGGGGTGATGGCAGTCATAAAGGCGCTCCTTGTGCGCGCCCTTAGATCACCTGTCCGACCACGCCAAGCCGCGCCGCGCCCTGCGCTCGCGATTTGTGCTCACCCATATCGCCAGCGCGGTCAGCACGCCGAAAGCGATGAGCGCCTGAAGATACAGGAACGCGCCTGCTGCGGCAGGATGGGGGGCAAACCAGTTGATCGCCTGCATCAGCAGCATCACGCCCAGCAACACCACCGGAGGGCCAATCGGCCCGCGCGTGCGGCGCACATAAAATGCAAAGGCCGCGCCCACCAGCGCCAGTTCGAGCGGGATCGCGATCCACGGATAATTCCACAGCCCGAGGCCATATTTGGGCGGGTCGCCCGCCAGCGTCAGATCGGGGACATGCACCAGAAAATCGAGCAGCCAGTGCGAAAGCACCACCAGCCCCGCCAGCACACCGCCCAGCGGATTGCGCTGCCAGACGGTGACGATCCCCGCAAATACCGCCGCAAACACAAGGCTGCCTGCCAGCGAATGGGTAAACGGCATGTGATAAAGATCAAACGGCACCATCACGCTTGCCGCCGGATCGATCCGCATCGCCTCGATGCCCATGAGCGCAAGGCTGAAGAACGCCCAATCGACAAGCTGTGCTGCCACAAACAGCGAGCCCAGCCCCGGGCTGCGCGGGCTGGCGGCGGCGATGAAGGCAGGAGCGAAATGACCGATAAACACGCTCTGGCTTATGAAGCGAACTTGAGCGTGACGTAAGCCGCAATCGTGCTCGCCGTGCCGGTGGCGAAGGCGCCCCAGGCGATATCTTTCACGCTCACATGGGTCGCCCATACCTTGAACACGGCCTGCGAGGTGAGATCAAAGGTCGCATAGCACAGCGCGCCGAGCAGCACGCCGTTCACCAGCGTGGTCATCACCGAGCCTGCCTCGATGCCGGGGCGCACGGCAAACCACACCATCCCAGCCAGATAGATGAAATAGAAGGCGAGCGCCGCGCCCCAGTTGACATCCTTGGCCATGATCTCGCCGATCACCGGCTGATAGAGATTGGGCGCGGCCCAGCGCAGCCACACCGCATCCATCGCGCCAAACGCCAGCGCCGCTGTCACATAGGCCACCACCCACTTGATCATCGTTTCATCCCCATTTTGCCGCCGCTTTCGCGCGGGGCGATGTGCGGGCAGCCTTGACCATGGCGGCTGCGAGCGTCAATGCTGCAAGCCATGGATGAGGGCAAAGGTTTCGCCGCCGCTGGCGCTGATATTGCAGGCTTGAGCTTCGAGCAGGCGCTGGCCGCGCTTGAGGATATCGTGAAGCAGCTGGAGCGCGGCGATGTGCCGCTTGACCAGTCGATCACGCTTTATGAACGCGGCGAAGGCTTGCGCGCGGCGTGTCAGGCGCGGCTTGACGCAGCAGCTGCGCGGATCGAGCGAATCGTCACCGGTGCAGCCGGCGCGGCCACCGGCACCCAGCCATTCGATGCCGAAGGGTGAGCGTGATGCTGGTTGATACCGCAGGCGATCTGCTCGCCGAAAACCTCAAGCGGGTGCAGGCCGAAATCGATTCGGTGTTTGATGCCATGCTGCCCGTGCCTTCCGATACGAGCGCGAAGCTCGTCGAAGCGATGCGCTATGCTGCGATCGGCGGGGGCAAGCGGGTGCGCCCGCTGCTGGTCGTGAGCACCGCGAGCCTGTTCGGGGTCAATCGGGAATCCGCCTTGCGTGCCGGGGCTGCGATCGAGGCGATCCATGTCTATTCGCTGATCCACGATGATCTGCCCTGCATGGACAATGACGACATGCGCCACGGCAAACCGACGCTGCACCGCGTCTATGACGAGGCAACCGCGGTGCTGGCGGGCGATGCGCTCCACGCGCTGGCCTTTGAAATCCTTGCCGATGTCGAAACCAGCGCCGATCCCTTTACCCGCAGTGAGCTGATCCTGACGCTCGGACAGGCCAGCGGGATGAGCGGGATGGCAGGCGGCCAGATGATGGACATGGTGGCCGATGAGGAAGGCGTGCAATATGATCTGCACACCATCACCCGGCTTCAGCAGCTCAAAACCGGCGCACTGCTTGCTGCCAGTGTCGAGATGGGGGCGATACTTGGCAAGGTGCCGCCGCAGGGCCGCGCGCATCTTCGTGCCTATGCCCGCGATATCGGCCTCGCCTTCCAGATCGCCGATGACCTGCTCGATGTCGAAGGCGATGCCGACAAGGCGGGCAAGACCCTGCGCAAGGATGAAAGCCAGGGCAAGCAGACCTTTGTGACACTGATGGGCATCGACAAGGCGAGCGAACAGGCGCGCGCGCTGGTCGATCAGGCGGTGGGGCACTTGTCGGGTTATGGCAGCGAGGCCGATATTCTGCGCGCGCTGGCGCGTTTCATTGTCGAGCGCGACCGCTAGAACAGCCCAAACGGGGGGAGAGCACAGCCATGTCACGCCGCGTCGGGATTTATCCCGGAACCTTTGATCCGATCACGCTGGGCCATGCCGATATCATCCGGCGCGGGGCCAAGCTGGTGGATTGGCTGATCATCGGGGTCACCACCAATCCTTCCAAGAACCCGATGTTCTCAACGCCCGAACGCTTCGCCATGGTTGAACGCGAAGTGGCGAACATGGGGCTTGGCAATGTCGAGGTGGTGGGTTTCAACGCGCTTCTGGTGAAGTTTGCGCAGAAACAGGGCGCCAGCGTCATCATCCGCGGCCTGCGCGCGGTGGCGGATTTCGAATATGAATATCAGATGGCAGGCATGAACCAGCAGCTTGATGACGATGTCGAGACGGTGTTCCTGATGGCCGATGTGTCGTTGCAGCCGATTGCTTCCAAGCTGGTCAAGGAAATTGCGATGTATGGCGGCGACATCTCGAAATTCGTCAGCGCCGAAGTGCGCAGCGATGTCGAGGCGCGGGTGCGCGCTGATGGCCTAAAGGGCGATTATTGAGCCTGCGCCGCCGCGGCCCATGATCGCTGCGATCATTCATTGAGTTGTCAGGGGCCAGCGGCTAGAGCGCGCAGGTCTTAACGGGATGGAACAATGATCACAACCGCACCTTTCCTCAAGGCTGGCAGGCTGGCGCTGGCGACCCTCGCGGTCGGCTTGTTGGCTGCGGGCGCTGCTCCCGCGCTTGCTCAGAAGAAGCCCAAGGCGCCGCCGATTGCGCTGGGCGATGACCTGTCGGAGGAGGAGAAGAAGGAACGCACCGAAGCTGTTGCTGCGGCGATGAAAGTCTATCCGCCCGTCAATTTTGATCAGAGCGTGGAGCCGGACAATATCTGGGTGCTCGATTTGTCGAACGGGCAGCGGGTCAAGATCCGTCTGATGCCCGAATGGGCGCCCGCGCATGTGGAACGCATCAAGACACTGACCCGGCAAGGCTTTTACAACGGGATCATCTTCCACCGCGTGATCGAAGGCTTTATGGCACAGGGCGGCGATCCGACCGGCACGGGTCAGGGCGGTTCGGAGCTTCCCGATCTCAAGGCTGAATTCAACCCGATGCCGCATGTGCGCGGCACGCTGTCGATGGCGCGCGCAGCGGCTGAAGACAGTGCCAACAGCCAGTTCTTCATCGTGTTCTACCCTCGCTTTGCGCTCGACAAGCGTTATACCAATTTCGGCCGGGTGATCGAAAACATGGAAGGGGTCGATGCCATTACCAGGGGTGAACCGCCTGCCAGCCCGACCCTGATCGTGCAGGCCTCGATGCTGACCGACAATCTGCCGCCCCCTCAGCGCGCGCGGCCTGCCGATGATGCGCCGATCACCGCAGACATGCTGAGCGCACCGCGCACGCCGTAATCACCCGCGCGGGCGGTGTGATAGGCGTTGCCCGCGCTCGGGGGCCGCGCTAGGGGCGCGCTCCATGAAAGTCGATCTGTTTGATTTCGAACTCCCGCAGGAGCGTATTGCCCTGCGACCCGTGCGCCCGCGCGATGCGGCGCGGATGCTGGTGGTGCGCGGGCAGGATGCTCCGTTCGAGGATCGCGGCGTGCGCGATCTGCCGAGCCTGCTCAATCCGGGCGATGTGCTGGTCTTCAACAATACCCGCGTGATCCCTGCTCAGCTTGAAGGTCGCCGCGCCGATGGTGAGGCGAAGGTGAGCGCAACCCTGCACAAGCGGCTTGATTTGCGGCGCTGGCAGGCCTTCCTCAAGAACGCCAAGCGCGTAAAGATCAGCGATCAGCTCGTGTTCGGCGGCGGGGTCACCGCTATCGCTGAGGAACGCCATGCAGACGGTTCGATCACGCTGTTCTTCGAAGGCACCGAGCCGGTCGAGGTGCTGCTCGACCGCGCGGGCACCATGCCGCTGCCGCCCTATATCGCCTCCAAGCGCGGGATCGACGAGGCTGATCTCGAAGATTATCAGACGATGTTTGCCGCCGAAGATGGTGCGGTCGCTGCCCCCACGGCTTCGCTGCACTTCACGCAGCGACTGGTCGATGCGATCGATGCTGCCGGGATTGGCCGCGCGATGCTAACGCTGCATGTCGGCGCGGGCACGTTCCTTCCCGTGAAGGCCGATGATACTGACGATCACCAGATGCACGCCGAATTCGGGCGCATCAGCCAGGCGACCGCCGATCAACTGAACGCCGCGCGCGCTGCTGGCGGGCGGATCATCGCGGTCGGCACCACCGTTCTGCGGCTCCTTGAAAGCGCAGTGGATGCCGCTGGCGTGATCCAGCCCTTTGCAGGCGACACCAGCATCTTCATCACGCCCGGCTACCGGCTGAAGGCGGTTGATGGGCTGATGACCAATTTCCATCTGCCCAAATCCACCCTGATGATGCTGGTCAGCGCGCTGATGGGGCGTGATCGAATGATGGCGGCCTATGCCCACGCCATTGCCAAGGAATACCGCTTCTATTCCTACGGCGATTCCTCGCTGCTGCTGCCGACGCGATGAGCGAGCGTTTTGCCTTTGAACTCGACGCGACCGACGGCAAGGCGCGTACCGGGGTGATCCGGATGCAGCGCGGGGATATTCGCACGCCCGCCTTCATGCCGGTCGGCACGGCGGCGACAGTCAAGGCGATGAAGCCTGAGGATGTGCGCGCGGCGGGGGCGGATATTATCCTCGGCAATACCTATCACCTGATGCTCCGCCCCGGTGCCGAACGGGTGGCGCGGCTTGGCGGCCTCAACCGCTTCATGAACTGGGAGCGCCCGATCCTCACCGATTCGGGCGGCTATCAGGTGATGAGCCTTTCGGAACTGAGGAAGCTCACCGAACACGGCGTCGAATTCAAAAGCCACCTTGATGGCTCGCGCCACATGATCACGCCGGAACGCAGCATGGAAATCCAGCGCCTGCTTGGCTCCGACATCGTGATGGCGTTCGACGAATGCCCGCGCGCTGATCGCCCGCGCGATGAGATCGCAGCCAGCATGGAGTTGTCGATGCGCTGGGCACGGCGCAGCCGTGAGGGGTTCGACAGCGGCGCGGAACACGCGGCGCGCGCCGCATTGTTCGGCATCCAGCAGGGCGCGCTTCACGAAGACCTGCGCCGGGTAAGCGCGGACAAGCTGATCGACATCGGTTTTGATGGCTATGCAGTGGGCGGGCTTGCCGTGGGCGAGGGCCAGGAGGCGATGTTCGGCGTGCTTGATTATGCGCCCGCGATGCTGCCAGCCGACCGCCCGCGCTATCTGATGGGCGTGGGCAAGCCCGATGATCTGGTCGGCGCGGTCGAGCGCGGCATCGACATGTTCGATTGCGTGCTGCCGACGCGTTCAGGCCGCAACGGGCAGGCGTTTACGTGGAACGGGCCGCTCAACTTGCGCAACGCGCGCCATGCCGAGGATACCGGGCCGCTCGATGAGCGCTGCGCCTGCCCGGTGTGCACGCACTACTCGCGCGCCTATCTCCACCACCTTGTGAAATCGGGCGAGATCCTTGGCGCCATGCTGGTGACCGAGCATAATCTCTGGTTCTATCAGGCCTTGATGCAGGCCATGCGCGATGCCATTGCGGGCGGGCGCTTTGCCGCCTTCGCGGCTGATTTTCGCCGCGACTATCTTGGAAGTTCCTGATTGATGTCCAAACTCCCGGAAGACTGCCAGACGATGCTGGAAGTGCGCGCAGGCGTCGACGCGGTCGATCGCGAGTTGGTGGCGCTGCTCGACAAGCGCTTTGGCTATATGCGCGCTGCCGCCCGCATCAAGGAGAGCCGCGCGGCGGTGCGCGATGAAGAGCGCAAGGCCAGTGTCATCGCCGCTGCTGTCGCCGAGGCAGCGGCGCGCGGACTGCCCGAAAGCGTGATCGCCGCTATGTGGGACGTGCTGGTGGAAGGCTCGATCGCCTATGAATTCACCGAGTGGGATCGCCTGCGCCACTAATCCTCATGCTTGAGAAAGGGCGCAAGGCGCGGCTCCTTTTTTTGCGGCGCTTTCTGGCGGATGGTGCGGGCGAGGCGCGCAATCCGCTGCTCCCATTGCGGCAAGCCCTTGGGCGCGGTCTCTTCACCCACCGGGCCGAGCGCCAGCGTGCGCACCGGGGCAAAGCCGCAGAACCCCAGCACCTGCCCCTTCCACCGCTTGATCAGCGCATTGCCATGCACCCATTTGAGAATGAAGGGGGGCGTGTCCATTGTTGCGATCAGATCGGCGGAACGGCCCACCATCAGCTTGTCCCACCACGGATCGCCGACATGATAGGCAAAGGTAAATTTGGGCAGGAACAGCCGATCGATCAGGCCTTTCAGTTCCGAAGGTTCCGCCCCCCACCACATCGGAAAAGCCACCACCAGATGATCGCAGGCGTCGAGCGCTTCGGCGAGCCGGTGCAAGTCAGGCTCCCAAGGGGTGCGCTGCCGATAGCCATGTCGCAGCACCGGCGTGAAGGCGAGATCGCGCACCGCAACGCGGGTAACCTCGGCTGACGCGGGCAGGGTGCGTTCATAAACATCGAGCAGATGGGTGGTGAGCCGCCCCGCGTCAGGGTGCCCATCGAGCAGCAGGACTTTCATGGGGCGCGCATCCCTTCGCATGATTCTTCGCCAAAGGTGATCGCACCCGCGATTGGAAATGAAAAGGGCGGCCCTTACGAGCCGCCCCTTGCGTATTCCGTGGGGAAGAAACCTGCGATCAGCGCGAGTAGAACTCAACCACTAGGTTGGGTTCCATCGTCACCGGATAGGGCACTTCATCAAGCTTGGGCACGCGGGTGAAGGCCACCTTGTCGGTGCCGTCGGGCGCGACGTAATCGGGAATGTCGCGCTCAGCCAGGCTCTGCGCTTCGATCACGAGCGCCATTTCCTTGGCCTTCGTGCCCAAGCTGACGACATCGCCCACATCGACCCGGCGCGAGGCGATGTTGCACTTCACGCCGTTCACATAGATGTGGCCGTGGCTCACCAGCTGGCGCGCAGCGAAAATCGTCGGCGCGAACTTGGCGCGGTAAACCACCATGTCGAGGCGGCGCTCAAGCAGGCCGATCAGGTTCTGGCTGGTATCGCCCTTCATGCGCGATGCTTCGGCATAGGTGCGCTTGAACTGCTTTTCGGTGACATCGCCGTAATAGCCCTTCAGCTTCTGCTTGGCGCGCAGCTGGAGGCCATAATCGCTCATCTTGCCCTTGCGGCGCTGGCCGTGCTGGCCGGGGCCGTAGGAACGCTTGTTCACCGGAGAATTGGGACGACCCCAGATGTTTTCGCCCATCCGGCGGTCAAGCTTGTACTTGGCGCTCTTGCGCTTCGACATAAGTCGGTTCCTTCAAATTTGCTGGCCCGCCCCAGTGGCGTGGCTTTGAACCCGGCATCGCACCGACAGGATCATGTCCTGACGCGGCCACCGCTTCACCGGGGTGCGGGGCCAATTGCGAAGGCACGCGCATAGCAGGCTGAGGCACAAGGTCAAGTGTGGATGCGCCTAGTCGCGCTGGGGACGTTCCAGCGCACTGAGCACCCCGCGCAAGGTGCGCACCTCAAGATGGTTCCAAGCGGGCTTGGTCAGCACCCCGCGCAGCGTGCGCCGCGTCGCTTCGGCGCGCGCTTCGGGCAGGAAATAACCGCGCGGCTCCAGCAGCCTCTCGAAATGTGCGATCAACCCCTCAAGCTCATCCTGCGGGGCAGGCGGCAGGGTATCCTCCAGCGTCGGCTGGACCAGCACTTCACCCGCGCCTGCGATCTCGCGCCCGATGCGCGACCATTCATAGGCCACAAGGATCACCGCCTGTGCAAGGTTGAGCGAGCCGAATTCCGGATTGATCGGAATGGTGAGGATATTGCGGGCGAGTGCCACATCCTCGGTTTCGAGGCCCGACCGCTCCGGCCCGAACAGCACGGCATGGCGGCCTGCTTGCGTGTGCACCAGCCGCCCAGCCTCATCCGCGCCGATCACTGGCTTGGTCACGCCGCGCTTCCTGACAGTGGTGGCGTGGACATGCTGGCAATCGGCGACCGCCTCAGCGGTGCTGGCATAGACGCGGGCGCCCGCCAGCACGCTGTCCGCGCCCGACGCCGCTGGGCCAGCGGCGGGATTGGGCCAGCCATCGCGCGGGGCGACAAGCCGCATTTCGGTAAGGCCGAAGTTCAGCATGGCGCGCGCGGCCTTGCCGATATTCTCGCCCAATTGCGGGCGCACCAGCACGATGACGGGCTTGTTCAGTTCAGTCATGTTGGGGGGCTTAATCCTTGGCGGCTTCCTGCACTGCGCTGGCGAATTCCTCGAAATCGCGCGCCTCGGAGAAATCGCGATAGACGGACGCAAAGCGGATATAGGCTACCGAATCGATTTGCCGCAGCCCTTCCATCACCAGCTCGCCGATCCGCGCCGAGGCCACTTCGCCATCGCCCGAGGTTTCGACCTGGCGCTGAATGCCGGAAATCAGCTGATCAAGCCGCTCCTGTTCGATCCCACGCTTGCGGCAGGCAAGTGCGACGGATTGTTCCAGCTTGGAGCGATCAAAGGCTTCCCGCCGGTCACCCGACTTGACCACCACCACCTCGCGCAATTGCACACGTTCGAAGGTGGTGAAACGCGCGCCGCAGGATGAACACTGCCGCCGCCGACGGATCGATGAGCCGTCCTCGGTCGGCCGGCTGTCCTTTACCTGTGTGTCATCGTGGGCGCAAAAAGGGCAGCGCATTCAAGATTTTATTTCTTGATGCGTTGATAAAGTGCAAAGCCTGCCCCGGCCAGCAGGCCAAGCGGCCAAGACACCACCGGCAGGATCAGGCCTGCCACTGCGCCAACCGCAGCGCCTGTCAGCACCGGAGCCGTGGAGGGGTGATTGAGCCCCTCCTTGGCCATGCCAGTGACCTCGGTTTTCACGTCCTCGACCCAATCAGGGCTTTGGCGGGGATCCTGATCGTTCATCGCTCAAAGGCCCGGATAAACCGGGAAGGCGGCGCACAATTCGGAAACCCGTGCGCGCACGCTTTCCTCGATTTGCGCGTCACCTTCGGGGCCGTTCTTGGACAGGCCTTCAACCACTTCGGCAATAAGCTTGCCGATGGTGCGGAATTCAGCCGGGCCAAAGCCGCGGGTCGTGCCAGCAGGCGTGCCGAGCCGGATGCCGCTGGTGACGAAAGGCGAGCGGGTGTCGTAGGGGATGCCGTTCTTGTTGCAGGTGAGAAACGCCCGGTCGAGGCCCTTTTCCGCATCCTTGCCTGTGACGTCTTTCGCCGTCAGGTCGACCAGCATCGAGTGGTTGTCCGTCCCGCCGCTGACGATGCGCAGGCCGCTCTCCTCAAGGCTGGCCGCAAGCGCGCGGGCGTTTTCGACGATGCGGTGCGCATAGTCGCGGAATTCCGGGCGCAGCGCTTCGCGGAAGGCCACCGCCTTGGCGGCGACGACATGCATCAGCGGGCCGCCTTGCAGGCCGGGGAACACAGCCATGTTCAAGGGCTTGGTGAACTTTTCGTCATTCCACAGGATGATCCCCGAACGCGGGCCGCGCAAGCTCTTGTGCGTGGTCGAGGTGACGATGTCGCAATGCGGAAAGGGCGAGGGGTGAGCGCCGCCCGCGACGAGGCCGGAAATGTGGCTCATATCGCACAGCAGCACCGCACCCACTTCGTCGGCGATGGCGCGGAATGCGGGGAAATCCCATGTCCGCGAATAGGCCGTGCCGCCGCAGATGATGATCTTGGGCTTGTGTTCGCGCGCCAGGTGAGCGACTTCCTCCAGATCGACCATCTCGGTCTCGCGCGAGACACCGTAAGAGACGACGTTGAACCACTTGCCGCTCATATTGACGGGCGAACCGTGGGTGAGGTGGCCGCCCGAATTGAGATCGAGGCCCATGAAAGTGTCGCCCGGATTGAGCAGGGCAAGGAACACGGCCTGGTTCATCTGCGATCCGGAATTGGGCTGCACATTGGCGAAATTACAGCCGAACAATTGCTTGGCCCGCTCAATCGCCAGCGTTTCAACCACGTCAGCATAGTCGCAGCCGCCATAGTAACGCTTGCCCGGATAGCCTTCGGCATATTTGTTGGTGAAGACGCTGCCGGTGGCCTCCAGAACTGCGCGGCTGGCAATATTCTCCGACGCGATCAATTCGATCTTGTCGCGCTGGCGAGCCAGTTCCTTGGCCACGGCAGCGGCGATTTCCGGGTCAGCCGTGGCCAGATCGTCGCCCCAGAAACCATCCATCGGGTTCTGGGTGCGGGCGGCGAAATCTACAGGGGCGGTGCTCATTGGTGGGTCTCGATCCGGTCAGGCAGAAAGGGCGGGCGGGAAAGCTTGCCGACGCGGCGCTGATGGCGTCCATGCGGATCGCCGGCATCGGCAAACTCGGTGTCCAGAAATGTCGCAACGCAGGCCTTGGCCATTTCGATCCCGATCAGCCGCGCGCCCAATGCAATACAGTTTGCGTCGTTGTGTTCGCGCGCAAGCGCCGCGGAAAGCGGCTCCGAAACCAGCGCGCAGCGCACATCGGGGTGGCGGTTGACACTGATCGCAATGCCGATGCCCGATCCGCACAAGGCGACGCCATATTCGGCAGTGCCTTCGGCGATGATTTCGGCAAGGCGGTAGCCATAATCGGGATAATCGACGCTCTGGCCCGGTTCCGGGCCGAGATCGGCGACCTCGTGGCCTTGATTCACCAGCCATTCGGCCAGTTCGGACTTCAGCTCGACGGCGGCGTGATCGGAGGCAATGGCGATGCGCATGGTGAGCCTATAGGCGCTGGGGCCGCGATTCTCCACCCCTTGGTTTCGCTTCCCGACAGGCGCGTCGTAGATCGCACTCTGCACAGCGAATTTTGTGCAAGAGTTGACAACTTCGTTTCCGAACCTCACGGTGTTCTTATTATGATCGAGATATGTTTAATATCCGTTCCAACCTCTCAGGCCGGAGCAAATCGATGCATGGTCGACAAAAGCTAAGAGATCTTCGTGCAGCTATTCGGGACACAATCCAACTTGAGGCTCGCGAAGCACCGGACGGTAAAACTTCCAACGAGCAAATCCTAACCCGCCTTCAGCGCGACCGTCCGAAACTCATCGACGAGTTTCGATCAACCTTGTTTATGATTGGCCTTACAAAGATACTCAACGATGAGTGCCAGAAGGTTCCCCAACTGGAAGGTTCTGGCGGCGAGTCGAGCTTATTTGCAGAGGCCGAGCAGATGACGTTCCTGCTTTCGCTGGGTAACGGCAATAAGCAGAACGTGCTCGACATTCCAATGAAACAAATCATCGATAGGCTCACCAAAAAAGGCTCGTCAAAAAAGACGGCAAAAGACCGCGTTTTGGAGTGGCTGGAGCCGTTTAAGAATTTTTCTGAAACTGGGGAAGAGTCTCCACGCGAACTGATTGCCAAGGCAAAAAAAGGCGAACGACGCTGACGATTAAACCGTCGGAGTGATGCGCCTTAAATTGCGAGAAAACCCAGCTAATCATTTACTTACTGATCGAGGAACGAACGCATCTTCCGGCTGCGCGAGGGGTGCTTAAGCTTGCGCAAAGCCTTCGCCTCGATCTGCCTGATACGCTCGCGGGTCACCGAAAATTGCTGCCCAACTTCTTCGAGCGTGTGATCGGTGTTCATCCCGATACCGAAGCGCATCCGCAGCACGCGTTCTTCGCGCGGCGTCAAAGACGCCAGCACGCGGGTGACGGTTTCCTTGAGGTTCGCCTGAATGGCCGCATCCACCGGGATGATCGCGTTCTTGTCTTCAATGAAATCGCCGAGGTGGCTGTCTTCCTCGTCCCCGATCGGGGTTTCGAGGCTGATCGGCTCCTTGGCGATCTTCATCACCTTGCGGACCTTTTCGAGCGGCATCGACAAGCGCTGCGCCATTTCTTCCGGCGTCGGCTCGCGGCCTTCCTCGTGGAGGAACTGGCGGCTGGTGCGCACCAGCTTGTTGATCGTCTCGATCATGTGCACCGGAATGCGGATGGTGCGCGCCTGATCGGCGATTGAGCGCGTGATCGCCTGCCTGATCCACCAGGTCGCATAGGTGCTGAACTTGTAGCCGCGGCGGTATTCGAACTTGTCGACTGCCTTCATCAACCCGATATTGCCTTCCTGAATAAGATCAAGGAATTGTAGGCCGCGGTTGGTGTATTTTTTGGCGATGGAAATCACCAGCCGCAAGTTCGCCTCGACCATTTCCTTCTTGGCGATACGCGCCTCGCGCTCGCCCTTCTGGACCATGTTGACGATACGGCGGAACTCGCCAAGGCTCATGCCGGTCTGCGCGGCGATATCGGCGATTTCGGCACGGATGCGCTCGATGGCGCCTTCCTCGCGTTCGAGAAAAGCGGCCCACTTCTTGTCCTTCTTCGCGCGCTCCTTGATCCAGGCATCATCCATTTCATTGCCGACATAGGCTGCAAGGAAATCGCCGCGCTTCACCTTGTGGCGTTCGGCGAGGCGCAGCATCTGCCCGCCCAGCGTCGTCAGGCGGCGGTTGAAGGCATAAAGATTATCGACCAGAAATTCGATCTTGGTTGCGTGGAACTGGACGCTTTCAACCTCGGCGGTAAGGTCTTCGCGCAATTGCTCGTATTTGGCTTCCTTGGCCGCCGGGAAAGCATTGCCCGCCGCCAGCGTATCGACCCGCTCGCCCTGCAATTTCTCGAAATCGTTGAACAGCTTGGTGATGCGCGCGAACCGCTCCAAAGCCTCGGGCTTCAACGCCGCTTCCATCTGCGCAAGGCTGAGGGTGTTGTCTTCCTCGTCATCCTCTTCGCGGCGGCGCGGCGTGCCGTCTTCGTCTTCGTCATCTTCGGAGGTTTCGGGCTCGTCCTCGACCTCGTCATCCTCGCGGATGGTGGGCCCGGCGGTTTCCTCCGAGATTTCGCCGTCGTCATCTTCGGCATCATCGGCCATCTTGTCGGCCGGCGGTTCTTTCGAAAGCATCGCGTCGAGATCGAGGATTTCGCGCAGCTGCATGTCGCCTGCGTTGAGAGCTTCGGACCATTGAATGATGGCGTGGAATGTGATCGGGCTTTCGCACAGGCCCATGATCATCATGTCGCGGCCCGCCTCGATGCGCTTGGCAATGGCGATTTCGCCTTCGCGGCTGAGCAGTTCCACCGCGCCCATTTCGCGCAGATACATGCGCACCGGATCATCGGTGCGATCGCCGGTTGCGGTTTTGCGGTTGGCGGCGCGGGCATCCTTGACGCCCGGCTTCTTTTCGCCGTCCTCGTCATCCTCGCCGTCGTCATCGTCGCTGCCGACGGCTTCGATCTCGTCGCCGTCCTCTTCGGCCTCAGCCTCGGCGTCTTCATCGGTCTCGACGATCTGCACGCCCATTTCCGAAAGCGCGGTCTGGATGTCCTCGATCTGATCGGGGCTCATTTCGCCTGAGGGCAGTGCCTCGTTCAATTCGTCATAGGTGACATAGCCGCGCTTGCGCGCCTTGCTGATAAGCTTCTTGATCGAGGCCTCGTTGAGGTCGATCAGCGGGGCATCATCCTTGTCCGGGGTATTCGCGCTCGAGGCCATGTGTCCCTGTAGTTCCATTCTGTCGGGCGGCAGTGCCGGGCTCGTATCAGCCGCGACAAAGGCCCATCTCGTTAATCCGTTCCCGCCTGACGCGGGGTCTCGCCCTCGGTTGCAGCCATCGCTGCCTTGCGCCGCCCGAATTGCTTCAGGCGTTCATTCACGGCGGCAAGCTGCGATCTCAGCCGTGCCTGCTCTGCGAACGATCCTTCCGGATCGCTTTCGAAACGCGCTATCGTGGCCGCAAGCGCAGCCTCAAGCGCAGGCCTTTCGACCAGCAGCGACACAGCCTCGGCCAGTTCCTCGCACGCATCGCCAGCCTCGGTGCCTTCTCTGACGAAGGCGAATGGTGAATCCGCCGGCGGGGCTGGATGACCTTGGATCTCCCATATGGCGCTTGGGGTCCGCGAATCAAGCGTTTCTGCATATTCCATGAGCGATTCGATCAGATCGGCCAGATCGCGGTGGTGGCGGGCAAGCTGCACCAGCGCTTCGGCGTGGCGCGCGATTTCCTGCGGATGATGCGCCAGGCCATACAGCGTGGCGATAAGGAGGCTCTGACGCTGGGCGCCTTGCACCAGTCCGGAAAGCTCGGCGCGCGCTCCGGGGGTGAGGCCCGGCGGCGGGGTGTTGCCACCGCGCCAGGTGCCGCGCCCCGCAGGCCGCGGCGAGGCAGGTGCGCGCGGCGGGAAGGCAAAGGCGGAAAAGCGCTCGGACAATTCGCGGCGGTAAAGCGCTTTCACATCGCCATCGCCGATCATGTCGACGTGCGCCATCAGGCGCGCCTTCAGCCCGGCCTTGGCCTCGGGCGTGGTGAGCGGCTGGGCATCGCGTTCGAAAGTCCACAGCGTGTCGATCAGGCTGGCCGGCTGGCTAAGAAGATCGCGCATCGCCTTGGCGCCGCGTTCCCGGATGAGATCATCGGGATCAAGCCCGGCAGGCAAGCGCACAATCCCGAGCGAGCGCATCGGGGCCAGCATCGGCAGAGCCCGCGTGATCGCCCGCATCGCCGCGCGCTGGCCTGCCGCATCGCCATCGAAACACAGGATCGGCGCATCGACCATGCGCCACAGCATCTCAAGCTGCGTCTCGGTGAGCGCCGTGCCCAGCGGGGCAACCGCCTCGGTGATGCCCGCCTGCGCCAGCGCGACCACATCCATATAGCCTTCGACCACCACCACGCGGCCACTCTGGCGCACGGTGGGGGCGGCGCGGTGGAGGTTGTAAAGGGTGCGGCCCTTGTCGAACAGCGGCGTGTCGGGCGAATTGAGATATTTGGCGACGCCATCGCGCTTGTCGAGAATCCGCCCGCCGAACGCGATCACTCGCCCGCGCGCATCGTGAATAGGCAGCATCACGCGGCCGCGAAAGCGATCATAGCGCTCACCGCTGTCGGTGACGATCCGCATGCCTGCCTCGGCCAGCATTTCCTCGGAGAATTGGGGCAGGGCGCGCGGCAGGGCCTGCTTGTCGTCAGGCGCCCAGCCGAACCCAAAGGCGTGCAGGGTGGCGGCGGTCAGGCCGCGCCGAGCAAGATAGTCGCGGGCCGCTGCCCCGCTGGCTGAGCCAAGGCTCTCGGCAAAAAACCGCTGTGCGCCTTCCGTAACATCGATCAGGCTGGCGCGCGCTTCGGCCTTTTGGGCGGCGAGAGGATCGGGTGCGGGTACGTCCATCCCCGCTTCGGCCGCCAGCAGCTTCACTGCATCCATGAACGCGAGGCCTTCATGATCGACCATCCAGCTGATCGCATCGCCATGCGCGCCGCAGCCGAAGCAGTGGTAGAACTGCTTGGCATCATTGACATAGAAGCTCGGCGTCTTTTCGCCGTGGAAAGGGCAGCAGCCCTTCCATTCACGACCTGCCCGCGTCAGCTTGACGCTGCGCTGGACGAGCGCGGACAGCGTGATCCGCGCACGCAGCTCGTCCTTCCATTGCGGGGTGATGGCCATGGAGATTAGGTGCGCGCGAATCCCTAAGCGTTCAAGCGCTACCTGTGGATGGTTCTGTGGCTTACGAAAGCGCCGCTTTCACCAGCCCGCTCGCCAGCTTGCCATCGAGCACCGCGCCGTGGCGGGCTTTCAGCTCAGCCATCACCGCGCCCATGTCCTTCATCGAAGATGCGCCGGTTTCCGCCTTGATCGCCTCAATCGCCGCGCGCGTCGCCGCCTCGTCCATCATCTGGGGCAGAAATTCCTCGATCACCGCCAGCTCGGCCGCCTCTTTCGCCGCCAGCTCGGCGCGCCCGCCCGCCTCATACATGTCAATCGATTCGCGGCGCTGCTTGGCCATCTTCTGGAGCACGCTGACGACGAGTTCATCATCGGGCGTAGGCTTGGCGCTGGTGCGTTCCTCGATGTCGCGGTCCTTGATCTTGGCGGCAATCTGGCGCAGCGCAGCGGTGCGGTCTTTCTCGCCCGCTTTCATCGCAGCGATGGTGGCGGCCTTGATAGTGTCTCGGATCATTTTCGTCTTTCCTGTGGAAGGGATTTCGTGGCCGCGCCTCTAACGCAATTATCCCAGGTCGCCTAGGTTGACGCGGGGTGGCAAGCGGCCTAGCGGACAAAACTTAGCACCATCGCTGGCAACACTTGCAAACGGAGCGCCCCATGGCCGACCCCGCATCCTTCCGCGCGCAACCTTCCGGCGCGACGGGCGTTCTGGTGCTGGCTGATGGCACGGTGCTATGGGGCCGGGGCTTCGGCGCCGCGGGCGCGAGCGTGGGTGAGGTGTGCTTCAATACCGCGATGACGGGCTATCAGGAAGTGATGACCGATCCTTCCTATGCCGCGCAGATCGTGACGTTCACCTTTCCCCATATCGGCAATGTCGGCGCCAATGGCGAGGATATGGAAAGCCGGGTGGAAGGCGCGGTCGGCTGCGTGGTGCGCGAGGATGTGACCGAACCTTCGAATTTCCGCTCGGCGGAGCGCTTTGTCGATTGGATGACGAAAGCGGGCAAGATCGGCATCAGCGGCATCGATACGCGCGCGCTGACCCGCCGCATCCGCATGGGCGGCGCGCCCAGCGCGGTGATCGCCCATGCGCCGGATGGCAAGTTCGATCTCCCCGCGCTGGCGAAGCGGGCGGCGGAGTGGCCGGGGCTCGAAGGCATGGATCTGGCCGTGCGCGTGACCCGTGATGGCCGCGAGTTGTGGGAAGGCGGGGCCTGGCGGCTCGGCAAGGGCTATGGCCGCGCGGCGTTTGATGCCCCAAACCGCAAAATGCCCCATGTGGTCGCGATAGATTACGGCGCGAAGGACAATATCTTCCGCAATCTGGTGAAGGCAGGGGCGCGGGTGACGGTGGTGCCGGCCAAGGCCTCGTTTGAGGATGTGATGGCGCTCGCGCCCGACGGCGTGTTTCTTTCCAACGGCCCCGGCGATCCGGCGGCGACGGGGGAATATGCCGTGCCAGTGATCAAGGCGCTGCTTGATGCGGACGTGCCGCTGTTCGGCATTTGTCTGGGCCACCAGATGCTCGCGCTGGCCGTGGGCGCGAAGACGATCAAGATGCATCAGGGCCACCGCGGCGCCAACCATCCCGTCCAGCGCGTGGGCGAGAGCTGGGGCGAGACCACCGGCCTCGTTGAGATCACTTCGATGAACCACGGCTTTGCGGTGGACGCTGCGAGCCTGCCGGAGCATGTCGAGCAGACCCACGTCTCGCTGTTCGACGGGACCAATTGCGGGATTGCGATCAAGGGCAAGAAGGCCTTCGCGGTGCAGTATCACCCCGAGGCCTCGCCCGGGCCGCAGGACAGCTTCTACCTGTTCGAGAAGTTTGTGGGGGGGCTGGGGTGATAGAGTTTCCAGTAAACTACCCGGAAACTGAACTCCTTAAGAAGGCGGTTCGCTGGTCGTTCCGCCATCGTTATCATATCCCGTCTCTGAACGAACTAAGTCCTAGAAGAAGCCTAGAAGAACTGACCGAAATTGGACAGCAATGGCAGAAAGCGGGTCTCGGAAAGATGATCGAGGAATCTGCGAATGGAAGTCGATCCGTGTATTTTGCTTTAAATGACAATGCCGTTTTGGCTGTTCGCAAAATGGATGAACAGTCGATATTGGGACGGGTCAAGTCGGTTAATCGGTCAGATTGGATTGCCCTTGGAGCGTTCATCGTCTCGGTGATCGCTCTTTTTAAGCCGGAAAGCTAAATGCCCGAAAGAACCCACATCTCCTCGATGCTCGTCGTCTCCCTTCCCCTTGGGGGAAGCGAAGCTGGCGCGCAGCACCTACGGTTGGGGATGGGGGTTCGGCGGTGAGGGGGCAGGGCAATGTCTCGGGCGTCGCACACCCACCCCCAACCCCCTCCCTCAAGGGAGGGGGCTTAGAGGTTGCGCGCTACCGCGATTTCTTGCGCAATCACCGTGAGCACGCCGTTGATATTCCCGAGCACCTCGTTGTTCCAGAAGCGGATCACGCGGTAACCGTGGGCTTCGATGACCTGCGTGCGGTTTGCGTCCGTGGCACTTTCGGAATGCTGACCGCCGTCGAGTTCGATTGTCAGCCGAAGCGAGCGGCAGGCGAAGTCGGCGATGAAGTTGCCGATGGGAAACTGCCGGGTGAATTTCGCGCCCTCGAAACGGCTCGCGCGCAGCTGCAGCCACAGACGCTGTTCCGCATCGGTCGGATTGTTGCGCAGGTTGCGCGCGAGGCTCGTCAGTCGCTTTTCCGCCATTCTCGAACCCCCATCCCCAACCCCTTCCCCACGGGGAAGGGGCTTTATAGTGCGAAAGCCGCCTAAATGCCCAAAAGAACCGACATCTCCTCGATCCTCGTCATTGGCGCAGGCCCCATCATCATCGGCCAGGCCTGCGAGTTCGACTATTCCGGCACGCAGGCGATCAAGGCGCTGAAGGAGGAGGGCTACCGGGTCATCCTCGTCAACTCCAACCCCGCGACGATCATGACCGATCCGGAGTTCGCGGACGCGACCTATATCGAGCCGATCACGCCCGATATCGTGGCCAAGATCATCGCCAAGGAGCGGCCCGATGCGCTGCTGCCGACGATGGGCGGGCAGACGGCATTGAACTGCGCGCTCAAGCTCGATGAAATGGGCGTGCTCGCCGAATATGGCGTCGAAATGATCGGGGCCAAGGCTGACGCCATCGACAAGGCCGAGAACCGCCAGCGGTTCCGCGATGCGATGGACAAGATCGGGCTGGAAAGCGCACGCTCCGGGGTCGCCAACACGCTCGAACAGGCGCGCGCCGTGCTGGAACGCACCGGCTTGCCGAGCATCATCCGCCCCAGCTTCACCCTTGGCGGCACCGGGGGGGGGATTGCCTATAACAAGGCTGAGTTCGACAGGATCGTGGGCGAAGGCCTTGATGCCTCGCCCACCACCGAAGTGCTGATCGAGGAATCGCTGCTTGGGTGGAAGGAGTTCGAGATGGAGGTGGTGCGTGATCGCAAGGACAATGCGATCATCATCTGCGCCATCGAAAATGTCGATCCGATGGGTGTCCATACTGGCGACAGCATCACGGTCGCACCAGCCCTGACGCTGACCGACAAGGAATACCAGATCATGCGCTCGGCCAGCATTGCTTGCTTGCGCGAAATCGGGGTGGAGACGGGCGGATCGAACGTGCAGTTCGCAGTCAATCCCAAGGATGGCCGCCTGATCGTGATCGAGATGAACCCGCGCGTGTCGCGGTCATCGGCGCTGGCATCCAAGGCCACCGGCTTTCCCATCGCGCGGGTCGCGGCAAAGCTGGCGGTGGGTTACACCCTCGACGAGCTCACCAACGAGATCACCGGCGCGACGCCTGCCAGTTTCGAGCCGACCATCGATTACGTCGTCACCAAAATCCCGCGCTTTGCCTTCGAAAAGTTCAAGGGCGCGGCCAATGATCTTTCGACCGCGATGAAGAGCGTGGGCGAAGTCATGGCGATCGGGCGCAATTTTCAGGAGAGCGTGCAGAAGGCGCTGCGCGGCCTTGAAACCGGGCTGGATGGCTTCAATCGCGTGCCCGAGCTGGAAGGCCAGCCCCGCGACGTGATCAACGCCGCGCTGTCGCGCCGCACGCCTGACCGGCTGCTCAAGGTGGCGCAGGCTTTTCGCGAGGGGCTTTCAGTCGAAGATATCGCCGCCGTCACCTTTTATGATCCGTGGTTCCTGCGCCAGATCGAGGCGATCATTGCTGCGGAAAAGGAAGTGCAGAAAGACGGCCTGCCGCGCGATGCAGCGGGCCTCAGGCGCCTCAAAGCCATGGGCTTTTCCGACAAGCGCCTCGCCACGCTGGCGGTGCGTTCGGTGGGGGTTGCGGGGGGGCTCGCCGAGACCCAGGCCAAGCGTTCCGGGCTGCTGCATGATGCGCTTGTCGCTATGGCAGGCGCGACCAGCGAGGAGGAAGTGGGCGAGCTTCGCCGCAAGCTCGGCGTGTTCCCCGTGTTCAAGCGGATCGACAGCTGCGCCGCCGAGTTCGAGGCGATCACGCCCTACATGTATTCGACTTATGAAGCGCCCACTTTCGGTGAGCCGGAATGCGAGGCGGCGCCCTCTGATCGGCGCAAGATCGTTATCCTCGGCGGCGGGCCGAACCGGATCGGGCAGGGGATCGAGTTCGACTATGCTTGCGTCCATGCCTGTTTTGCGCTTGCCGAAGCGGGGTTCGAGACAATCATGGTCAATTGCAACCCCGAGACTGTCTCGACCGATTACGACACCTCCGACCGCCTCTATTTCGAGCCGCTGACCGCCGAGGACGTGCTGGAAATCCTGCGGGTGGAACAGCAGAACGGCACGCTGGTGGGCGTGATTGTCCAGTTCGGCGGGCAGACCCCGTTGAAGCTCGCGCAGGCGCTGGAGGATGCAGGCATCCCGATCCTCGGCACTTCGCCCGATGCGATTGATCTGGCCGAAGACCGCGAACGCTTTGCGAAACTGGTGAGCAAGCTGAAACTGAAGCAGCCCGAAAACGGGATCGCCCGCAGCCGCGACGAGGCCGCTGCGGTCGCCGCGCGCATCGGCTATCCGGTGCTGCTGCGCCCGTCCTATGTGCTCGGCGGCCGGGCGATGGAGATTGTCGATAGCGAAGCGCAGCTTGATGATTATATCGCCACTGCGGTGAATGTCTCGGGTGACAGCCCGGTGCTGATCGACCAATATCTGCGCGATGCCATCGAATGTGATGTCGATGCGCTGTGTGATGGCGCCGAGGTGCGGATTGCGGGCGTGATGCAGCATATCGAGGAGGCGGGCGTTCATTCGGGCGATTCCGCCTGCACCTTGCCGCCTTACAGCTTGCCGCCCGAGATCATCGCCGAGATGGAGCGCCAGGCCCAGGCGCTGGCCCATGCGCTTGGCGTCAAAGGCCTGATGAACATTCAGTTCGCGGTGAAGGATGGTCAGGTCTATCTCATCGAGGTCAACCCGCGCGCCAGCCGCACCGTGCCGTTTGTCGCCAAGGCCATCGGGCAACCTGTGGCCAAGATTGCCGCGCAGGTGATGGCGGGCGAACCGCTTGCCAGCTTCCCGCCGTTCAAGCGTGATCTGCCCTACATGGCGGTGAAAGAAGCGGTGTTCCCGTTTGCCCGTTTCCCCGGTGCGGACCCGGTTCTCAGCCCCGAGATGAAATCGACCGGCGAGGTCATGGGGATCGACAGCACCTTCGAGGCCGCTTTCCTCAAGTCGCAATTGGGCGGGGGGATGGTGTTGCCGCAGTCGGGCACGGTGTTCGTCAGCGTCAAGAACACCGACAAGCCCGCGATCCTGCCCGCCGTCAAGCGGCTGATCGAAGCGGGCTTTACCATCATCGCCACTGGCGGCACGCAAAGCTACCTGGCTGAACAGGGGCTTGCTGTCGAACGGGTTAACAAGGTCGCCGAGGGCCAGCCCCATATCGTGGACAGGATCATCGATGGCGATATCGCGCTGATCTTCAACACAACCGAAGGCTGGCAATCGTTATCGGATAGCAAATCGATCCGTCAGGCAGCGCTCGCCAACAAGGTGCCCTATTACACCACTGCGGCAGGATCGGTGGCGGCGGCCCTCGCGATTTCGACGATCAGCCCCGAGCAACTTGCAGTCCGCGCAATGCAGGACTATTATAGATCCTGACCGAGCACTCTTTTCCCCCACATCGCAAGAGCTGGCGGCCGTATTCTTGACGGCCACGGTGCCGCTTTCGCTGTCGTGGGGGTGCTGAGGCCGGTGAAACGAGACAGGATACGAGAAAGATGGCGACGATGGAAAAGGTTCCGATGCTGGCCGAAGGTTACGAGCGGCTCACCGCTGACCTCAAAGTGCTGCGCGAGGAACGCCCCAAAATCGTCGAGGCCATCGAGGAAGCCCGCGCCCACGGCGATCTTTCGGAAAACGCCGAATATCACGCCGCCAAGGAACGCCAGGGCCAGATCGAGGCGCAGATCGCCGAGCTTGAGGACAAGGTCAGCCGTGCGCAGATCATCGATCCGGCGACGCTTTCGGGCGACAAGATCATCTTTGGCGCGACTGTCACCATGCTGGATGAACACGACAAGCCGGTGCGTTACCAGATCGTCGGGCAAACCGAGGCTGACGCGAACAAGGGCCGGATCAGCTATTCCTCGCCGCTTGCCCGCGCGATGATTGGCAAGCAGGTCGGCGACGAGATCGAGGTGACAGTGCCTTCGGGCGAAAAATTCTACCTCGTTGAGAAGATCGAGTTCATCTGATCCGGCCGAAGCGCTCTCACAGGCGCTATTCCATCGCGTAATTGTGGATTGCAACCCCGCCGATGGCGAAGTCGCGGCGCCGGATCATTGCATAGCCCGCCCGCGCAAACACCGGGCGGGCGCCTTCGTTCGCCTCAGTATAGAGGCGGGATAGGCCAAGACTGCGCGCCTCTGCATCGGCGGCGGCAAGCAGGCACGAGGCGAGCCCTTTCCCCGCATGATCGGGGTGGCAATACAGCATGTCGAGATGGCCGTCGGCGGGCTCAAGCAGCGCATAGGCGAGCGGCGCGTCGGCCACCTCACGGGCAACCCAAATCAGATGCCCGCTCGCTGCACGATGAATAAAGTGATCCGCTGTAGGGTGCCGCGCTGCCCATGCCGCGACCTGCGCACTGGTGTAATGCTGCGGGCCCAGCTTGCGGATCGCCGCAAGCGTGATTTTGCACAGCGCTTCGGCATCGTCCGGCCGGAAAGCGCGGATCATGGGCCGACGCCTCAATCCTCGGGCGTCAGCAGCTTGTGGATGTGCACGACAACATACTTCATCTCGGCATCATCGACAGTGCGCTGGGCCTGGGCGCGCCAGGCGTCCACCGCAGCCTCGTAGGAGCTGTAAACGCCGACGACATGGATGCTTTCCGGATCCTGAAACTCGATCCCCCGCGGATCGGTCACGCGGCCGCCCATCACGAGGTGGAGCCGCTGGGTCGGGGTGGTTTCTGCCATTGCCATCATTCCTTGGGGAGGGGAGAGAGGAGCGCCCCATAGCTTCAGCCTTCCCCCAAGGGCAAGAGCGTGCCGATCAGCCTTTCACCCGCTTGGCGATATCTTGCGCGGCGGCTTCGGCTGCGGCGCGGGTGCGGCGCGCCAGATCGCTTGAGGTATCGGCAGCCTCGCGGCCAAGGCGCTGGGCTTCGCCCGCGGCCTTGCCGACCAATTCACCCGCGCGCTCTTTGCCGGTGCTGGCGCTATCAAGCACATCGTTGACCAACTGGAGGCCCTGGGCCACCGCCGCATTGGCCAGCATCATCCCGAATTTCGCAACCGCCTCGCTCACCGCGCTGCCCGCCTTGCGGCTCGCGATACCGGTGACGCGCGCGGCAGCCTTGCCCGCCATCGTCCGGCCCGGCGTTGTCAACAGACCGATCACAACGCCGAGCACCAGCGCGCCCGCCACCACCTTGCCCGGATTGGCGCGGGCATAGTCTGCCGCTGCGCGCGCCGCATCGCGGGCATCATCAGCCAGCGTGCGCGCGGCAATGCGGCGCTCGGCGGCTTCGATCCGGGCGCGCAGCGCATCGCGCTTAGGATCGGCCAGACTGTCAGTGATCTTGGGCGTGTGGTGGTTCATGGCTCAGCTTTCCTCACCTTCATCCATGGCTTCGACATTATCGGGCACACCATCTGCGGTATCAAGGCCCAGCAGTTCGAGGAGCGGCGCGCGCGCCAGCCACAGCACCAGTGCGCCCACCAGCACCGCCAGCACGCCGCGATGATCCTCGGCCGCGCCCTTGGCCTGTTCCAGCGCATCGCGCGCACCCGCCGCGATGCGGCGCCTGAGCTTGCCGGTGATCTGGCCGCGCACCCGCGACGCGATCCCCTGTTCGGCCAGCGCCCCCTTGAAATGTTCAAGATCGGCGTCGAGCACTTGCCTTGCCGCATCGCGCAGCGCCTTGTCCTCGATGAAGCGCCGGGGCAGGGAAGTCACTTGCCGGTCCTCTCGCCGAACATCAGCGACAGCAGCTTGGCGCGCGCCCGCGCACTGCGCACCAGCAGGCCTGCGCCGATGAGAAGCGCGCCCACCACCACGGCGATTGCGCCCCAGATGGTGATGAGCGGCGCCAGCGCCAGCACTGCGCCGATTGCCAGCGCTGTCAGCGCAATATTGACGAGCACCAGCGCCAGCACCAGCGCCGCCGCCGCCTTGCCCACATTGCTTGCCGCAAGGCTGGCGCGGGTTTTCTGGAAGGCAAGTTCGGCTTCGGCATAGGTGCGGCCGCTATCGATCAGCGCGGCAATGTCCTCGCTGAGCAGCGTGTCGTCAGGCGCAGGCTTGCCTGTTGCGGCGTCAGGATCGCCTTCAAGCTCTTGCGGCGGGATTTCGGGCATTGTCGCGGTGTTCAGCACGGCGGTGTGCGCGCCGCTCAGTCGCGAGACCCGCGAAACAGACGCGCGATCAGGAAGCCGACGACCGCCGCAATCCCGACCGCTGTTCCCGGGCTCTTGCGCACAAATTCGCGCGCATCGCTGCCCAACTCGTCAAGGCTCTTGGTTTCGAGCTTGGCCGAAGCCTCGGTCAGGCTGCGCGAGGCCTTGCGGGCGTAATCGCCATATTGTTCGCCCAGTTTTTCGTCGATCTGCGGTGCGGTATCGGCCACCACCTTGCCAAGCGAGGCGATCACGTCGCTCGCCACGGCCTTGCCTTCGACGGCTAGTTCGCTCGCCTTGCCTAGCGCCTTGTCGCCATAGGCGCGCGCTTCGCCAACCAGATCATCGCTGCGGGTCACAGCCTGTTCGCGCACCGCACCAGCGCGGGCTTCTGCCTCGGCGCGCAGGGCTGCCGCACCTGCCTTGGCTTCTTCGAGGGCTGCGTTGAACCGGCTCTTGGCTTCGGCAACTGGCGCCGCGGGCGCAGCGGTGGTTGCGCCTGTCTTGAGCGGGGCAGCCTTGGTTGCGCGCTTGGCCGTGCCGGTTGCTGCACCCTTGGCGGATTGCGCGGGGGTTTTGGTTGTCTTGCCGGTCTTGGTCTCAGCCATGATGATTTCTCGCCTAGTTGTGTCTGGGTGCGGGCAGAGCCGGGGATGCCCAGCCGCGCTCATGGGAAGCTGTTTTTCCGGCTTTGCCGCCGCTTGCGCCGAACGCAGCGGGCGCATAGGGATCGCCGGCGACGCGATGCCTCCCAGAATCGTCGTCTCAAGTGTCCTAGTATCCTATAACACATTCTTGCCGGAGCCAATCATGACCGCGATCATCGACATCCACGGCCGCGAAATTCTCGACAGCCGGGGCAATCCGACAGTCGAAGTGGATGTGCTGCTCGACGATGGCAGCTTCGGCCGTGCGGCGGTGCCTTCGGGCGCTTCGACGGGCGCGCACGAGGCGGTGGAACTGCGCGATGGCGATGCGGCGCGCTACAAGGGCAAGGGCGTGCTCAAGGCGGTGGAAGCGGTCAACACCGAGATCCGCGATATGCTGGTCGATGCCTTCGATGCCGAAGACCAGCGCGACATCGACCTTGCGATGATCGATCTCGACAGCACCGCAAACAAGAGCCGCCTTGGCGCCAATGCCATCCTCGGCACGTCGCTGGCGGTGGCAAAGGCAGCAGCGAACGCGCGCGGCCTGCCGCTCTATTCCTATCTCGGCGGGGTTTCGGCCCATGTTCTGCCGGTGCCGATGATGAACATCATCAATGGCGGCGAACATGCCGATAACCCGATCGACATTCAGGAATTCATGATCATGCCGGTGGGCGCGGGCAGCATCGCCGAAGGCGTGCGCTGGGGCGCCGAGGTGTTCCACACCCTCAAGAAAGGCCTCGCGCAAAAGGGGCTTTCCACCAGTGTCGGCGATGAAGGCGGCTTTGCGCCCGATCTGGCCAGCACGCGCGCGGCGCTCGACTTCATCATGGCCTCGATCAGCGAAGCCGGCTTTACGCCGGGCGAGGATATCGTGCTCGCGCTCGATTGCGCGGCGACCGAATTCTTCAAGAACGGCCGCTATGAAATTTCGGGCGAAGGTCTCAGCCTCACCGGCGAGGACATGGCCGCCTATCTCGCCAAGCTGTGCGACGATTACCCGATCCGCTCGATCGAGGACGGGATGAGCGAGGATGATTTCGCCGGCTGGGCCGCGGTTACCGAATTGCTCGGCAGCCGGGTGCAATTGGTGGGCGATGATCTGTTCGTCACCAACCCGGCGCGCCTTTCCGATGGGATCGCGCGGGGCCTTGCCAATGCGCTGCTGGTCAAGGTCAACCAGATCGGCACGCTTACCGAAACGCTGGCTGCGGTCGATATGGCGCACCGCGCGCGTTATACTTGCGTGATGAGCCACCGCTCGGGCGAGACCGAGGATGCGACCATCGCTGATCTCGCGGTGGCGACCAATTGCGGGCAGATCAAGACAGGCTCGCTCGCCCGCTCGGACCGGCTGGCGAAATACAACCAGTTGATCCGGATCGAGGAAGAACTCGGCGGCAGTGCGGTTTATGCCGGGCGCGGGTGTTTCGGCTGAACCGCGGCCCTGGCGGCCTTTGACGGAACCGAAAGCGCGACGCAGGTTCTTGTGTCGGCGCAATTTTTCGGGCGGTGGGGCGCGCGCTTGCGCGCAATCACGTTAGCTTTCGCGCCCGCGCGCCAGCGTCAGAAAGCGTTCCATCGCCGCCAGCCCCCGCTCGGTGAGGTGCACCAGGATGCGGCGTTGATCGTGTTCATCCGCTTCACGCGTGATCAGGCCCTGTTCGGCCAGCACAGCCAGCCAACGCAGCCCTGTCGTGGCCGGACTTGCAGAGCCGATGCAGGCGCTCGACACCGAGATCGGCTTGCCTTCCGCCCGGGCGATATAGAGATCGAGCAGAATGTCCCATGCCGGTTCGCCAAACAATTCGGGCGAGCCGAAAAGCTGCGCACGCTGGCGCCGCAGCCAATAGACATGGCGCGCTGTAGCAAGCGCCGAGCGCAAGTGCCGTGCGGGCAGGCCATTCGAGAGCGGCGGCGCTGATGGTGGTCCATCCTCGCCAATGGCGGCCTGCTGCAACTCTGCGGCAAGATCGGTTAGGCGTGCGGCCAGTTCAGAGAGCGCGCTGCGATCATCGTATGACTTGCGCGCTGCGGCCAGATGATCAGCACTCGCCGGCTTCATCCGATCCACCCCTGGCACCAGACAGCCAGATCAGCCGTGCCACCAGCACGCCCCGCAGGGACGCGTAATCCATCCTTTGCATCGGATCGGCATACTGCGAAGTTGGCGGATTGGCTTTACGTGCAAATACTTGGGTGGCGCGCAATCCTGTCTAGTGCCGCGTTTGCCCCCCAAGCTGTGCATTCAGCAGATCAAGCCGCAAATGGTCCACTGCGGCGCTGACATGGGCAGCAGGGACCCGCGCGCCGAGAGCATCGAGCAGGGCAAGCTGTTCTTCCAGCGCGCCGAGCACGCAGGACAGTGAGGCCGCAAGCGAGGCGGCAGGCATATCATCGGACAATCGGTGAAATCCCATATGAAGCACTCGCTCAGCCGGAGGAAACCCCGGCAAGCTGTTGGCGACACCTGACTGCTTCAAAGATCAATCCTCCCGCGAATCATACCTAGGAGAATCACGTAGTTCGGGGGGCGTCCCAGTTCCGCACAGCCCGCCCGCCATCAGTAAGCATCAGCCGAAGCGCTGGGCTATCTCCAGCAGCGCCAGCGCTGCCTTCGCCGCCTCGCCGCCCTTGTCCTTTTGGCATGGATCTGCGCGCACCAGCGCCTGCGCCTCGTTCTCGACCGTCAGGATACCATTGCCGATAGCGATGCCGTCCATCGTCAGCGCCATGATTGCGCGCGCGCTTTCGCCCGCCACGATCTCGAAATGATAGGTCTCGCCGCGGATGACAACGCCGATGGCGACGAAGCCGTCGTAAAGGTCGGCCTCGGCGGCAAGGGCGATCGCGCCGGGAATTTCAAGCGCGCCGGGCACTGTCAGCACTTCGACCTCATGCCCCGCCTTTTCCAGCGCGCCGCGCGCACCGGCGATCAGCATGTCGTTGAGATGCGCATAGAACCGCGCTTCGACAATCAGGAACTTGGCCATGATGGGATTACTCCGGAATGGGTTGGTGATCGACGATGGTCAGGCCAAAGCCTTCCAGCGCGACCAGATCGGGGCGGGAATTGGACAGCAGAATCATGTCGGCAACGCCCAGATCGGCGAGGATCTGCGAGCCGATCCCGATATTGCGCAATTCCTCGTCCCGGCTCCACGCGCCGCCCGTGCCCACGCGCCCGGTCAGGATCACGATCACGCCCGCGCCATGCGCGCCGATCACCTCCATCGCGCGTTGGAGCGTGCGCTTGCGCGGGCCGGGGGCCCCAAGCACATCGTCGAATACCGAGATCGGATGGACGCGGGCGAGGGTGGGCTCTCCGGGGACAACATGGCCCTTTTGCAGCACATAGGCCTCGTTGCCCGCTACGCGGTCACGATAGGTGATCATGCGCCATTGGCCCCCGTAATCCGAGGTGAAGCTGCGCTCCGAGAGGCGCTCGACCAGATGATCATTGCGCATCCGGTAAGCGATCAGATCGCGGATCGTGCCGATCTTGAGATCGTGCTTCCGCGCGAAGGCAATCAGATCATCAAGGCGGGCCATGGTGCCATCCTCATTCATGATCTCGCAGATCACGCCTGATGGATTGAGGCCCGCCAGCCGCGAGATATCGACTGCCGCTTCGGTGTGCCCCGCGCGCACCAGCGTGCCGCCATCGCGCGCCATCAGCGGAAAGACATGGCCTGGGGTAACGATATCGTCCGGGCCTTTGGTCGCATCGATTGCCACGGAAATGGTGCGCGCGCGGTCAGCGGCTGAAATCCCGGTTGTGACGCCCTCCTTCGCCTCGATCGAGATGGTGAAGGCGGTTTGCATCGATTCCTTGTTGTTGCGGCTCATCGGCGCCAGGCCAAGGTGATCGACCCGCGCCTTGTCGAGCGCCAGGCAAATGAGGCCGCGCCCGTGCATCGCCATGAAGTTGATCGCCTGCGGGGTGGCCATCTGCGCGGGGATGATCAGATCGCCCTCGTTCTCGCGGTCTTCGTCATCGACAAGGATATACATGCGCCCGTTGCGCGCCTCGTCGATGATTTCCTCGATGGTGGCAAGCACCGGGCGATCATCATTGATCGCAAGGAAGGCCTCAAGCTTGGCGAGAGTCTCGGCAGTGGGGTTCCAGCCATCCTCGGTGCAATCGCGCAGGGTATTGGCGTGAAGCCCGGCAGCGCGGGCGAGGCCGGTCCGGGTCATGCTGCCCGATGTGACAAGATCCCGAACACGTGTGATTATTGATGTGGTCATTCCCTCCCGATATCACATCATGATGTGATTGCAAGTTATCACTCGGCGCTGATCCGCCTGATTTTCTCACATCGTTTCCGAGAACCGCGATCATCGATCGGGGCGGAAAAAGGCAGGGCAAGAATGCCAAAGAGCAGCATCAATGGCCCACGAATTGACCTTTGCCAAGAATCACGCCTTGTGCGATGTCTTCCCCGCACGGGCGCGCAATCAGCATGACAAAGGGTCCGAAGAGGCTGGCAGTCTTGTCATCGACAGGGGAAATACCATGAGGCGGACGATTGCAAGTGCGCTCGGCGTGCTATTGACTGTTGCAGTCGCTGTGCCTGCACCAGCTGCGGCACAGATCAAGGCCGGTCGCAAAGGGGGCATTGAAGAGACCCGGGCCCAGAAAACGGCAGAACTCCCGACCTGTAGCCAGCCGATCGGCACTCTGGCATTGTCGGAACCGGATAATCGCTGGTGGGTCGATCTCAGCCTCGGCTCCCCGGAAGCGCTGATCCGCGTGTTTGCCCAAAAGTCGGGCTGTTTCAAGCTTGTGAACCGCTCGCAGCGCGGCATGGCGGCGATGCAGCAGGAACGCGCTCTGGCAGCGGGCGGGGAGCTGCGCGGCGGTGGTGCCATCGGCAAGGGCCAGATGGTCGAAGCGGAATACACCCTGATCCCGGATATTGTCACTGCGAACCGCAACCGGGGCGGCATGGGGGTCGGCGGCCTGCTCGGCGCGTTCGTGCCGGGGGTTGGCGGTGCGCTTCTCGGCGGGCTGGACGTGAAAAAGCGCTCGGCCAACGTCGTGCTTAATGTCGTCAATAACAAGTCTTCGGAAGAATTTGTTACCGAAGGCTCCGCCACCAAGACAGATGTCGGCTTTGGCGCCGGCGGCGGCATTTTCGCCGGCGGTATTCTGGGTGCGGGCGGGGCGACGGGCTACGCTGAAAGCGAGATCGGGCAGGTTGTCGCGCTGGCCTATCTGGATGCCTTCAGGAAGCTCGTTTCAGACCTTGGCGGGATGCAGGATGCGGTAGGCGGCGCCGCGCCGCAAAAAGCCGTCGTGATGAAGAATGCCGGGCGGATGTTTGCTGGCCCGGCGATTTCCACCAAAGTGGTCAAGCCGCTGGATGCCGGAGCGATGCTTTATCCCACGGGCAACAAGGAAGGCGGTTTCTGGGAGGTCACCGACGAACTCGGGACCAAAGGCTGGGTGAGCGAAGTCGCCATTGGCGTCGCCAGGTAAGGCGCACCAGCCCCGCTGCGGCGACCCTTCGCCTGCCGGGCGAGTGGTCGCCGCAGCGTTCCGTTTGACCAGAATGAAAGGGGATGGTGGACGCACTAGGGCTCGAACCTAGGACCCGCTGATTAAGAGTCAGCTGCTCTACCAACTGAGCTATGCGTCCGTTCCGATCCAGTCGGAAACCGCGAAGGGCCGGGCGCTGGTGGGCTTCCCGATTCGCGTGATGCGCTGCATTTAGCGCGTCGGAGACCAATGGCAAGAGGCTTTTCGCGACATGGCTTCAAACCGTCAAACCGGCGCGCGGCGCCTCGCGGTTCCAGCGGTTTACCATCATCAACAGCCCGATGCAGATCATGTTGGTCATCATCGAAGAACCGCCATGGCTCATCCACGGCAGGGGAATGCCCTTGGCAGGCGCCAGGCCCATCACCATCAGCAGATTGATCGCGATATAGAAGAAGATCGTGGCGGTCGCCCCCGCCGCCAGCAGCGCGCAAAACCGATCACGCGATTCGCCCGCAACCTGCATCCCCCAGCGCAGGATCAGACCATACATCGCCAGCACGAACAGCCCGCCCATAAGCCCCCATTCCTCGGCCATCGTGGAAAAGACGAAATCGGTGTGCGGCTCGGGCAGGTATTCGAGGTGGCTCTGCGTGCCGTTGTTGAAGCCCTTGCCAAACCATCCGCCCGATCCGATCGCGATCTTGGACTGCGCGATGTGATAGCCTGCACCCAGCGGATCGCTTTCGGGATCGAGGAACGTCGTCACGCGGGCGCGCTGATAATCGCGCAGGGCAAAGAAATAGACGAGCGGCGCACCCGCCACCGCTGCTCCGCCCGCAAGCAGGAACCACCACAGCGGCAGGCCCGCCAGGAACATCACCACCACCCCGCCAAAGGCAATCGCCACCGAAGTGCCCAGATCAGGCTGCATCAGCACCAGACTGATCGGCATCACGATCAGCATCCCCGATGGCACCAGCGAACGCCAGGTGCCGATCATGCCGTTGGGCAGGGTTTCATAAAAGCGCGCCATCGCCAGCACCACAGCGGGCTTCATGATTTCCGAGGGTTGAATCCGCACAGGGCCGAATTCGAGCCAGCGCTGGCTTCCGCCGCCCACCTGCCCCACGATCTCGACGCCGAGCAGCATAAGCAGCACCGCGAGATAGGCGGGATAGGTCAGCACCCGCACCGCCTCGCGCGGCATTGCGGCGATGATCCCGGTCATCACCGTGAAAAGGCCAAAGCGAATGAAATGTGACTTGGCAAAGGGCTCCATCGCGCCGCCGCCTGCCGAATAAAGCACCAGCCCGCCAAAGGCGGTGAGCAGCAGCACCGGGGTGAGCACTTCCCAGGGCTGGCGGGCGATGGGTTCGGGGATGATACTGCGGCTCGCCGGTCTCATGGCGTGGTTCCGGCAGCTGGCGCGGGTGGCGTTGTGGCGGCAGGCCCGGCCGCGGGTGCCGACGCTGGCACTGGCGTTGGGGCGCTTGCGGGCGATGGCGCGCCGCCCGGCACCGGTTCGGGCAGGGCAGCGGCGGAGGGATTGGCTTCCGGGCGCGGCACCACGGCATCATTGGCGAGGCTTTGCGGGCGGGTTGCGGCAAGGCGCGCTTCGGCCTCGACCTGTTCGAAGATATCGCGATCACGCCGGGGCGGACGCTCAAGCGTCGCGCCGCGTTCACGCGCATAGGCCTCGTAACGTGCGGCAAGCCGCTGCTGCGCAGTCCCGCCCCACTGCTTTTCCAGCGCCACCAGCGCGTCCATGCCCTTTGCCGGATCGAACAGGAACGTCGTCACATCGCGCGCAATCGGATAGGCCGCGCCCGATCCGCCGCCGTGTTCGATCACCACCGCGCCTGCATAGATCGGGTTGTCATAGGGGGCAAAGAAGATGAACAATCC